>Ga0182030_10003476_pt1 | contig 33645 bp, 29 predicted proteins | sample 812S3MmetaG_FD_121299 | JGI IMG/M metagenome (GOLD analysis project Ga0182030, IMG submission 121299) | Permafrost microbial communities from Stordalen Mire, Sweden - 812S3M metaG (Illumina Assembly) | ecosystem: Environmental > Terrestrial > Soil > Wetlands > Permafrost | place: Sweden...
TCGTACAGATGCACGCGCGCGTCGATTTCGTTATAGAAGGCTTCATCGACGACGTAGACCCAGTGTGGATTCCTGGGGCCGAGTTTCTCGACGGTCAGATGTTCGCTGGGCAGGGGCTGCGCGGCCGGCAGTGCCGGGCAGCCAAGCAGGCTCAGCAGCGCTGCGCCAACCAGATGAGTTCGCATCGAGAGTCCCCAGTCGACTGGCAGCGCCAGCCTCCGTTGCTGCGAGGAGTCTGTCACATCGATCCCCGAATCGAAAGTGCGCACCGATAAGGTACGCACGGTGGGCAATGCGCCGCGTTTGACCCGTGCCGGGTCCGGCCGGCAAAATCCTACGATTAAGTAGTATCGATTATCGATTCATGAAACCGGCAACGGATCCGGCGCCGATGCGCCCGCTCTGGGCGGCCACCGCAGCGGCCGGTCCTGAGTTTCCCGAACTCACCAGCGAACTGCGCACGCAGGTGGCCGTGATCGGCGGTGGCTACACCGGACTGTCGGCCGCGCTGCACCTGGCCGAACTGGGTCGCGACACCGTCCTGCTCGAGGCCGTGAACCTGGGCGAACGTGCCTCGGGTCTCAATGGCGGGCAGGTCATCGCGGGCGTCAAATACGATCCGGATGAACTGCTCTCGCAGTTCGGACCGCAGCTGGGCCCAAAGGTCATCGAGACCGTCGGCAATGGGCCGGAGCTCGTCTTCGATCTGATCAGAAAGTACGGTATCGACTGCGATGCGGTGCGCGCCGGCTGGATCCAGCCGGCCACCTCCGAGCGCGAACTGGTGCCGATCCGCGCGCGCGTCGAGCAGTGGCGCCGCCGGGGCGCTGACGCGGAATTACTTGATCGCGCTCAAACAGCTGCGCTGACCGGTTCAACGTACTATTGCGGTGGCTGGATCGATCGCCGTGGTGGCACGGTGCAGCCACTCTCCTACGTGCGCGGCCTCGCGCGCGCAGCCACCCGCGCCGGTGCGCGCATCTACGTACGCAGTCCGGCCATTCGACTTAGCGTGAGCGGCAGCGACTGGCGAATCCACAGCCCGCGCGGGAGCCTGATCGCATCGACTGTCATCCTGGCCACCGATGCCTATACCGACCACCTGGTCGATCCGCTGCGCCGGAGCCTGGTGGCGGTGCCTTCGTTCCAGGTCGCCACCGCGCCACTGGCGGAGTCGCTGCGCCGTGACATCCTGCCGCAGGGGCAGTCCGCCTCCGATACCCGCCGTCTGCTGCGCTACTTTCGCCTCGATGCCGGCGGCCGTCTGCTGATGGGCTCGCGCGGTGCCTTCGATCAGGGGGCAACCCCGCAATCGACGCGCCATCTCTACCAGGCCGTGCGCGAAATCTATCCGCAGCTCGAAGGCATCCCGTTCGAGTACCACTGGAGTGGTCTCGTGGGGATCACGGTCGACCGCCTGCCCCACTTGCATGCCATCGCGCCGGGCCTGCTGGCCGGAGTCGGCTACAACGGCCGGGGCATCGCGATGGCCACGACACTGGGTCGACTGCTGGCGAGACTTGCCCAGGGCGCGGCGGCCGATGAGATCGGATACCCGGTTACCGAAGTCCGCCCGGTTACCCTGCATCGCTTCGCCCGGCTCGGGGCACGTGCCACCATGCAATATCTGAAGGCGCGCGACCGATGGGATCGAACGCGCCAGGGCCTAAGATAGCGCATGTGGATCGATCCGGTTTTCGGTGCGCTGATCGCGATTTCCTTTGCGGTCCTGTTCGCGAGCGCCGCCGCGCACAAGTGGCGCAGCCTTCGAATCTTCGAGGAAGCGTTCGCCGCCTACGCGCTGCTGCCGCAAATCCCGAAGCTGCACCTGGTCTGGGTGGTGCCGCTGTCCGAGACGGCTGTGGCCTTGGGGCTGCTCGCGCGCCCGACGCGTGCCAGCGCCGCCCTCGCCGGCGCACTGCTGCTGCTGGGCTACGCAGGCGCCATCGCGCTGAACCTGCATCGCGGACGCCGGGACATCGCCTGCGGCTGCGGCGGCCCCGACCAGCGCCGCCCGATTGCCGGCTGGATGGCCTGGCGCAATCTCGTGCTGGCGCTGTTGCTCGGGATGGCGATCTGGCCATCGAGCGGCCGACCGATTACCGGGATGGACAGCGCGACGATCGCATTCGGCGTGGCCGCGGCAACCGTGGTTTACCTGTGTTTCGACCGTCTGGGCCAGCTGACGACGCGGGCGCGCGCCCTGCAGGGCTCACCATGACGGCCCTGGCAATCTCCAATGTGGTGCTCTGGATCGCCGTGCTGGCGTTGCTGTTCGTGGTGCTGGCGCTCGTGCGGCAAATCGGCGTGCTGCACGAGCGCATCGCACCGGCAGGCGCCCTCATGCTCAACCGCGGACTGACCGTCGGGGAGCGCGCGCCGATGATCGATGTGGAGGACCTCGAGGGCCGGCCGTTGCGGCTGGGCGCGCCGCGAGAGGATGGCCGCAGCACGCTGCTGGTGTTCGTCTCGCCCACCTGTCCGGTGTGCAAGTCGCTGCTGCCGGTCATCAGGTCCGGCCGCAAGGACGAGCAGGATTGGCTGGATGTGGTTCTGGCGAGCGACGGCGATCTTGAGGAGCAACGCCGATTTGCCAGCGAGCAGGGACTCGACGGCGTTCCCTACGTGGTCTCGACACCGCTTGGTCTGGGTTACCAGGTCAGTCGCCTGCCCTTCGCGGCGCTGGTGGACAGCGCCGGCGTGCTGCGCGCGCGCGGCCTGGTGAACTCACGCGAGCACCTGGAGAGCCTGTTCGAAGCGCAGCGTCTCGGAGTCGCCTCGCTGCAGGAATATTTCGCCAGTCGGGCGTGACCCGGCGCCCACCTTAAGCCGCTAAACTGCCGGCCGTGCCATCGCGCCGACACACTGAACGACGTCTGCTGCTCGGCGATCGGCAGATCGTGACCCACGGTCTGCCGCGCCGTATCTGGCAGGATCTGTATCACCTGTTCATGACGGCCAGCTGGCCCGCGCTCTTTGGGCGATTCGCGGCGCTGTTCGTGCTGTTCAATCTGACCTTTGCGACGCTGTATCGGCTCGAGCCCGGAGGCATCGCCAATCTGAACCCGGCGGGCTATTGGGGTTATTTTTTCTTCAGCGTCGAGACGCTGGCGACGGTCGGGTACGGCGACATGCATCCGCAGACTCTGTTCGCCCACTCCCTCGCGGCGGTCGAAATCTTCATCGGGATGATGAGCGTGGGGCTCATCGCGGGCATCATGTTCGCCCGCTTTTCCAGGCCCTTCGCGCGTTTTCTGTTCGCCGACCACGTGGTCATCCGTCGGGTCGATGGACTGCCGACGCTGATGCTGCGCGCGGCCAATGCACGCCAGAACGTCATCATGGAAGCGCATGCGGAACTGCGCCTGATCCGCGATGAGCACACTGTGGAAGGATTGCCGATGCGCCGGTTGTACGATCTGCCGCTGCGTCGAAGCCAGCATCCGATTTTTGCATTCGGCTGGACCCTGCTGCACGTGATCGATGAGTCGAGCCCGCTTCAGGGCGAGTCGCAGGAGTCACTGACGATGAGCCGCGCCAACCTGTTGCTGAGTGTCGCCGGAACCGATGAGAGCACCGGACAGACGCTCATGGCGCGAAAGCACTACTCATCCGCCGCCATACGCTGGAATCACACCTTCGCCGATATCCTGACCGTCGATCCTGACGGCAGCGATCGCTTCGACTACACCAAATTCCACCTGGTCGAACCGGTGGCTGTCGAGGAGCGAGACAGTGGCTGACGTTTCTGCGCCCAGCGGTCCTTGCGTCATTTTGCGCAGCCATTGCCCCACTTTGGGGCGGGGCGTTGTACGCGCGCCACGGTTACTGTCTCTCAGCCACAACAATTTAGCCTCGCGTCGCGCCAAAATCACACTTTTCGAGCAATGTTTAACAGTATCCCTTGCCAGCTAAGCCAAGGTATTTTATAAACTTCTGTGACGGGTGCACTTTCTCAGAACGTGGACTGAGGCCCGCACGCCACACCCAGATGGCGGCTGGTAAAGAAATTGCAATGCGCCAGCCCACGTGGAGTTTGTACCGAACTAAGGCGCGGTCGGAAGACGCGGCAGCCTGCAACTATTTAAGTATGGGGAGATCTACATGACCTTACGGACCAGAAAGACCATCGGCTCAACTCGAGTGCAGCAATGCACGACGGTGGCCGCCGCGGTGGCGCTTGCCATTGCCGCCTCGTCGGCCGCACGCGCCGCGCAGACAGTAGCGGCAGCGGATACCGCATCAGAGAGCGCCGAGCTGTCGGAAGTCATCGTGACCGGCACGCGCCAGGGCGGCCTGCAGGCCGCGGAGAGTCCGGCGCCGGTGCAGATCCTGAGCTCGGAAGCGCTGCAAGCCGCAGCCGGCAATCCAGATCTCATGAGCGTGCTGGCTCAGCTCGTCCCTTCCCTGCAGATGCAGGCGTTCGGCTTCGATATGGCCGGTCAGACCCTCATGGCCAGGCTGCGCGGCATGAGCCCCAATCACGTGCTGGTGCTGGTTAACGGCAAGCGCCGCCACACCTCGGCCAACATCCAGGTGGACGCAGGCTCGGCCTATGAAGGCGGCGCCAACACCGACCTGAATTTCATCCCGGTCGACGCCATCGATCACATCGAGGTGCTGACCGAGGGCGCCGCCGCGCAGTACGGCACCGATGCCATTGCCGGCGTTATCAACATCATTCTGAAAAAGAACACCCAGGGTGGCACGCTCTCAGCTACCACGGGGCGGAACTTCGACGATCAGGGCTTGACCAGCGACGTCAGCGGCAACGCCGGCTTCGGGCCGGATGACAATACCTATTTCGACATCACGGGCGAGGTTCATAACCACGGCCATACCAATCACAGCGGCGCGGAGCCACAGGCGACGCAGCAGATCGGAACCTACCCGAACTCAAACATGGTGGGGCTGCCGGGCTATCCGTTCCTGAATCACATCGAAGGCGACGCCGAGACACACAGCAAGCTGGCGATGATCAATGCTGGCGTCGGCATAACCCCGGACATCGAGGCCTACGCTACGGCGAGTTACGGCTACAAGGACGCGGCCTCGTTCGAGAATTACCGCGTACCGCAACGCATCTCAGCCACGGTCGGCGGCGTGACGACCTATCCGTTCCCGTTTGGTTTCAACCCGGAAGAGGGCACCCACGAAACCGACTACCAGGGCACCTTCGGCTTCAAGGGAATTGTCGATACCTGGAACTGGGACCTGGCGACGAGCTACGGCAAGGACAAGGTGGAGGAATACACCCTCAACACCATCGGCAATACGTACACCGACACAACAAGTCCTTTGTACGGCGACCCGACCGCGTCCAACTTCTATGACGGCTATTTGCAGGCGTCGCAGTGGACCTCGACGCTCGACCTGAACAGGGACTTCGACGTCGGTATGGCCGGGCCTCTCAACGTGGCAGTCGGCGGCGAGTACCGCTACGAGACCTACATCATCGGTGCCGGCGTTCCCGGGGCCTACATCTCCGGTGGCCCGCAATCCTTCGCCGGATTGGCGCCCACGGACGCAGGCAGCCATGACCGCAAGAACGAGGCGGTCTATGTCGACCTGGCGGGCAAGCCCATCGAGAACCTGCGTATCGACCTGGCCGGACGCTACGAGCATTACAGCGATTTCGGCTCTGCAGAAGTCGGCAAACTCACGGGCCGTTACGATTTCACGCCGGAGGTCGCCGTGCGCGGCACGGTCAGCAATGGCTTCCGCGCACCGACCCTGGCCGAGGAATACTTCTCGTCCACGAACGTCGGCCCGACCAGCGCTACGGTGGTACTGCCGCCGAACTCCAAGGGCGGCAAGCTACTCGGGCTCGGCAATGGTCTGCAGGCCGAAAAGTCGAGGAACTACAGCTTCGGCGTCGTGCTGCGACCGCTGCCAGCGCTGAGCCTGACGGCGGATCTGTATCAGATTGACATGACGAACCGCATCGTTGCTACCGGCCTGATCTCGGCCACTTACGTCAACGGTGTGCCGTCAGCGGCAGCAACTGCCATCAACGCCGCGATTGCAGCCCAAGGCAGGGCAATCGACCCGGTCGTGCTCGCTTCCGGCGGTGTCGCGGTACAGACATTTGCCAATGGCCTGGACACGCGCACGCGCGGCCTGGACCTGGCGGGGCAGTATGGCGTCGACTATCCGCTCGGCCATGTCAACTACACGCTGACGGGCACGATCACCGACACCGCATTGACCAACAATCCTGCTTCGTTGACGCCAGCGGTGTTCGCGGGCCAGTCACTCTATGACACCCGCGCGATCTCCGACCTGACCGAGTCCAGTCCGAAGTTCGTATTCGGTGCCGGAGCGGACTGGACCTGGAATAACCTCTCGATCAACGTTCTGGAAAAGCTCTACGGACCATCAGCCGAATGGGCAACCGATGGTGGCCATACCGTTCTCGCGAACGGACTGCCCGAATACTTCAAATCGACCATCGGCACGATTCCGATCACCAACCTGGACATCGGGTACAAGCTCAACAAGTACCTGCGGGTCAATGTTGGTGCACTGAACCTGTTCGACCGCTACCCGCCGTTGCGTAACAGCCAGATGCTGGGAAGCTTTTTCGCACACAACAATTCGACTGCGGTGCAGATCCAACCGATCTGGTCGCCGTTCGGCATCGATGGCGGTTACTACTACGCCAAGGCCACCTTCAGCTTCTGATCTTCGTTTCTCTCACTCCAAGGGCGGCAGCTTCGGCTGCCGCCCTTTTTTATTTGCGCGCTCGGGAGCGCCTCAGGGCGCCGGGCGCTGCGACAGCGCCAGCAGCGGCGCGATGTGGGCGGCGTAGCGACGCCATCGGGCCACCGATGAGCGGTTGATTTTCTGCCGCACCTGCCACTTGCTGGCCGTGACGACGCTGCGCCGGGTCTGGTGAAATTCCAGGCACCGCTGATCCCACGGCAGATCGACGAACTCGAGGATCCGTCGGGTCCATCTCTCCAAATCCTCGGTCAGTGACTCGTACGGCACCTCGAGCAGGACGTCCTCCGGAAGGACCCGCCGCCAGTGGTCCATGAGCCGTTCGTATTCCCGATAGAAATGAGCCAGATCGTCCAGATCGTTGGCGTACGCGAGTGTCGATCGGAAATCCTGGAAATAGATCGAGAGGCAGGTATCGATCGGATCGCGCTGCATGTGCACGATCCGCGCGCCCGGCGCCGCGAGGTGAATCAGTCCCAGTTCGAGAAAGTTGGTCGGCATCTTGTCGACCACGCGCGCCGCATCGCTCGAATATTCCAGCAGCAGGCGCTCGTAGCCGGCGCCGGCCTCACGAATGGCCGCGTCGTCGACAACGGGCGTGCGGCGCAGGGCCGCCGATGCCGAATGCCAGTAGCTCAACTCACCGGCTCCGAAAACTGAAGGATGTGAGGCCAGGATCTGTTCGGTGAGCGAGGTGCCCGAGCGAGGCATGCCGACGATGAGCACGGGACGCCGCGTCTGGGTGGCACCGGTGACGGCAACCCTCGATCGCCCATAGGCGGCTATCAGCGCATCCACCTGCTGCTCCACGGCCTGCCTGTCATAGGCCCGGGCATGACGCCTCGCAATCTCGTTGGCACGCCGATAGCTGGCAAAGGCCCGGTCGGGATCGTCGATCTCGTCGTAGTACTTGCCGACGGCGTAGCCCAGGGCGGCGGCTTCGCGCGGATTGCCCGACTGTTCCACCAGCCGCTCCGCCTGTGCCAGCCAGTCGGCGTCCGCGGTGGTGAATTTGCGCAGCCGCGACAGGCCAACCCAGGCATCGCTGAGATCGGACTGGGACGCGAGCGCCTGCTTGAAGAGATCTTCGGCCTCCTCGAACTCGCCCCGATCAGCGCGGAGCTCGGCCAGCGCGGCAAGCGCGGGTGCGTAGCCCGGTCTGAGCTCCAGAGCCTTGCGAATGCTGGCTTCGCCTTCATCGGTGCGACCCAATAGCCGCAGCGCAATGCCGAGGCGGTTGTGCAGCTCCGCATCATTGGGGCTGGACTCGAGCGCCGCGCGATAGTGACGGACAGCCTCTTCGATGTTGACGTTGAGCAGGGCGTTGGCAAGATGCTCGTGCGCGCCTCCCAGACCAGGCGCCAGCTCCAAGGCACGCCGGGCGCTAACGATGGACTCCTCGGTACGACCCACGTCGAGCAGCAATTTGGCAAGATTGCTGTGCACTTCGGCGCGATCCGGCGCGATGGCTAGCGCGCGCCGATAGCTCGTCTCGGCTTCGGCCGTCTTGCCCAGATCGAGCAGCGCGTTGCCCAGGTTGCTGTGGGCAGCGGCGAGGTTCGGGTCGATCTGCAGCGCCCGCTGGCAGCTCTCCAGCGCTTCGCGCGGCAGTTGCAGTTCGCGCAGCACATGCCCGAGATTGTCGTGCACCTCGGCCATGTTCGGATTGATCTCCAGCGCACGACGGAACTCGGCCACGGCTTCATCCAGCCGACGAAGATCGAACAGCGCCCGCGCCAGTCCAACGTGAGCGATCGCGAGTCCAGGATGAGACTGCGTCATAAGCCGGTACAGTTCCGCAGCCTCCTGCGGGCGTCGCAGACCACGCAGCAGGTTGGCAAGACTGATCTGGGCCTGGAGCAGATCCGGCTTGAGCGCGAGCGCCTGGCGATAGCAGTTTTCGGCCTCGGGGCTTTTACCCATATCACCCAGCGCATTGCCGAGATTGCTATGGGCTTCGGCCAGGCGCGGGTTGAGCTGGATTGCGCGAAGACAGCTTGCTGCCGCCTCTCCCGGCCGTCCCAGCTGGCGCAGCGCGTGACCGAGGTTGCTATGCATCTCGGCATAGCCGGGGTTCCGCTGCAGCAAGTGCTGATAGCAGGTGACGGCCTCAGCAATCCGTCCAAGGCTATGCAGCGTGCTGCCCAGAGCGCTGAGCGCCGGCACATACTCGGGCGCCAGCGACAATGCCCGGCGAAAACTGACGAGCGCCTCGTCCGGCCGCCTGACGTTCAGCAGCGCCGTGCCCAGGTTGTAGTGCACTTCGGGATCACCCGGCAGCTGTTCGGCTGCCCGGCGCGCCACCGGCAGCGAGTCTTTGGACTGCATCTGCAGCGATACGACCAGTCCCTTCCAGGCCGGCCCATGGGCGGGTTGCCGCTCGAGGATTGCGCGCGCGCGCCGCTCCGCCTCGGCACAGCGCCCCTCCCGCAACAGCAGGGTCAGCTGATTCGCCTCGGCGAGCATCGAATCGGCGGTCTTCTGTTGCGCCTGCTGCGATTCGATCTGCGCGCAGCATTGCTTGTATTTCTTGCCGCTGCCGCACGGACACGGATCATTTCTGCCTGGCTTGGTGTCGGACATTGCGATTCCGTGTGGCTTAGTCTTGCAGCAAGGGCATCAGTGGCGCGAGGTGCGATGCGTAATTGCGCCACCGACCCACGGATGCCGCGCTGATTTTCTGCCGCACCTGCCACTTGCTGGCGGTCACGACACTGCGGCGGGTTGCGGCGAACTCGAGACAACGTGCGTCCCAGGGCAGTGCCACGAACTCGAGCAGTCTGCGGCTCCACCGCTCCGGCTCCGCCACCAGCGCCTCATAGGATAACTCCAGCATCGCACCAGGCGGGAGCAACTCCCGCCAGTGCTGCATCAGTCGGCGGTATTGCCGGTACTGGTGGGCCAGATCATCCAGGTCCGTCGCGTAATCAAGCGAGGCCCTGAAGTCCCTGAAATAGATCGACAGGCAGGTATCGATGGGGTTGCGGCTCACGTGAATGATACGCGCCCCGGGTAGTGCCGCATGGATCAATCCGAGATGGCGGAAGTTCTCCGGCATCTTGTCGACCACCCTGTCGGCATCGGCGGCCAGTCCATGCAGCAGTGCCAGATAGTCGCTGCCGAGCCGCTGTACTGCCTCTGGGCCGATCGCAGCATGAAAGTCCGACCGGTTCCGTGAATCGACCGCGGCGTTCCAGAATGGCTGCTCGCCGGCACCGAATACCGCGGGGTGCGAAGCCAGGATCTGCTCCACCAGCGAAGTGCCGGAGCGCGGCATGCCGACCACGAAAACCGGCAGATCCGATGCGACATCATGTGAGCGCACACGCTCGAGCCAACGCCTGTTGCAGGTCTGCACCAATCGATCGGTGTCCTGCTGCGCCTGCGCGTGGTCATAGGGCACGCGGTGCTGCCGGGACAGTTCATTGGCTTGCCGGTACTGCGCGAAAGCCCGCTCATACTGCCCCAGATCGTCGAAGTACTTGCCCATGGCGTAACGCAGCTGGACTTCCAGACGCGGGTTCGGGCTCTTGCCGGCCGCGATGCGCTGTGCGCCTTCGAGCCACCAAGTATCGCCGCGGTTCATCGTGCGCAGATGCGCCAGCCCCGCCCACGCCTCGGCGCAATCCGGATCGATCCCGATGGCCCTTCGCAGCCACTGCTCGGATTCGGCGAACTCGCCGTGATCGGCATGCGCATCGGCCAGCACGATGTGGGTCCGTATTGATCTCGAGTCGAGCTGCAGCGCCCGATCGGCGACGCTCTTGGCTTCATCGGTTTGTCCCAGCAGCCGCAGCGCGATCGCGAGATTGCTGAGCGCATCCACAAAGTCGGGGTTGAGCGCCAGTGCGCTTCGATAGGCATCGGCAGCCTCGCCAAACAGGCTCAGATCGAGCAGCGCATTGCCGAGGGTGCTGTATGCCGCGGCCGAAGCAGGCGCCAGCTGCAGCGCCTCTCTGGCGTGCCCGAGCGCCTCGCCGGGACGATCGATCGCCAGCAGTGCGATCGCCAGATTGTTGTGTGCCTCGGGCAGTTTGGGGTTCAGCTCCAGCGCGCGGCCATAGCTCAGGGCTGCCTGATCGGGACGATTCAGGCTCAACAGCATATTCGCGAGGTTGTGGTGCAGCCCGGCGTGTCCTGGCCGCAGGCTAACCGCCGCCTGATAGCTTTCGAGTGCTTCGTCGGATTGTCCTGTGGCACGCAGCGCATTTCCAAGGTTGCTGAGCGTGTCGGCATCGTCGGGGCTCAGCTGCACGGCGCGTCGCAGGCTCGCAACCGCGTCTGCGTAGCGTGCCGCGCGAAGGAGCTCGCCCCCGAGATTCGCATGTGCCTGCGCGTCCTCGGGCAGAAGCTGCGCCGCTCTCTGCAAAGCCGACAACGCGTCCTTCTGCTGCAGTGCCAGCGCCACACCCAGGGCCTTCCACGCACCGCCGCTACGCGGGTCAAGCGTCGTCAGATCGCGCGCCCTGCGTTCCAGTTCCGTGAGATTTCCGGCCTCGAGCAGCGAGCGCAGGGCGCGCAACTCCGCAACAGCCGTGGTCTGCAGTGGCGGCGGCTCGCCCCCGATCCGGCCGCAGCAGTGCTTGTAGCGCTTGCCGCTGCCACAGGGACAGGGATCGTTTCGACCGGGCTGCATTGCCCTCAAACCGGCGCCGGCGTCATCTCGTTGAGCTGCGCGATGGTGTTCACAGCCAGTTGGGCTTCCTGCAGATCCGGCTCGGTGGAAGTGTCGTTATAACCCTGCGCCTCATCGGCAGCGAAGTACTGCAGCACGATGCCATCGCGACGCGGCACGACGAAGACGTTCCGGTAGGTGAGCCCATAGTTCACCTCGGGCTGCGGCACCAGGCGCGTAAGCTGTCCGCGCACCGGAACGATGCTCTGGTCGCTGAACAAAGCGCGCGCACCATATCCGGTGCAGTTGATGATGCATTTCTGCGGCAGATGCGCGAGATCCCGCGGCTCGTGAAACTCGCGCTGCTCGACCATGCCGCCGGCGGCGCGGAAGTCCGAGAGCAGCAACCGCTGATAGGCGATCAGGTTGAACATCATGTTGGTGCCACGTCTGACATAGGGCACCGGAAAGGAATGGCTGCCCGGGGCCAGGTCCTGAGGCCTGGGACCGATCTCCGGCGTCATCTCGCGTTGCAACTCGGCGAAGGCAATCGTGCTGGCCGCCGCCTGTTCGTCAGCAAAACGATCGAAAGGAATCTCGGTGAGTTCATAGTTGTCGTACCAGTCCACCGGCGCTCCGGGAAGCCCCAGGTAGTTGGAGTAGGCACGATACGAGATGCGCGCCATCTGCGCCCAGAGTGACTTGAACGTCGGCGTCGCCTGCTCGGCGAGGCAGATGCGGCTGTCCGGCGACCAGACGCCGGTGGCCCACATGGAACGCAGTTCCGGCGGCAGATCCTTGGCATAGATCGTGACCCGTGCGCCCGCCCGCTGCAGCGTAATGGCGGATGTCAGGCCAAGTGCCCCGCAACCGATCACGGCGCAGTCGCGAATCCCGCTCGACATCGCCTTGGCCACTGCAACGCTGGCCGATCCCCACGACAAAGACCAGCCGCTGCCGCCGTGTCCATAGTTGTGGACCACGGTCTTGTGGCCAATCTGCTCTACATCCAGCCGGGGTCCCTGCGCCCGAAAGGGGCGCGTACAGACCGTGATCTTGATGACCCGATCCATCGACGCGCGCACGGGCGGCAGCCGCGGCACCAAAGTGCCATCAGCAGCGGGCGCCGCCGCCCGGGCATGGACGGCGAGCGCCATCGCACCCAGGGCCGCGGCGCCCTGGCGGACAAAATCCCGACGCTGCATCGATGCCTGCCTAGTGTTTCTTCTTGGCCGCAGGCGGAGGCGTCTTCTTTGCCAGGATCACCTCGATCTCGATCAGCGCTCCGGGAGCCGCAAGGCCTGCCACCTGCACGGCCGATCGTGCCGGCAGATTCGGTTGCTCCGGCGTGCCGAAGTACTGGGTATAGGCTTCCATGAAGCCTTTGAAATCCATCTTGCCATCGTTGGCTGGGTCGCCCACCAGGAACACCAGCATCTTGACGACGTCGCCGAAACCCACGCCCTCGCTCTCGAGCGCCTTCTTGATGTTGTCGAGAGCGCTCAGCGCCTGGGTCTTGGTGTCGCCCCAGTACGCCGCCGTGCCGGCGGGCGCGCTGGGATCCTTCGGCGAGGCCAATGCGCCGCTCTGGAAGATCAGGGTCGTCCCCGCCGGCACTTCCACCGCGCTCGCGATCGGGAACTTGCTGCCATTGGGCAGCGGGTAACGCACGACGTCTCCGGCGTGCGCCGACACCGCCAACAGCATCGACGCGATGCCAATCGAAAGCTTCATGTCTGTCTCCCAAAGCGTGAGTGATGAGGCCGGCGAGGCTACCGCAGATTCCAGGTCGGATGAAGCGTCATTGACGCCCCGGGCGGCAATCCGGTCAAATCCCGGGGGCATGATCCGCAGACACCTCATCGGCCCCCATACGGTCGGCGAATCCGGGTTTCGCTGGCGCGGCCACGAAGTCACGCGCCTCGAAGGGTTTACCGATGCCGTTTTCGCCTTTGCGGTGACCCTGCTGGTGGTCTCCCTCGAGGTTCCCAAGACGTTTCCTGAACTACTGGATGACATGCATGGCTTCATCGTCTTTGGGATCTGCTTCAGCCTGCTGGCCTACGTCTGGTACCTGCATTACCGCTTTTTCAGGCGCTATGGGCTTGAGAACCCGTGGACGGTTACGCTCAATTGCGCACTGCTGTTCTTCGTCCTCTTTTATATCTATCCGTTGAAATTCCTGTTCACGGCGGCGTTCAGCGCGCAGCAGTTCAGCGTCTCGGAAGGACGCCTGCTCTACGGCATTTTCGGCATCGGATACGCCGCCGTGTTCAGCGTCTTTGCGCTGTTGTACAGGCATGCGTGGCGCCTCCGGGCGGAGCTCGAGCTGACCCCCATCGAGACGCTTCGCACGCGCCAAAGTCTGGTTGATCAGGTCGTGCTCGCATCCTTCGGCCTTATCTCGGGCTTGCTGGCTCAGGTGATGCCTCCTCGTGGCATCGGACTCGCCGGCGTCGTCTACTTCGCGGTGCCCGTTTACTTCACCTGGTCGGGGCATCACTGGGGCAAACGGGAGCGTCTGTTGCAGGCCTGAGCCAGGGCGACCCGCAGGTATACTTCGAAATCCATGCCCTACCAGCTCCGAACCGCCACTCGCGCCGATCAGGACGCCCTGCGAACTCTGATCGCGCGTTCCGCGCGTGAACTGGGCACGCAGGACTACACACGCGAGCAGATCGAAGGCGCTTTGCAGGGTGCCTTCGGCGTCGACACGCAATTGATCGATGACGGCACCTACTTCGTGGTCGAATTCGAAGGCCGTGCCGTTGGCTGCGGCGGGTGGAGCCGGCGGCGTACGCTGTTCGGCGGCGATGCGCATCGCGAACGGGACGCAGCCGAACTCGACCCCCGGGTCGATGCGGCGAAAATCCGCGCCTTCTTCGTCGATCCGGATCATGCCCGTCGCGGCATTGGACGCGCGCTGCTCGAGCGATGCGAGAGCGAGGCACGCGCACACGGCTTTCGCCGCCTGGAGCTCATGGGCACGTTGCCGGGTGTGCGCCTGTACCAGGCGCTGGGTTACAAGCCGGCCACCATGGTGCACTACCCCGTGGCCAGCGGCGTGACCATCGAATTCATGCCGATGAGCAAGGAGCTCGAAGTATGAGATTGCGAGGCCTGATGATGGCGCTGCTGTTGTGCGGCGGTGCCTGGGCGCGCGCCGGCTCGCCGTTGGTGCTGCTGACCGACTTCGTCACCGCGGACGGCGCGGTATCGGCCATGAAAGGCGTCGCCTACAGTGTCTCGCCGCAATTATTGATCTCGGATCTCAGCCACGAGAATCCGGATATCTTCACCGGCGCCTACCGGCTCTATCAGACCGAGGAATTCTGGCCCGGCGGCACGGTCTTCGTCTGCGTGATCGACCCTGGTGTCGGAACCTCGCGCCTGTCGGTGGTGCTCAAGACGCGCACCGGGCATTACTTCGTGGGACCCGACAACGGCCTGTTCTCGCTGGTCGCCGAGCGCGACGGCATCGAAGCGCTGCGCCAGATCGACGAGACCGTCAATCGCCGCAAGGGCTCGGAGAACTCGCACACCTTTCATGGCCGCGACGTGTACGCATACACCGGCGCGCGGCTGGCCGCTGGTGTCATCAGCTTCGAGCAGGTGGGGCCGGTGCTGCCGCCCGAGAAGCTGATCTCGATTCCATACCGCAAGGCCGCCCTGAAGGATGGGAAACTCTCGGGTCTGATTCCGGTACTCGACATTCAGTACGGCAACGTCTGGAGCAATATTCCCAAGGATTTGTTCGATCAGATTCATCCGGCCATCGGCGATCCGATTCGCGTGCGCATCTATCATGGCGACAAGCTGGTCGATGAGGCCGTGGTTCCCTATCGACGCACCTTCGGCGAAGTGCCGGTCGGTCAGCCGCTGTTGTATATCAACAGTCTCATGAACGTTGCCCTGGCGTTGAACCAGGGCAACTATGCCGCGGCTCACAAAGTCGACTCAGGCCTCGATTGGTTCATCGAGCTGAGCCGGAAATAGGAAAACGCCATGTCCGTGTACGACTACTCCGCCCGCACCATCGACGGCAATGAACAATCGCTGTCGACCTACCGCGGACACGCGCTGCTGATCGTCAACGTCGCCAGCAAATGCGGCTTCACGCCGCAATACACGGGACTCGAGGCGCTGCATCGCAAATACCACGATCGCGGCTTCGATGTGCTCGGATTCCCCTGCGATCAGTTCGGTCACCAGGAACCCGGCGATGAGGCCGAGATCCGCCGCTTCTGCTCGACGATGTTCGAGGTGACGTTCCCGATGTTCGCGAAGATCCGGGTGAACGGCAGCGATGCGCACCCGCTGTATCGCTTCCTCAAGGAATCGCTCCCGGGCCTGCTCGGAACGGAGGCCATAAAATGGAACTTCACCAAGTTCCTCATTGGCCGCAACGGCGAGCCGCTGAAGCGCTACGCGCCTGCCGATAAACCGGAAAACCTGAGCGGCGCGGTCGAGGCCGCCCTCGCCGCTCAGGGGCTGTGAAGCATCGGATCAGGCTCGATGCCAGTGCCGGACCGCAGGCGCCGTCGCGTCACCAGGGCACCCAGGATGCCGAGCGCGGCAAATAATGCCGCCACGGCGGCGTTGTAATAGACGATCGCCACCAGCGACACCGCGGCAATCGCCAGCGCGACCAGCGGAAATAGTGGATAGACGGGCACACGAAATGGCCGCACCAGCCCGGGCTCGCGGCGCCGCAGCCGCATCAGGCTGATCAGGCTGATGATGTACATGACGATCGCCCCGAGCGCGGACATCGTGACGATGCTCGCGGTCAGGGGTTGGCCTGCTATCGTCACGAACTTGTCGGAATAGATGGCGGCAATGCCGACCGCGCCTCCCGCAACGATGGCGATGTGCGGCGTGCGCCAGCGCGGATGAATCGCCGCCAGCGCCTTCGGCAGCAGGCCGGCTCGCGCCAGCGCGAAGATCTGCCGCGAGTAACCGATGATGATGCCGTGAAGCGATGCGATCAGTCCGAGCACGCCGATCCACACCAGCAGGTGCAGCCAGCCGCTGTTGGCACCGACCACCATCTTCATGGCCTGCGGCAGCGGATCATTGATGTTGGCGAGTACGGTCCAGTCGCCGACTGCTCCGGCAAAGAGCATGGTGCCAAAAGCCAGCGCCACCAGCGTCAGAATGCCCGCGATATAGGCGCGCGGGATAGTGTGCGTCGGATTCCTGGCTTCCTCGGCCGCCATCGCCGCCCCCTCGATGGCAAGAAAAAACCAGATGGCGAACGGAATCGCGGCGAAGATCCCCCCGAGCGTTGCGGCCGACGGCGCTGCCGCGCCTGCCCAACCGTGATTGGTGAAGTGTGCCCAGGTGAAGCCGCCGGAGACCACAGCCATGAAGATCAGCAATTCGATGATCGCCAGCACGGTGACAATCAGCTCGAAGGTCGCGGCGATCGTCACGCCGGCAATGTTCAGCGCCATGAATACGGCGAAGGCACCGACGGCAGCCGTGCGCTGATCCAGCCCCGGAAACTGCACGTTCAGGTAGGCGCCGATGGCGAGCGCGATGGCAGGCGGCGCGAACACAAACTCGATCAGAGTGGAGAAGCCGGCGACATAGCCGCCAACGGGGCCGAAGGCGCGGTAGCTGTAGGCGAATGGGCCGCCGGCGTGCGGTATCGCCGTGGTGAGTTCGGTGTAGCTGAAGATGAAGGTCGTGTACATGAGCGCGATGAACACGGTCGTCACCAGGAAGCCAAGCGTGCCCGCAAGCGCCCAGCCGTAGCTCCAGCCGAAATATTCGCCGGAAATCACCAGGCCGACTGCAATGCCCCACAGATGCACGCCGCTCAACGTCCGCTTGAGCCCCGGCGTGCTGTCAGACATGGCGTCCCGCCCTGGGCCGCACTTGCGCCTGCAACCAGTTGCTTATCTCCAGCAGTCGCGTCAACTCGCTTCGCAGCCCTGGTCCGAGCCCGTGCTTCCACAACAACGCTGCGTCCACCGGATTTGACTGCAGTGTGCGCAGATCGGCCGCAAACGATTGCAGCGCGGGAATATCGTGAAAGGTGCCCTCATCGACCAGCGTCTGGCCGTAGCGCTCGGCGGCCGCCGCGATATCGATATAGTCGTACTCCGGGTGATACTGCACCCCCCAGAATGTGCCGCGGCCGTACTCGAAGGTGACGGCCTGTACGCCAAAATCATTCGCCGCGAGCACCTGTGCGCCCGCGGGCAATGAAGCGGCTTCATCACGATGAATCGTGGGCGCCTCGAACACCAGCGGCTTGCCCGCGAACAAGCCGTGTTGGCGGCCCGCATCGCTTTGCAGGATGCGGCGCGCAAATCCGAACTCACGGCCGCGAGGATTCGCACGCACCTCGCCGCCGGCGGCCGCAACTGCAACCTGAAGGCCCCAGCAACTGCCGAAGAACGGCACACCTTCGGCCAGCACGGCACGTGCGAGTTCGATCTGCCGCCTCACCGGTGTACCGCCGTTGTAGATATTAAGTGCCGATCCGGTCATCGTCACGCCGTCATAGTCCGCCAGTCCCATCCCCCGCGGAAACCGCGCCTCGCCGTCTGCCGCCGTAACGATGTCGACCTGCAGCTGGCTGTCGATCCGATGCAGTACCCGGGCGTAGCCGCCGCCCGAGTCGTAGCCGAGTGCGGCCATCTGCCGCGCCCGCATCTCGGCGACGTTGCCGTCGATGACGAGGATCCGCGGGATACTCAAGCGGCGAGCGCCACCGCATCGATATCGCCGACCACCGCCGCGCGGAAGATGCGCTCGAGCGTGGCTGCGTCGACCGGAATCGGATTGCCGCCGGCCGATGGATCGATCGCCGCTTCCCGGCCGATGATCTCGGCGTTGTCGACCGTGACCTTCAACTCGCCCAGTGAATGCGGAATGCCAAGTTCGCGGCGCATCTCGAGCACCCACTCCAGCAAGCCCTCATAGCCGCGCGCGGACAGTCCGAGCACGCGGCCGATGATGTCGGCTTTTTCCGCAATTGCGTTGCGGTTATGGGTCATGACGTAGGGCAACACGATGGCATTGGTGAGTCCGTGATGCGTGTTGAACCAGGATCCCACCGGATGCGCAATCGCATGCACCCCGCCCAGACCCTTCTGGAATGCAGTCGCACCCATGGTGGCTGCGGCCAGCATCTGGGCGCGCGCTTCAATGTCGCGGCCGTTGGCGCAGGCTCGCGGCAGGAAGCGATGCACGAGGCGCATGCCCTCGAGGGCTATGCCGTCGGCCAGCGGATGAAACCCCGGTGCGCAGAATGCCTCGAAGCAATGCACGAAGGCATCAAAGCCCGTCGCCGCGGTCACGGCCCGCGGCAGCCCCACCGTCAGTTCCGCATCGGCAATGACGACGCGCGGCATCATCCGTGGATGAAAGATGATCTTCTTCTGATGTGTGTCCTCTTTGACTATGACGCCTGCGCGACCGACTTCCGACCCCGTGCCGGCCGTGGTCGGCACAGCCACAACCGGCGCGATGCCGGCCGGATCGGCCCGCGTCCACCAGTCACCGATGTCCTCGAAATCCCATAGCGGACGGGTCTGTCCCGACATGAACGCCACTACCTTGCCGACGTCGAGCGCGGAGCCGCCGCCGAAGGCGACGACGCCATCGTGCCTGCCGGCGCGATAGGCATTCAGCGCCGCATCGACGTGGCTCGCGGCGGGGTTGCCGCGCACCGCACTGAACAATGCCCCATTCTCGAGCGAGGCGAGCGCACTGGCGATCATCGGCGCCTGCGCCAGCCCCTCGTCCGTCACCAGCAGCGGGCGGCGGATACCGGCGAGCGCGCAGGCCGCGGGCAGTTCGGTGATCCGGCCGGGCCCAGCCCAGACGGTGGTTGGATAATTCCAGTTGCCGCGCAGCACGGTGTTCATGTCGTTAACCTGAAGTGAAAGGATTTTGGGCGCGTGAGCTGCTCGAACCCCACTTTCGACAGCGTGCAGCCACGCCCGGAATTCTTGACGCCGGTCCATGCGAGGGCCGGATCCAGATAGTCGCAGCGATTCAGAAATACGGTGCCTGTTTCGAGCGCATCGCCGAGGATCTGCGCGCGCTCGACGTCGTTCGAATAGATTGCGGCGGTCAGCCCGAAATCACTGTCGTTCATGAGGCGCAGTGCCTCCTCGTCCGACTCCACCCGCATGATCCCCAACGCTGGACCGAAGGTCTCCTCTCGCATGATCGCCATCGAATGATCGACGCCCACGAGCACCTGCGGTGCCAGGTAGGGCGTGCCGACCCTGGATGCTGCAAACGTCCCCTCCGCGATCAATGGTCGCGCACCGCGCGCAACCGCCTCCTGCACCTGGGCTCGGACCGCATCGGCCGCAGCGGTGCGTACCACGGGTCCGAGCGTCGTCTCCGGATCCAGCGGCGAGCCGAGCCGGTACTGGCGCGTCAGGTCGACGACACCGGCGACGAACTCCTCGAAGCGCGGCGCCGCGACGTAGATTCGCTTGATGCCGCAGCAGGACTGGCCGGCATTGAAAAATGCGCCATCCGTCAGCGAGTCAACCGCATGCGCCAGATTGGCGTCCGCACGCACGTAGGCCGGATCCTTGCCGCCGAGCTCGAGTCCCGAGGTCGCAAACCCTGTGGCAGTGGCTGTCACGACCGCGCGTCCGCCCGCCACCGATCCGGTAAAGCAGACGCTGGCCACGCGCGAATCACCCATCAGGCGCGAGGTGTGGGCATGGGACAGGTGCAGATACTGGAATACGCCGGCGGGTACGCCGGCACTCGCGAACGCTTCGAGAAAGCGCTCGGCGCAGATCGGCGTCTGGTGAGAGTGCTTGAGCACCACCGCATTACCCGCGATCAATGCGGGCAATACCGCGTTCACAGCCGTCAGGTAGGGATAGTTCCACGGCGCGATGACCGCAATGACGCCCAGCGGTTCGCGTTTGATCTGGCGCCGAAAACCTGCCTTCTCGCCAGGCTCGACCGCAGCGAGCGCCTCCGGCGCCGCCTGCAGCATGAAACGGGCACGCTCCTCGAATCCGCGCACCTCGCTGGGCGAGTGGCGAATGGGTCGTCCCATCTGCCAGCTGATCTCGGTGGCGATGTCCTTTGCATTGGCGACAAAGGCATCCACTGCACGCGACAGCAGCGCGCAGCGATCGGCCAGCGGCACGGCGCGCCAGTGGACCTGCGCGCTGCGCGCGGCATCCAGCGCCCGGTCGATATCAGCCGCACTGGCGAGCGTTCGTTCTACATAGACCCGGCCGTCGACCGGGCTGATGGTCTTGAGAGTTTCGGTCCCGGTGCTCATGCCGCCGCCCAGGCTGATTCTATCCCTGCCTCGCGAACGCGATAGGCGTTGCTCGGCGGGATCAGCCAGGTCGACAACTCATTCCCGCGCATGGAGGTCCGACACCTGGACCCGAGCAGGATATTGCGGGCCGCATTCACGTCCCGGTCATGCGACTCACCACAGTCGCGACAGATCCATGCTCTTACAATCAACCCATTGACCCCTCGCTGTCCACTCAGGGCCCCGCAGGTGGAACAGGTGATGCTGGTGTTTTTTTCGTTGACGACTTCAAATGTCCTGGCAGCCTGCTGGCTCTTGTAATCCAGGAAATTCTTTAGCATCCCCCACCCTGAATCCAGCACGGACTTTGCCATCCGTGTCTTGGCCAGTTTGAGACTGCTGACGTCACCAACAACGATTCTCCGATACCTATTGACCATCTCTCTGGAAAACTTATGCAACGCGTCGGCGCGGCACCGCGCGGCCTTGCGATGAATCCGTTTGGCCTGGCGCTTGTGGCCATGGCGCTGCGCCGAGGCGAGCTTCTGGGCATACTCTTGCGTCCAGCGGCCTGCCGCGAGACGCTGTCCGTCACTCGTGACTGCAATCGCCTTCAACCCCAGGTCAATCCCGACGGCCTCCTCAGGTGCCCCAGTGTCTTCAGCCTGTACTTTCACGGGCAGGCACAGCCACCAGTCTCCGACCGCATCCTGGGCGAAGCAGCCAGACTGCCATTGGACCCCATTCAGTCGTTCTGTCTCGAACACCCGAAAGCTCTTGCCGGCAAAGCGCAGGCAGACGCCTTTGCGCTTTAGATTGGCCGCTTTAAAAGGCACCCAGCCGAGTGATCTTCGGCTGCCTCGACTAACCCGCCAGCGCAGTTTGAGCCGACGAGCCGCTTGGCGTTTCTGGGCATAGTGGGTGCAAATGGACTGAATGGTATCGGCGCCGATCTTGTCAAAGTACCGGGTCGCTCCGGCCGTCAGGTTGCACAGGTCAAAGCCGCTCATCCATTTGCGCTTGATATCGGTGCGGGTGGCAGCCTTGAAGCTCGTTTCATTGCAGTAGTTGAATACCTCGTTCGCTTCCACAGCTGCGGCACTGAGCCAGGGATAGGCTTCCGCTCGAATCTTCAACCGAAGAGTGCGCGTGAACAAGGGCGGCATGAACGTATTATCGCTCTTCACAGGCGTTCGTGCTCCACAGAGTTTCGCAACTCGATGGTGGGTTGCGACATCCATGTCGCGTCATGGACGCACTCAGATGATCTCGAAATAGCGGGCCAGTTCCCAGTCGGTGATGGCCTTGCGAAATTCACGCTCCTCCCACTGGCGGGTCGCGGCATGCTGCTCGACGAAGGCATCTCCGAACAGCGCGCGCGCGGGCTCGCATGCGATCAGTCGCTCGGCTGCTTCGTACAGCGTCGCGGGCAGGCGCCGAATTTGGGGGTGCTCCTGCGCGTAGGCATTGCCCTCGATGGGCGCATCGGGCTCGATGTGATGCTCGATGCCCCACAGTCCGGAACCGATGGCCGCGGCCAGCGCTACGTAGGGATTGATATCCGCGGCAGCGATCCGGTACTCGACGCGCTGGCTGGACGCGCCACCACGGATGACGCGCAGCGCGGTCGTGCGGTTCTCTATGCCCCAGGTCGCGGAAGTCGGTGCCCAATAACCCGGCACCAGGCGCGAATAGCTGTTCACGGTGCAGGCAACCATCGACAGAATCTCCGGCATCAGGGCCTGCTGGCCGCCGATGAACCAGCGCATGGCATCCGACATGTCATGCGGCTTCGACGCATCGTGAAAGATGCTCTCGCCGTTCTTGCCGCGCAGCGAGATGTGCAGATGACCGCTTTGGCCCGGAACCGAGTTGGACCACTTGGCCATGAAAGTCGCCATCAGGCCATGGCGTTGCGCCAGCACCTTGGTGAAGGTCTTGAACAGCGCCGCACGATCGGCGGCCTCGAGCGCATCGCAATAGTTGAGCGCCGCCTCGAGCACGCCCGGTCCGGTTTCCGTGTGCAGCCCTTCGATGGGAAAGCGCATGGTGCGGGCCATACTGAGCAGTTCGTGATAGAGCTCCGAATGCACGGAAGCACGCAGCAGCGAATACCCGAACGCGCCCGGGGTCATCGTCTTGAGTTGCCGGTAACCTTTTTCGCGCACCGAGTTCGGCGTCTCCTGGAAGAGAAAGAATTCGAATTCCGCCGCCGCGTTCACCGCGTAGCCCATGTCGGCGGCCCGTGCCAGCACGCGCCGCAGCGCGCCGCGCGGGCAGACTGCTTCGGCCGGCCCGGCGAACTCCCCCAGGAATAATATTGTCTTCGGCTCGAACGGAATCTCGCGCCGCGTGCCCGGCAGCAATCGCACCGTGGCATCCGGATAGGCGGTGTGCCAACCCGTGTAGCGGGTGTTGTCGAACAGTTGATCGTTCGAGTCCCAGCCGAGGATGACGTCGCAGAACCCGAGATTCTTGTCGAGCGCCGAGAGGAATTTCTCGCGGCCGAGATACTTGCCGCGCATGATCCCATCGCCGTCGAATACACCTATCTTGACATGCTCGATATCGCGAGCCGACAGGTAGGTTCGAACATCAATGTCCTGCTCACCGGGTGACTGCTGCATCATGTGATTGTACGAGATCGGAGCGGCCAGGGCCCTATAATCCCCGCATGCAGCATCTGATCGACGGTTACAGGCGTTTCCGTGCCCAGCAGTGGCCGGAGCGTCGCGCCATGTTCGAACGACTGGCTCACGTCGGTCAATCCCCGCGGGCAATGGTGGTGGCCTGCTCGGACAGCCGGGTGGACCCCACGATGATCTTCAACGCCGAGCCGGGCGAGCTCTTCATATTGCGCAACGTCGCCAATCTGGTGCCGCCGTACCAGCCCGATCTGGCATTTCATGCCACCAGCGCCGCACTAGAATTTGCAGTGCGCGTGCTCGAGGTGACCGATCTGATCGTCATGGGCCATGCGATGTGTGGCGGCATCGGCGTTCTGCTGCGCGGCGCTCCGTCCGGGGCCGGGGACTTCCTGATGCCGTGGATGCGCATCGCCGAACCGGCGAAGCGTCGCGCGCTCGCACGCGCGGGCGAAGGCTGCGATCCACAGACGGAATGTGAGCAGGAATCGGTCAAGCTGTCGCTGGAGAACCTGCTGACATTTCCCTGGATCGCCGAGCGTGTGGCGCAGGGCCAGCTCACCTTGACCGGCAGCATCTTCGATATCCGCTCCGGAGTGCTGGCGCTGCTGCATGCCGATGGAAGCTTTGCGCCCGTGGACACGCGCGTGAACCCGCGGTAGCAGCCTGCTAGTCGCCCCGCGGCAGCGCGCTTTTTGCCGCCACGAACTCGAGAACCAGCGGCAGCACGGGCGGCTGCTTGCGCAACGGCGAGAAGGCTGCCGCCAGGTCACCATGGCTGGCTCCCGGAAAGTATCGCGTTGACACATCGTCACCGGCCGCTTCGAGCCGCGCGGCCAGGCTGCGCGTGTTGTTGGGACTCACACGTTTATCGCCCAGTCCGTGCATGAGCAACATGGGCGGTGCATTGGCGTGGACATAATTGATCGGCTGGGAGCGGTAGAATTCCGAAGACGGCGCGAACACATCGTTCAGATACGCATCGGTAAAGGGGAGGAAATCGTAGGGCCCGGAGAGGCCGACGACGCCGCGAAGCCAGCGAGCATCGCCTCCAACCTGATGCAGATATTCCTGATCCAGTGCCAGCAATACCGCGATGTGGGCCCCGGCCGAATGCCCCATGAGGAACAGCCGCGCCGGATCCGCGCCCCACTCGTGCGCGTGCGCGCGCGCGAAGGCGACGGCGGCCGCCGCATCGCGCATGAACTGCGGAAATCGCGCCTTGGGATACAGCGCGTAATTGGGAATCACCGTGGCGATTCCCGCGGCCGCCAGCGCCGCACCCACAAATCGGTAGTTCGCCTTGTCCCCCGAGTTCCAGCCGCCGCCGTAAAAGAAGACCACCAGCGCCGATGGCGCGCCATGGGCGGGCAGGTAGACATCGAGTCGATTCGCCGCCGCCGGACCGTAGGCGATGTTCGATTGTCGCGAGTAACTCTGGAAGGTCGAGACCGTGTTGAGAGCCAGCAACCCAAGACCGGTACAGGCATTCAGGCAGCAGGCCAGGGCCAACGCAATCGGCCACGTGCGCTTCATCGGCGCTTCAACCCGAACGCGTGATTCGCAGCGCACCCTTCTCGAGGTGCAGATACTCGTAGGTCGCATCGGAAAACTGGCGCTGCCACGCGGCGGCCATCGCGCGCTCGGCCGGTCGCGCGGCATCGTCGAGCAACACGATCGCGCCCGGTGCCAGTCGGCCCCAGAAAAACGGCAGCGATGGATAGCGGATGTCGGCACGCAGGGCCGTGGGCGGTCCGTCGATGAGCAGCAGGTCCACCCCGGCTAAGTCGGCGAGTACGCGCGTGTCGTACCAGGGTCGCGCCATGCCCTCGCATTTCATCTCGGTCAGCGCCGCAAATCGCAACTCCACCCACTCGCCAAGGTCCTGGCGCAGCAGCTGATCACGGGTCTGTGCAGCGTAGCCTTCGTCCGCGTCGATCGAGATGAGGCGGCCAGCCCCGTTGCTGCGCAGCGCCGCTGCAATCACGAGCGTCGATACCCCGGATCCGAGTTCCACCACGCACTGCGGCCGGCGGGCCGCGATGGCGCGCATCAGTTCACCCAGCAGATCAGTCGATGCCGCCCATCCGCCTGGCAGGGGCAGCGGCGCGCCGCCCTGGAGAACCCGGAACACATTATGTGTCTCCCACACGTGCCGTTCCTGCCGGCGCAGCATCGAGCGCAACCGTCGTAACTTGCGCGCGAGCGCCCAGGCGCCAGCGGCGAGCAGACTCATGGTCACGAGCAACAGAACGATCAGCGCAGCTGTCGTGGTCATAGATACAGGAAGGTCACGGCGATGCCGGCCAGCGCCAGCAGCACAAGTTCGGTGGCAGGCGTGCGGCAGGCGCGCACACCGCCGAAGGCGAGCGCATAGACAGCCTTGAGCACATTGTTCGACGAAGCCGCGATCAATATGGCGGCACACAGCGAGTTCACCGACATCGCGGTAACGCCGCCCTGGGAGAGGCTGAGCACAAAGGGATCGATGTCCGCCGCGCCGGTGATGGCAGCCAGTGCAAACACGCCACGCTGCCCGAAGCCATCCCGAACCCAGTTCGACAGTACGGCGACCACGACGAACAACGCCGCAAATCCAAGCGCCGACGCGAGCTGCAGCGGGTTGGGTGCCGGCAGGTGGCTCCGCGGCGCGACGCCGGCAGGCTGGGCGCGCAGCCAGTCCATGAGCGCAATCGCGGCTCCCAGCAACGCAAGCCCGGCCAGCGCGGGCAGCAACTGTCGCGCAAGAGTCCAGTCGAACACGGCAACGATGACGCCGATGCGCAGATACATGATCACGGTGGCGATGATGATGCCGACGGAAAATTCCCGGCGCGACTGGCCGGCCGCCTGCTGCTGGCGCGCCAGTGCCACGGTCGTCACGGTCGAGGAATAGAGGCCGCCGAGCACCGCCGGCAATAAAGCGCTCGAGCGTGCGGGCAGATAGGTCTGCAGCAGGTAGCTGGCGTAGGACAGGGTCGAGGTGGCGACCAGCGCCAGCCAGACCTGGTATGGCGTAATGGGTGTCCATGCGACGATCGGATGCCGAGGCACCAGCGGCAGCACCACGCCGATCAGAATGAGGAATTTCCCGAGGGTGAAAATCTCGTTGGGAGCAATCTGGTGCACCAGTCGATGCAGCGGCTCGCGGCTCTCGATCAGGACCACCGCCACCACGGAAGCTGCCAGCACCACCCAGGGAGGCTGGGTGATCGCGACCGGCCCAAGTGCATAAGCCAGGACACTCGCGGTCGGAATCATGAGGCTGGGGCGCGACCCGTCCTCGCGCAGCGCGCCGGAGAGGTGCGCGTGTTGCCACAGGCCTACTGCTGCGAGTCCCACGACGAAGGGCACCAGTGATGTCGGCTGCAGCAGGAATAGCAGGCTGCCCACCGTTGCCAGCAGGGGGAAGGTGCGGATGCCGCCAGGGTTGCCGCGCGCTTCGACCTTGTAGACGCCCTCGAAGGCAAGGCCGACGAAGACGGCCATGGCCAGCGCCAATCCAAGCCTTCCGGCCAGTTCGATCGATGGCAACTGCGCGCTCATTCCGTCAAATCCTCCCGTCGCGCCCACATTATTCCATGGTCGCTGCTAAATCATTGTTTTATATGTACCGCGAGAAGTTGCTGATGATGGAGCACAGACTTAAGATGATTCAAAGAATACGTACCGGCACCGGGTCTGAATATGCGGCTAATGCACTGGACAATCGCGGGCCTATCGATGGCGGGTCTGAGCGCCATGCTTTTGGCCGGAGCCGCCGAATCCGGCAAGCCGGCCGATCCGATAAAACTCAATATCAAGCTCGGGCTCTGGGAAATCGCCACGCAGGCGAACATCAGCGGTGCGCCGCCCATCCCGGAGGACGCCTTGGCGAAGATGTCGCCCGACCAGCGTGCCCGCATGCAGGCGGCCATCCAGGCCAGCATGGCCGATGTGGCCAGGCCGAAGCTCGCCAAACACTGCGTCACGCAGGAAAAGGTGGCGCAGGGATTCAACCTGGATCGACAGCACGACAGCACTACCTGCCAGAAAAAGCTCCTCACCAATACCTCGAGCGAGCTGCAACTGAGTGAAACCTGCCCCGAGGACAACGGTTCGACCAGCATCGATGAGCATATTCAGCTCAGCGGTTCCGACCAGTTGGCCGGCACCGTGCATTTCATCAAGGCCAGCGGCGGCAAGAGCATGACGGTCGACAGCACCATCAAGGGCCAATGGCTTAGCGCAAGCTGCGGCGATATCAAGGACTTCGAGCTCGAAAAATAATGCGCCGGGGCCACCCTACGCATGGCGCCGAAGAGCACGCGGAACTTCGCTTTACGACAATTGAGTCCAATAACAACCGGGAGTGATCGTGGACATAAATAAATTAATTACGCGCGCCAAAGGCATTTTGCTGTCGCCGCGTGCCGAGTGGCCCGTCATCGCCGCGGAGCCGGAAACGATCGGTGGCCTCTTCGGCGGCTACATCGTCATCCTGGCGGCCATACCGGTGATCATTCATTTCCTTTCGACCAGCGTGATCGGCGAGTCGAACTTCCTGCTGGGCTCGTTCCGCCTGCCCCTGGCAGTGGGGCTGGAAATCGCGGTGGTGAGCTACGTGTTTTCCCTGATCGGTGTGTTCGTGCTGACGCTGATAGTGGAGGCGCTGGCACCCACTTTCGGCGGAGAGAAAAACCGTGTCCAGGCGCTCAAGACCGTCGCCTACTCGTACACGGCCGGCTGGGTGGCTTCGATCATCGGCATCGTGCCGGGTCTGGGCATCATCGCGGCGCTCGCGGGCCTGATATACGGACTCTACCTGCTGAATCTCGGCCTGCCGTTCACGATGAAATGCCCGCCGGAGAAATCGCTCGGCTACACGGTGGTTTCGATCATCGCGGCCATCATCGTCTACTTCATCATTGGCATGGCCATGCGGCCGTTTTATACGTCAGCTTTCGGCCTGGGTCACACCTTTGGCGGACTGCATCAAAGCGGAGGCGCGGCGGGTGCATTTGCGAGCGGCAGCACCGGGGCGGCGCTGCAGGACTATGCCAAGCATCTGCAGGATGCATCCAACAAGCTCGATGCGGCGCAAAAATCCGGCGATAACAACGCCAAGGCGGATGCGGTCAGCCAGATGATGGGAGCGGCACTCGGCGGCGGTGGCAAGGTCGAATCGCTGCCCCCCGATCGCATCAAACCCTTCCTGCCTGACACGCTCAACGGGCTGCCGCGCACACAGGCGGCGGCAGAGCGCAACGCCGCGCTCGGAATGCAGATCTCAAAGGCGAGCGCGACTTACTCGGACGGCGCCAACCATCAGCTCGAGCTCGTCATCACGGACACCGGTTCGCTCAAAGGGCTGGTGGGCTTTGCCGCCGGCTGGGGCGGCGTCGAGCAGGAGAGCGAGAACGATCAGGGCTATGAGAAGACCTACAAGAACAACGGCCAGATCATTCACGAAAAATGGAATAAACAGACCCAGAGCGGCGAATTCGGCATCGTGGTAGCCGACCGCTTTTCCATCGATGTTTCCGGCGGCGCCTCCAGCATCGATGACCTCAAGGCCGCCGCGGCCAGTGTCAATGCCAGCGGACTGGCGGCGCTCAAGAACGAGGGCGTCAGCTCCAATCAGTAGCGATGCGCGACCGGCACCCCTGCCGGCCGGCGATGGCGCGATTCGACGCCATTACGTCAAACCTCCCCTTCCACGCTTCCCAGAGCGTGCGCCAGCGCAATAGAGGCGCCGCATGGCATCCGCTATACTCCGCGGGACGAATATAAAGGCGAACCGGGAGCGTCGCCGCATCTGGCGTGCCCCAAAGGCTTGGGAGTCGGCCAAATGCATGACAAGAAGTCACTTCGGGTCCTCGCGCTCACTATCGGTAGTTTGATCCTGGGGACAGTCCCGTCGCTGACTCTGGCGCAGGGGGTCACCGGTTACCAGGCTGGCCAGGGGGGCAGTCCCGTCCAGGGTGCCGCCGGCACCAGCACCAGTACCGGCAACCCGTCCATCCAGCATTGCGAAAAGCCCATGGGCGCCATCGCCGTGGTCGAGCCGCAGGACTTTGCGCTGCAATCGCTGCTGCGCTACAACCTGCAGTCGCCGGTCCCGCTCATCCGCATGATGATCCAGCAGTCCAACTGCTTCATCGTGGTCGAACGCGGCGTCGCCATGCAGAACATGAAGCAGGAGCGCGCGCTGTCGGGCACCGGCGAGCTGCGCTCCGGATCGAATATCGGCGGCGGGCAGATGGTGGGAGCGGATTACATCCTGACACCCAACGTGGTCTTCTCGGAAAAGAATGCCGGCGGCATCGGCGGCGGGCTCGCCGGGCTGGTACCCGGCGTGGGAGGGGTGCTGGCCGGCGCAGCCGCCGGCGGTCTGCGGTTCAAGGAGGCGCAAACCAGCATGCTCGTGGCCGACTCGCGCAGCGGCGTCCAGGTCGCATCGGCGGAAGGCAGCACCAAGAAAGCCGACCTGAACCTCGGCGGCGCATTGTTCGGCGCCGGTGGTGGTGGCGGCGTGGGCGGTTATGGCAATACCAACGAAGGGAAAATCATCGCTGCCGCGTTCCTCGACAACTACACCAAAATCGTGGATGTTGTTAAGGACGATCCCAGCCTGCAGCGCAACGTTGGCACGCTCAAGCAGGAGGCCGGTACGGTGATCACCGCCGGCGCAGTGTTTGCCGAAGGCGACATCGTGGTACCGAAGATTCCCAACATCAAAGTGCTGGCGACCGCCGATGACAACGCCAAGCCCACCGGAACACTGGGCCGGGGCGAGCAGCTCGTGGTCATCGGGGCCGAACAGAACGGCTACATCAAGGTTCAGGGCGGTGCGGTCAGCGGCTGGGTCAAGAAGGTGCTTTTGACGCGCCAGGATTAACACTATGACTTCCTCCAGCGATGAGCACGTGACATCAATCGACGCCGCCACACAGGTGCGGGCCATCGTGACCGGAGAAGTGCCGCCCACTGGACCGGCAAATGCGGCCGCGACGCGCCCGATCGGCGAAGAGCCGACGCTGATCGATGATCGCTACGACATCGAGGCACGGCTCGGCGTTGGCGGCATGGGCGCGGTGTATCGCGCGCGTGATCGGCTCATGCAGGAGGCCAACGACCCGGATCCCTTTATCGCGCTCAAGCTGATTCTCGATTCGGTGCAGGATCCACAGGCCTCGATTGCGCTGCAACGAGAGGCCAGGCGCGCGCAGACTCTGAATCACATCAACATCGTGCGCGTGTTCTATTTCGGGCGCGACAAGGACGGGCGCTACTACCTTACGATGGAGCTGCTGCGCGGCAAGTCGCTGGAGCAGAAGCTGCGCGACGAGCCGGGGCCCATGTCGTTCGCCGCGGCCCTGCCGTTGATAGAAAAGATCTGCTCCGCGCTGAGCTACGCACACGCACAGGGAATCGTCCATTCGGACATCAAGCCGAGCAACGTTTTCATCACCGATGTCGGTGAACCCAAGCTGCTCGATTTCGGCATCGCATCGCCGATGCGCTCGGCCAGCGGACGCGAAACCCAGTTCAATCCGCGCAGCCTCGGCGCGCTCTCGCCCAACTACGCCTCGATCGAGCAATTCCTGGGGATGGACGCCGATCCACGCGATGACGTCTACAGCGTCGCCTGTCTTAGCTACGAACTGCTGAGCGGTCAGCGACCGTATGGCGGGGAAGTCGCGCCGCGAGCCCTCGAGCATGGGTTGACGGCGAAGCCGATTCGCGCGCTGTCGCGCGCCCAGAACGAGATTCTCGCCAGCGCGCTGTGCCTGCATCGCAAGGATCGCACCGCCACCATCGAGGCCTTCATAGGGGCACTCAAGGAATCCGGTGCGCGCACGGCCAAGCTGCGTCGGCGCATCTGGATCGCAGCTCCCGCCTGCGCAGTACTGACCGCCGCGGCCGGCACATTGATCTATGACCGCGCGCAGCCGGCGCACGCAGAAAAGATCGCGCCGGCGGCAACCGCGTCGATCGCATCGACCGCACCGGGCACTCCGAACACAGCAAGCGAATCGGTCGCGCCGGCGCCCTTGGCGGCCGCGCCAGCGGGCGCCGCCGCGCAGGCTCCAACGGACCCGGCGGACGCCGCGCGACTGCAGGCCATCGCCGACCAGGCGAAGTCCGAGGAGGCCGCGCGACTCAAGGCTGTGGATGAGCTTTATCAGGCCGAGAAGAGCGCGCGGCTCAAAGCGGTCGAACAGGAAGCCCGCGCCGAAGCGGCCGCGCGATTGAAGGGCATCGATCAGATCAATCAGTCACAGATCAACGCGCAGCAGCAGGCGGCACAATCCTATCCAAACGCCCAGGATGATGCGGCTGCCGCACAACGACAGCAGCGACGCCAGCAACAGCAAGCGTGTGCATTTTCAAAAGACCGCTGCTAGCACCGATCTGACCGCTCGCCGATGCACCTGATAGGGCCCGGTGCGCCGGTCCTGCTGACGCTGGCCGTGCTGGCCATCGTGGGGTTTATCGCCGGCGTACAAAACTCGCTGGCGGGTGGGGGCTCGTTTCTGACTTTCCCCGTGCTGCTTCTGAGCGGACTGCCGCCGCGGGCCGCCAACATCTCCTCCGCCGTCGCGCTATTTCCGGGACAGCTCATGACCGGCTATGGCTCGCGCCAGGGCGTGGTCGGAATCCCCGGACTGAGTGTGCGAACGCTGTTCGTGATCAGCGTGGCCGGCGGCGCGCTCGGTGCGCTGCTGTTGCTGGCGACCCCATCGGATTTCTTCACGGCGCTGGTGCCGTGGCTGGTGCTGTTCGCAACGACCCTGTTTGCCTGGGCCAGCTTCGTGCGCGATCCCGCCTCACCTCGGCATCGATTGAATCGCTCATCGGCGATCCTGACCCAGCTCGTGATTGCGGCGTACGGCGGCTACTTCGGCGGCGGGATCAGCATCCTGATGCTCGCGACGCTGACGATGTCGGGCTGGTCCGTGCGCGGCGCATGGGCCACCAAGAATCTGCTGGCCGCGGTCATGAACGCCGCGGCAATCCTGATCTTCGCCTTCTCACGCGACGTTGCCTGGAAGCAGGTGGTGGCACTCGGTGCGGGCGCGATAGTCGGCGGACAGGTAGGCGCGTATGCGTTCCAGCGCGTCAATGAGAAGGTGTTGCAGGTCTGCATCACACTGTTCGGCCTGGGACTGGCGATCGGCCTATTCTGGCACGCACACCGCGGCTAGCCGCTGTTTTGGCCGAGCAGGCGTACTTCGTGCTGCGGGTAGGGAATGACGATCCCGCGGCCCCGGAATGTCTCGACGATGGATTTGTTGATTTCACCGGTCGCGTCGCCAAAATCCACCACGCTCACCCACGGCTTCACGGCTACCACAACCGCCGAACTACCCAGTTGCGTGGTCTGGATAAAGGGCGCGGGATCCTTCAGTACGCGTGGATTATTGCGCAGGATCTCCTGAATGGCGGCAAGAGCCGAACTCAGATCCGTGTCGTAGGCAACACCCACGGCAACGTCCAGTTGCCGGATGCGGCCGTAGTTGTGCAGGATTTCGCCAACCACTTTGCGATTTGGTATCACGATCAATGAACGGTCGGTGTGGCTCAGCGTGGTGCTGAACAGCGTGATGTTTTCCACCTGCCCTTCGACTCCGACTATCTGCACGTACTGCCCGACGCGAAATGGCTTGGTGAAGATTATGGTGAGCCCTGCGGCGACATTACTCAGCACGCCCTGGGTGGCCAATGCCACCGCGGCACCTGCGACACCCAGCCCGGCCAGCAACGGCAGCAGTTCCACACCCATGTTCTGCAGCGCCATGATCACAAACAGCAACAGCACCAGCAGCCGCGCGACGCGCATCAGCAGGACGCGCACCGGAGGCTCCAGCTCGATTCGCGCCAGGGCCCGGGCGAACCAGCGCGCGACCCATCGGCTCACGATGAAGCCGGCGGTCAGTATCAGGATGGCGACCAGCAGCTTGGGGCCGAAGCGTACCGCCAGGTCCAGCAGTGTGCTCCTGGCCTGATCGATGGTGGCAATTTGATCGTTCATTGGCGTTCTTATTGGTGAGAGCGACCAGGGGATTCTATTTCATTCGGCCGCTGACCGACATTATGCATGTCAGCCGCTGCCTACCGCGGAGCCGGGATTCCACGGATAGGAGCGATACCTGATTGCCGCGATCATTGGCGAAGGGCAAGGATCGCCGACTGCAGCCATTTGCCGACATTGGTCCTCCCGCCGCCGATCTGTTAGGTGTAAAGCCAACCATTTGGAGACGTCATGATCGCTGCACTGCGCCGCGCCGGTTCCTATTGCCTCATTGCCGCCCTGTCCTCCCTCTCCGCCTGTGGCGGCGGCAGCGACGGCAGCGACCCGAAAGCGAGCGCAGCGAGTGCGGATCCTCCCAGCAGCAGCGGCAGCAGTACCAGCA
>Ga0182030_10003477_pt1 | contig 33641 bp, 30 predicted proteins | sample 812S3MmetaG_FD_121299 | JGI IMG/M metagenome (GOLD analysis project Ga0182030, IMG submission 121299) | Permafrost microbial communities from Stordalen Mire, Sweden - 812S3M metaG (Illumina Assembly) | ecosystem: Environmental > Terrestrial > Soil > Wetlands > Permafrost | place: Sweden...
CTGCTTCACATCACCGTCGACGTCTACGGCCTGACCGAGGAACAACTCGCCCTGGTCGCCGCCAAAATCCGCGAGTCCCCGACGATCGTCAACGCCCACTGGCATCACGCGCAGAAACCAGAGCCTCTTTGTCCTTCGAAGGATGCCGATAGGGCCCTTGCGTTGTGCATAGTCGATTGGCAATATAACGAAATAATGGCGCCCCTTGAAGAAGGCCTGAGAGCTCTGGCGAACGACCGGCGCTTGCAGATCCTGAATTGGCTTAAGGAACCCACAGTGCATTTCCGACCGCAAATTGACGGGGATCTGGTTAAGGACGGTGTCTGTGGGCAACTAATCGCCGAGAAGCTCGAGGTATCTCAGCCGACCTGTTCTGAGCACCTCCGCATTCTTTCGGATGCCGGCTTTCTAATCGGCAAGAAGATCAAGCAATGGGTCTTTTATCGCCGTGACGAGAAGGCCATTGCCGCATTCAAGGCTCTCATGAGGACGGAACTATGAGCACTGACCCGCAAAACTTTCCCTACGCCACCCATCTAAATCTCGAGTACGCGCCCCTCGAGCGGGTCGATGTGCCGGCGCTGGTGAAGGCCTGCCAGGATCGATGGTATAACCAAACGCTCTGCCAGGTGAACGATTCGGTCATACGCCTGGGTGTGATGCAGGGCGAATACCACTGGCACAAGCACGACAACGATGACGAGTTCTTTTTCGTGCTCGAGGGCACTTTCTACGTGGATCTGGAAGATCGCGTGATCGAACTAAAACCCTGGGAGGGGGTGACGGTCCCGAAAGGAGTGGTGCACCGTACGCGAGCGCCGGAGCGAGCGGTCATACTGATGATGGAGAACGCCGGCATCATTCCGACCGGGAACTGAAAGCGCCACTTCGCCGAACTGGCCAGATCCTGTCGTTACTCGCCTGCCGACCTGACCGCCACTCTGCAGGAGTTCGCGCAGCAACTTCCCGACGAAGCCTCGTCGATCGCCGGCGAATTGAACAAAGTGGGTAGCACCGGGAAAATGCTCGCCGCACTAATCGATGGACTCGCCTTGCGTTGCAGGCAAGTCGCATCGTCGCCAATTTAACAGCGAGGCGCTCGCGGCGCTGCAATGACCAATTGCCGGCGCGCCGATCCTTACATCGGAGGGGGGTCAAATCTCAATCGGCAGCCCTGGGTCAGATTGCAATCGTCAACGACGTTCGTGCCCCTTGCGTCCGCGCTCATGAAATTTCCAGTATTCCTCCTCGGGCACGAACGCACCCCCCGTGGTCCACAACAGGTGTGTAGCCGTGTCCATCCGGTCGAGCAATCCGTGCTCCCTTAGGTACCTCTCGCCCGCGCTCGAGTCGAGCAGCCACCGCGGCCCGGGGAATCCCGCTGCCGCGGAGGGCTCGATGTGCAATCCTTCGGCGCGCTCCAACCGGTATAAATTCTCGAATAGATCGGCGTCCGGCACGGTGAACACGCCCGACACCAGCGTGCGCATGAGCGGCAGCACGAACTCGGAGGCCTGTCCCACCGCCAAGCCGTCCGCCTCTGTCCGATTGTCGAGGCCCACCTCTCGGACCGACACCGGACGATGGCCGCCGGCCGCCAGACCTAGGAGCACCGCGGGCGAAGCGACCGGCTCGGCGAAGAAGCAATGCACGTGATCGCCCAGCAAGTGACGCAGCCCGAAGGTGATCCCACCGGGTGCGCCTCCCACCCCACAGGGCAGATATACGAACAAGGGGTGCTCGGCATCGACGGCCACGTCAGCCGCGGCCAGCTGCCGTTTGAGGCGGACCGCCGCCGCGCTGTAGCCCAGGTACAATCGAGGCGAGTTCTCGTCATCGACGAAGTACGACCCGGCGCTCTTTCGGGCTTGCTCCCGTCCTGCCGCTACCGCCACCCCGAAATCGCCCGCATGTTCGATGATCTGCACCCCACGCTTGCGCAGCCGCTCCTTCTTCCACTCCTTGGCATCCGAGGACATATGCACGGTCGCCCGAAATCCGAGCGCCGCCGCCATCACACCGATACTGAGTCCAAGATTTCCCGTGGACCCCACCGCCACCTCATGCCGCGAGAACATCGCACGCACCGCCGGGGACCCAAGATTTGAGGGATCGTCCTCCGATCTCATCAGCCCCTCGCGCACCGCGAGCGCCCGAGCGTGCAACAGCACTTCGTAGATCCCGCCGCGCGCCTTGATGGACCCCGCCACCGGCAAGGCGTGGTCTCCTTTGATGAACCAGCGCCCTCGGCCGAGGCCGGCGGAATGCTCCGTCCCTCCCATCGGAGTGTTTCCCATCAGATCACGCTGAAGGCGGTCGGCCGGAAATAGGGGCGACTCGATGATGCCGCGGCTCGCCGCCAATTCGGGAAAGAGCGCCGCCAAAAGACCGGCAAAACGATGCCATTGGCGCTCGGCTTCCATCACGTCTTCCAACTGCAACGCAGAGCTCCGTGCAGCCTCTCGCATCGGCAACCGATGTTCGTTGAGCCACAAGAAGGGCTCGCGGCTTCGCAGACAGCGCTTGACCGGGGAAGCAATACTGGGCTTGGCGCTCACGTGTCCATGTCCAAGGGGTCCTCGACCCACGGATACAACCGTGCGGTGTCGAGGCGACGATAGGCAATCTGCTTGGGATCGGGCATTACCGCCCCAGGAGCAGCCATGCTACCCGACCGTTGTCCCGCCTTGCCGCCTAACCGCACTTTTAGCGTCGACCCGACGCCGGCCTGCTTCGCCATCCGGACCGCCTTCGGGTCATGGAAAATAGCCAACGCGGCTTGTTCGACGCGATGATCCTTCGACCGCGGCACAACGAGCCGCCGAAGGCGTCGGCCTAGCCACGCGCCGGCCGCTTCACCGTGCCTCCGTTCGCTTCACCCAGCGTCCGTCCGCCATGATGTGCCGGAGATGCGCGCCGTCAGCCGCGAGGAGTTCGATGTCCTCGAGCGGATTGCCGTCGACAACCAGAATGTCCGCCAATGCACCCGGCTTGACCACACCCAGCTTGCCGCCCATCTGCAGGATCTGCGCATTCGTCGCCGTCGCGGAGCGCAGAATCTCGAACGGCGACAAGACCTGGCGCCGCAGCGTGAATTCCGTGCCCCGGCGTGCATTTTGCTCGCCGAGCAGATCCGTGCCAAAGCCCATCTTGACACCTGCTTGCTGCATGATCTCCAATCCCTTCAGCGCCTGCTCGTGCACGCGCTCGAGCTTCTGGCGCGAAACCTCGGGCATGCCCATGGCCGTACCGTCCTCGAACAGCGCGAACACGACCGAGAGTGTCGGCACGACGAACGCCTCCCGTGTAGCGACGAAATCCGCGGTCTCTCGATCGATCAAAGTCCCATGCTCAATGGAGCGCACTCCAAACTCGACGCAGCGACGGATGGCCCCCGCCGGGTGGCAATGCGCGGCCACGTACGCCCCGCGGCGCTCGCATTCCTCGACGATCGCACGTATCTCGCTCTCCGAATATTGACTCCGATCGAGTGGATCGTTCGGCGACAGGACGCCGCCCGATCCCATGATCTTGATGTGGCTCGCCCCCTTGCGCAGCTCCTCCCGCGCTGCCTTGATGCACTCATCGACGCCATCCGCATGCACCGCGAGCACGTTGCGCTCGGCCCCGCAAGCGCAGTAATCGGTCGCTTGGCTCATGGGACGCAGGTCCCCGTGACCGCCGGTTTGTGTCAGGCACAGACCGCCGTAAAAGTAGCGCGGGCCCTGCAGGAAGCCATCGCGGAGCGCCATCGCCATCCCATGATCTCCGCCCGCCACATCTCGCACCGTGGTGACACCGCTTGCGAGCGTGCGGGTGAGGAAGTTTCGCGCGTATTGCGCGCGATACGTCATCGGCGGCTCCGGGGGACCGAGTCTCAACGACTCGAGATAGATGTGCACGTGGTTATCGATTAGGCCGGGCATCAGCGTCTTGCCGCGGCAATCGATCCGTTCGGCCCCCTCCGCTTTCAACGGGTAAGCCGACACCTCCTTGATTTCGTTGCCCTCGACCCGCACGGAGGCGGTGCGTGTCTTGGCCTCGATGCCGTCGAATACATTGGCGTTCTCGAACAAGATCGCACTCATGCGAGGTACCTTCTATTTAGAGCCCAAACACTAGGAGCACGCGATCGGCACTGATCGCAATGTATTGATGGTTATCGAGCTCATAGGAAATAGGATTTGCCTCGACGGCCGATCCGGCCTCGAAATCCCAGAGCGGCTTTCCGCTCATCGCGTCGAGCGCGAATACGTTGCCTTCATCCGTGCCGGACAGAACCAGATTTCCGGCGGTCGAGAGCACACCACTGCTCGCTGGAGTGAGCAGTGGAAATCGCCACGCGACGGCGCCTGTGGTGGCATGCACGGCGCGAATCTCGCCCGAGGCTTCGAGCGCAGAAAGCTCGTCTTCCCCGCCTCCAGGATAGAAAATGCCCGGCTTGAAATCCATCGCGCGCTTGAAATACCTGGCGCCCTTGATCCGCACCGGCACATACATGAGTTCGGTGGCCGGACTGTAGCTGGGGCTGAACCACAATGTCGCCCCGTTCATATTGGGCCAGACCAGGGTGCCCTCGAGCGTCGGATCGGTGTGCGGCTGCACCATCGCCCGTCCCTTCGCATCGAGCCCCTTCGACCAGGTCTGCTTGGAATACGCTTGGCCCGTGACGAAGGCGCCGCTCTCGCGGTCGAGCACGTAATAGAAGCCGTTTCGATTGGCATTCGCCAGAAGCTTGCGTCGATGGCCGCCTGCCGTGCCGTCAAAGAGTACGGGGACATGGCAGGCATCCCAATCATGCGTGTCGTGAGCGGTAAACTGAAAGTGCCAGCGCAGCCGGCCGGTCTCGGTGTCCAACGCGACCACCGAATCCGTGTACAGGTTATCGCCAGCGCGAGCATCGCCGTTCCAGTCCGGGCTCGGGTTTCCGATGCCCCAGTAGAGGAGTTTTAGCTCCGGGTCGTATGCGCCCGTTACCCAGGTGGGACCGCCGCCGGTCTGAGCGCTGTCGCCCGCCCAGGTGTGGAAGGCGCGTTGATCGTCGGGACCCGGAATGGTCCAAAAGCGCCACACCCGCTTGCCGCTTTCCGCATCGTATGCATCGATCAGCCCCCGAACACCGCCCTCGCCCCCGCTCACGCCGGTGATTACTTTATTCTCGAGTGCAAGCGGCGCGCCGGTGATGCTGTAGCCCACGTGGTAGTCCGCGACCTGGCTCGCCCACCGCTCCGCGCCGCTCTTCAAGTCGAGCGCCACCAGATACCCATCGAGGGTCCCCACATACAGATTCGAACCGAGCACCGCGCCTCCGCGATTGACGTGCCCGAAGCCCAGCGCATGGAAGTCCGCGGGAATCGGCCGCTTCCAATTCCAGAGGACACGCCCGGTACGCGCATCCAAGGCGCTCGCCGTATTCGGCCCTGTGACGTACATGATGCCATCGACGACCAGCGGTGAAACCTCATTGCCGGCATCGGGAAACTGGTACATCCATTTGATTCTCAAGTTCTGCACATTGGATGCCGTGATCTCGGAGAGTGGCGAATAGCGCGCGCCCGAATAATCACGTGAGTAGGTGAGCCAGCTGCCGGGCTCGCGGCCGGCGTTGACGATACGCTCGAACGGCACTTTCACTCCATCGACGTTACCCTGAGCCGCGGCGAGGGACGACGTGAGCGTCAGTGCCAAGGGTACCCAGCAGTGGTGCAGATTTGGACGCTTCATGGCGCGTCCCGCGACGTTGCGAGATAGGCGACCAAGTCGTCCAGTTGAGCGGGCGTCAACGATTTGTCGAACGAAGGCATCGGAGTTTGTCCTGGGAGCTTGTCGAGAGCGGCCAAGTCGGCCTTACGAAGGCTCCGGTAGTCGCCGGAGCGCTCTTTGATCTGAATGCTAAAAGTGTCTTCGTTCGCACGGATCCCTTCGATCACCTCACCGTTGGCCGCCCGCGCACGTACCCAGAGAAAGTCCGACGGCAAATGCGCCTGCGGCTCGACGAGCGCCGCTCGAATATAGGTAGCACTTCGTCGCTCGCCCAGTTGTGTGAGCTCCGGCCCGAAACCATGGCCTCTCCCCGACTCGATGTGACAGGCGAGACAACCGCGGGTCGCAAAGAGCTCACCACCTCGGGCAGGATCGCCGGTCAACGGCTGGGTCGCGACTAGTCCCAGGGAGCGTACGTAATGCACCAGCGCTCGCACATCCGCCTCCGTAAAGAAGGTTCCATCGGGCATCTCCGGTGGAATGCCGTTTTCGATCAATGCTTGCAGGGCCTCGTCGGTGGGTGCCCGCGCAAGCCGCGAGCGCGTCAAATTGGGTCCGCGACCCCCCGTTCCTCCGATCCCATGGCAGACCACGCAATTGCGTTCGAAGAGCGACTGCCCGAGTCCGAGGGATGACGCCGTTCCCGAGGAATCGACAGCTTTTTCCGGAGACGGCGCCTGCGACATCGCCAGCGCACCCAAGCTGGCCATCATGAGAATCGCGGTGAATCGCCACCACGCGGCGTGCATCATGGATGCCTCACGCATGTTATCGTCGTGATGAACGAGCAGGCTCGCGGCCGGCCCGTAAACTCTGAGGGCGAGGGGGCGATTGCCTCAATGAGGACTCCATGACGACAGTCGGTGTAGTGCAAGCAGGACCCATACTCGGCGACACGCCGCTGACGCTCGAGAAATTCCAGCGGCTGTGCGAACAATGCGCCGAGCGAGGCCTGGGGCTCGCGGTGTTTCCCGAGGCGTTTATCGGGGGCTACCCCAAGGGGCTTCTCTTCGGCGCCTCGGTGGGCGTGCGCACCGAAGCGGGACGGGATTTGTTTCAGGCCTATGCAGACTGTGCCATCGAGATCCCGGGTCCGGTAATGAGCGCGATGAGTCAGATCGCAAGGGACATGGCACTTCAACTCGTGATTGGCGTGATCGAACGCGCCGGGGGCACGCTCTATTGCACCGCCGTGTATGTCGGATCCGATGGCGCGCTCCTCGGCAAACATCGCAAGCTCATCCCGACAGCCGCTGAGCGGCTCATTTGGGGATGCGGCGATGGTTCCACCTTGAGCGTATTCGAAACTCCGCTCGGCAGGGTCGGCGGCCTCATCTGTTGGGAAAATTACATGCCGCTCGCCCGCATGGCGATGTATGCGCAACGTGTCGAGCTTTATTGCGCACCGACGGTCGATGACCGTGAGGTGTGGATTCCGACGATGCGCCACATTGCCCGCGAGGGGCGCTGCGTCGTGTTGAGCGCCTGCCAATATTTGCCGCGCAGCGCCTATCCCTCCGACTGGCTCGCCAGTACGCAAAACCTTCCCGAGATCCCGATCCGCGGGGGGAGTTGCATTGTCGGGCCAATGGGCGAGTTCCTCGCGGAGCCTGTGTATGGCGAGGAAACCATACTCTCGGCCGAGATTGACCTCTCGCAGTTGATGCGCGCGAAATTTGACTTCGATGTGATCGGTCATTACGCCCGCCACGATGTGTTCGAATTCTCCGTCAAGTCACCCTGAGTCAGCCCTATCGCGGGCAAACCTCGGGCTTTCACACGAAGTATTGCACGGCGGTGCTCGTCGTATAGGCATCGAGACCGGCCAGGCCGCCCTCGACGCCCACCCCTGATTGCTTCAATCCACCCACCGACATGACTCCCTCTCCCGGGCCGCCTTGCGGTGCACCGGTCGCGTTGATCGTAATGAGTCCCGCACGAATACCCTCGGCGATCCGATGAGCGCGACCGAGATCTCGAGTCCAGACGATGGCCGAAAGGCCATACACCGTATCGTTCGCGATCTTCACGGCCTCCGCCTCATCTCGAAATGACAGCACGGAGAGGATCGGCCCGAAAATCTCCTCCTGTGCGAGGACGTTCTTAGAATTCACCGAGTCGAACACATGAGGGGTGACATAGAATCCGCCAGCGACAGGGGTCGAAGCACGGCCCTTGAAAGCGAGACGCACGCCGTCGCGTTCGGCGCCGCTCACATAATTCGACACCTTGTCGAGGTGTGCGCGGCTCACGAGCGCACCGTAGCGGGTGGCGGGCTCCAGGGGGTCGCCCGGATTGAGCTCGGAAAGCTTGGCGTATAGCTTGTGTAGGAACTCTTCTTTGATCGATTCCTGCACCAGGAGTCGCGAACTCGCAACGCACACCTGGCCCTGATTCCAATACGCGCTTGCAACCACGGCGGACGCGACGGCGTCGAGGTCCGGTGCGTCGTCGAAGACCAGATTCGGCGCCTTGCCTCCGCACTCCAAAATCAAGCGCTTCATGTTCGATTGCCCCGACGCGACCAAGAGCGCCTTGCCCGTTTGCGTGCTGCCCGTAAACGTCAGCAGATCGACATCCGCATGGCGGGCAAGAACGGCACCCAACCCGCGATCTCCGTGCACGACGTTGAACACACCGGACGGTACGCCCGCCTCCACCGCGAGCTCCGCAAGCCGTGCGGCGCCGAGTGAGGTCCATTCCGAGGGTTTGAGCACCAGGCAGTTGCCCGTGGCCAGGGCAGGAGCGACTTTCTGGATGGCGAGGAACAGCGGGAAATTCCAGCCGATAATCCCCGCAACGACGCCAACCGGTCGCCTCAGCTGATAGGCGAGACTAGAGCGATCGGCTCCATAAACCGCGCCGTGGTGCTTGTCGGCGGCCTCCGCGCAATATCGAAGCCACGCCGAGCAACCGGGAAGATCGAAATGGAGCGCATCGCTGATCGGCTTTCCCACATCCAGACACTCGAGAAGCGCCAGCTCCGCGCGATGCTGGTCGACCAGTGCGGCGAGTTTGAAGAGTGCGTCCTTCCAGCGCTGCACCGGCAGGCGCGACCAGCGTCCATCCTCGAACGCCGCCCGCGCGCCGGCGACCGCGCGATCGGCGTCGGCGGCGTCGCCGGCCGGTAACTCGTACAGCAAGGCGCCATCGCGTGGGCTGAGCTTCTCGAGCCTGCGACTTGCGAATGATTCCCGCCAGCCGCCGTCGACGAAGTTGCGCACAGTGAGCGAAAGATGACGGGCCTTCTCGATCCAGTTCGCTTCCAAGATGGCGCTCTATGGATGTTTCACGTCAAGGAGCGACGAAAGCGGCTTCGGGTCGTCCAAGAGCTGTTCGGGGCTTTCCACGAGCCGCTTCAGTGTCGACAAAAATCGAGCGCCTGTCGCGCCATCGATCGCCCGATGGTCGCAGGACAGGGTCACGCGCAAGATCGAGGCAATGCGGGTGGCGGACGAGTCCCGAGGCACCACGCTGGCGCGCGCGGCACCCACCGCCAGGATGGCGCATTGCGGCGGATTGATGATGGCGTCGAATTCGTGGACTTCAAACATGCCGAGATTCGAGATGCTGAACGAGCCGCCGAAGATCTCCGAGGTCTTCAACAGATTGCTCTTCGCACGTCGGCTGAGGTCTTTCAGCTCGCGCGCGATATCCCAGACGCTCTTGACGTCGGCGTTCCGGATAATCGGCGTCGAGAGGCCGTCGTTGAGCGCTACGACCACCGCGACGTCGGCGCTCGTTAATTGGCGAACTTCCCCTTCCACCCACTGAAGGTTGATTCCAGGCGCTTGCATCAGCGCACTCGCACAGGCCTTGACGAGCAAGTCCGTGATCGAGAACCGGCCGCCTCTCTGCGCCCGACGGAGCGCGTTGACCCGGTCCACCTCGATATCGGCGCAGAGCCTAAAATGTGGAATGGTCTGTTTCGCCTCGACAGTCCGAGCCGCGATCATCTTGCGGATCGGTGAGAGCGGGAGGACGGTGAACGTCTCGGTCATGGCGCGGAGTCTTTCGGGTACTTGATGCTCAACGCCTCGAGATCGATCAAAGTCTCAGCCAACTCGGCGTCGGGCGCCACACGTGGCGCAATCTCCCGGGTGAGCGGAGTGAACGGTTTGAACCAAGTGTTGACCGTATGGCCGCCATCGACTACCAGGTTGTGGCCAGTGACGAAATCTGAGGCGGCCGAGGCGAGGAACAGCACCGGTCCATGCAGATCCTCGGGACGCTGTACGTGTCCCATAGGGGTTACCTCACGTATCTGCGCGAGCACCTCGGGTGGGGTTTCGATCATGCCGGGCGTGATCACCCAGCTCGGGCTGATGCAATTGACATTGATGTTGTAGCGGCCCCATTCGGCCGCGAGGCTCCGGGTCAAGTGGATCACACCCGCTTTGGAGGTGTTGTACGCCACGTTGCCGCCCGCGATGATCCCATACATCGAGGCGGTGTTGATGATTTTCCCCCCGACGGGCGACTGTCGCAGCATGCACTGGGCCTGCGCCTGGGCGCACAGGAACACACCGGTCAAGTTGACCGCCATGACCCGGTTCCAGTCCGAGAGATCGAGCGTTTCGCTCCCGCCTTCCGGGAGCCCGTAACCCGCATTATTGACCCCGATGTCGAGTCGACCGAAGCGACCGACCACCGCTTCGGTCATGCGTGCGATCTGCCTTTGTTCGGAGACGTCGCAGCGGATGAAGAAAGAATCGACCCCATACGCTCGAATCGTCGCAGCGGTCTTCTCGCCCACCGTTTCATTGACATCGACGATGGCTACGTTGGCGCCCGCCCTGGCCAACGCCGTGGCCATGGCACGGCCGAGCCCCATGGCGCCACCGGTGACGAGGGCGCTCTTGCCGGAAAGGTTGAAGAGCGAGAGATCTACCATGCCGCCAAATCGGCTCCTCGTAGGGTCATGGGGCCGTCTGAATAAAGCCCAGCGGCGAGTTGACCGGCGCGCTCTCGCCTTCGGGCACCAGAATCTCGGCCAGCGTGCCACTATTTGGCGCCGAAATCTCCTGCAGAGCCTTGACGGTCTCGATCTCCAGGATGACTTCATCCTTCTCGACCGTATCGCCAACGGCCTTCAGCCACCGAACCACCGTTCCCTCCTCGATGCCCATGCCGGATTTGGTGAAGTTGATCTCGATTCTCATTCCTACCTCACCCGAGCAGCCGCTTCACCCCGGCGACAATTTGTTCCTTGCCGGGAAACATCTGCTGCTCGAGTGCCGGGCTGAATCCGACGTGCACATCGGGGGCCGTCAAGCGGATGATCGGTTTCTTCAAGCAATCGAAGGCCTCCTCACTCACGATCGCGGCGATCTCGGACGTGGCATTCACCATGCGGTGCGCATTCTCGACGAGCACGAGGCGGCCGGTTTTCGCGACCGAAGCGAGAATCGGCGCCATGTCCAGAGGCTTCAGGGTCCGGGGATCGATCACCTCGACTGAAACGTGTTCCTTGGAGAGTTCGTTGGCCGCCTCCAGCGCCGGCCGCATGGCGCCGCCGATCGCAACCAGGGTGACATCGGTTCCCACGCGCTTGATCTCGGCTTGGCCGATGGGCACGAGGCGCTCGGGATCGGTCGGCACGTCCTCTTTCAGAGGCCAGAGCTTCATATCCTCGAACAACATCACCGGATCGTCGTCGCGTACCGCGGACTTGAGCATGCCCTTGATATCCGAAGGGCTGGTCGGGCAGATGATCTTGAGTCCCGGCACGTTCATGAACAGGGGATACGGTCGATCGGAGTGTTGGGCGGCGATCGAGGCCCCGTAGAACATACACACCCGAAACAGAATGGGGATCTTGACTTGGCCTCCGGTCATGAAGCGCAACTTCGCCGCCTGATTGATGATTTGGTCCGAGGCCAGGTACATGAAGCTCGCGATGTTGAGATCGATGATCGGACGCAGCCCGGCTATCGCCGCGCCGATACCAACTCCCGTGAAGCTCCCCTCGGAGATTGGCATCGGCCAAATGCGGCCTTCCCCGAAGCGCTCTGCCAGATCGCCGCTGCCGTAGATCGCGATGTCCTCGCTCATCATGATGACGCGCTCATCCCGCTCCATTTCTTCGATCTGCGCCTGGACAATGGCGTCCAAGTAGCTCATACGAACATGGCCCGGTGCGGCGGCGGTCAAGGCGGACGTTGCGGTCGCCATGATCAGGTCGTCTCCGCGGACGCGCCGGCCGACAAGCCCCTGTTGGGATGGGTCAGCGAGCTTTTGGGAGGATAAAGAATGGGTTGGCTGAACATGAAGTCGTAGAGCGTCGAGGCCTCTGGAAGCGGCGACTCTTCGCCGAAGCGGATCGCCTCGGCCACATCAGCCGTCGCTTCGGATTCGATCGCATCGAGTTCGGGGGCGGTGACACCGGCGTCGATCAACGCGGCCCGGTATAACACCAGCGGGTCGCGGTTGCTCTTGTGAAACTCGACCTCCTCATCGGTGCGATAGGGCTTGCCAGGAATCACGAGCCCCACTTCGTGATCCTGGAAGCGATAGGTCTTACACTCGATTAAGGTCGGACCATCGCCGCGGCGCGCACGCGCGACCGCCTCCGCGGTCGCCTCATACACCAGTTGCACGTCCTGGCCATCGACCGCGATGCCGGGCATACCGTAGGAATCGGCGCGGCGCGCAATGCTGGGCTGGGCGTGGCTGATCGCGACCGACGTGGTGATCGCATAGCCGTTATTCTCGCAAACATAGATCACCGGCAGTTTCCAGAGCGCGGCCATGTTCAGGGACTCGTGGAACGTGCCCTGGTTGACGGCGCCGTCTCCGAAAAAGCACAGGCAAACCTGGTCGGTTTTGCGCACTTTCGCGCTCAACGCCACCCCAGTGGCAAGCGGAATGCCACCCCCAACGATGGCGGACTCGCCGATGATTCCGACGCTGTTGTCCGCCAAGTGCATGGAGCCGCCGCGGCCTTTGCAGATGCCGGTGGCCTTTCCCATGAGCTCGGCCATGAGCGCTTTCAATTCCGCGCCCTTGCCAATCGGATGGCCATGCGAGCGATGCGTGCCGGTCATGGCGTCATCGATGCGCAGCGCGAGGCACGCCCCGACGATCGTGGCCTCCTCGCCGATGCTCGGGTGGTATGCACCGGGAATGCGCCCGGCGGTGAACAGCCGAACGCCCTCCTCCTCGAACTTTCGAATGCGCATCATCCGCCGATAGGCTTCGCGCTGTAGCGACTGGCTCAAGGACATAACCCGATTCCCCCTGCGAGTGCCAGCAAACTAGCAGAGTCGCTGCCGCACGGCCGTTTGCGAGCGGCAGAAAGGCGTTTGCGATCGTAAATTTCTAGGAGACGGACTGTCGAACGCTCTGCGGCGTACAGCCGAAGTGCGCATGGAAGGCGGTCGAGAAATTGCAAGAATGGCGGTAGCCCACCGCCTCGGCGATGTGGGCAATGGGATGGCTGGCCTCCCGCAGGAGCTCATAGGCTCGCTCCATGCGGACCTTCTGCAGGCAATCGTGCACCGACATACCGAATAGCTGCCGAAAGCCGCTGGTCAGCGCCATCTTGTTCAAGCCCACCTCGCGCGAGATCCGTTCGAGCGTAATCGACTCAGCATAGTGCCGGGTGACCAGGTTGAGCGCATCGCGCAAGCGCGCTTCCTGCCGTGCGCGGGGCGCAAGCGCGGGGCGTGCCTTGTCGCCCGAGGACTGCATGTGATTCAGCAGCAGGCACATGAGCTCCACCGCCTTCGCCTGCCCGTAGATGGGTTGCCGCCGTACGGCGAAGGGCGCCGCGAGCACGGCCCGCGCGGCGGACAGCAGGTCGGGCGTCAGCGGAAAGCGGTTGAAGGCATAGGCAGCTTCGTCGGGCACCAGCATGCTGCGCAGAGGCTCAGGCACCTCATCGGGTTCGAGACCCATGTGCACCGGGAAAAAGTCGCGCAGCACGCAAAGTGCGAGCGAGGACACCTGGGCGTTGCGGTTGCAGAGGTCGATTTTCACCAGATCCGGCGGCCCCGCCGTCACGAATACCTCGGGGCGCTCGTGATCGTGCTGGCCGTAGCCGTCGAGCACCGTCGTGTGCTTACCGCTCAGCCAGAAATTGATTTTGATGTAGTTTTCTTGGCGCGTGTAGCCGATGGACTCATTGGCCGTGAAACTCTCGAGCGCATTGATCACATAGTGCTCGTGACGGCAGACCTGAGAGCGCTCCCAGTCCTTTCCTTGGTGCCGGCAGACTTCAGCCGGCTGCGCGATCCCCATGGTGCTCAAGGCCACCGTGTTGTGCGGCTGCATGTCGCGGGAGCGCGGGAAAAACACCTGTTTGTTCACGACTCACCTCACAACGGATGGCTCTAGCCGGAGGAACGCGCTCGCAACGCGACACTTCGGGACCCTAACACGAGCTTTCGATGGCTGTAAATCGCCTCCTACGTGGCGCGAATCTGCCCGAACGGCGCCCTGTATTAGTGCGGCGGCTCGGCCTTCGCTGCGGGATACTGCAGAAGCTCGATGACGTTGCCGTCGGGATCGCGGCCGTAAACCGCCTTGGCTACGCCAAAGTCCTGCGGAGGATAATGAAACGGCACTCCGGCCGCTTTCAAGCGCGCGTACTCCTTGTCTATGTCTTTCACCACGAAGCAAATATGATAAATGCGCGGATCATTGACGGGCTCATTCAAGTCGGGGGTTTTACCCTTTGGACTCACGAACTCGAACAGCTCGATCTGCATCGCGCCCAAGCGCAGCATCGCGCCTTTGGCCTTGACATGCGCAAGGCCGAAAATGCGGTTGTATTCGATTTGATCGTTGACGTCATCCTGCTCGGTGAGCTCCATGCCGAGAAGGTCGCGATAAAAGTGGATGCTGCGCTCGATATCGACGGTCGAGAGACCCACGTGATCGATGGCCTCGATCCCGGGCTGCGCGGCAACGCCGGCGCCTGCGGTCAGCCCGGAGGCCAATGCGGCGGCGATCAGGCTGATGCGCGTCATGCGTCAAGCCGGATGAAAGGTATCGCAGTTCACGACGCCCCCATCGACGATCAACGCATCGCCGGTGACACAGCGGGCGTCGTCCGAGGCGAGATAGGCGATGGCTGCCCCAATGTCCTCCGGAGTCGGAAAATCCCCGAGTGGGGTCAACGATCGCTCGTGCGCGATCACCTCTTGGGGGCTGGTCCCGCGCGCCCGGGCGAAACTCTCCGCGGCCTTGTCCCAAAGTGGGGTCATCACATCGCCGGGGTGCACCGAATTGCAGCGGATGGCTAGCTTCTGCTCGGCGCAATACTGCGCCACCGACTTGGTGAGATGACGCACCGCCGCCTTGCTCGCCCCATAAGCAGTCGCGGAGGGTGTCGCGAGAAGCGCGGCCACCGAGGAAATATTGATGATGGATCCTCCGCCGGCACGGCGCAGCGCCCCGATCCCGGCGCGGCACCCCAAAAACACGCCCTCCACATTCACGGCAAATATCTTGCGCCAGTCCTCGATGGGGGTGGCCTCGGGGGTCGCCGCATCGACCGATCCCAGGATCCCGGCGTTGTTGACGAGGATGTCGAGACGCTTGAAGCGAGATTCGACCGCGGCGATGACTTCCGTCCACCCCTCCTCGCTGCACACATTGTGCTCGATGAACGTGAAACCATTCGCGGCGGCGACGCTGCTGCCGAGTTCGCGCTGGAGATCCGAGATCACGACCGTCGCGCCTTCGCTCTTTAAGCGCAGCGCCGCCGCCTTGCCGAGCCCCGAGGCGCCGCCGGTGATCAAGGCACTTTTGCCATCGAGTCGTCCCATGTCAGTCCTCCTCGTCGTTTAAGAGCGTGCGGCCCGACGCCCAGAATCCAACGGCAGCGGGCAGCATGATGAAGGTCAAGGCGATGAGCGAGTAGCGCAGGCTCGCGTCGCCGTGCGTGCCGGTCAGCAAATCACTGAACACGCCAACGACCAACGGCCCAATACTGTTGCCGCATAGCATCATCGCGAGGAACAACAGTCCGATGGCGAGCCCACGCCGGCGGCTGCCGCAGACCGCGTGCACGCCGGAATAGACGGGCGGAAAACCGATGCCGAGCACGGTCTCGGCAAAGAATTCAATACCGATGAACTGCCAGAAACTCATCGCGCTGAAGGCAGCCCAGTAGAGGCCCGCGCCCAACAGACAGGTGATCGCGGGAATCCACCCATACCAGCGCTTGTCGCGACGGCTCAACCGGTCCCCGAGCCAGCCCCCGATGAGGGACCCCAGGACGTTAGCCACCAAGATGACGGCGCCCCAGACCGTGCTCGCCTCGCGCAGCGAGGCGTGCAGCGTGCGCACCATGAAGGAGGGCATGAAAGTCGAGGCACCATAGGCAAAGATGCAGTACACCGAGATCGAAATCAGCGCGAACACAAAGCTCGGCTTGCGGCGAAGCAGCGTCGCACTTTGCACCAGGCTCTCCGCCGCGTGGACGCTTGCCGTGACGCCACCGACGGTGCGCGGTTCGGCCAAGGTTAGGCGCGCGATGAGTGCGAGGAGCAGTCCCGGCGCGCCCAACCAGATCATGGCTGAGCGCCAGCCATCCGCCGAGGCGATGAGCCCGCCCAGCCCGACCCCCAAAAACAGACCCACGTTCAATGCCGCGTTCAAGAGACCAATAGGGGTGCCCCGCTGCTCGGGCGGAAAGTAGTCCGCGATCAAGGATTGCGCCGGCGGAAGGCCGCCCGAGGCGGCTGCGCCGACGCCGAAGCGCGCCGCTGCCAAGGTTGCGAAAGAGCGCGCGACCCCGCAGAGCGCCGTCATAGCGCTCCAGCCGGCAAGCGCAACCACGAGCACGGTGCGCCGATTGCCGTAGTCCGCCCAACGCGCGAATGGGATCGCCGCTGCCGCGTAGAAGAGCGAGAAGCAAAGCCCGCTCAAGAGTCCGAGCGAAGTGTCCGAAACGTGGAACTCTTGCTTGATCGGCTCGAGCAATACCGTGATCACGAAGGTATCGAGATAATTCGAGACGGTCACGAGGAGAATCACGGTGAGCATGCCCCACCGCTGCCACGCCAGATACTGCCGCCAGGGTTCGTGATCCGCGGGTTCGGCCGCGGTCGGGATCGCCACATCCGCCGTGGCGCCGAGCGCGCTCGCGATAGCCGAACCCCCGCCGGCCTCCACCGCCATCAGAAGCTGCGCGCCACGTTGATACCTACGGTACGCGGCTGGATCACCTGGAATTCGGCCGGATTCGGCACCGTGCCGAGGCCGCCGTAAAGCAGTCCTCGCCGATCGGCGAGGTTGTTCACATAGAGCGTCGTGGTCCACGCGTCGTATTTGGCGCCCACGTGCAGATCCGTCTTCGCGTAGGCGGGATAGAATTGCCGCGGCGGGATCGCTGGCGGCGGTGAGGTGAAGTTGCCGATTCGGTCACCGATGTAACTCACGGAGACGCCGGCAAAGCCGGTGACCTTCGATACGATTGGAAAATCGTCGTTCAGCGCGATACTGCCCGAGACACGCGGGCCGAACGGCAACCGATCGCCGTTTCCGCCATACAAGGCACTGCTCGCCGGAAAGGGTTCGGTGAGAGCCGCATTGTTGTAGGCAGCCCACGCGGAGATGGAGAGATTCTGCAGCATCGGCAGATCCCGGAAGGGACGCGTCTCGGTCGATAATTCGATGCCCTCGCTCTTCGCACGGCTGCCGTTCGCATTGAAGGCGAAGCCGATGGCGGGATCGATAAAGCTCAGTTGTATGTTCTTCCAATCGATGTAGTAAAGCGAGGCATCGAACGAGAACATGTGATCCGCGAGATCACCTTTGACGCCCACCTCGTAGTTCTTGGCCTTGTCGGGCTGGAATTCCAGCGGCAGGCCGAAGGCCGATGCGGTCGGGTTGGGTCCCCCGGGACGGTAACCAGAGGCGAGCCGCGCATACACCATGAGATCGGGCGAGATCTTGAACCGTGGGGTCGCTAGATAGGTGAACGCTGTCGAGTGAGTATCCACCAGCGGATAATACAGGGGCGTCGGTTTCCCTTCGAACGCTGGAACGAACGGCCCGGTATCCACCTCATGGTAGCTTTGCTCGATGTTGCTTTCGCGCGCTCCCACCTGGATGTCGAACCGATCGGTAAACCGGAACGTGAGGTCCGAGAACCCGGCGTACTCACGGTAGGTCACCGTCCAGTTAAAATTCGCCCAGTTACCCACGTAGTTTCCGGAAGTCGGATCCGCGGCCAACAGCGTTTGATCGAAAGGGCTTCCCTCATGGGTATAAAATCCCCCGACCAGCCAGTCGATCCGGTCGCCCAAGGGTGTCGTGAAGCGCAGTTCCTGGGTCAATTTCTTGGTCTGATTGTCATCGACGAGCACGACGCCCGTAGAGTTGTTCGGAATGCCGAAGGCGCCCTCCGTCGCACCGCTCAAGAACCCGAGTCCGACACTGTAGTCGACGCTGTCCGCGACATGGTTGATCGTGTAGCCGGTGACCGAGGTGAGTTCGGTGGGGCCGAATTTAGCCTGCAGCGTCGCGCTGTACGCCTGGAACTTCTTGTCGAGAATCCCCGTGTTGCGAATGTCATCCTGCTGGAGATCGCCGAGGTTCGGCCCCACCTCCAAATGATTGCCACCGTCGGAGCGCGTTTGCTGATAGAGCGCGCTCAAGCGCAGCGATAAGCTATCGGAGGGTTGCCACAGTGTCGACAAACGGCCGCCGGACGAGACAGATTCGTTCACGCCGCGCTGGCCGGTTTGAATATTGTCGATGTAACCCGGATCCTCGTGGGTGAACGCGCTGGCGAGAAAGGCCAATGTGTCGCTCAATGGAACGTTGATGGAACCGCGTACGTTGTAGCCTAGCTCCGCGCCGTTGTAGACAGTGCTCGTACCCGCCTGGATGTTGCCGCTCAAGCGGTCGGTGGAAGGAGCAACCGTCACATATTTGATCAGGCCGCCAAGACTGCTCGCGCCGTACAAAGTACCCTGCGGCCCACGCAGCACCTCGACACGTTCCAGGTCGCTCGGATCGATGTCCGGGGTCGTGTCTCCGCCGCCCAGTCCAGTCGATGACCCGAACGGCACGTCATCAACCACGATGCCGACCGTCGGATTGATCACATCGGTGGCTGTCACCATGCCGCGAATCGCGATGACCGGCGCGCCACGCACGTTCGAAGTAAAATCGACGCCCGGAACCTCGGAAAAGTAATCTTGTAGTTGGGTTTGATTGCTCTGAAGTAGCGAGTCGGATGAGATCGCCGTCACCGGAACCGGCACATCCTGAAGCCGCTCGGAGCGCTTCTCCGCCGTCACGACCACCTCTTCGAGACTCTGGGACTGCGGCGGAGCGGTGGGGTCCGAACCCAGGCCGAATACAGGCCCCACCCAGCCGCAGGCGAGCAGCGCCAATGGACAAGCTGCACGCAGAGTCGTCTGTACTCGCATAGTATCCCCTGTGGTTTTCCCTTGCTGTCCGCACGACCGGTCATCCGCCGGTTGGATCCGCCTGGACGGACCCTTAAACTATATATTTCACGGCAATGACGGAAATCTAGCAGAGGACCTTCGGGAAGCCGTTTGAGAACGGCAAAAAGGCGTTTGAGTTTGTAACTTTTGAGCCGTTACCGAGCTTCGGTACCACATCAACCCTTTAATCAGCAAGCGCTCAGCACTCGCTCTTCTGTCACCTCCCACTCGGTATACATCCCTTACGCCGAAAACCCCGTCGAGCAATCAAGGCGCTCTGTTGGTCCAGAAACTCCGGCGTTGACGCCTCCCTGCCCGCGTCTCCCATCAGCGCCCCTCGCGCCCTCCCGTCAGCGCCCGAATGTAATAGGGCAGCAACTCCAGGCGCCGCTTGCGCGACTCCCGCACCCCCAGCGCGTAATACCCCACCTGGTGGTAGTACGTCACCCGCGCCCGGATATGCGCATCCATCCCGGTGAATCCCAAGTGCACGAAGATCTTCTCGATCACGCCGATCCGCTTCTCATCCACCGCCTCCACCACCGCCCGCACCTCCGCGGAAGTACGCGCCCAGTCCCGCACCGCCCCATCCCACTTCGGGTCATACTGAGTCTCATCGACCCAAAGTCGATTGAGCTGCCGAAATTCCTCCAACCCGTCCCCGGCCGAGGATTTCGGCAAGCGTTCGAACAGTTCGTGGCTCGTCTCAGCCCAATAAGCGATCAGCCTTTCGAGCAACTGCTGGCGGCTCTTGAAGAACCAGTAGAAGCCGCCCCGACTCACCCCCAACCGCTTCGCCAACTTGTTGACCTCCACTCCCGCGGTTCCCTCTTCGATCAACGCCCGCCGCGCCGCCTCGAGCCACGCCTGCCGCCCCAGCGGTTGCTCTCGCCGCGAGGGTCGCCTCGCAGCGGACTTCTTTGCGCCTGACGTCTTCACGCTGGAGGTCTTGCTGGCCACCGATGTCTCATTAGCCCTACTGGATTTCGCTGTCATATCTCATTTTACACACCCCAATTGACCATACACATGTGTCTGTCGTATAAGCATTCCCGCCATGCGCTATTCATTCGTCCGAGTGCTCAAAGAGGCCTTGACCGGCAACCGCGGCTGGGCCCCGGCGGTCCGCACCCCGTCGCCGCAAAAATCCTACGACGTAGTCGTCATCGGCGGCGGCGGCCACGGCCTCGCCACCGCCTACTATCTCGCCAAGAAACACGGCGTCCGGCGCGTCGCCTTGCTCGAGCGCGGCCACATCGGCCAGGGCAACTCTGGCCGCAACACCCAGGTCACCCGATCCAATTACTTCTACCCCGTGAGCTCGAGCTTCTTCGATCATTCCCTGAAGCTCTACGAGCGCCTCGGCCAAGAGCTCAACTTCAACGTGATGCTCCGCCAGGGCGGCCAAATCAACCTCGCCCACTCCCAGCACGACCTCGAGATCATCCGCCGCTGGGCGAATGCCATCCGCATGAACGGCGTCGATGCCGAGGTCTTGGACGAAGCCGAAATCCGCCGCCTCGTCCCACTCTTGAACACCCGCCCGCGCTTCCCCATCGTCGGCGGCCTCATCCAGCGCCGCGCCGGCATCTCCCGCCACGACGCCGTCGTCTGGGGCTTCGCGCGCGGCGCCAACGCCCACGGCGTCGATATCATTCAGGGATGTGAGGTCACCGGGTTCCAACAATCCGGCGACCGCGTGACGGCAGTAAAGACCTCCCAAGGCGTTCTGCAATGCGACCGCGCCGTGATGTCGGTCTCCAATCAATGCTCGATCCTCGCCGGCCTCGCGGGTTTCACCTTGCCGATCACCACCACCACGTTACAAGCCATGGTCACCGAGCCCATCAAACCCATTCTCGACCCCTGCGTCATCTCCGCCCGAATTCACGCCTACGTGAGCCAAAGCGATCGTGGCGAGATCGTCATCGGCGGCGCCGCCGACGTCTACAACTCCTACCGCCAGCGCGGAAGCCTAGCCGTCACCCGCAGCGTCCTCGCCGCCGTGCTCGAGTTGTTCCCGTCGTTCAGTCGTCTGAAGCTCATGCGCCAGTGGGCCGGAGCGGTAGACATCACGCCCGACACCAGCCCCATCATGGGCCTCACCCCTGTCCGCAACCTCTACATCAACTGCGGCTGGGGCACCGGCGGGTACAAAGCCATCCCCGCCGGCGGCGACACCATGGCTCAAACCGTCGTCGACGATAAGCCCCACCCGCTCATCCGCGCCTTCGATCTCGCGCGCTTCGAGCGCGCCGCCCTCATCGACGAAGGCGCCGCCTCCGGCGTCGCCCACTAGCGCCACCCCAATAGTCATTGCTTAGCCGCCATCGCTCTCGAATCACCGGCCACTCCATGCTCACCATCCCCTGCCCCTACTGCGGCCCCCGCGAAGAAACCGAGTTCACCTACGGCGGGCCGTCCCACGTCCAGCGCCCGCCGCTCGAGTCTTCCGACCGCGAATGGACGAAATATCTCTACCATCGCGAAAACACCAAAGGCCCTTACCGCGAGCGCTGGCTCCATAGCTTCGGCTGTTCCCGCTGGTTCAACGTCCTCCGCGACACGACCACGCACGAAATCCTCGAGGTTTATTTGATGGGCCAGCCCAGCGCGTCGAAAGCCGCCACGACCCGCGAACGCGCCGAGGGCGCCCTATGAGCGCCGCTGGTCCCTATCGAATCGGCCCCGCTCAGTGGACCTCCGCCACGGTCCAATTTCGCTTCGACGGCAAACCCTACAGCGGCATCCACGGCGACACCGTCGCCTCCGCCCTGCTCGCGAACGGCGTCCGCGTCGTCTCACGCAGCTTCAAGTTCCACCGCCCGCGCGGGATCTTCAGCGCCGGCTTCGAGGAACCCAACGCTCTAGTTCAGGTCCACACCGGGAATCGCGCCATCCCGTGCGCGCGCGCGACGCTCGTGCCGCTCTCCGCCGGTCTCGAGGTCTCCTCCGAGCCCGGCTGGCCGAGCACATCCTTCGACCTGTTGCGCGCGATCGATTTCGTGCACCCCATTTTCGCCGCCGGCTTCTACAACAAGACTTTCATGTGGCCGAGCTGGCGAACGTACGAACCCATCATCCGCAAACTCGCCGGCTTCGGCCGCGCACCGGCCGGCCCTGACCCGGATCGATACGACACCCGAAACACCCACTGCGACGTGCTCGTGATCGGCGGCGGCCGCGCCGGAATCGACGCAGCAACGCAGGCAGCCGCGACCACCCAGCGCGTGATCCTCATCGAGCAAGACGAGCAATTCGCCGCCGACATCTCCCCCCTCGCCGCCCTCGATAACGTACAGGTACTACCTCGCGCCACCGCCGTCGCATATTATGACCACGACCTCGTCGTACTCGCCGAACGCGTACCCGGGTCCGATCTCGCAAGCAGCCCCGAACTCGTCGGAGACCCCGGCGCCGCCGCCATCCCCGCCGGCACACACTCCCCGCGCGAGCGACTTTGGTTGGTCCGCGCCTCGCGCGTGATCCTCGCTACAGGAGCGATCGAGCAGCCGCTGATCTTCGACAACAACGATCGCCCCGGCATCATGCTCGCCGGCTCAGCTCAAAAATACCTGCGGCGCCACGCAATCGCGCCCGGTCGCGCCGTAGTCCTCGCCACCAATAACGACTCTGCCTACACCGTCGCCCGCGAGTTGCATGAAGCTGGCGTCGCCATCGTCGCACTCGTCGATTCCCGCGAGTCACCGCCCGACCCGCTAGTCCGGGACATGCAACGCCTCAAAATCCCGGTTGAGTGCGGATCGCTCCCCATAGACAGCACCGGCTTCAGCGCCCTGAAGAACATCACAATTGCCACGCTCGACAAAGCGTCCGGCAATTCTCAGGCCGTAACCAACGTCCGGCGTCTAAACTGCGACACGCTGTTGGTCTCCGGTGGCTGGAGCCCCACCTTGCATCTCTTCGCGCAAGCGGGTGGCAAACTCAAATATTCCGAATCCTCTCGCACTTTCGAGCCGGCCGCTGCGCTCCCCTCCATCGAGATCGTCGGCCCCGTGCCCACGACCCCGCCACCCGAATCCCTCGGCGAGCGCGTGAGCCCCGTGGGCCACAAGGCCCGTCAATGGCTCGACCTCCGCCACGACGTCACGGTGGCCGACATCGAGCTCTCCGTGCGCGAGAACTTCACCACCGTCGAGCACATCAAGCGCTACACCACGCTCGGCATGTCCGTTGATCAGGGCAAGCTCGGCCAAGCTCCCGCCGTCGAGGTCATCGCCCGCGCCCGCGACGTCCGTCCCTCGGAGCTCGGCTACACCACCTTCCGCCCGCCCTTCGTCCCCGTCACCTTGGGCACCCTCGTCGGCCGCAACGTCGGCGAGCTTTACGCGCCGATACGCCGAACGCAGCTCTACGCCCAGCAAGCCGCCGCCGGCGCCTTGTTTGAGGATTATGGCGAATGGCGCCGTGCCGCTGCATTCCCACGTGCCGCCACATCTCCCCGCGGTATCGAATCCCGCGCGCAGGCCATCCATCGCGAAGTGCAACTCGTGCGCAACGCCGGCGGTCTCTACGATGCCTCACCCTTGGGAAAAATTGAGCTCATCGGCCCCGACGCCCTCGAATTCGCCGACCGCTTTTACATCAACTCCCTCGCCACGCTGAAGCCCGGTCGCGCTCGCTACGGCATCATGCTGCGCGAAAACGGCGTCATCTTCGACGACGGCACTATCGTGAAGCTCGATGACGACCGCGTCCTTCTCACCACCACGAGCAGCGGTGCCGGCCGAGTCGTCCAGTGGCTCGAGGAATGGCGCCAGTGCGAATGGCCCGACACCCGCGTCGTCTTATCCCCCGTCACCGATCAATGGTCGACAATCGCGCTCACCGGCCAGCACGCCCGAACCGTCCTCGAGCGGCTGCGTCCCGATTGCGAACTCTCCAACGACGCCTTCCCTCATTTGGGATTTCGCGCCACCCGCCTCCTCGGCGACGAGGCGCGAATCTACCGAGTGAGTTTCTCCGGCGAGCTCACCTACGAGATCAACGTCCCCGCCCACCGCGGCCCCGCCCTATGGTCCGCATTGCTTGAGCAAGGTCGCCAATTCGGCGTCGAACCCTACGGAATCGAAGCGCTGCTGCACCTGCGAATGGAGAAGGGCTTCATCCACATCGGCGCCGACACCGACGGCACCACCGTCCCCGATGACATCGGCTTCGGCAAGCCCGCAGCCGCCAAACCCAGCCACTACGTCGGCAAGCGTTCCCTCACCTTGGCCGAGAACGTCCGCCCCGATCGCCTCCAGCTCGTCGGCCTCGCCGGCGAAGGCGCGACTGCTATTCGCGTGGGCGCTCACGTCCGCCTACACGCAAGCACCGAGCCGACCGATGGTTGGGTCACTTCCGCCGGGATCCTGAGCACCACGAGGCAGCCGGTGGCCCTCGCGATGATTCGCGCGGGCCGCAGTCAGCTCGATGCGCTCGTCACTGTTCACGACGCTGGCCGCATCGCCACACGCGCCCGCATCGTCGCTCCCCTGTTCTACGATCACGCCGGAGCACGCATGCATGCTTAAGGAATTGAGCGATTCCCTAATCCTGGTTCGCGTGCAAACTTGGGACCTCGGAGCCCCGACCCCTCGCGCACTCGAAGACGCATTCGCCCTGAAATGGCCCAGCACCGTCGGCATCGTCGCCGCCGGCCCCACCGATCACGACAGCCGCGTCGCCGCCATTCTCTGTGTAGGCCCGACCGAATGGCTCGTGATCGGCGCCGATCCCAATGCCGCCGTGATCCTGCGCCCGCTGCAAGCGGCACTCGACGGAACCCCTTTTCGCGCAACTACTGTCACCGACTCACTCGCCCAGATCGTGATCGAAGGCCCACAGGCCCGCCTCATGCTCGCCAAAGCAAGCTCCCTCGACCTACATCCCTCGCGCTTCTCCCCCGCTCGCTGCGCCCGCACCCGCCTCGCCGGAATGCCCGTCCTCCTCTGGTGTACGAAGGAATTCAACTTCCGGTGCATCGTCGCCTCGAGCTACCGCGAGTATCTACTCGCATGGCTAGCTGATGCCGGCCTTGAAATGGAGACCAGCACGCTCGCGTGCAACACCTCATAAATCGCGCACCAGAGGCAGCGGGGCATTCTGTCCTTCAGTCGGATGAATAGGGTGCGTCCCACCATTCCAGGATCACGACCGTCGATGACGTTCCCCAGCGGCGGAGAAATGCTCGAGAAACCAATCCACGTAGCGCGTGGTTGCATCGATCACCTCCGGAAAGCCTCTGATTCCATGCCCCGAGGTCGGGTAGGTGGCGAGCACCGAGCGCGCTCCATGTTCGAGCAGCGAGCGATGAAACTCGAGCGCCTGAGTCGGCGGCGTGTTTTGATCGAGTGCGCCGGTGAGCTGCAGCACCGGCGTGCGGACCCGATGCGCGAATAGCGCGGGGCTGCGCGCGAAGAACAAGCCGTTCGGCGCTGAGGGCTGCCCGTCCAGGAACAGCGCGTCGAAATAGGGGATCTGCGAGGTGCGATGCTGGCTGTACCAGTTCGCGACCGTGGAGATCGGGACGGCCGCGGCGAACCGCGTGTCCTGCGTAACCAGCCAGGCGGACATGAATCCGCCGTAGCTGATACCGGTGACCCCGAGCCTTGCCGGATCGGCAATGCCGCGCGCCACCAGCGCATCGAGGCCGGTCAGATAATCGTGAGTGTCCTCGCCGCCCATGTCGCCCTTGACCTGCCGTGCGAAATCCTGGCCGCGACCGCTGCTGCCGCGGGGATTTGGGAACAGCGAGGCGACGCCGTGATCCGCCAGCAGCTTCGCGCCCCGCAGCCGGCCCTGCCAGCGGTTGCGGCAATGCCAAACCGGGCCGCCGTGAATGTCCATGACCAGCGGAAAGGGTCCGGACCCCGGTGGCCTCACCAGCCAGCCCTGGATCTCTAGGCCGTCTCGCGCCGACCACGTACAAGACTCCATGCGTGCCGTGTCGAGCACCGCTCGCGCGCTCGCGGACGTGGCGAGCGAACGGACGACCCGGTAACCGCTCGCGTCGATGCGCGCGATCTCCGGCGGAACGGCATAGGACTCGCCCACTACGAGCATTCCGTCGCGCGGGTGCAGGGCGAAGCTTGGGTACCAGGTGCCTGCGGTGCGCTCGCGGCTTGACCACAGCTCGCGCGTCGCGCCATCCGCGGTCCGCGCTTCGCCCGCGACCGTCTCGAAGCCGCGATGCCCGATGTACACCAGCGTATCCTCATCGCGCCAGCTCACCAACGTCACATCGACACCGTGGGTGTCAATCGCACGGATTGCGCCGCCGTCGCGCTCGAGAACGCGAATGTCCCCGCACACCACCAGCCGATCGCTGCACACCGCCTCGATGAGCGCAACCTGGCGTCCCTGGGGCGAGCCCGCGGCATAGCCGATCTGGTCTTTCGGCCGGTACCAGTCGCGCGGCGCGCCGCCATCGAGCGGGAGGGTTACGAGTTTTGCCTGATACCAGGATCCCTCGCTGTGCGACGCGGAGACGATGGCGACGATCGCGTCGTTGCCGAGCCAGGTGCACTCCCAGATGTTGAGCTTCCCGGCATCGATCAGACGATGGGAGCGCGAGGCGAGATCGAACACGTAAGCGCTGCGCCACAGATTGACCGCATCGCCGCTGTCGACGGTCGGCATCCAGGCGGGCTGGGAGGAGGCCTGCCGCAGCGTCGTCGCCCCGCCCTGGCAGCCCGCCATGTCCGCGCCGAAGCCCGCAACGCCGAGCAACAGCCGCGCGCTGTCGGGCGACCAGGCAATCGACTCGATCGTCCCATCCACCGGTGGACAGGCTTGAGGCTCGGCCTCGGGCGGGTCGGCGACGACGAGCTGATAATTGCCGCGCTGAGCGCGATCCGACAGGAAGGCGAGCCGGCGTCCGTCGGGCGAATAGCGCGGCAGTCGGTCATTGCCCAAGGGTGCCGGACGCACGGACAACTCGCCACTATCGAGGTCCACGGTCGCTATTCGGGACAGGGGCGGACTCGCGAGATCCGTAAACATAGTGCCCGTGAACGCGGCGCGGCGACCGTCGGGTGCCACCGACAGGTCGGCGCCGTCGGTGATGCGATCCTCACCGGGCGCATGCAGGTCACGATAGAAGCTTTCCACCTCACGATATAAGACGTCGTAGCTCATGCATCACCTCAATTGCAGTCTAAGCGAGGACGCATCCGCGCGGCGAGTCCTCCAGACGGAGCGTTGAGGGCGGGCGCGATCCACGCGTCAACTTGAGGATACTTGGTCACAATGATGGACGACATGAGCACCCACGAAACAGCTTTACCGCCCGACAGGTTGCGCCGGCTGGTGTGCCAAGCACGCGAGCCTGACCCGCTGAAACGCATCGAATAGCAAATCCTTATGGCCATCTGCCTAATTGTTATGTCGGCTGCGGCTTAAGCAGGATATCTTCGAGGCCTACGGCGCCGGTCTCTAACCGACATATGCGCCAGCCGGTTGGTCCTCTGGCTGAGCCCTATAAAGGCCGAGTCAGGAGAGAGCGAGAGAGCATATGGCACAACGCGACGGACAAGGCATCAGTTATCCGACCGCTAACGCCGCGGGCATTCAGCTGTACGACAAGATCGTGCGCGAAATGAGCTGGTTTCAGGCGGCTGTATTCGAGACAATCGAGGCCGCAATAGCCGCGAACCCGACCTTCGGTATGCCCTACTTCGCCAAAGCATACCTAAACCTGTACATGACCGAGCCTCAGTTTCGCGACGTCGCCGTCGATGCGATGAGGGCTCTTCGTGCGACGATCGAGATTGACAGACTCGGCGTCGTCGAGCAGGCGCATGCGCGCGCCATCGACTCCTGGATTGCAGGCGATCTCAAGCGCGCCTGCGAGACTCTCGACCGAATAGGTTTCGAAGAACCCAGGGAGATTCTCGCGCTGCGCGTGGGGCACGAAATGGACTTTTTCGCCGGCGAAACCCGAAACCTTCGCGACCGAGTGGCGCGCCAGCTTCCCTCTTGGTCCCCCACCGACCCGCACTATGGCATCGTCCTGGGCGCTTATGCCTTCGGTCTGGAGGAAAACGGGAATTACGATCAAGCAGAGGTAGTCGGCAGGCAGGCACTTGAATTCAACAGAGCTGACGCCTGGGCGGTGCACGCCGTAGCACACACGATGGAGATGCGAGGATATACCGGCGAAGGCATCCGTTTCATGACAGATCGGGTCCAGGATTGGGCAGAGAATAATCTCTTCGCGGCGCACAACTGGTGGCACACGGCGTTGTTTCACTTGGACAGCGGCGACCCGGACGCGGCGCTGCGCATCTACGACGCTTCCATATTTAATGACGCGTCCATAACGGTCGCGCTGGTCATGCTCGATGCAAGCTCGATTCTCTGGCGAATGCATGTTGAGGGGCTCGACGTCTCAAGTCGCGCGAGGCCCCTCGCGGCGGAATGGAGGAGAATACTGCCAGAGCAGCCGTATTATCTTTTCAACGACATGCACGCCTCCATGGCGCACGTCGCAGCTCATGATCTAACAGGTGCAGCCGAGGTCGTGGCCCGAATCGACCGCTACCTTAAAGACGGCGACGACGGTACCAATACCTTTCACATCGCGAGAAGCCTCGGTCGTCCCATCTGTCAGGCGATATTGGAATTTGGACAAGGTCGTTATGCACAGTGCGTGGCAACTCTCTATGAGATTCGACAGCGAGCGAGCGAATTGGGTGGCTCGCTGGCGCAACGCGACGTGCTCGACCGAACGATTCTCGCCGCGGCTATTCTGGGGAATCTCCGCTTCGTCGCGCGGGCCCTCGCCTCAGAACGCATTTCCCTCAAAGCGAGCAACCCATCGAATTGGCGCCGCTATGCCGAGGTCCTGATGTTGAACGGAGTTCCAGAACGAGACGTGAGAAAGGCAACCGAGACCGCCTCTCGATTAACCGCATCAGCGCGCTTGCAGGCGCGAAAGTCAACCCCAGCCGATGGACGCGCTCAATTTTAACTTTTGACAACCGCAGGAGGAGTCATCATGGCAGCGACGGCACTCGAGATCTACAAGGCCCAGGCTCAGGTTCTTGTCCCCGTGGTACGGGAACTGAAGGCCCAAATCGGGGAAGCCAAGACGCATGAGATCATTCGCAAAGCGCTCGGCGATCACTTTCGCAGCTTTGGTAAGGTCGCGTTTCCAACCATGAAAGGTGAGAACTTCGGAGAGAAAGTGCATAGCCTAATGGACATGTTTGCGACCGAGGGCGCGCTTGACTGGAACATTAGCCAGAAGAGCGACGAGGAACTCAACTTCACGGTAACGGGCTGTCGCTACGCCGAGTTCTACAAGGAATTGGGGGCGCCCGAGCTTGGCTTCATGCTGGTATGCGGACAAGATTATCCATTTACCGAAGGTATGGATGAGCGCGCGGTGTTGGAGCGTCCGACTACCATCATGCAGGGAAACGGTAGATGCGAATTTCGCTGGTATCTCGCTAAAGACCTTGCGGAGGCGCAGCAGAAGCGAGCGGCGGAAGAATCGAAGAACAATGCGTGGTGAAGGACGCCCGCCGATTATGCGGGTAACCGCGCGACCCGTTCGCTCGTCGATGTCCAGGATCCCGCCGTCGGGGAAGTGCGCTTTGGTTCGCCCCCTCCGTGATGGTGACCTGCCGGCATTCTTCGGACCAAGTATTAACTGGACCGAAATTGACCAGTTTCGGCCATCGGGTGCACACTTCTGGGCGGGATGACTGGGAGTCCGTTCTCTCCCGCGGTGCCAGCAAATATATTTAAGGAAGGATCAGATGAAGATCAGTGGTCTAAATTACGCTTTCGTCCTTATCGCGTGTACGTGTCTAACACCCCCGGCTTATGCCGACGGCGTTAAAAGTAGCATAGAGGCGGCGAACGCCCAGTTCTCAGCGGCTGCGGCTAAGGGCGATGGAGCAGCCCTCGCTGCTCTGTATTCGCAGGATGGACAAGTGATGCCGGCCGGCAGCGACCCCATCCGAGGCGCAGAAGCAATTCAGAAATTTTGGCAAGGAGCCCTGAATTCAGGGGTCGCAAGCGTCGGCCTCAAAACCATCGAGATCTTTGGTCGTGGTCCAACGGCCACTGAAGTCGGCGAGTATGAGTTGCGCGACAAGGCAGGCAAGGTACTCGACCATGGCAAGTACATCGTGATCTGGCAGCATGCGGACGGCAAGTGGCTGCTACTCCGCGATATGTTCTCAACGAATGTAGCGCCTCCACAAAAATAATCGTTAACCGGCGAGTAAGCCGGCGACCCACCCGCACCTCGACGACTGGATCGCGGAGGACAATCCCGTCAGGGTCATTGATGCCTTCGTTGAGGAACTCAGTCTTAGAGAGCTGGGCTTCGAAGGGGCCATGCCGCCTGAGACTGGCCGACCCGCACACCATCCCGCGACGCTGCTGAAAATCTACATCTACGGTTATCTCAACCGGATATAGTCGAGCAGACGCTTGGAGCGCGAGGCACAGCGCAACGTTGAGGTAGTCTGGCTCATTGGTCGGTTGATGCCGGACTTCAAGGCGATCGCGGACTTTCGCAGGGATAATGGCGTGGCTATCCGTGGAGTGTGCGCCCACTTCGTCGAGCTGTGCGTGGGATGAAGCTCTTTACCGAGGCCGAAGTGGCGATTGATGGAAGTGAATTTAAGGCGGTCAACAATCGCGACCGCAACTTCACGGAGCAGAAAACCAAATCGCGTCTGGCGCACCTGGAGAAGGCGGTCATGATCGCGGCCAACTCACCGATATGTCGGAGCGGGCCCGCCAAGCGATCGGGGCGCAATCCCTGACTACGCTTGCCGATAGGGTTTCAATGAAACCGGCGACCGTGTGCTCATGGGTGAGATTCCAAGTGTTGCCGCGCTGCCGCGAGTTCTGATGCCGCGGCGCTGGCTCAGATGCTCTACCGCTCGCGGCACAGTCTGGGTCGCCGCGATTCCCCATGAAGGTCTACGATCATCGATGCCTACTGTCCATCGGCTTGCGAAACCGAGTCGCGCGCACGAGCCCGATTCCTCATGCCGCTGGCATTTTGAAATACTTGAAATGTCAACTATCTTCGCACAAGCTATGGGAAAGAAGGCCATAGTTATTCGGCTGGTGAAAGGTCCGGTGACATGAGTCGTACACGTCGCGCTTTCATCGCACAGGGCATTGCCGTCAGCGGAGTAGGACTTTTGTCCTTGGCTGCCGCCGGCCATGACAGAGCTTCGCGGCCGAAAGGTACGGCGGTGTCGTCCGCCGCTCCGCGCGCACTCACTCGTGAAAACCTCGCAACACTCGAAGCACTCGGCGAGGCCCTCCTTCCCGGCAGCGCACGCGACGGTATTGCGCGTTACGTCGATTATCAACTCAGCGTTCCTCTGCAAGAGAGCTTGTTGATGATTAGATATCTCGGTGTCAGGCCGCCGTTCACAGAATTTTACAGAACGGGCCTCGTTAGTCTGGAGGCTGCTGCAAATCGGCAATTTGGCAGGCGGTTCGACGTGCTTTCTAGAGGGGAATCCCAGGCATTGGTGACGCAGATGGCGGGCGGCACGCTCACGGCCTGGAGTGGCCCGCCCTCGGCATTGTTCTATTTCGTACTGCGCAACGATGCCATCGATGTGGTCTATGGCACGCAGGCAGGGTTCCAGAGGCTGGCCGTTCCGTACATGGCGCACATCGTGCCGTCCACTCCATGGGGTGAAGGCGGATGACGGCGGCTCTACCCTCGCTTCCAGTCGAGGTCATTGTGGTGGGTTCTGGGGCTGCGGGAAGCGCGGTAGCGGCGAGGCTCGCCGAAGGCGGTAAGCAGGTACTCATTCTCGAAGCGGGTCCCTGGCGCGCCTCGGCCGATCTTGTCAGTTCGGCTCTTTACGCAAGACGCTTGAAATGGAGTGGTCCGCCGGTAATCGAGGAAGGGGAAAATCCGGTCGGCTATGTTTTCAATTCCGGGTACGGTGTGGGCGGAAGCGCCATGCATCACTACGCGGTGTGGCCGCGCATGCACGAAGAAGATTTCGAGATGCGCACACGCTACGGTCGAGGCCTCGACTGGCCGCTGAAATATTCCGATCTTGCACCCTACTACGACCAGGTCCAGGAGGAAGCAGGGATCGCGGGCGATGCGCAGCGGGAGATCTGGCGTCCTCCCGGCGCCACGTATCCGATGGCTCCCGTCCCGGTGTTTGCGCAGGGAGAAGTGATCGCTCGCGGATTCGAAAAGCTGGATAAACGAGTCGCACCGCTCCCTCTTGCGGTTACGACCACCCCCTACCGGGGTCGACCGGTGTGCCTGTGGGACGGTTGGTGCGATGCCGGCTGTCCGATTGGTGCGCTTGCGAATCCGATGACCGTGCATCTGCCGCGCGCCAAGGCCGCGGGAGCCGTCTTGGTGGCCAATGCGGCTGCGACCAAGATCATCACGAATCAGGCAGGAACGCGGGCCACTGGCGTTGTGGTCGTATCGAACGAGGGAGGACAGCGCACGCTGCGCGCAGCACTCGTTGTACTTGCGGCGTTCGCAGTCGAAAACCCCCGCCTATTGCTAGCCTCCGCGAACGTCGCGCATCCGCACGGCCTTGGGAATGCCGCGGGATTCGTCGGGCACTACATCATGGCGCATGCAGCCGGCCTGGTATATGGTCTGTTCGATGAGGAGACCAAGCCCTACATGGGTGCTTTCGGCGGACAGCTGCTCAATCAAGATGCCTACCGCAAGACAACTCACGAGCGCACCGGCGCCTTCGGCAGCTATCAATGGATGATTGCCCAAGCAGTCAAGCCAAACGATCTGCTCGGGATATCCACCACCCGGGCGGATCTGTTCGGTCAGCAGCTGCACGACTTCATGGGGCGGGCCAATCGCGGCTTTGCAGGCATGACAGCGGTGGTTGAGGATCTGCCTGTCGGCGAAAACAGCGTCACTCTGGCAACGGAGAGAGATCGCAATGGCGTGCCTTTGGCGAGAGTCGCTCACACCCGTCACGCTGCATCGCAGGCTCTATGGCGGACGTCGCTGGAAGAAGGAAAGGCGGTTTTTGCCGCCGCGGGAGCACGAGAGGTGTGGACAGGTACGGAAGGCAGCATGCACATTATGGGCGGAACGATCATTGGCACTAGCCGCAACAACTCCGTTGCCAACAGCTTCGGTCAACTGCACGAGATCCCGAACTTGGTTATTGCCGGTCCAGGCCTGTTCCCGACCAGTGGCGGCGTAAATCCGACGTTTACAGTGCATGCCATGGCAGCGCGCTCGGCTGACTATTTGCTCGCCAATTGGAATGCGATCGTCGCGTAGCTACGCCGCTGGCAGGGCAAAGACGTTATACGAGCCCCCGGGTTACCGTCCGGACCTCTAGCCTGAAGTTCCCTCCCACGTCGCGCGATAAATTCCATGTGTGACAGATACATGCGTGGATTCAGGGTGTTCTGGTTCTGACTACACGGTGATTTGGTCGAGCAACTCGAAGGCGCGGCGCTGCA
>Ga0182030_10003478_pt1 | contig 33640 bp, 33 predicted proteins | sample 812S3MmetaG_FD_121299 | JGI IMG/M metagenome (GOLD analysis project Ga0182030, IMG submission 121299) | Permafrost microbial communities from Stordalen Mire, Sweden - 812S3M metaG (Illumina Assembly) | ecosystem: Environmental > Terrestrial > Soil > Wetlands > Permafrost | place: Sweden...
CAGGCGACATTCAGTGGAACTTCGAGAAATTTCTGGTCGCGCCCGACGGTGCGGTGGTCAACCGGTTCCGGCCCCGGACCGAACCGGACGCGCCCGAGGTCATCAGCGCGATCGAGGCCGTGCTGCCCCGATAGGCGGCGCTCGCTACACAGTCACGCTCGGATTTAACTGACGCCGAATATCAACGGCTGTAGATTTTTGTGCCATTGCTGATATACGCTCGCAGCGATGCACGAATCCCGGCCTGTGACCGGGGGATCTGAGGAGTCGGCTGTGAGCGATGAACACAACATATTCATGCCGTCTGATCCACTGCCCCCTGCGAGGACTGGCCTGTTGACTGGATTCGAGCCAGGGACGCGAACCTTGGAGGCGGGCTTTCAGATCGCGCCTCAGTTCCGGTCCGTGCCAGTCGACATCGTGTTCGAGAAGGACGTCGCCGTCCAGTTGCGGGACGGTGTGACGATCCATGTCGACGTGTTTCGCCCTACTGGGGCGGACAAGGTGCCGGTCATCGTGGCATGGAGCCCGTACGGGAAGGGTCAGGGCACATCTCCCAGCGTGATGGGAATATTCGGCATGGTCGGCCTGGACAACGGGATCGTCTCGGGTCTGGAGAAGTTCGAAGGTCCGGACCCGGCGTTTTGGTGCGCGCAGGGTTATGCGATCTGCAATCCGGATATTCGCGGTGTGGTCGACTCCGACGGGGACAGTGTGCTGTGGGATCGGCAGGAAGGTCGCGATTGCTACGACCTGATCGAGTGGCTGGCCGAGCAGCAGTGGTGCAGTGGCAAAGTCGGAATGAGCGGAACCTCGTACCTCGCGGTGTCGCAGTGGTTCACCGCCGCCGAACAGCCTCCGCACCTGGCGGCGATCAACCCGTGGGAGGGCGTCAGTGACGTCTACCGCGACCTGGTGATGCGCGGCGGCATGCCCGACACCGGGTTCGCCCAACAGCTGCAGGACGGCAGCTTCTTCGGCAAGAACCAGAAGGAAGACGTCATCTCGGAGTCCGAGCGTTATCCGCTGATGAATGACCTGTGGGAGAACAAGATCCCCGACCTTGCCAAGATCACCGTGCCGGCCTACGTGGTAGCCAGCTACTCCAACACGCTGCACACTGCGGGAACGTTCCGCGCCTGGCGACGGATTGCCTCGCAAGAGAAGTGGCTGCGCATCCACAACAGTCAGGAGTGGCCCGACTACTACGACGAGGCAAACAGAGAGGACCTGCGCCGCTTCTTCGACTGCTACCTGAAGGACGAGGACAACGGGTGGGAACTGACGCCTCGCGTTCGCTACTCGGTTCTCGACTTCGAGGGTGGCGACCAGGTCGGCGTCGCCGCGGACGAGTTCCCTCCGAACGAGGTCGTCTCGACAAAGTACTACCTCAACGCTGCCTCGCGAGTGCTAAGCACGGAAGCGCCCATCAACGAGGTGGCAGCGGACTACGACGTCGACTCCAACCCGAATGCGGTGTCGTTCATCGTGCAATTCGACCGGGAGACAGTGCTGGTCGGCTACCCGAAGGCTCACCTCTGGGTCGAAGCACGAGGTGCTGACGACATGGACCTGTTCGTGCTCGTGCAGAAGCTCGACGCGTACGGCACGCCTCTGCAGCAGTTCACCGTGCCCAACCAGAGCGCGGTGGTTCACGACCGCACCGATCACGGCGCGAGCATCCTGCGGTACAAGGGATCTGACGGACGGTTGCGCGTTTCCGCGCGCCACCTCGACGTGACGCTGTCTACCGATGACGTGCCCGCTCACACCTTCGACCGGATCGAGAAGCTCTCTCCCGGCGAGATCGTCGACATCGAAATCGACCTATTGCCGATCGGCCTCGTCTTCTACCCAGGTGAACAGCTCCGCTTCATCGTCAGCAGCCGAAACCTCCTGGGCACGTTGATGCCCGCGATCCGCGAGTACACCGGCGCCAACAGTGGGCAACACGTCATACACACCGGCGGTGAACACGCCTCCTACCTGCAACTCCCCATCAAGACCTCGTGACAGCTGAATTCGGCGCCATCGGCTTCGCGTGGGGGCCCAGCCCCATGTCTGTGTCTAGAGAAGCGAACTAGCCGACCCAAACAGCGTGAAACATTGGCAGTCAATTCTACTTTTCGGGCGGTGGGCGATGTTCAATCAGCTCCAACACGATTCCTTGAGGATCTTTGAAGGTCAAGATCCTCAAGGAGCCTTTGGTTGGAGCTCGTACCGTGGTGGGCCCGCACAACATCTCGATATCGCCACGCTGGCACAGCTTTTCATAGATCGCGTCGGTGTCGTCCACATCGAAGGCAACTCGAGTGATGCCCACATGGTTCATTTGCCTGTAAGGCCCCTCGCCCACCATGGTTGGTGGTTCGACGAACTCAATTAGATCGATAACGGTGGCATTGTCTGAGTGCTTGCCGCATAGATGGTCGGCGTGGATTTCTATCTCTTGCCCCGGGAACCCCAGCACTCCGCCCTCCGACTTCTCGTTTCTCAGGCTCCCGATGGACTCGAGCCCCAGCACGTCTTGATAGAACTCGAGCGCCTTTTCAATATCAGGGACGGTGATGCATACGTGGAACAGTTTGTTGATGTACCGATCCATGATGTTCTCTTCTTCCTCACTGATGGTCTGACTTTTCAGTTATCGTCTGCAGGCCGTGGCCCGTCGAACCGCCGGGGCCGGTCGCGACGAACGTGTTGTATTGATGCTTCACGAACTCTTCGAAAGTCGTTGGCGAGCGCTGCAGCAGCCAGCACAGCACATTCGGGTTGCCGACGAAATCGTGGCTGCTGTAGCGCGAAATTATCCCGCGGATGACGCGGATCTGATGCTTGACTTGCTCCGGGTCTGCTTCCCCAAACCAGTTTTTCAGATAGGTGTCGGTGTCGATCTCGCGCACCTCGATGGGGTGATTCAGCACCCGCGAAATGATGTCGCCTAATTCGTGAGCCGTATAGCGCCCTGGACTCGCCAATTCATAGGTGGCACCGGCGTGGCGCTCGCTTTCGGTCAACACTGTGCACGCAACGTCTGTGACATCGCCCAGATCGACAAGCGACTGGCGGCGCTCGAGCGACCACGGCAATTCGAACACACCCTTGTCGAACGCCGGCCAAAGCCTCAAGGGCAACATGTAATTCGCGGGCTGAAGGATGGTGAACTCGAGACCCGAGGAGAGCAGGTATTCTTCGATGTCGCGCTTGATCTCGTGTTGCACCAGGTCGGTAATGATGGCGTGTAGCACAGAGCTGAAGACTAGGTGTCCTACCCCCTCGGCGCGCGATGCGTCAATGATCGCGAACCCCATGTCGCGTTCGCGCGGGTGGGCCGTCGGACCTACGTGGTAGACCTTTTCTACGCCGCGAACAGCCTTCGCCATTACCGCTTGTTCGCTGATGTCCCCCACCAGCACGTCCTCAACGCCCAGGGCGAGCAGGTGTTCTGCGGAGGCTTGCGATTGAACGCAGGCGCGGACGGACTGGTTCGCGGCAAGCAACTTTGGGATAAGCAGCTTGCCCTGATTGCCGTTAGCGGCGGTTACCAAGATCATCACATCTCCTTCGTCATCGCTGCTACGCGTTGCCAGTCGCGAGCCCGGTGACGTCGCGGGCGAGTCCGAGCAAGGCGTCGGCATGTGATTGCAGCAAGGTGCCGGGCGGGAAGCCGGCGAGCATGAACCCCAAGTTGGGTTTGCCATCAGCGTCGAACGAGGGGGCCCACAGGTTGATGACGTCAGGGTCGTCTCCGACGCGCGTGTCGGGTGCCACGTCAGCCGGGTTGTAGTCGTCGGGATCGAATTCGAAGTCCGACAAGGCATCTGGTCGCCCATGCGAGCCGGACGCCGCGGACCGTCTGCGCTCCAGCAGGGCGACGACTTGGCTTTCCACACTGAACAGGCCGCGTGCGAAGCCACGCCGTCGGATCTGCCCGAGCGTCTCTTGACAGCGGTCACGGACATCTGGAGGCAGGTCGGCAAGGTAGGCCGTCACGTCGGCCGCACCGGCGAACGCCATCCACCACATGCCGACGGGAGGTTCGACCCGGAAACGCTGCCCGATCGCGACCTGGGTGACCCGCGGATCGGAGGCGGTGCCGGCGCTGGCCAGCAATGTCAGCTCGGCACCGTCGCAGTGAATGGCCACCACCTGCGTACCGGTTTGCGCCGCGACGGCTTCCATCAGGGGCCGCGCCTTGTCGAGCAGTTGAAGCTGGATGGCAAAACGCGCGTTGCGCAACGCAAGTGAATGGGCAGAGAAGCTGCCGTATCCGCCTTGGAAGAACAACAGCGAGGGGCGTGGAGCGGCGACGTCCAAGTCGACCACCCGCCCGACGACGATGTCGTGATCACCGGCGGAATGGACGACCTCGGTTTCGCAGTCGATCCAGGCCACCGCATCGTCGAGGATCGGGCTTCCGGTAGCTGCGGGATGCCAGCCGACACCGGCGAACTTGTCCGCGCCGCGAGAGGCAAATGCCCGGCACAACGGCTCCTGGTCAGCGGCAAGCACATTGACACAGAACCGGCCGGACGGCCGGATCATGGCGTACGTTCGGGAGGTGACCATCGCGAAGTAGGCGATAAAGGGCGGGTCGATGGACACCGAGGTGAACGACCCGACCACCATGCCCAGCGGCGCGCCCGTCTCATCGAGGGCGGTGACGATACTGACACCGGTTGGGTAGTGGCCTAACACGCGGCGGAAGTGCGCCGGATCGTGCGAGCGATTGCCGTGCGGCTCGAATTGCGTCATCTGCCCGAGCTCAAGTGCGCCAACAGGCTTTAAGAGCCGACGGTGGAAGCGACTTCGCGACCGTCAAGGGTCGGTTTCCCTTTTGTGGCCAGTCCGACCAGGGCAGCGCCGTAGTCATTGCCGTTGGGAGTGCGCACAATGGTGTGTGTATGGAACTTCGCCGGCTCCTGGTTGGTGAGCACTATTCCCGCGTGGTGCTCGTATTCGGCAAGAAACACCGGGCTTTGGATACGGAAATAGAACGGGTCCTCGTCGCCGGAGCCACCTATCCAGCAGAACCAGGTCTCGTCGAGGTGGGCGCGCATGCGGTCGAGCTGGGCTTGAAACGGTCCGCTCGGCAGATGATCGACAAACAGCGTGGCGAGGTCCATCAGTTGCGCGCGGCTGCGAGCGGGAAAGTCGACGGCTCGAACACCCTCATGGGGGATCACGCGGTTGTCCTGGAACACACCGCCCAGGTGCAGCTCGTCGCCAAACACGGCGCGCCCTTCGGGTATCGCTGGGTCCAGCTTGTCGGGGAAGAGTACAACCCTGTCGCGAATGTCGGGCGGCAGGTCGCGCAGCAGCTCGAGTGCGAGCCGGTCCTGGTCTTCAAACAACCGCACCCCGCGGTGTGGCCCCGCGTCGATGAGGTTCGGCTCTGCACCCAGAAACACCGGACTGACGACCATCTGCTCGCCGACGACCAAAACGCTGATCGCAACGTGGTGCCCGTAAAGGCTCCAGCCCCAGGGATCGCTGGTGCTGGGGTCTCCGAAAAGGTTTATGTTGTAGCTGAATTCGCCGAACACTCGCGGTTTGTTGGTCAGATCGCCAAGAAACGCATTGGTCCACATGGCACCTTGAACCTTGATGAACCCATTTTCACTCAAACTTGCCCGCATCAGATCGAACACGGCCTCGCGGACAGGTTGGTCGACCTCATCAAGGCGTAGCCCGAAGCGGTTGAGGTAGAACTCGGGATTCATCCATGCCCGCCACACTTTGCTGTTGAGCGGATGACGGAGAGCGTTGCGCTGCGGTTCGCTAAGGGTGTCCAGCAGCTCCCGAGCCGCGTTGACCATCGCGGTGGTCGGGGCGCCTTCGGGCCGAAGGGCGTACAAGCCGTCCTGCACCTCGCCCGCACTGGTAACCCCGCGGAACGGGCCGCAGCCTTCAAACCGCGCACCCCAGTCGGCGAAGGCAAGGGCGAATGGCGTCCACTGCCGATGACGCTCGACGTATTGGTAAGCGTCCAGGTCGCAGGTGCCCGCTATCTTGGGGGCATCCAACGGCAGGAGGTACTTCCTGAAGCTATCGGGCATGGTCGATTCTCCTTACGCCTCTGGCGTTGTGGCTGAAGAAAGGCAAGATACTTCTTCGATCGGCCTAGGCGATCCCCCCGAAGGTATGCGGTGGCAGGCCCGCCATCAGTCGTCCGTAGTTTTCGAAGAGGACCTCAAGATTCAGCGCACCGTGCAGCGTCACCACTCGGGCATCGCGCCACGCGCGCTGAATCGGCTCCGACTCTTGGATCGCCGTGCTGCCGGAATTTCGCTGCAGCAGCTCGATCGCTTCTGCGCACAACCTCGCCGCCTCCGCAGCCTCCAGTCGCACCCGGAGGTTGAACTCCTGCAGTTCCTCTGGGTCTATTGGGGACAATGAGGCAGCGCGGTGACCCAGGACATCGGTGGCTTCAGCATTGGCGCGCGTCATGAGTTTCGCCGCGCGGAGCTTGGTGTGTACCTCACCCAGAAGGCGGTGGGTCGGCGGGGCCTCCAGCTGGTTCTGGTAACTCGTGCCACGGATTGGACGACCGGAGGCCCTTTCCAGGAATCTCTGCAGCACTCCTTCCGCCAGACCGATGGACATTCCCGCCATGGTGCTAAAACCCCAGCCGAGGTTTGGCGCCCTCCACAAACTGCCTTCAAGCTCGATTCCCCGCGCCGCGGTTGCAACTTCGCTCATCGGCACCAACCGGTACGCGGGAACGAAGACCTCATCTTCGATGAGGGCCACCGAGTTGCTCCCGGAGCCGCACATGCCCGCGACATGCCAGTCATCTAGCGATTTGAGCTGATGACGCGGAACCTGCACACCGGCTAGACAGGACTCCCCGTCTTCTTCGGCGATGACGCCCAGGTTGCTCCATGCCGTCCACAGGGCGTTGCTGGCGAACGGCCATGGACCGCCGCTGACAATCCACCCATCCGGCACCCGCCGAGCCCGTCCCCGCGTCGCGGGAAGGTGCCCAACGGCGGCAAGATACGGTCCCTTCGACGTTGTTGCGAATATCTCTTCGGCGACTTGTGGTCCGCACCCGACGCCGATCCAGTTCTGGGTGGCGCCCACCCAGGTCACCCAGGCGGTCGATCCGTCCCATTTCGCCACCTCGGTGATGACCTCAAGCTGTTCGGCCACCGGCAACTCGTAGCCGCCGTACTCCCGCGGCGTACCGATGCGAAACACGCCGGCAGCCCCGAGGTCGGCGATGGTCTCGTCGGACACCCGATTGGCGCGCTCAGCCTCGACGGCGCGCTCACGGAAACGCGGCCCAACTGACCTGACCTTGTCCAGGATTACGTCGAGCGAACCTGACGCCTCGTGTTTAACGGCCACCATTTCAAATCACCAACTTTTCTTTATTTACTGTCGTCTTTCATGATTTCGCGCCGCGGCGCTCAGTCAGATCGCAGAATCGTGCAAATGACCAGACCCGTCATTGGCGGCCACGGACGAAGTCCGTCGCCCGAGGTTGCGGGAGTGCGACGAGACGATGGTATTGCGCACCGTTCCCAGGTGATCGACTTCAACCTCCACCACATCTCCGGGTATCAGTAGCCATGGGGGTTTGCGGGCGTAGCCCACGCCCGAGGGCGTGCCCGTTGCCAGAAGGTCGCCGGGCAGCAGCGTTATTGTTTGGGAAACGTGCGCCAGCACTTCGCCGACCGAGTGGATCATCTGCCGCGTCGAGCCGTCCTGCACCACCTCGCCGTTGACCAAAGTTCGTATCCTCAAGCCGTCGCTGATGTCACCGACCTCGGCTGCGGGCACAATCGGACCCAGCGCACCGGATTTGTCTGCATTTTTACCCAGGATCCACTGGGAGGTCTGTTTTTGGGCGCGTCGGGCGGTGATGTCATTGAAGGCGGAATATCCGAAGACTCCGGCAAGTGCCTGCTCAACCGTGGCGTCCACCAGAGTTTGCCCGACCCAGGCGACGACCTCGCCCTCCCAATCCAGCCCATCCTCGCCGGCTGGGACTGGGATTTCGGTCCCATCGACGCACAGAGACCGGGCCCACCGCCCAGAAATGGTGGGAAACGGTGGAAGCGCCTCGTCCTTATAAGAGCCTTCGGCAGCGTGATCTTTGTAATTCAACCCGACCAACAACACTTGGGCATCCGGCCGCAGCGGCGGGACAATAGTTGCCTCATCGGCCCGCAGAGGGGCGCCCTCGGGCGGTCGCACGACCCAATAGTCCGGCGCGGACCAGAAGTTCGCAATATCGGTTATGACGCTGAGCGTCGCGCCGTCCTCGGACAGTTGCGCGGCATAAACTTGGGCCGCCGACGTCCGTACGCCAACTATGCGCACCTTTCGAATCCTTTCCGCGACCCCGAATAGTCGTAAGCGTCAAAAAGGTCATATTCTTTGTACGGCGCCAAGGGTGGGTCGATCTCGCACGCCCGGCTGGCATTCGCGATCAGTGGCCCGTCTCGTGCCCGGGCACCGCGACGACGACCAGCCGCGCCTCCGTTTCAGCGCGATTAGCCAGGCTTCGGACAGTTCCCGCCGGCAAAAATACGGAGTCACCGCTGGCTAGAATCTCCGTTTGGCCGTCGACCGAAAGCTCAAGTTCGCCATCGAGGATGACATAGATTGTGTCGTAAGTCGTTTCCGTCGACTCCGCACTTCCCGATACGGCGAACGTCGATGTGGAAACGAACGCGGGCGAGCCGCCATCTGCTTGCCGTAAGTGATGACGTCTAGCAGTCACGCCTGAATGATGCGGCGGAGCGTAGCCCTGTGCGTCAGCCCAGCGGGTGAGATGCAGGTTGCTCATGCAGTAAAGCCTCCTTGCGAGTGCCTTTGCCGATCCCAGGACAGTTTCGGACCTTCCGGGCAACGGATCTAATAACATCATAACAGTTATGGTGCTTTACGCGCTAGATGCAGTGGATGGCATCACGTACACGAGGTTTAGCGGTCCGGCCCTACCGCAAAGCGATTGCCGCACTGCGTCGCCTGCCCGAGTTCGTGGCGGATCGCGTCGCCGTGCTGGTCCAGCGCCGGGGGTGCGTGATGGCGCCGTCGGATGGCTTCGGCGCCGACGGCATCAAAGAACCGAAGCGGCGGCCCTGGCAACGTTAGCCGCCCCAGGCTGACGTGTTCGACGTCGATGAGCAGCCCCTGGCTGCGCGTCTGCTCCCACTGGTAAACCTCGTCGATCCTGCGTACCTGTCCGGCAGGCACACCGGCGCGGGCCAGCCGGGTCAGTAACGACGGCGCTGTTTCGTCGGCGAAGCCGTCTTCGAGCGTTTTGCGAACCAGATCGGGATGGCCGACTCGCTCGGTGTTCGTGCGCAAACCCTCCCCGTTGACGTCCAGGTCGAACTCGGCGCATAGCCGCTGCCACATCCCCTCGTTACCGCATGCGATTTGAACGGCCCCGTCGCGGCAGCGAAATAGTCCGTATGGCGAGATCGACGGGTGGTGGTTACCACCGGCTTGCCCAACCTGCCGGGCCACCGTCCAAGCGGTTCCCTGAAATCCGTGTGCTCCGACGACGGCGGCCAGCAAAGAGGTTCGCACGACCTGGCCGCGGCCGGTGCGCCGACGCTCATAGAGCGCGGCGAGCACGCCGTAAGCGCCGTAGATTCCCGCCAGCAAGTCCGCGATAGGCACACCGACGCGCTGCATGTCATCGGGGGCTGAGCCGGTCACCGACATCAACCCTGCCTCACCCTGGGCGATCTGGTCGTAACCCGGGCGACCGCCCTCCGGCCCATCGTGACCAAATCCGCTCACCGACAGCACAATCAGACGTGGGTTGAGCTCGAATAACCGGTCGACGGAAAAACCGAGGCGGTCCAACACTCCAGTCAGGAAGTTCTCGACCAGCACATCGGCACGACGAATGAGTTCGCTGAGCGTCGTTTGCCCGGCCAAAGACTTCAGGTCTACTGCGATGGACTCTTTGTTTCGGTTGGCGGCCAGAAAGTAGGTGGACTCCCGCTGCGCCCCATCGGGGTACAAGAACGGCGGCCCCCAGCCGCGCGCGTCATCGCCGCCGGCAGGGTGCTCCACCTTGATGATCCGCGCACCCAGATCGCCAAGCATCATCGCGGCATGCGGACCGGCGAGCGCCCGCGACAAGTCGAGCACAAGCAACCCATCCAGGGCTGAGGCACCGCCAAACCAACCGGCGTCGGAAGGTGCGCCCGCGCCAAGCGAGTTGGCAGACGCTGGACCTGCGGTGGTCGCTTCAGACATACCTGCTTCTCCCGATAGAAGGGTCTGATGGTCCAAGCGATCCGTCCTCAGCCCGGGATAACAACGTGCTTGGCGTGTGGAGAGGATTGCTGTACCGACCAAGTGGCGGCAATGTCGCAAAGGGGGGATGTGCGGACGTCGAGTTCGATTGCGGCGTCGCCGACTTGGCGCCATAGCCAGGTCAACGCGTCTCGTTTGGCCGCCAACGAGATATGGAGGCCCGCGAAACCGGTGAGCGTTAGCTGCTTGGAACGCAGCAAGCCCGCGGGTAGCAAAAGATCCGAGCCGGCAGGGTTGCCGATGTTGACGACACGGCCGTGCGGTGCACAGCTTTGCAGTGCCGCTTGAACGGGTACTCCGTAAAGGCCGTCGAGGACGACGTCAACCGGGCCCGCCGCCTTTGACAGTCGCGCGGCAAGGTCATCTGCTGATTCGTCTGCCCGCAGCCCTACCACGGCGTCTGCGCCGAGCCGCAGTAGGCGATCAAGTGTGGAACGGTCGCGGCCGACGCCGATCACTTTCCCAGCGCCTCGGTTGCGGGCGATCTGGACGGCCAGTTGACCGACAACGCCCGTTGCCCCAAGGATGAGGACTGTTTCGCCCTTTCGCAGCCCCGCATTTTCCACCAGCGGCATGTACGCGGCAACGCCCGAATTACCGACCGCCGCAGCGAAGACCGCGTCTACGCCGGGCGGCAACGCGAGTATCTCTTCGTCCTTTACGAAGAGATGCGTGGCTAATGAACCTGGCCTGTCCGGCGCGGCCTGACACTGGGCATACACCTGAGTTCCCACCGGGTGCCCCCCGGATTGAACCACGACGCCGACGCACTCACTGCCGGGGACATAGGGCTGCTCATACCGCGCAGAGTGAAATGTGCCCGAAGCGATCAGCAGATCCAACGGGTTAACGGGTGCGGCAACTACACGTAACACCGAATATCCCGGCGCGGGGGCCGGCAGCTCAACGGTACCAACGTGGGGCCGGGCACCAGGTCCATCGATGATTGCTGCGCGGATCCGGTTGGGAACGCCCTCCGCAGCGGGGTCCCCCTGCGTGTTTGACGCCAAGCTGACTCCTCGATCTGGTGGACGGTTGTCATCATCGCGAGATGGGTCAATGTCTTCCCTACAAGCCGATCCGGGCCGAAGCCATTGACCGCCGGAGCCAGCTGAGGCCGGAGAAACACCAACAGAAAACCATCATAACGTCATGATCATTTACATCCAAGTGCTGACCTTCACGACGAGACCGAGTGATGGACAGGGCGCCGACCGGCGAACGTCCCAGTTGGCATCATTCCAGCTAAAACCAGTTTTCCGAAAGCTGGGGCACGAGTGCCGATGGCGCATGCCCCCGCGCGGCAGCCCCGGGAAATCGGGCGGCGGAACGCTTGCGCCCGTAAACCATCATGCTATTTACAGTGCAAACGGCGGTTTGTGAGCGCCGCGGCAAGATTCCCCGGCACTTCCTTTTCTGTCATGGTGTTTTCACTTCTCATCAGCCTTTTCCTCGGCGCATCGGTTCCGGCGTGTTCAGCGACCAAGACACCATTAGGGGCCGCTCGACCCAACGGCGAAGATGGAGTGGCGCGCAGTCGCGAGAGATCCCGGTCGTGGGGCGGCAGCACTGATTGGCTTCGCGTGCAAATTCATTGAGCTGCCGACCGTCGGCCTCACGGGGCAGCGCCAACCCTCGGTTAACGGCATCAGCCGAAGGTACGCGTACGGCCGGCCAGCTGCAGATGGCCTCTGGGCACGCGTGCCGAAGAACACAACGCTGCAGAAAGGCGCGTTAACTATCATAATGTTATAGTTGACTTCGGGCCCGCCCGGGAAACGCGGGGAAAGGGTTGACCATGACAATGAACCAACTGCAGGCGAAAACTCGCGCTGAATTGCTAGCCACTCAGCTGGAAAATCAGATTGCGAACGGCGACTTCGGGCCGGGTGAAATGATCGGCACTCTGGACGAGCTGAAGCAGAAAAGCGGCTACGCGCGGTCCACCGTTGCCGAGGCTGCCCGTCTTTTGACCGACCGGGGCGTGGCCCAAATCCGGCCGGGTCGGGGTGGCGGCATCTACGTCGCGAGCGACGGCGACGCCGTGATTCGCATCGGCCGCACGTTGCTCACCGTATCGGGCCAGCCCAGCGCCGTTTCGGACGCAATTGCGGTCCGTCATGCGCTCGAGCCTCTCATCGTCATGGATGCGACACGGCATCGCGACGAGGACGACATCCGCGACCTCAAAAACATCCTGCAGGAACTTGCCGACGCGATTCCTCAAGGAACGGCCCCCTTCCTAGCGCTGAACTGGCGGCTGCATATGCGGATATCCGACATCACCCCGAACCTGTTCGCTCGAAACCTCTACCGGGGGATGCTGCAATACACCAGCGATCGGTCCTCTTCGGCTGAACATTCCGAGCCGTTGAACGATCGGCCTTGGTTGGAAATGCGTTACCAGGTACATCGCGAACTCGTCGAGGCGATCGCCAGCGGCGATACACTCCGCGCCAATCAGGCCGTGTCGTCGCATCAACACAGCCAACTGCATTCAGAGCATTACCTCTAGCACCTCAACGCCCGCGTCCAGTTCGAATACAGGGCGCGCCGGGGCGGCAATCCCGCAAGTGCCGGGCTCGCCGGCCCGCGCAGCGTCTGAGTAACCCCAGGTGACAGCGACGGGTCGTGCATGGCTCCACTTCCCCGCAGAATCACGGCATCGCTTGCGTTAAAACGTAATAACTATTATGGTGTTTTAGGTGGATGCCCGGCACGATGGTTTGGTCGCGTCGGGTTCAACTGGGAGTCACGGCAACACGCAGGCCGCCGCAGTCGCGTCCGCGCGATATCCCGTGATCTGTGGCGAGCACGCGGGCGGAGAGCAATTCGTCCGCTGCCCACGGCGAAAGCCGGGCCCACTCGAGCCGGATACCCCGGAGTTGAGGAATTTTAATGCCAACCAACGGATTTAACGGTAACGCGCCAGTCGTTGTCGCCGGCGGCGGTGTCGTCGGCATTACGTTGGCACTGTTGTTGGCCAAGCGCGGTGTCGCCACCATTGTGCTCGAGCGCGACCTCGACCCGCGCGATCTTCCGCGGGCGCATGCCATCAACCCACGCAGCCTTGAGGTGCTGCGGGAGCTGTCGATTGGCGCGGATCAACTGCTGCCAATTGCGGCGCCGAGAGAGCTGACCAGCGAAGTCCGCTTCGTTACGACGATGACCGGGCACTGTTTCGGTGCCTTGCCGTACGAACGCCAAGGTGACTCGATCGGCGGGTTAGCGGCGATGGGTACGGTGAACGTTCCGCAACCGGCCTTGGAATCGGTGTTGTTCGATGTAGCTGCGACGCAGCCCCTGATCGACGTGCGACGCGGCCACGAGTGGATCGCGTCCGTGCCCATCGGGCAAAACATCGTGTCGACCGTTCGTACTAGTAGTAGCGATTACGTCGTCGAGTCGCGGTTCTTGGTCGGCGCCGACGGGGCCGCCAGCGTGGTCCGCGACAGCCTGGGGATTTCCATGTCGGGACCCGACAATGTCGGCTCGGCCGTCTCGATGACGTTCAGCGCCAATCTCACCAGTATCGTGCGCAGCCGTCCTGGCGTCCTGCACTGGGTGTTTGCTCCCGCATTGAGGGGTGTCCTGCTTTCCTATCTTCCCGACCAGCTGTGGACCTACATCCTGTGGCTACCCGCCGGGCGGGTAGACATGACCCAGTTCTCGACGGAGAACACAGTGACGATCATCCGCGCCGCGCTGGGGCCAGCCGCGGATGATGTGCCGCTGAATGTCGTTGCTGTGACACCGTGGAGGGTGTATGCGCAAGTGGCCGACCACTATCAGAGCGGCCACGCGTTCCTTGCCGGGGACGCCGCGCACCGCTTCCCACCGACCGGCGGTCTGGGTCTGAACACCGGAATCCAAGATGCCCATAATCTCGCCTGGAAGCTGGCCGCGGTAATCAGCGGGTGGGCGCCGGAATCCTTGCTGTCGACCTTCGAAACCGAACGCCAACCCATCGCCCGGCGAAACGCCGAGCAGTCGCTGGACAACCTCGAGGCCACCGGCGCACTCGACATCTTGGTCGAGGCCTCACACGCTGACGATCCGGCGGGTTTCATTGCCGCGCATCGCACGCAGATCGCTGACGCCATCGAGCACCAACGGCCGCACTTCGACTCGGTCGCGCTGCAACTCGGCTATTCCTACGATCATCGGGCCGAGCCGATCCTCGACGTCACGGATTTCACGCCCCGCGCCGAGGCCGGGAAGCGACTGCCCCACGGCTGGCTGGACATCAACGGCACACCCACCGCCGTAATGGATCTGATCAACCGCCGCGGCTTCACTGTCCTGTTGATGGACAGCGATATCGACGAACCAGCTCATGTCAGCGATGCACCGATAACGGTGGTCCGGCTTGACCGGCGCGCCGCCGACGTGGCGCAGTGGTCGTCCGAAGTGGGCCTCGACGGCGCGTCGGCCGTCTTGATCCGGCCGGACGGACACATCCTCGACGTCGCCGAAGCCCCAGATGAGATTTCGCGTTTCGGCGACGCGATCGCGTCGCTGCTCGGTAGCCCACTTCCCGCTGACGCGACGGTAGAACGGGCGAACTTGTGACGGCCACGACTCGCGATTGAGGTCGCACGCGCCGTCGTGCCGCAGCGCCGCCGGGTGATCGACTATCGGGTTTGCTGTCGAAGACAGACTGTGCCGCTTTCCATCTCGCGCGCCTTCCATTGCCAAACCGATTGTGTCAAACCAGTCTAACCGTTATGGTGTTTTATGCGCAGGCGGGCAAAGGAGGCCGTGAGATGAGAGTCGATACCGAGATTGCTGGTCTGACCAGTAGGAATGGGTCCCCGACGTGGCTCTCCCGGGTCTGATACGAGCCTGCGGACGGTGCGGATGGCTAGGTGAGTAGCCCCCCGTCGGTCGTCACGACCGGTCCGAGCAATCCTGCGCCGCAACGCGGGACGCACAGCGTTCCGCGCCTGGCGGCGTCGCGGGCGGTCCGCGCTCGCCGAGTCGCGGTGCGTTTTGCCACGCTTCCGCTGCGCAGCGCGGCCACGATAGGGCGGGGAATACAGCTCTTCTTCGATGTGCTGCGCTACACGATCACAGATTCGTTTTCGCTGAGGCTGCCGGCCGGCGAACTTACGGTGCAGGCATGGACATTGCTCAAAGTCACGGCCACACCTGCGCTGCTGATGGCCATTCCGTTCGGCGCGTTGATAACGGTCGTCACCTCGGGACTAGTCAATCAGATCGGGGCAAGCTCGCTGCTAGGCGCGGCGGGCGGCGTAAGCGTTGTCCGGCAGGGCGCCCCGATCACCGCGGGCCTGTTGATGGGGGGCGCGGCGGCATCGGCCATCGCTTCGGACTTCGGGGCACGTGCGATCCGTGAGGAACTCGACGCAATGCGGGTCATGGGTGTTGACCCGGTCCGTCATTTGGTCGTGCCGCGCTTCCTCGCGTTGCTGGTGATATCTCCGATCCTGTGCGCGATCATCATCGCGTCGGGAACCGCTGCCGCGTTCGCCTTGGCGGTGACCGTCAGCGACGTGGCATCGGGAAGTTTCTGGATGTCGTTCGGCACCTTCACCAAACCGGTGGATGTCTGGTTCGCCATCGCCAAGGTCATCATCTTCGGGGCGATCGTGGCGATAGTGTCGGCGCTTCGCGGAATGGAGGCCAAGGGCGGCCCGCGCGGTGTCGCTGATGCTGTCAATTCGTCGGTCGTACTGAATGTCGTCGGGATTATTTTCGCGAACCTGGCGATAACGCAGCTGGAGACGATGTTTTTCCCGACGGCGGTGGCGTAGTGGCTGTCCGTCGTACCGCGGTACCTTCGGCCTACTTCACGACTCGATTGTTCGCGGCGCGGGCACTGCGTGAGGCATTTCGCGTCCCCGGGCAGTGGGCGGTGTTCATTGCTCAGACATTCTGGTTTCTGCCCCTGACAATCCGTCGCTATCGACGGCAAACACTGCAGCAAATGAATAGCCTGGCCTGGGGCCGTGGCTCGATCATTGTCGACGGCGGCGTCATCAGTGTGCTGCTGCTCCTAGGTATTGCGGTCGCCGCCGTCGTGGCCATTGAATCATTTGCGGTTTTGAATATTATCGGGTTCGGTCCGCTGTCCGGCATTGTCGCCGGGGTGGGCTGCATCCGCGAGGTCGGACCGCTGGCCGGCGGTATCGCGTTTGCGTCGCAGACGGGTTGCCGGATGACGGCCGAAATCGGTGCCATGCGCATCGCCGAGGAAATCGACGCCGTCGAAGCAATGGGTTTGCGACCAGTACCGTTTGTGGTGGGTACTCGACTGGTGGGCGGACTACTGTGCGTGATCCCGGGATACGTCGTAACGTTGGTGACCACTTTGCTGGTCATGGACACGGTTATCCGAGTCTTTCACCACCAACCCGGCGGGACATATAGCCACTACGTTGTCGAATTTGTGACACCGCGCGACCTCGTCTACTCGGTGATCAAAGTAGCAATCTTCTGCGCGGTGGTGACATTAATCCATTGCTACTACGGATACTTCGTCACTGGCGGTCCGGTTGGTGTGGGTCTGGCATCTGGCCGTGCCGTGCGGGCAAGTCTGGTCATGATTCTGGTCCTGGATTTCAGTCTCACCGTGATGCTGTGGGGCCTTCGGCCGGTTTTCGTGTTCAAGGGCTAGGGGAACAGGCGTGTTGCTAAATACTTCGGTGGAATCTGAGGCGCGGACCCTCACAATCGTCGGCGCGGCAATGGCATTCGCCACTGTTGTCGTGGCCGCAATATTCCTCGTGGTCAAGCCGTTCCACAGCCGACCGACAGGCCTGATCTCCGTCACGATCGACACGCCATATGTCGGCCAAGGCGTCGCCAAGGGAACGGCACTGATCATGCACGGGGTGAAGGTCGGAGAGATCACGGCCATCACCAGTTCGAAGCGCGGAGGCGTGCGCCTCGATGCCGAGCTACAGACCGGTCCGACCGAGGGCCTCACCGACGCAATGGATATCGATTTCCGGTCCATCAACTATTTCGGTGTCGCTGGCATCAATCTCAGCGCAGCCAACGGCGCCGGACAGACGCTTCGCGACGGGATGCGGATCAATAAGGTGCCAACGGGAAACTTCACCCTGCAGGCATTGCTGTCGCGGCTGGGGTCGATCTCTAGCGCCGCACTGACACCTCTGCTGATCGGGGTGATCGACAGGGCCACTCGATACACCGACGCGCTGGACCCGCTCATCGAGACCGTCGTGATCGCCGCGAACGCCGTTACCAAGGTGCAAACGGTGTCTACCGCGCAACTGTTAACCAATACAACGGGACTCAGCGTTGCGCTGCCGTCGTTCCTCGACGCGGCGATCGACACCGCTGACCGTTTGGACCACTCCAAACTCGACACCATGACCGAGGACTTCTATCGAAATCGGGCGTTGATCAGTAGCGATCTCGGAACCAAAGCCCTGTTTGACAGATTCGGGCAATTAGAGGGCAAACGTATGACGGAGTTGCTCCCGTTCATCGAGTTGGCCACGTCACTGACCGACATCGTGCCGGGATTGATCAGGCCCGAAAGCATCGAGCACGAAATCATGGAAGTGCGCACCCGGTTCGAAAAGCTCTATGCCGGAACCCCCGAACAACGCGCCTTGCAGGTGCGGATCGTGCTGGACAGCCTGCCCGGCGTGGCGACGCCGCTTGCGGCTATGGGAGGCCCGCAATGAAACCCAGAGCGGCTTTGTGGCGACTTGCCCTCAGCGGTGTCGCCGCCGTCATCCTGCTGATCCTGATCTTGAATGTCATCACGCAGCCGGTGGCGGCGCGTACCCGTGCCTACATTGCTGAGTTCACTGATGCATCAGGATTACACCTGGGCGCCGACGTCCGGGTTCGCGGAGTCCGCGTCGGGAAGGTCGAATCGGTCGAGCTCAATCGGCGGGATCGACAAAGCGTTGCCACGGTTAGCTTTGGACTCGACGCGCAGTACGGTGTGGTGCCCGCGACCCGGCTCGCCATCAAGTACCAGGCTCTCACCGGCGCGCGGTACCTCGATGTGGTGAACGCAACCGAAAAGTATTCGCCGTCTGAACTCGTGACCCACGTGCCGACGGCGATGACGCAGCCATCATTTGACATCACCTCATTGTTCAACGGGCTGCAGCCGGTGATCGCCACGTTAAGTCCGGACCAGATAAACACATTCACGACGAACGCTGTCTCATATCTCGAAGGTGATGGTGGCGGCTTGGAGCCGATGCTCGACAGCGTCCGCAAACTCACGGAGTTCGTCTCGGATCGTCAGCAAGTCATCGCGACACTGATGCGCAATCTCTCAGAACTCGCCGGGGGACTCAAGGGGCATTCGGCCGACCTCATAAAGATCATTGACCTGTTCAACCGGCCGATCGATGGCGCTCTGCAGGTGATCGACGAGTTTCGAAAATCGGATCTCTACGGTCCGGGGTTCCTGGCTGCCGTGCTGCGGGTGTTGAGCAGCGTCGGATTCCACCCCGGGATGAGCGGGGATGACATCGACTCGGCGTTAAACCGCGCGGCCAGCAACACAGATAACTTCATCGAAGCGTTCAAGTTTCTTCCGGTGATGCGGGACAACGTTCCAGCTCCGTCTGAAACCGGCGCGCCGGCGCCGTGCAGCCACGGTCACGCCCAGCTGCCGGAGCAAATGGACGTGCTTCTCAATGGACAGAGGGTGGTCTTGTGCAACCCGTGAAGGTATTGCGAAGCCCGCTGGTATGGGGTGTGTGCGCGCTGGTGATGGGAACCGTGGTGGCGCTTGTGACGGCCATGCTCTACATACATCCACCGGGCCAGAAGATCGTCACCTTCTACACCCAGGATGCGGCATCGATCCGCCCCGGAGACCAGGTACGAATCGCCGGTGTCACGGTCGGCAAGGTAGACGGTCTTTCGCTGGATTCCAACCAGGTGCGGGTGCGGGTAGGCGTCGATGACTACGCGTTCGTCGGCAACCAGTCCCAGGTGCAGGTTCGCATGCTGACCGTGGTCGGCGGCTACTACGTCAACCTCGTGTCGCTGGGTGACAAACCATTGGGCAGCACTCCTATTCCCGCCGAACGCGTAACGATGCCCTACAGCCTGATCAAGACACTTGCCGACGCAACGAAGATCACCGACAACGTCAACGCAAAGCCAATCAGTGAGTCGCTGAACCAAGTCGCGCAAGGGCTTTCGGGCACCAACGTGGAGTCGATCACCGCAGTCGTCGATGCCGGCAACAGCCTCATCTCAACAATAGATAAACAACGCGGGCAAGTGTCAGCCATCCTCAATATGTCCGACGAATACATTCGGAGCCTTAGCGATTTCGGCGGTGAACTAAAAGAGATGGTCCGTAAGATCTCGATTCTCGAACAAACCCTGACCATTTACAGTAAGGGTTTGGGTGTTGCGATCACGGGCGTGGCCGATGTCCTCCAAGTGCTCGGGACGCTCGGCGAGTTCTATGGCAATCATCGCGATAAAGTTCTGGAAAAGATCCGCAATTGGCAAAAAAAGGCCCTGTTTTGGGATGACCGTGCGGGGTCGATCGTGCGGGCGCTGCGTCTGATCCGGAACAAAGTCGAACGGGTCCTTGACGCCCAGAACGCGACGCCGGAACTGCTCGCCACCGACCTGTGCATCCCGGTGCCGGGGAAGCCATGTTAAGGGCCGCGTCGGGTTGGCGCCGCGTTTGTTGGGCCGGCGTCGTTGCTCTGACCGCCGCGGCGGTGGCGACTTTGGGCGCCTCATGCACGTCACACCAGAGCCGGCAGGGCGACGCATTCTGCGCGATCATGCCCGACAGCATCGGGTTGTACGCGGGTAACCCGGTCACCCAGATGGGCTATCAAATCGGCACCGTCACGACCATCACCCCGGCCGCCCGTGACGTCCGGGTCGATTTCACCCTCGCTGAACCGCGTCGGTTACCTGCTGACGTCAAGGCCATCATCAGGTCGACCTCAATTCTGGCCGACCGCTCGTTGGAACTGGTCGGAAACTACGACGTGGGCCCGCAACTGGCCGCCGGCGGGTGTGTTCCGTTGAACCGGTCGTCGACTCCCAAGAGCCTCTCGGAGGTCATCGGATCGGCGACAAAATTCGTCAACTCGGTCAACCCACAAAGCTCGACGAATATCGGCGACGCCGTGCGCGAACTCGATCAGGCGCTGCACAACAACGGCGCCGGTGTCAACCGGTTGCTGACCACATCGTCGGACCTGCTCGACAGCCCCGACCAAGCGATCAGTGACATCGGCTCAATCACCACCAACCTCGCGCATTTGAGCTCGGTACTCACCGAAATCAGAGGGCCAGTCAAAGAGATCCTGTTGGATGCGCGAGCGACCACACCGGATTTCGTGACGGCACTGCAGGCCGCGTGGCGGCTGCTAGATGCGCTGCCGCCGACGATACGCGCGCTCGCGGATTTCGAAACCGAGATTGGCACGGAGACTCAATTCACGCTCGACAGCACTGCGGTCTCCATGCGGAAGATCAGTGCTCACGCTCCCCGGCTGGCGAACTTGCTGAATGTGCTTCCGCCGTGGATCAACAGCGCGGCCAACATCATCAACAACCACCAGTGGCAAACCCTTCGATACCGGCCGCCCCTATACCGGATCCGGACACCCGACGGCCTTCTGACGTGCAACATAATGAACGCATCGGTGCCCGGCAGTTGCGCCGACGTGGAAGGCCAGCCCTACGCGGTAGACGTCGCATTACTGCAGTACGTCCTCACCCAGGCAGCGCAGCGATGAACCGCCGGATGAGGCTGGTCGCCCTGGTAGTCGCCGTCGCCGCCACGTTGTCGTCGTGTGCGTCGATCAGCGTCGACGCGTTGCCCCAGCCCGGTAAGACGTATCCCGGCGGCTACAACATCGTCATCGAATTCGAAAACGTCCTCAACCTTCCCGAGCGCGCGAAGGTGGTGCTGGACGGCACGACCGTCGGTATGGTGACCAACGTGGCGCTCAAAGGCCACCGGGTGGATGTCACCTCCCGCATCGATCCCAGCGTCGTGGTCCCGTCGGATGTTCACGCGGCGCTGCAGCAAGCAACGGTGTTGGGAGACGTCTCCGTCATCCTCGACCGCCCCCAAGCGGACCACCCCGCCGGTCGCCCGATGGAGCCGGGCGGCACAGTCCCGCTCGCGCAGACTACTTCTCCGCCGCAACTGGAGGACACCATCGCCAACATGGCAACCTTCGTGTCGAGCGGATCCATCCAGCGCATACAGAACACCATCGTCGGCCTGAACCGGGTGACGCCTTCGGAGCAGGGAGCGGTGCGTAATCTCTCCTCCCGGGTCGCAACCGACCTGTCGGACCTCTCGAACAACATCGACGATGTCGACAAGCTGCTCAACGGTGTGTCAGAAACGGGCAACGTCCTGTACTACCGAACCCCGCAATTCGAACACTGGTTTACCCCCCAAGGCATGCTTGGCTTTGATCGCGCAACAGAATACGCGACAGTCTCCGTCACTACCGGCATTCCGCGCATCGGCAGCTTCTACTCGCAAGGGTTCTACCTAGTGCCGTTTTTACAGTCGCTGGGCACTGCGTTGGGATCCCTGCAGAAGTCCAAATGGGCGTTCGAAAGGGAGTATCCCGCGTACCAGCATCTGCTGACCGATTTTTTCCTTCCGCAGGACCATTATCCGGCGATCAACATCACGTCAATCGTTGGCCCCGACGGCCGGGAACTCTCCGGCAACGTGCAAGACGTGATGCGCATCTTAGGTATGACGCCATGAAAATACGGGATCTAGCGTCCTTCGTCGCGTTCGGTTTGATGATCGCGGCCTCCGTCGGCTACGTCGGCTCGCTCGGGATTCGGGTGAACCCGCCTCCGCAACGCACCAATGTGGCGATGACGGTAGCCGATATCAACGGTCTTGTTGTCGGTTCAAATGTCCTGCTGCGCGGCGTGCCCGTCGGAAAAGTCAGCAACATCAAGGCGTCGGTGAGCGGAGCATCTGTCGATTTCTATATCGACAACCAATACCGCATTCCTGTCGACTCCGATGTGCGACTCGACAACCTGTCTGCGCTCGGCGAATCCTATATCGGCCTGATGCCGCGCAGCGAGAACGGACCGATGCTGCACGACGGCGAGCGCATCGCAACGGAGAAGGTAATCCAGCCGGCATCCATATCGGAGCTGACGACAAGCATTGTGCGCGTTGTCAATCAGCTAGACCCCGGCGCACTGCAACGCATCATCGCTGAGGGCAACGCGGCGTTGCCAGACCCAAACTCCGTACTGCCCAACCTCGCTCATACCAGCCAGCTGCTGAGAAACACCGCGGCGGACATGCGTGGCCGCGGTTCGCTGGTGCTGGACAACTTCCAAACGCTGCTGCGTAACGCCGGATGGTTGGGCCCTGTGCTCGCCGACACCAGCACTTCCGTCCGGGCGACCGGCGAGAATCTGCAGCACGCACTTCTATCGTCGTTTGGTATTACCTACGCCGGCGCGCCGAAAACCCTTTACCTCACGATGCGGTACCTCGACCGCATCGTGAGGTTTCTGGATAACAATGCCGGTGACCTCAAGGTGCTCGGCGAAGCGTTCCTACCGCACGTCAAGAGTATCGCCGGAGCGCTGATGAACTTCGACCCCAGTCAGATCCTGGCCAACTTCTTGGCCACATTGCCCGAGGACGGCGCGATCACCTTGCACGTGACGATCCCCCCAAAATGAGCGGATACGGCCTTGAGCGAGAGAGATTGAGAAAGGTACACAAATGACCGATGACGAACCGGCTGCCGGCGAATCCGACAGCGCCGAGACCGACGCACCCAAGCCGGCAACTATGAATGAGGCCGCGAAGGCGGAGGTGGCCGAGACCGACTCCGAAAAGACCAGCGAGGACGAGTCCTCCACCAGCGAACTCGAGTCCGAGGATAGCGAGAAGAAGCCCGAGGACAAGGAATTCGGGAAACGGCAGCTGTCGATCTCGGTTCGCAGCCTGATGGTTGCTGGGGTAATTGCTGTTCTCGTCGCCGCCGTCGGCGTCTTGGGGTGGCTATATGTGGGAGCGCGCAGCAAGCTCGACGAGCAGGCACGTCAATCCGAAAACGATGTCCGCGCTGAGAAAGTCGCTCTCGACTACGCGGTCAACGCGGCGGCGATGAGCTACGAGGACCTGAAGGTGTGGAAGGAGAAACTTGTCGCGGGCACCAGTCCGGAGCTGAAGGACAAGCTGACCAAGGCCGCGACATCGATGGAGCAGATCCTGGTTCCTCTGCAGTGGACATCGACGGCAAGTCCGCTCGCGGCCAAGGTTGTCTCCAAGAACGGCGGCGCCTATGTCGTCGACTCGTTCGTCACCGTTCTCACCAAGACGATGCAGGCCCCGGATCCGCTGCGATCCACCGCGACATACAGCGTCACGATCGACACCACCAAGAACTGGCAGATCAGCGATGTCGGCGGAATCGGCGCCGTGGTGGAACAAAAGTAGAACGGCAGGGGTGAGAAATGGCTCCGTCATGGCCACAAGTTTTGTCGAGGCGAGCGTCTACGTGCCTGCTGATCGCATTATTGGGGACGGCCCTCGTGATTGGGCCTGCTTCTCATGCCGACCCGGCCAGCGACAGCGACCTGATCGTGCCGTTACCCGTGGTGACGCCGACGGCGAGCAACTGGACTCCGAAGTTTCCTTTTCCGTATAACCAGACGAGAGGAAGCGTCACCGACGCCGATATCACCGCTGAGCGGGAGATGTGCCAGTGGTTCAACGCCCAGTACGAAATTCTGGAACGTCAAATCGACAGGGTGCAGTTCAACCGCATCACGCCTGATGGACCCGGCGTCATCAATGGGGCAGGCAGTGACTGGGACTACAGCGTTGGCGATATTCAGCATCAGGTCGACATCGTTACGGCAAATATCGATCAATCGGTGTCCTTCCTCGCTCCGCGTGCCCAGGCCCTCACCCAAACCAAAAACGATTTCGGCGACAATTATTTTCCGCTTTATCAAGGCGAAAGCTTCTACCACGTCTGGCAGTACCTGGCGGCTGTGAACGACGGCATCAAGAGTCATCAGCCTGACTGGTTCACCGGTCCCGCAGTGCAAAGAGACAAGCGCTGGGGTAGCAAGATCATCCACTCAGATGTCTGCAAATAACGATTCCGGCGTGCGACCCTGTCGCGCCTCCAGGAGCGGTGCGGCGGCGACGCTATGCGTTGTTTTGGCCGGCATGTGGTCGGCACCATCGGCATCGGCGGAACCGGCGCCCGACCTCCAAGATGCGGTGGCATCGCTGCGCAGCGACGCGCCATGCAAACCGTTGCGCTACGACCCGATTGTCGAGCAGGCAGCGGAAGTCATCAATCGACTCACCGACGACTACGTCAACCACACCGCCAGGCAAGAACCCATCTCGGACCCGGTGCCCGGACTCAAGGATCTCGGCTACCACGGCAACAAGGGCACGACGCTGCAAGGGGCCGCCAAAAACGACGCCGACGCGATAAAGGGGATGCTGCTGGAAGGTTCTGCCGCCATTCCTGACTGTTCCTACACGGACTTCGGAATCAGCCTGCGGCGAAACGAAACAACGGGTTACACGTTTACTTCCTTGGTGTTGGCCGGACCGTGAATGCCACTACCTACGACCGCCGCGATCCAGTCCGACGCCGACACCACCAGGAGAACCGATGATCGGTAGCAAACTGCCAGTGGCCGCGCTCGTCGCCGGGGTCTTCGCTGTTGCACTGGCCCCACCTGCTGTTGCCGAGGATAGCGTGACCTATGAGATCGTTTCGCTGACCACCTATGTTGGCGTGGTCAATGTCGAGTACAACGACCACTCCCAGCGAATGTCATTGCAGGGCGTTCCGCTTCCCTGGCGGCAAAACGTGACGGTGCCCAGCGCGCGCAGCCAAACAGAACAGGGTGCCGAAGTCCGCGCCGACTGGCGACCGGTCGCGGCGCCGTCGAGGTGGGTCACCGTCCGAATCTACGTCCGCGGATCGCTGATCTGCGAGAACACCCTCGATGTAGGCAACGTCACCTGTTACGGCAGCACACCGTTCATCAACGGCTGACGGTCAGGTCGGGCACGTCCCGTAGCTGAGGCAGACGTAGGACCGCCTGTCGTCCCAGTCTTTGAGCCAGGTCCCTGTCGGCGTGATCAGGAATCGGAAGTCGCCGTGCTCGCAGTAAACGCTGCCGTCCGGCATGGTGGCACACGTCGTCGACTCATAGGTGACGTAGCTGCGCGGCGGCAACGTCTGTTGGGCCTGCCCGGCGGGAAATTGTATGGCCGCTGTCCAGCCGTAGTGCACGCCGCGGTTCCCGTTGTACCAAGCGATGTTATGCACGTCTGGGGGCGCACCCGTAATGTCGCCGGCGCAGCCGAAGCTTCCCCAGTGCCAGATGCCGCAGTTAAGTCCAGAGGGTGACAGGAACCAGACACCCGGACGATCAGGCAGGAAGAATTCCTCCGGCTGTCGTTGGTCGTACCACACCGCGATGTGTTTGAGTTCCGGGAAAGGGCTGACTGGAGCATCGTCGGACGGGTCGGCGTGACTCAAAGATACGGTGCCGAAGGCTAATCCGATCGCAAACGTAACGGCCGCGAAACACCGACAGACACCGATTCCAATGCGCATCTTGGTTCCCTTCATTGCGCACATCCCGACGTTGGTGGCCCGCAGCTCAGGACTGACTCTCCGCGGCAGCAGCGAGTATCCAGTTTCTGAACTCAACGGCGAGATGCTGGCGGTGATGCTCGAAAGTCTGCTCCGGGCAAGCCGCCGGAAGATACGCGGTGAGACTCGCATTGAATCCCTGCGCGGTGTCGCCGAACTGGGTCAGCATGCGTCCCACCAAAGTGCCGTCAGTCAGGGTCATACGGCCAAGCCGCCGAAACTGGTACTCCGACTCGGGAAGCAGTTGGTCGACCACGGCTGCATCCCATATCGCAGCGCCGTCGTACGCGGGAAGCTTTATCAGGCTGACGAAGGAGCCGAGCTGCTCAACGATGGTGACCGTCGCGTCCGGATTCGGTGCGATCACGAAGTGATCGGGCTCGGCGGCCAGCATCACGCTTTCGTTGTCGAACTGGCGGTCCAGCCAGTGCAGGAAAGGAGTCGCTTTGAACCCTTTGACAGCCAACACCGTCGTCACAGGCTTTAACTCACCGTTAGACTTCCGCGCCATCTCGCGGAGAAAGTCGACACCCTCTTCGATCTGAGGACTCAGTAGTTGCAACAAACCCTCGCGTCCGATGAGCGCCTTGAGTTGAGCCAGAACCGTGCGAGCGTGCGACAGCTCGAAGGCGTCGATTCCACCCTCCGCGGTGGGGCCCGAGACTAACTCGACGACACAATGCGTCGTCTCTCGGCTATCAGCTACCGCTTGTTTGATCATCTTCGATCCTTCGACTGGCATTCACAGGGCTGGCGGTCCTTGAGATAACCACGACGCTTCGCCTAAACTATAATAATGGTAATAAGGTTTTATCGCAACGGTCTTCGGGCGAGCGATAGATAATGACGCGGTGACCGACATGGAAGCAATAGAAGAATCGGGCCTGTCGGACGGTCTGGACGAGGGCATCCGGGTGGAGCGGACCGAACTCATCGCCTGGCTACTAGAACAAGGTTTTGACGTGGAACAGATCCGGAGTGAATTGGCACCGATGCTGCTGCCGGTCCGCCGAGCGCTGGGTGACGACAGCAACCACGTGTCGGCGCGGACGATCAGCGAAGTTCACGGCATCAACTTGGAGCTGCTGCTGCGCATCATGGGGGCATTAGGGCTGCCCAGAGTGGATGATCCGGATGCGGTGATCCACCTGCACGCGGATGCTGAGGCCGCGGCGCACCAACAGCAGCTCATCGAGCTCGGTCTCGATGCCGATCGTGTGGTCTTGATGGTGCGCAGGCTCGCGGAGGGGCTCTCGCGCGCGGTCCCGGCAATACGGTATGGCGTCATGTCGACGTTCCTGCATCCGGGAATCACCGAGCTTCAGGTCGCAAAGGCACATGAGGCGTTGGCGCGCCAGGTCGCGCCGCTGCTGGGCCCGATGATTTGCGACATTTTGTTTGTGCAGCTGCGGCGTGCTGTGGAAGGCGAGGAGCTCAACGCCGGCGAGCGAGCGGCCGGCGCGCTTCCCGGGGCTCGTCTACTTGCCGTCGCGTTCGCTGACTTGGTCGGATTCACTCGCCTGGGCGAGGCTGTGCCGCCGGAGGATCTGGTGAGGCTCGTTGAACGCCTGGGAGATCTGACACGTGGAATCGTGAATCCGCCCGTGCGATTGGTCAAGACGATCGGCGACGCGGTGATGCTGATCTGCCCGGATCCTGTCAAGCTGGTCGACGCGATGCTGGCGTTGTCGGAGGCGGCCGAACGCGACGAGACTCTGCCGGATCTGCGGATCGGTATCGCATCGGGTTGGGCGGTGAGCCGCGCCCGGGACTGGTTCGGCAGCCCGGTCAATGTTGCCAGTCGCGTCACCGAAGTCGCCCGGCCGGGCGCAGTACTGGTGGCAGGATCTGCGCGAGCCGCAGTCGGCGACGCGGAGGGGTTCGCGTGGTCCTCTGCCGGAGCCCCCGAACTCAAGGGCGTCAGAGGCCGAACGAAGCTGTACGAGGCACGCCGGGCAGGCGACGAGCGAGACCAAGGCCGCCGCGAATCATGACCGTCGTTCGAGAACGCTCATCGACATCGCTGCCGATTCGACACCACACAACGATCGGCCGACGTTCTCCATCCACGTATCAAAGGTGAATGCCGAGTGCAAGCTGCCGGCGCGACAGTTGCGTGCGATCAGCTGAAGCGGCTGCCGCTTCATAATCGCCGACGCGCCGGATGCCTGAAAAAGCGTCTCGACCGCTGAGGCGCAAGCATCCCAGACATAGGCAGCGTCGGCGTGGAGCTGAGTGGTTTCGTCCTCGGAAGGGTCTACCCCGGCGGTCTCGTATCGGTCCAATTGGGATACAGCGCCGGCGGCTACCGCGGATGCGGCCCGGATCTGCGTATGGGCGCGGCCGACGGTGAGATGCGTGATCGGCGCGTCGATCTGGTTGGAGTAAGGCGAGTACGGGATGCTTCGCTTCCCGACACTGCCGAGGAAGATCTCCATGGCGTGGTCGGCCATGCCGAGCGCGACACCGGTGCTGCTCACAAGTGAGCGCGCCAGGCCGCCGCGCCGCGGCCCGACGCCCTGCGCCGTGAGCTCGCCGATGCGCGCTGAAAGCTGCTGGGGTGTGACGAAATGATCGTTGGGGACAAACAGCTCGCCGTCCGTCTTCACGGTCTGGCTGCCCGTCCCGGCCAGACCAATGGCGTCCCAGTCGTCCATGACGACGAAGGATTCTTTGGGCACCAGGGTCATTCCGACCTTCGAGTCGTCGCTCTCGTCGTAGAAGACGGCGAGATATCCATGGGATGCATGGACGCTTCCGGTGGCAAATGGCCAGACACCCTTGATCATCCAGCCGCCGTCGACCTGTCGTGCGGTGCCCGACATTCGACGGCTGGTGCCACCCGCAGCGAAAGTTCGGTTGCCCACCCACGGCGCTTGGTATACCGGCGCGATGACGTTCTCGGCAAAGGATGCGCTCCACTGGTTGCCACCGGCCGTGGCCCAGACCACCCAGCCGGTTGCCCCGCACCCAGATCCGAGTGCGCGGTAGATGTCAAGCAACTCGCGTGTGGTGAAGTCTGCACCACCGTACCGGCGCGGAGTGGTCAGGCTGAAGACTCCAGCGGCGTCGAGCCGTTCAATGGTGTCCTGAGGAATGCGGTGCTGTTGTTCGGCCGCGGTTTGGTGATCGCGCAACCAGGGCTGCAACTCCTGTACGCGGGCAAGGACGTCTTGAGCGCTCGGTTGCTCCACGGTTGCGGCGGAGCTCGTAACAGTGGCGTTCATGATCCTCCTGGTGCGCGGTAGCAGCGGGGCAGTAACCGTCGTAGTTGCGATCCCGATCGGTGACAGCTCGCCATGGACGTCGAGCGGCTCGGTGAGTGACCGCCAAAGCAAGATACGGCCCGTGTCTTACAGTCCGACGGTACACCACATCCCGGAGATACGCAACGTATCTATCTCAGGTGGCCTCAAGTCGTGTTCAACGGCAGGAAGCACACTCTCCGGGCGCGCGAGGTGAACGTCGCTGCGTATCGGGCGCCATCACAATGCACCGCGCTAACGACGGGCGATCAGCGCGAAATCGCGGCAATCAGAGGCAAATACACGGTGTCGAGCATATCGGCGAGCGTGTCGCGATCAACGGCATTGTGGGTGAAGAACAGTTCGTTGCGGACAAGGACGCCAATGACGGTCGCAGCCCGCGGGGGGATGTCGCGAAGACCGATCTCGCCGCGTTCGCGTGCGCGTTTCAGAGCGCGATGGATGGTCCTATCGGCCAATCCTGCAATCTGGGCCTCGAGGATGTTCAGCAGTTCCTCGTCGGCATCGGCGATGAGGCTGCGATAGGTCTCGATGCCGATGACGTGAAAGTTGTCGAGTACGGCAACGAACAATGCGAGCAAATCGTCACGCAGACACTGTGTGGCGGGGATGTCTTCTGAGCTCCAGTCCAGCCCCGGCAACGCGTCGACGACCATGTGCGCCCGGGAGCGATACCGCCGATAAAGCACCGGCTTGCTAGTGCGTACCCGCCGCGCGATGCCTTCGAAAGTCACCCCGGCGTAACCGGATTCGGCGAGTTCGGCGCGCGTCGCGTCGCGGATCGCCGCCATCAAGACCTCGTCGCGGCGTCGTAGGACGACACCTGAGTCCGATTCGCTTCGCGCCAAAGACACGTTGCGTATCTTAGCGCATCGCGTCCCGGGTCCGATCTGAGGACAAAACGCCGAACAATCGAGACGCCGGCGCCCGGACTCAGTCCGTGGACTGGCGTCGCAGAACGGGGTCGGTGCCGTCGCGCTTGCCCAGCTGGACTTCTGGCAGCTTGAACCATCCGGCGGGGCTGTCGTCCTTGCGCATCCAGTCAATGAGCAGCGTTCGTTTCGCGATCTTCCACACGCCGTCGCGCTTCTCGAAGCGGTCGATGTAGCGCGCCCACAGTGTGACAAACGCGGCGTTCCATTTGTGAAACGAGGTCGCTTCATGGTCGGCGTTCAGATAGGTCTCAACGAACGCGACGTCACCGTCGAGTTCGATGAGTATGTTGCCGATGTGGTGGCGAGTCCGGACAAATAGGGGCATCTCCTTGGCGAGGAAGTCACAGAATCCGTCGGCCGGTCCGACGTAGACATCCTCAGGAAACTGGACCCACGCGTCGTGGTGGAACGCTGCTCGGACCAGGTCCATTTGCACGCGGTCTAGCCCACGGGTGTAGCGGGTCAGCACGTCCTGGATTTCAGCCCGATCGATTAGTTCTTCTACCTTCATCCGTTGTGCTCCGTTCGTTTGATCAATTGCTTTGAATCATCGAAGCCCCGCAGCCCATTGTGCAGCGAAGCGGTCGCACCTGGCCTCGCATTACGGGGCTTGACTGGGCGGTTCTCGCCGACGTGAGCGCCGAATTCTGCCCGGTGATTACCGCTCACGGATGTGCTGCTGCGGCGGCCTTGATCCAGTTGCTGAATTCGACGGCAAAGTGCCGACGGTGATGCTCGAAAATCTCCTCCGGGCACGTGGCGGGAAAGTAGACGGTCAGATTCGCGGTGAAGCCTTCCTCAGTGTCGCCAAACTGGGCCAACACGCGCCCGAACGCCGTCCCGTCTTCCAGGGCAAGGTTCGTCGCCTTCTTGAAGGGGTAGTCCGACGGCGGCAGCATCTCGGGCGCCCTGGCGGCCCACTCGATGTTTCGACCGAAGCTCAGCAGAAACGAGCAGACGTGGGGTCCGAGATTTTCGACTATGTGTGCGGTCTCATCCGAGTGGCCCGACGCCACGAAGTGTTCCGGTTGGGCCGCTAGCATCGTGGCCTCGTCTGTCAGGGCTTCATCCATCCAGCCGACGAACTCCGAAGCCTTGAGGCCTTTCACGCCTAATATTGTTGTCGCCGAACGAAACTCGCCGTTAGACTTGACAGCGTGTTCGCGCATGAAGGCATTGCCGTGCTCGATGTCGTCGGCGAGCAGGTCCAATAAGCCTTGACGGCCGATCAACGTCTTGAGTCGGCGCAGCGCGCGGCGGGCATAGAAGATCTCGTACTCATCGACGCTTCCCGTCCCGGCTGGTCCGGACACCAACTCGACGGCGAAGGAGAAGGTTTTCTGACTGGTCATTGCTGTACCTCAATTCGAGAGTGACCGCAGTGTCGACCGACGGAAGCGTCGGCCAAAAGTGTTGCGCTTCTTCCAGCTGGGTCGCGGGTTGGGTTGCAGGCCGCGGTGGAACGGTCACCCACGATTAAACACCATAATGGTTAGCATTATTTTTGCCAAGCGCCTGTTCCGGTCCGCTCCGTCGGCGCTTTCGTGACCGTGCCGCGAAGGGCGGCGGCTGCCCTGAACTCGCTGGCGCGCAAGCCGAGACCTACTTCGCGGTGATCGCTTTGAAGTAGCGGATGTCGCCAATTTCGTCGGCGAGCACGTGGCCGGTGTGGTCGGGGGTTTGGTCACCGACCGGCTGCGGAACGTCAGGGTTGCCGCTGTAGCTGATCAGTCGAGAGATTCGGTGCTTGATGCGCCACCCCTTGTCGGTCCGCACGAGTTCGTCGTCGTACCAACCCGTCCCGTGCCAGGTCGGACCACCCTCGGCCGCGTGCCGAATGAGCAGCCAGTTGCCGTAGGTGAACGCGTAGGCCTTATCGCCATCGACATGCACCAAGTGGCCGACCATCGTGTGTTGATGGCCGTCGAGTGTCTTGTGAAAATCGTCGAAGGCACTGACCAGCGCGGCGCGGTCCGGCCACGCGGCACTGGCCGGCCCGAACTCCGCCCGTACGTCGTCGGTGAAGATCCGCTCGAATAAGTCCCATTGGTGCGAATCGAGGGCAAGAGCATAAAGATTGAGAATCTGAATGATCGCCGTCTTGTCTTCGTACTCAGTCACTTCGGTGCGCTCCAATCCTTGGCTGCTGATGCGCGACCCGCATCACGATGTTCGACAACCGCGCTCACCATGACAATTCGCCATAAACTATAGTAACGGTCACGATGTTTTATCGCAATCGTCGCGAGGCGGCCATAGGGCCTCGTTAGACCAATAGGCTTTGGATAGCCGGTGCGACGAGCGAGATCACCGTCTCGACATCGGCAGCCGCGACGATCGGGACACCGACGATGCGTCGTCCGATGACGAGTCCGACCAGCATCGCCGACGCCAGTCCGGCGCGTAGCGCTGCATCGTCGGAGATAACAGGGCGTGCCGCCATGCCATCAATGAGCCGGGATTGGATGAATTCCCGCAGCTGTGCGGCCGCCTCTTCGTTGACAACGGCGGCTCGCAGCATCGCCATCAAAGGCTCCGAATCTTGCGAACCCTCCCAGACGAGGAGGAAGGCCCGGACAACCCGTTGACCGAGGGAGTCGTCGGGCCCTTCGAACGCTGCGCTGAAGTGGGTCAGCGCGGCCGGCGAGATCGACATAACCGCGGCGAATAGCTCGTTTTTCGACCCGAAGAACTGCATCACCAGGGCGGCGTCGACCCCGGCATCGGCCGCGACCCGCCTGATCGTCGTCGTGGCGAAACCGTCGGTCGCAAACCGGACGCGCGCCGCATCGAGGATGGCCTGCCGGGTCGTGCTCGCACCTGGCCGACGGCCACGCCGCGCCGCTGACACCTTATTGGCAGTCATGCGTTGAACTTACTGGGCGCTCACCGCGTCCACCGCGGCCAGGATCTCGGACACCTCGCTGCGGGTGGTGTAGTTGGGGTGCACGTCGATCCAGCGGATCACTCCGGTGTCATCGACCACCACTGTCGTGGGCATCGGCAACCGCCGACCGCCGTCAGCGTTCTGCTCGGCCAGGTCCAGTCCCAACTTGCCCTGTGCTGCGACAGACTCCGCGGACGGCTCGGTCACAATGCCTAGCGCGGAAGCAATGTGGTTACCGGGGTCAGACACCACCGAGTAGGACAACTCATTGGTCTCAGCGGCAGTCAGCGACCCATCGGGCTTCTGCGGGCTGACCGCGATCAAGGCGAACCCCCGGTCGGCGAGGGCGGGCGCCAACTCGGCTTGATAGGTGCGCAACGCAATGTTGCAGTACGGGCACCACGCCCCCCGATAGAACACCACCACCGCGGGCCGACCGGCCCGCACCTGCGCCATCGATGTCGCGCCGCCATGGACATCGAGCAACTCACCGTCGGGCATCACCACACCCGGTTTACTCACCCCCGCAGGCACACCCGCTGCGTCCAGGTCGACCTGTTCAGCGGTGAATACACCCATGACCTCCCTAGGCAGTGCGGCAGCGGGACCTGC
>Ga0182030_10003480_pt1 | contig 33637 bp, 35 predicted proteins | sample 812S3MmetaG_FD_121299 | JGI IMG/M metagenome (GOLD analysis project Ga0182030, IMG submission 121299) | Permafrost microbial communities from Stordalen Mire, Sweden - 812S3M metaG (Illumina Assembly) | ecosystem: Environmental > Terrestrial > Soil > Wetlands > Permafrost | place: Sweden...
AAGGACAATTTCAAGACAGCGTAATAATAGTATTAGTCGTAGTAATGGCAATTTTGAAGTCAATCATGAAGCTTAATAGATCGAAGATTGAGGGGAATAAGGTCAAATGGGGTTCTTGACTTATCAAAGAGACCGGCCTTGCCCCTTCTCGCATTTCTCGCTTCAGCAAGCCGCGGCCATCCCTATTCAATTTTTCTTCATGCTGATTCACAAATGAGGCTCACCAATCCAACGCTACTATTTGGTCGTAAGCTTGGCAGGTAGAAAGAGCCTCAACTCTCGGACTATGGTTGCATCGCGAAGGCCTGGCCATCACACTGAATCGCGCTCAATATGGCGGATCAATTCCTGAAAGACCGCCAGGATATTCCTATTTGGAATGCTATCGAAGCCAACAACCTCAAGCAAGCACTAAAACTCGTTGAGAAAAGACTACAGAAGAAGCCGAGTGATTATCTTGAGGTACGTTCTGACGACCTAAATCCTTGATTCATTCAGGCCCGCGTTTTCAACCTTTGCGAACCTCACGTGATATATATATGCGTTTCCCCTGGCTGACCTCAGCTTTACAGGCTCTAAAAATCTATATTCGATCACGTTCACCGCTGCTTTCAGAAAAATCAGCTGTTCTTCTTCATCTAGAGCAATTGCTAGAGAGGAAGACCGCCCTCACTGACTTGGAGGCTATCGAGCTGTTCGAGGAAGCGTTGGATGGCGTCTTGCCAGACTCGCCAGAAGGTTGGGCAAAGATCATTGGCGAATTACGCTGGCAATACGTTAAATCGAACCCTAAGGATGAGGAAGCAGGCAAAAAATGCTTTCAGAGCTGTTTATTACAAGACGATCTCGATCATGCCAGACAAGTATGTTATCGGCAGCACGGCCCATTTCCAACATTGACCTTGTTAAAAATCCCCATCGAAGTTGATGTTGAAGGACTCTAACTTCTTAAATATTAGATTGCCAACAGTCTTGGCCTCGAGAAGAACTATCCAGATAGCCATGAATACCCATTTTGGAACATTGCTTCTATGTTCTTGTATTCCGTGAGTTGGGACATTTGCAAGTCCAAGGGTAGGAATTTTGACATAATTTAGAGATCCTCAAAATATTCCCAGAAAGAGCGCACCATTTTTGGGAAATTGGCTCTGGGCCAAATTGGAAAGTTTGCCCTTTCTACTAAACAGGCTGGTGTCAGTTTATCCTCATCCTTAAATCCTGAGTCAACATATTGATCTTAGCCAGACATCCAAAAAACTTCCACCTAGGTCAATCCAGACCCCTCAGGAGTTGTTACTTCAACATCTACTTACAGAAGAACATGGCACATCTGAACAGCGATTAGACCTCTTGAAAGACCCGTATCTTGGTCCAGAGTCAAGTGTTGCAAAAGGCGAGTGGCAGCTCTGGAGATACAAGCTTCAGTTAATGTCAGAATCTCAGTTGTGGGGGGAGCTTTTCCAGACCACCAGAAATCTACTTAGGAGAGCACGGACGAAGGACGCATCTGGTAAATTTGCGGAGTCACGATATAGCGATTGGCTTGTCTGGGAGTGCTTTCTACGATCTGCGAAGGAAATTTCGCAACCGCAGTCAGTATATGTACGCAATTTGCGGGTACCTAATACTAATCAATCTATGTCAGACATGCTAATGAAGTACGGGCTGAAATGGAAGCTCATTTGGATCCTTCATCCGGCCTCGACAAAAGCTGGAGAAGGAATGCTTCCCTTGCTTGGGTCTTGGTCACCTTTGAAAGTGTAACATCCTTTGAAAATGTAAACCTAGTTGTTGGATCGGCCAGGATAGCACCGATCGTGAAATATTTACAGCAGTATGGGGATGCAAGCACAGCCTATACCGATCTTCGGCCCTTCGTGGAGCGTTTGAGCACGGAAGAGCGTTCAAAGCTACTGAAAACACTCCTGGAGAATCGTTTTGATGGGGCTGACGAGCAAAAAAACGAGTCTGGAACAACTCCTACCTTTTACCCAGCTGGCCAAGATGTAAGTGCCCCAATTGCGATCATCAAAATGTCTGCTCACGCATTCTAAGGTTTCCACGGCTAACAACATCATTCGACTGGTCAATTCGTACAAATTGATATATCTACTAGCTATTGCCATCCCAGAGTATGAACGGCAATCAGACCCAGATTACAAGACCCATCAATTTCAATTTGTGTGCAGTGCGTGCTCCAAGCCGTGTGCATTACACTGCGCTCTGTGCCTCGAAAATCTTTCACGGAGCACGATGGAATCCTACCGAAACGCAATCGATGATGATGGGGTGATTACCAAATCTCTTCTTGCAACAGACAGGCATCCAGCAGATGATCTGTGCATCCTATCCGCGATGTGCTTCATCAAACTATCGATCACTACTCCTGGTAGTATAACCCCAGAGTTTAGAAGCGATACCCACGTCAGCCGCCTCTTACAAGCGACGGTTCTTCTTGAGAATGCTTGGTCACATTCAAAGTCGAATTTTCAGATATCTCTGCTCCTAGTGAAGCTGTATTCTTCCCTGGGCTGTGGCTCATTGGCTCTGAGAGCATATCAGCGCTTGGGTCTCAAACAGGTTCAGCTGGATAGCCTTTCATGCATTCTTTTCGACCGCATTTCAACTTTACATCCCCACCCAGTTCAACATAATCCTGACGAGTCCTCGGAATCCCGCAACCCGGCAGAGTACCTCGAAAAACAGCAGAAGTTCTACAAAGCGGCACGGGGTCAAATTAGTAAGAACCGTTGGAAATGCTTCGAGCAGGGGAGCTATAACTCGATCTTTGAAATCACTCAAGTCAGCGAAATGCTATTCCACAGTATGTCTTCTATATCTTCAGTGGTCGAGAGCAGAAAGATTGCCCGCCTCTTGACACCCGGGACTCCTTTAACAGCTCTATCCTGTGGCTACGATATTCTCCGTAACTATATCCCCACTGCTTTATGAGCGAATCTTAACGTATAATAGCACATGATATCGAAGATCCTAATACCACGATTTTTGATACCAACGACTTCGGATCATTTCCAAATTTCGAAACAATCCAGAGTCGCCCATTCATCTCCACTCTTCATCAACGAATAGCAACTCCTACTGTAAGCGATTTCCTCTTTCGAGGTTGCTTTAATTAACATGATAAAGGTATTCAGGATTCGGCTGAATCTTATGGCTGAAAATTTGAAGATGACAATAGATCCTGCTTCAGATTCCATCAAAGATAGATCTATCCCACAGTCATGGCTTAGCAGCCACGTCAAGGAGATCCGAGAGAGGCACGGCAAAGATCAGGAACATATTTCATTGGGTCTCACAGAATGTGAAGCTATCTTTGCCCGATCTGTGGATGCAATAGCCTACTTCATAAACAGAGCCTGCGACCGAGAACAATGGTCTGAGCAAAAGAACGATCTGAATTCCTGGAACAAGCATCTGCATCAGCAGCTTGAGGCCCTTTTAGCGCACGTGGGTTCAATCCAAGAATCGTCGCCTGCTTCTCAGCTTACCCTCCATTCCCTATACACGGCCTATGAGCTTGGCACTATGGTTATCAACTTTAAAAAGTATATTTCCAAGTTAGATGCCAATTCTGGGTTGCAAGAATATGCAGATGATGAAATTGTCACCATCATCCAGCGTTTACTGGAAATTGTAGCGTCAAAATCTACAAGTATCAAGAAAAGCCTCGACGAAAGTGGCTGGATCGACAGAGTGTTAGAGTCCCTATTGCAGAATAGCCAGGATGACACGGATGATTCAAGCTCTGCCAAGGGAATTTTGGAGAAGCTTGTAGATGATAACTTCATGGAGGAATGGGCGGGCAATGTTGTGGAGAGTTGGAGGGATTCGGTTATTGGCTTTTCGCACTTCAAAGTCCCTGGGGCTGGGAAGAAGTGATGTCCTTGGCGAGGGGATGGATAGATGGAGGATTTTCGATCATAGCGCTATTTTCATCATCTGCCTTTCATTGCATAGGTAGCGAAGGGGAGACGCATCCGCATCCGCATTCGCACCTTTCCCTCAAACACATGGAGCAAAAAATAAAGTTTGCCCACCGTGTTTGATTCACATGAAACCCATAAGTATTGCAAAGCTCATTATGACATCGTGTCTAGCTTTATTACAAACTATCCTCCTCCGCCTCCCTCCTCTCCGCTATCCTCACAGCCATGGCCTGCCTCTCCTCCCTCAATGTCACGAACGCCCAAAACCACGTTATCATCTCCAGGAAAGCCCAAGTGAACACAACCCGGTTCTTGAGTCCTTCGCCCCAGGAACTGGCGTGGTAGGTGCCGGTGTTATAGAGGGGGGAGGTGGAGGAAAAGGTGTAGGTGTAGAAGGAGAGGGCGCCGAAGAGCATTAGGCGGACGGGCGCTGTTTGTTACATTTATTAGCTTTGCTTTTTTCAGGGCTGTGGTAAGAAGTAGGAGGGGAGAGACGGGGACGAGGGACGAACCTTGTGAGCCCCAGTGATAGCTAGAGATTTCTTCAGGCATAGATATAGAAACCAAGTCTGTGACACCGACGATGAAGAGGACGGCCGCAAGGAAAGATATGGGTTGTGATTTTTGGTCGAAGGAGCGTGCATATGGCTATTCTCGTTAGCAAACCTTTATGTATAGAGGGAAAGGGAAGAACTACCATTCCCATAGCTTCCCCAATGATGAAAACCAGCGTCTGGTCCGCGATGGAGTCTGGCGACGTGAGGAAGAAGAAGGCAAGGGTGATGTGGAAGAGTGAGAGGGAGGTTATGATTGTTGCTCCTGAGATGACCGCCATTTTTGCAGGTTTGGAGGTTGAACCGAAAGAGGACGGAGACTGATATTTCTTAAGAAGAGCTGGATGGACACGAGGTCATGCCGTCTTCACCTCTTGTGATTCAAGTGACAAGAATTTGGGGCACGGTCCACATCTTTATCGATTAGGCGTTGAGTTTCGCCGGAGCCGAGACAATCAGGGTCCCGTTAGCTTCTAGTTCATTCAGGTAAACAGAAGCTTAAGACAGCTCTGTGATCAGAGCAGCTGGCTGCAAAATGGATGAGCAAGAGTTTAATAAGGAGAAGCATATTAAATACTGGCAAAGATGTCTAAAAACTCTCCTCCCAACCCAATACACCACCACCGACTCTTCCCGTACCCTCCTAGGATTCTTTATCCTCGCAGCTCTCGACCTGCTCGGTGCTGGCGCCGAAACCTTCCCTGCGCACCAACGAACCCAAATCCGTGATTGGCTTCTGAAATGCCAGCACCCAAACGGTGGCTTCTGCGGGTCCCCTAATCATCGATACCCGGATAAGTATTATGTTGATACAGGGTATGGGAAGGAACAGATGGATCCTGCGAATCTCCCAGCTACATATTTTGCTATGTTGAGTTTGAGTTTTGTGGGTGGTTTAGAGAGGGTAAAGAGGAGGGAGGCTTTGGAGTGGTTGAGGAAGCTGCAGAGGGAGGATGGCAGTTTTGGGGAGTTGGTTACGGGGGAGGGAAATGTGGAGGGAGGGAGGGATATGAGGCCTTGTTATTCGGCTTTGGCTGTTAGGTGGTTGTTGAGGGGTGAGGAGGTGGGGGGTGGGAAGGATGATATTGATGTTGAGAAGTTGGTGGGCTTTTTGAGGGCGGGTCAGGTAGGGACGGTGGTGCTATTTGAAGAATGAGCTGACTATGGCAGACTTATGATGGTGGGTTTTCGGAATCGTCGGAGCATGAGGCACACGGTAGGCTTTGTTTATTCTGGTTGACCTTTGCTGATAACTGCTTTAGCTGGTTATACCTACTGTGCCATTGGTTCACTTTCCCTCTTACATCGACTTCCAGACCCCTCTGCCGCAAAATCCTCGAAGCCTCAGATCAAATATACCACGAATCCATTGCCAGGTCTCGCAAATCTTCCAACTACCATTCGGTGGCTTATTTCGAGACAAATTGAATACTTCCCTGAACAAGAATTGGATGAGGATAGCACGCCAGGTCTAGCTCTTGAAGTTGAGAGAAATGCCAATGACCCTGCAGAACAACCATCATTGAATGACTTATCACTTCAAGATAATTACGGTGTAGGTTTCAATGGACGGACGAATAAAAGGGTTGACACATGTTATGCATTCTGGGTTACGGCGTCACTCGACGTATGTACTGCATTCCTTCTGATTGAATACTAGCTGATCATTGGTAGATGATCGGTCAAGCCCATCTTGTAGACGCGAACTCTATACGCCGATTCCTGTTTGAACAAACTCAACATCAGATCGGTGGGTTTGGAAAGTGTCCAGGAAACCCACCGGATATCTATCATTCATATCTGGGTCTTGCTGCGCTTGCAACGATGAAGGAACCGGGTCTGAAAGAGTTTGATCCGGTGCTGTGTATCAGCAAACAACAACGAAAGAATATTGATAGAATGAGGAAAGACGGTCTGGCGCCGAAGAAGATCTATTGGAAGCACGGTTATAGCTTTCTTGTGAGAGAGGATGACCCGGGGTTTGAGAATAAGATGGCTTCAAATGAGAAGGCTCCAGAACCTCTGGTGCAGGCTCTGGATGTGGAGAGGCCATCTGAGGTGCTAACTTAGAAGTGGCCACCTGGCTTTGTGGATCACTTGCGGTTCCTTCTGCTGAATGCTCGGCCGACAGTACCTCATCGTGCAGCACTATGATTTGGTGCTCCGAGCTAAAATGCTTCTCAGACTAGCCCATGCCTATCTATTCTGGAACTACGAATCCGCAACGAGCTCTTGAAGACTCCAGAAAAGTAGCGCTGCTTCACATATTAGGATCAAAGAGAACATTTTCCGGTTCCACATCTTTTCCTCGGAATGCCCATGGTTCCAGGAAGACCACCAATATACCATTACTTGAGGAAAACTACGGCTTCAAAATGGAAACATTCGCAAACCTGTACAAATAAGATATGGCGACCCACTTACCGCGGCGAGACCATGGAGTCGGGTTAAACTAGCTTCTACCTGGCATTCTTAAAATAGATCAAGGGATTCAACCCGAGTAGGAGCGATATGCTTAAAATATGGCTGAGTACCTGTGCCTTTATTTCGTAAACTGGAAGATGAACGAGTCATTCTAATTTTGAGATTCAAAATTCCCCAAAAAGGCGATTCAAAAGCATATCCGTGCACGTGATGTTATTCAACGTTTGAATACAGCGGAGACTACCGTACCTAGGTTGTTTCTATTCTCATCATGTTGTCATCAATACAAATTTGATCTCACCAATGACCAATTTCATCCGGCAATTTGTCTGCTGGTCAGCCCTATGAATTTTTACGAGGTACGGAATTTGGTGAAGAACTACGCGCTGTTACATTTATATACGGCAATCGGCGTCTAATGTGGGCGCTTCACTCAAGCTTACTCGCAGGAGCGATAAAGTAGCGTTTGAGAATGATTAAAAAGTAGCATAATAGGACTTAAGTGTCTCGATTTCATCCAAGCTTCTCAACGAGTGCCATCTCATCTCCACTTGTGCGCGCATCACAGACCAACTCCCTAGCCATCCCAATCCATGCCACTTTAAGCGACAGATCAGACCCCCGTTCCTCCTGACCCTCGCCCGAACGTTATTCCCAAAGTCTTGACCATCAACTCTCCCCAACGACTGCGCCCACTTCACCCTCGTCGCGCAGAAAGCCAACTGTCGTCAACTCATCGAAGATTGACCGGGATAGAGCCGTCTGGTTGCCTGAGACCGAGGGCAGAAACCAACACAGGTAAGCGCTCGCGAGATGAGCTGCCCTACCCCCTTCAATGCGATCATCCCCAGGCGGCATTCAATATCTTCAAGGCTGTCCCATTGTACCTTTTAAGATCATTTTCTAATGTGATCTCTATTGCGCAGAGCATCACAAAGTCGACAGCGACGTTATCTGCTTCAACTTTCTTGGAAAGCCAGCCCCACGTTCAACAGCTCACGAACACAGCTACTCGGGCGCTTATTCTTCGATAATATACTCGATTTACGCCATTTTTCACATACGACGATATCGCAACATTGCGATTTATCGGAAGATTGCGCCAAACAATTCGAGACAATTATCGAACATATTTCGTTGTTAGATTCGAGCGCGATCCAAGGCTTGCTCTATTGTCGGGTATCACCAACATTGTATCGAAGGCGTCAGGAACGTCAGAAGCAGCACACCCCCTTGATCGGCGCCGTGAATAAGCACTACTTCTCGCACGATCAAATCGAGTAGGATTCGTTCGAGAAGGTTAGGTGTCGTTACTGATTCGGTGGGGACAAAATCAGCCGTTTCGCATAGCCTCAAGCTCAGCCACCGACCTTTTGAGGCTGACTACGGGTCTTTGACACTACAACCCTACCGTGTTCTAAGAACAGCAACACACGACGACATGGATCCACAACGTGGTCGGTCCCCATCTGCGGGCCATCAGCAGTCTCATATAAACCCAAGCCATTCGCCTTCCCCGCATCATTTTCAGGAAAATCAAAATTCGATTGGTTTAGGCCTCGCCGTCGATACGTCAAACCAGAGCAATAACAACCAATTTTTGAATGAAGGCTTCAACTCTAACAACGGTCTTCCATCGTACGAGAATAGCGAATTCCTAAATCAACAAGGGCAGTCTTTCCAGCAGGGTAGCCTCGACGATTACAATCAGAATCAAGAGTTCAGCCAGCAATTCAAGCAAGAGGAGAATCAGTCACCCTTCAGCCAACAACAACAGCCTAGCTTTACTCAAGAGCTCCTCAACTCAAACATTTCTTCTAACTTCAACGACGGTGATTTCTCGTTGTACTCAACCCCGAATAATCAGAACGAGAACTACGATCCCCAACTGTTCATGAATGAACTCTCCCCGCCGCCAGGAAATCAGTCCGTAAACCCAGCCGAACTCAACATGTCTTCACCTCCCAATCATACCTCGACACCTCCCGGCCTTCTACAGCCTAATTCTCAGTCGCCTTCATCTGCGCATCAGTCGCCATCGTTCGGCCAAGGCCCATTTCAAAGTTCACCAGGACATTCACGTCATGCATCTTTAGGGCCAGAGAGTGCGGCTTACCCTCAAGGTCAGAACCACGAATGGAATATGATGGCGCCTCAATTCCAGGGTCACCGCAGAACACCATCAGAATACTCCGATGTCTCTGCTTCTTCTGCCGCGCCTTCACCCAATCTGGGTCATCATGATTCTTTCGAACCGATAGAACATCAACACTCCCCCAATCTACACGCGAATGACTCCATGTACCAAGAAGTCCTTGGCATCGGATCCTTTTCATTGTCTGATCCTCAGGGTCAGCATGGCTCTACTCCTAACAGAGGTCTGAGTCCAGCTCATAGCCCTGCGATCTCCCCGCGATTAGGTCCGATTCAGCTCCCAAGCATACAGCACAACGGATTTATGCTCGGTATCAATAACGGTTTTGGCCAACCGCAATACCCAGAGATCCAATTTCAACACAGTGGATCTGGAGAAATTGGACAGGCACCCCAAATGGTACCTGATATCAATGTCGAGTTTGCGCCGACTTCGAGATCAAATAGCTTTGAGCCACCAAAGCCTTCTTTCGACCAAGACGCATTGACGCCACCCGATAGAGGTACGTGCAATAAATGGATATTCTTGCGCATGAAAACTGACAAACTTAGGCCGTCGCCGCCGAGCCGTATCAGATCCATACAACAGTGTTTCCAGCGCTTCACGTCCCCATACTCCCTCAACCTTATCGCCTGGCATTGGCTCAGATCGAGCTCCTGAATCCGCTCGCTCATTATCGCCAAATGATCGGTCTGGTGCAAGCTCGCCCAGTCGTCGACGTCAATCGACATCCTCACTACCGAATCGCGATTATATTCTCGGGCTTGCAGACCCTGATTACCAGGCCGCGTCCGCTGACAACGGCAATACTAAGCGAGTACAAAAACATCCCGCTACATTCCAGTGCACGCTTTGCCCGAAGCGTTTCACGCGTGCATACAATTTGCGATCTCACCTGAGAACTCATACAGACGAGCGTCCTTCTGTATGCACAGTATGCGGGAAGGCATTTGCGAGACAACATGATCGAAAGCGACATGAAGGACTTCACTCTGGGGAGAAGAAGTTCGTATGTAAAGGAGAGCTAAAACAGGGTGGCCAATGGGGTTGTGGCCGACGCTTTGCACGTGCAGATGCATTGGGTCGACATTTCCGTTCAGAAGCTGGCCGAATCTGTATCAAACCACTCCTTGACGAAGAAGCTATTGAGCGGCAACGTCTGTGGCAAGAGCAACGTATGCAGAATATGCATATGCAGCCACCACAGCCAGTACCTGTCGATTCTAATGGTTTCCCAATGGATGCAAGCGGTAACTACCAGCTTCCAGCCGCACTCCTTGCTCAGTACCCTGCACTTGCAACTTTAAGCTGGAACGAGCTCCCACAAGGCGACGTCGGTGCAGATGACGAGCCAAGTGGAAGAAGCAGCTTCGATGCAAGCGGGTCAGAGTACTATGACGAGCAGGATGACGGTGGCTACATTTCTGGTGGGCCTGGACCTCAACAAGGCTACGGGCAAGGACAGATGAATGAGGCCTACAACAGCTACAACAGCGATGTAGGGGCACGATGATAAATTCTTCATGACGGCAATAAATTTTCTAGATTTTTTTTTGGGTTGGAAGGATTCATTGGGCGCATTTAGATACCACACTTCTTTTTTTGCTCACGATGCTTCGTTGGATTGGATGACATAAGTCTGTGAAACAAATCTTGTATTCTTGATATTCAGTTAGATTGTAGTCATTGTACGGATATTACAGGCCATGAATATAATGACCGTTATCTCAAGCTCGTTCCCTCAATAATCTCATGCAATTTCATTTCTGGATGCTTTCATAATTAATCTCAATACTTTTCCCTTACGCAACAGTAAACACCAACTTCTCACCGCTGACTTTCCCCTCCCTCATCGCCTGCATTCCCTTCAACGCCCCCTCCAGCCCCTTCCCATACTTATTTACACTTGGCTTATGCACCTTCACCTTCCCCTCCTTTAAAAGTCCTCTCGATAATTCCCAAAACATCTTCCCGAACTCAAAATCCTGCGGCTTAGCAGGAATCTCCTGCGGTCCAAATTTCATACTTTCGCCAATGACGGTGTAGCCTAAGGTGTGTTTCAATGACACGTTGGCATTTATGGATTTCACAGTGTCGGAGGGGACAGGGAGGAGGGTCGAATAAGTGGATGGGGAGGTAGTAGAGAGAGAGGAGACGCAGATTTGGGGGGAGTCGCCTTCGGAGATGCAGTCGAATGCTAGAGTTAGGGAGTCTTTGGTGTAGGATTTGATATCTTGGGCGCAGGTAGCGGATTTGTAGTCAAATGCCGCGTCTGGGAGTTTTGTTATTAGTATGGGATTGGGAGGGACAATTGAAGATGGGGTAAGCTACCTGCTCCGAGAGATTTCACGTAGTCGAAGTTATGCGGTGAGCATGTAACGATGACTTCCATACCAGACAGCTTTGCATATTGGATTGCGAGCGCGCCAGTGGCTGTTGAGCCCCCATAAATCAAGATGGGGGTTTCTTTGGTACTGGGCTTGTTGGGGAGAGGGAGCTCGATCGATTGATAGAGACCTTGTCCAACTGTCGTAATACCCACGCCGAGAGTAGAGGCTTCTTCGAAGGAAAGATTGTCTGGGATCTTGATCTGAATGTCTCCTTTTGCTACAATATAGTTTCCGAAGGAACCATCCTCGTGTTGGACTTCGTTTCCCCCGTGAACAAAGCCGCAGACTCGGTCGCCTTTCTTGAGGCCGTTGGTTACTTTGCTTCCAACTTCTTCGACAATGCCCGCGTAGTCACATCCAATCTAGTAGAGGATCAGATCAGTTTTCGCCTGTGGGATCATTGTCTGATATCTTCTAGAAGACTCACTCTTTCTCCTCCGCTGGTCAAATAGTCAATGTGCTTCCAGTCTGTAGGGTTCAAGGCAATGGCCTTTGTTTTGATCAAGATATAGTCATCTCGAAGCTTGGGGATTGAAGCTTCTACTAATGCAGCCTCTCCTCTCTTTTGAACAATAATTGCGGTGTTCTTGGACATTTTGAAAGACTTTTGATGTTGATGGTAGGAGTTCAAGGTCGGGAAACTTGTGAGATACTTAAAGCAGAGACGAGGAATGAAAGAACCTTATACTGTTGTTGTACTTATTTGATGATGCTCTTTCTTTGCCCACACATTTTCGGCGATAGCTCTTCACTCAAACCCATCGTCGGATGTGTAAGCTTGGTACGTCACTGATCTATGTCGGGTGCCTTTAATTATTCATCACCACCTGACTTTGGGGTAGTTGGTCGTCGGAGATAAAGGTCTATCTGTGAGCTGGGCGGGCATGAGGATCAAAGACATATCACCTTATCCACCATCACCGCATCCTGACCTGAGGATCTTCCATCTCGGTGGCTTCACGTGATCTTCCATCTCGGTCTTCCATGCATTGCGCTCACAACTCCAGCTTCTACCGAGTAGTAGCTGTGGGCCGAGGATGACTTCATCCTCGGTCCCACAATGATGTGCACTTGTACTGCTGTTGTCGAGCTATGTATAGGTACCTCGTATGTACAGCTATGTAGGACAACTGGACGAGTGGAGATTTGAAAGGACCTCTTGCCTCTTATAATAGCTTTCGTGTCATCAAATACATTTACCCAGAACGATTCTGCAACCCAAGTTACCCAACCTTAAACTTAATAATACCATCGATATCACTATTGGTTGTAAATTACTGTATCATTTTCCGTTCAATGCATGCAGCACGCGTTCACGAATCAGACATTCGCCTCTGTTACACCACCATCATCCCTAGCCACCAATTTTCTACACCGAACTTCGATTCCAACCAACCAAACTTGGCCTGAAAAATCCCCTTATGCACAATCCAATTGTTCGATTTCATTCGACGATGTTTTTCACTCTTTTGGACGACGAAGTTGCGGTGAAGAGACCCTTTTTTGTGGGTTTTCTTGTTCCTAAACCATAGCACATCCGTTGTCCCCCCCCTCGATCTTCCCGAAGAGATGCTGCAAATCCAGGGTTGGACTGCTGGTTCCCGCGCCCGGCGTCCACTGTTTTTTTTGCTGCATAGCATAGCGTCCCACAGCCTGATCCATGGATTTTGACTTGGTAAACAACCATATACAGATAAAACCTAACTTAAAAATGCCTTCCCTTTGAGAAACCAGAACCCATTTTCTTCACGCCTGTGTGGAAATGTGACCGTGTATCGGACTAAAACGCACGCTTCGATAAGGGCTCCGCGTGATACACAGCGACCCCTTGGCCGACTCTGAGACATATCCCCCCTGTTTTTCCGCGAACAAACAATAATCTCCTTTGCTTGCGAAAAGATCTCCCGTGAGACCATCTGTATCCTTGGTCATTCATACAAGATCTCTCCGGACATCTCTACATCTTCTCACTTGGACGAGAATTAAAGATCACCCTGCTCTACATCTTGGTAACTGTCGCTCACTGCAACTCGACCAACTTCCTCAGCAATCCATAGCTTCGATGAGTTTGACACCTCTTCACGATTACACGAGCTCGAACATCCACAATGGCAACAGTCGAGGGTCTACTATACTGCGGCGGTCACCCAAGGAACGATTATGGATCGACTACGATCCAGCCTTGGACGATTGGGTTGGATGAGGCTTGGACGAGCGAAGACTTGCGGATAAGGCTGAACTTCATCGCGAGAGCATGGATCGCATCGCGGAGCTCGATGAAGCCTGAAGGTGCATATCGGGAGACATTGGTACGGGAGAGCATTTTTCTAGTAATTTGAATGACATGGCTGTAGCGGCGCTACTGCACAACAACAGCGGAAAGCATGGCGGTGTGGAGGCCGGACCCCATACCTCAATTTCTAACAATGTTTACAGAACACAGTTCCTCGTACGTGGCCCTGCAGACGGGATTGCGAACCTTTGAAACTTCCAGAAACCTCCACAAGTCCATCTGGATGTGCATTGAAGTCGAATAATGTAGCCGAACTGTACGACACCGACGCCCTCGCCAGACCTCACCTACATAACTCGAATGAACGCCAAAATACCCCTCCCTCCTCCAAAGTACCACAAGACGACCACTCGTTGTTTCGCGATCCAGCAATGGCTCCCGCTATTGACTTTCAATCCCAGGACGGATTTCAACAAGCCGCGGGAAAGAAGGCCAAGAAAGCTGCGAAAGCTGCAGCAAAATCTAAATGGGGAGATGACGAGGACGAAGATGGCAGCAAGAAGGATGACGGAGAAGGTAGTAATGGAGGAGACAAAGGTGGTGATACCGGTGCAGGTGGTGATGGTGATGGTGACAAAAAAGACGAGGCGAATGGGGGCGCTGACAATGAGCCAAATCCAGAGGATGAGTGGGACAGCTTTATGCCAGCCAAATCAAAGAAGAAGGGTAAGAAGGGAAAGGCTACAGAAGAAACAACAGCAGCTCCTCCAGCGGCAGAGAAGTTCGACGCTTTTCATGAAATCAAACTAGACGATACTGGGCCCATGTTAGATCTGAGTTTTGATACTGGCACTACATCGTCCAAAACCACAGGTGGTTTTGGTGCATGGGGTAGCAATTGGAATACTGGTACTACGACGAGTACGTGGGATTTCTCGGCCACAACTGCAACGGATACACCTGCGGCAGACACCAAAAAGGACACCGGAATCGATAACAATCCGTGGAGTCTAAATCGAGGAAAACCGAAGAAGAAGAATACCGGCTTCTCGTTCGGCGCACTCGATGAAGACGTCAAGGAACCAGATCCTCCTGAAGAGAAGAAAGATACGGAAGATGCCTTCGATTTCGGTTTTACGTCGGTTTCTAAGAAAGATAAGAAAAAGAAAAAGGGTGGAATTGCTGAAGTCGAAGAACCCAAGGTAGAACCAGCTCCTGCCGTTGAAGAACCTGTAGAGGATGATTGGGGTGGGTGGGGGACTGCGAAGTCCAAGAAAAAGGGCGGGAAAAAAGTAGAACCCGAACCTGTGAAAGTCGAATCCAAGGCAGAAGAACCGGCACCAGTCGAGGATGAGTGGGCAACCTTTGGTAAGAAGGACAAAAGGAAGAAGGGAAAGAACGCTATTGTTGAAGAACCTGCCAAGGTCGAGGAGAAGGTCGAGGAGAAGGTCGAAGAACCAGCAGCACAGGCCGAAACTGATGACTTCGCATGGGGTTCATTTAGCACTAAGAAAGATAAGAAGAAGAAGAGTAAGAACGTGGTCGAAGATCCACCGAAGGTGGAGGAAGCAAAAGATCCTGAACCAGAACCGGAGCCGATCGTCGATGATTTCGGCTGGGGAACAGCCGTCACCAAGAAGGATAAAAAGAAGAAGGCAAAGAACGTTGTCGAAGATATACCGAAGGTGGAGGAAGTCAAAGATCCTGAACCGGAACCGGAACCGATCATCGATGACTTCGGCTGGGGAACAGCCGTCACCAAGAAGGATAAAAAGAAGAAGGGAAAGGGCATTGTTGAGGAAGTCGCGAAGATTGAAGATCCACCCCCTGAACCCGAGCCTAAAGTTGAAGATGATTTCGGCTGGGGCACTGCTGTCACCAAGAAGGACAAGAAGAAGAAGGGTAGAGATGTAGTCGAGGAAGCCCCCAAACCCAAGGATCCCGATCCCGATCCCGAACCAGCAGTTGAGGATAGCTTATGGGGCTCTTTTGGAACCAAAAAGGATAAGAAGAAAGGAAAAGAGGAACCTCCAAAGGTCAAAGAACCCACGCCTGAGCCAGAGCCAGAGCCTGCCCCCGTTGCCCCCGTTGAGGACGACCCTTGGGCTTCATTTACAACCAAGAAAGACAAAAAGAAGAAGGGTAAGGTTGTAGTCGAAGAGACTCCTAAAGTAGAAGAGCCTGCCAAAGTCCCCGATCCAGAACCGGAAGACGACATGAATTGGGGAGCTGGGTGGGGTAAAAAGGACAAGAAAAAGACCAAGGCCAAGGATCCAACACCAGAGCCTGCTCCAATCGTGGAAGCAGTCGAGCCGGCCGATGATGACGACTGGATGAACTGGGGTCAAAAGAAAGATAAGAAGAAGGGGAAGAATGATTCGACTTCCAAAGCTCTCGTAGAAGTCAAGGCGGAAGCACCAGAACCTCCTTCTCCAACACCTCCACCTCCTGTTCCGGAGGTTGGGGATGCTGCCGGTGATGAGGATTTATTTGGAGGTTGGGGAACTGCTTCAAAGAAAGACAAGAAAAAGAAGGCCAAACCCTCTGTATTTGCCTCTCCTGGAGCTTCAATCCACGTCGATGATCCTATCAAACCCGATGCGATCGAAGAACCTAAGGTTGATGATATATGGGGTACTGCTTCTTCCAAGAAGGACAAGAAGAACAAGAAAAGCAAAAATATGCCTATAGAAGTGGTTGACGATCCTCCACCTCCGCCTCCAGCTCCTGACCCCGTCGAGGAGACTAAAGCTGCAGAAGATGATTGGGGTACTTGGGGTACCACCACAAGCAAGAAGGATAAGAAGAGTAAGACGAAGAAAGCCGTTGAGGCACCTCCTCCTGTCCCTACACCCCCAGTAATGGATCTCACCGAGCCCGAAGCAGATATCTGGGACTTTGGTAGCACGGCGAAGAAGACCAAATCCAAGGAAAAGGAAACGGAACCCTCACCTCCACCTCCACCTCCTAAGCTTAGTAAGAAGGAGCAAGAAAAGGCCGACAAACTGGCTGAGAAAGCTAAGAAGAAGGCCGAGAAAGAGGAAGCTGAATTGAAAGCGGCCGAGGCGAAAGATGCCGAGGAGCAAGCTAAAGAAGCTGAGGAGAAGGCCAAGGCAGAAGCCGAGAAGAAAGCCAGAGAAGCTGAGGAGAAGGCTAAAGAGGAAGCCGCTGCTGCTGAAGCCAAAGCCTCGAAGAGTATGTGGGGCGCTCCAAAGCTTTCGAAGAAGGAGCAGAAGAAGGCCGACGAAGCTGCCGCCAAAAAGAAGAAGGCGGAGGAGGAGGAGGAAGCCGCAGCAATTGCTCTTCTCGCCGAAATCGAAGCCCAAGAGCTCGAAGATCAGAGAGCTAAAGAGAAAGAGCTCCTCGAAGCTGCTAAGAAGACCAAGAAAGACTCAAAACTCAGCAAAGTTGATAGTAAAACCACCAAGAAGTCGCCGTCTTCGAAGGAGAAGGAAGTTGAAGCGGAGCCTCTGATAGACCTCAGCCCAGGCAAAGAAAAGGACAAGGCCATAATCCCTGACAAGACTGAGACATTCAGTTTCTGGGGTGCGACCAAGAAGTCAGCTAGCAAGGGTGCAGAGGTAACTAACATGGAGGTGCTCAGAGACGAGATTGCGATTGCTGACAAAGCAAAGGTTCCAGAAGCTACTCCCAAGGACACGACAACATCTTTGAAATCGACATCAAATGCGGCATCGATGAAGGCATCAACGGTGACGAAGAAACCTGTCGGAGGGAAGATCGCTGATAGGTTGAAAGCCTTTGAGTCACCCAAGGAAGTGGTAGCGCCGCCACCACCACCACCACCTCCTCCTCCCCCACCCCCAACGCCACCAGAAGAGAAAGAGGACAAAAAGAAGTCCAGCCTCTTGAAACAAAAATCCACGACATCTAAATCCACTTCTAAGAAAGAAAAGGAAATTGTCGAGGAGAAAAGCCCGTCGCCAAAGAAATCGTTCAAATCTAAAGAAGTGCCTGGTAGCTTCCCTGATGATGAGACTGTCGAAAATTTAGATATGCCTCTCGAAAAAAATTCGAGTAAAAAGAGTAAATCGAGCAGCAAAGAAAAGGAATCTCCAAAGGAGAAGGTCGTGGCTGATAGCCCTCCAACACCTCCGCCCGAGCCTAAATCATCGTCAAAGAAAGAACGTCCTCGGGTCGTTCGCGATGGAACTTCCTGGGGCGCTTGGGGCGCTGCTCCCCGTAAGGACGAGAAGCCGGAGAAGAAGCCATCCAAAGATCGCAAGTCCGACGATTCTCCCTCTAAGGAATTAAAGGAGGAGAAGAAGTCAAAGGACTCTGACCTGAAGCGCTCGAAATCGTCCAGAAAGCCGTCAGAAAAGGATGATAAGGTCTCTTCGAAAGATTCTTCATCGGACAAAGCTGATAGCCGTCCACCAAAGTCAAGAGGACTCTCAGCCATGTTCGCAAGCGCACCTCCCCTATCGAGATCCAAATCTGTTTCAGAGAGGCGATCGAGTACTAGTGGCAAGACGAGTTCACGACGACAATCTGTAGTCATCGAAGATAGCGGTCTCGTGTCGCCACCTCCAGAGATGTCCGCGAAAGCAGCCAAAATGCTTGGTGTCACGCCCGCAAAGCTATCGAGAAGCAAATCAGAGAAGCAAACCAAACCACGTGGTATGGATTTCTCATCTCCTGATCTGCCGCAAGACAAGACTAATATACGTGATAAAGGTCTTGATGATGATGATGATGATATTGTAATGGTTGGGAATGATGATCTTGCCAGTCCCAAAAAATCAAGTCGAGATCGCAAAGGAAAATCCAAGGTAATTGCAGACCCATATTTCAAGCCGCCGCCAGCTGTGCCAATGCCACCTGGAGACCACGATTTGCCAAATCGAAGGAAGCGGATGCCATCCTCTAAGGAGTTTAATGCTAACGCCCGGTATCCTAAACAGACAAAGCAAGACGACGACATTGTCATAGTCGATGCTGGCGGCCCCTCTGAGAACCTTGGTGGATCTGGACTCAAACGGTCTGATTCGAGCGCTAAGAAAGCTGGGCTTGGAGGAATGTTTGGTGGCTTTCTCGCAAAGTCACGACCTGACAATAAGCGTCGCAGTACTGCTTTGACAGATGACGAGGGACCTAGGGGTCTCAGACGCGAGGATCGGAAAATCAAACGGTCAGCAACAGATCGATCCGTGCCCGATGACACGGACAGGGATGTCACTATGTCAGGAGGAGCAGCTGAAGAAGACCAAGAAGCAAGACGGGAGGCTCGCCGCGCTCGGAGAGCTGAGAGAGAAGCCGCCGAAAAAGCTGCAGATGAGGCTCGTAGAATTAAGGATGAAGAGAGAAGAGAGCGCCGACGGAAGCAGGAAGAAGAGGCTGAGGCAAAATTGCGGGAGGAAAAAGAGGCTAGGCGTGCAGCGAGACGCGAGCAAAGGGCCAAGGAGGAAGCAGAGCGTCTTGCTGCCGAGGCCAAGGAAGCTGAACGCGCAGAACGGCGCCGGGCCAGGAGAGCTGAGCGAGAAGCCCAAACAGATGGTGAACGTCTCGTCGAGGACCCAGTACGTCTCAAGAAGTCAGATCGCAGGAAGTCTCACATGGATGGTCCTTTAGATGATGACGAAGAACGACGCCGAAGACGCGAGGAGCGCCATCGTATGCGCTCATCAGATGGCGCAAAAACAAGTCGTCGCAAATCGGCGCCTGTCGTCGATGACTACTTTGACTCCCGAAATGGAAACAAGAAGGATCGTGAATTTCTACCCGCCGAAGGTCCAGTTTATAAAGACGCCAAACGCAAGAAGTCTGGATGGCCACACTCTGGCACTGATTCTTGGGTCCAAGATCATTCTGATGCTCCACCGCCGCCCGAAGATGCCGCTCCTGTTGAGGTGGCTCCGGTGGAGGAGACGATCGCGGATGAAAACGCACGACGGCAACTGAGAAAAACGCGACGTCATTCGAAATATTATGATGATGTAGTGGATGATCAGGAAGAGAGGAGACGTCGAAGGGAATCTCGGCGCAGTGAGGTGAAGAGTTCTGAAGGAAGTCAGGGTGACGGTCGAAGATCGAGAGCGCCGAGCGCTCAAGGTGGCTTGTTCAGTCGCTTCAAGAAAATAGCTGGAGTTTAAGGATTGGTTTGTTGGTGTTCCGTCCTGCGAATTGAAGAAACTTATTCAGCATTTGGAGCGCGGCTTCGTTATTGTACTCTTTGGAAGGCTTTGGTCTGTTGGATCTGGAGTTGTTTTGTGATTGAGGACGATTTACGCGGCATAGTCCTTTGGTGAACTGCATACACCAGGCGGCAATACTGGTTTGTAGAAATGGCAGGTGGTGGTTGTTTTTGAATATACCCTTTCGGAATATGTAGTTAGATTGGTACACTGGCCTTTACGACATATCACTAGTTGTAATAGCATCATTCGATTCACTCAGGATGGTACCTGCTAAGATTGAATCCTGAGGTCTCACAGGGAAGGCAGTGGGCATCATTTGAGAATCATAATGGGTGAACGCATATAATTTAGGATAGCCTTCTTCAAAGCTCCAGACCTGAAGGCTTCAGTCAAAACAGTACGGTAATTAATCAATGTTCCAATTGTTAACCCAGTCCACGTGCCCTGCAACAAAGACCGAGTCTTGTCGCATTCCACTTTCGATTGCGCCAAAGAAAGGTGCACGAATATGTATCAATAACACTTCAGTAAGGAATCTGATCTCGCCCTTTAATCTTCTTCCCAACGGCTTCCAGGCTCTTTCATCACCTGCTCAAACATAGCACGTGAGCTGGGCTGAAAATGGCATAGCGAGAAAAGCCAAAAAGTTGAAAGTTTTACCAGATGAGGAAGTCCGTTCCTTGTCGCCCTAAATCCAAAATGCGGAGAAAAAGATAGGCTTAAGATAATGCACTCATGCTTCTGATAGGGTTCTTCTATCCTGCCAGCAATGGGATCGATATCACCATCTTTGGTGTAATTGTGCTGGGCAACTGACCCCCGGCGTCGATACGGAGTGTGGCAATACCTTGCTAATCCTCATGGCATCAGGATGTGTTGGCTGGGAAGTCCCAGCGGATGCACCGTATATCTAGATCTTCCCTCGTATCGATGGACCAAGTACTGTGCTGTGTTAATTCTTTTGCCTCTTCGAGAGTAAGTGTCATTTCCCCCACTCGAAATCACCCAGTCGCTGCTTCTCCTTTTAGCCATGTTCCCTCATATACTAAGTAGCTCTCCACAACCTCTCGCGATAAGACCTTTCGTACTCTTAAATGCAACTTTGTGTCTTTCACTCATTAAAGGGTTACTTTGAGCTCTCGGTCCTGTCAGACAAGACTTATCAATTGTGATCGAACTCTTTCCCGTGATTCACAACGCCTTTGAGGATATATTCATCTTACTTGACAAAGTCGTCATTTCAAGGGTCAACTTTGTGTCACGGGCTTGCAGGAGCTCCAATAGCAACTCCGTACACAGACATGAACTGGCTCGAACCCATACCAGTTCACTGGCCCTTGATTGGCAGCGTTGCGCTCATATTATTCTTCATCACCTCCCTGGCTTTGAACAAATCTCATCGAGAGGCCGTTCTTGACAAGTTTCAGGTTCATCGCCGACGTACTTCTGGAGCTTCTACCCCTCCTCGCTCGCTTTCGCCAAGCAAGACATCAGATCGCAATGCGGATAGAAAGGAAACCTCCCCATCAACAGTAGCTCAGGACTACGTTACTACATTCCCACCTTTAAGACGGTCTGTTCTCCCAGAGCTTGCCGAAAGAGCCTTGCTCTCAAACCAGATTATTCTGAGAGGCCCTGAGCCATCAGTAGACTTTCTTCTAAAAGATCCCTTACCAACAACCCGCTCCTATGACATTCTAAATGAGTCTCCGAAATATACTCCCACGGGCTTCTCGACAGCAGAAATCCTTGCGATGGGGGACTTCCCCGCCTATGATATTTTGAGTGGTGTTCCTTTGCCAAAGCCCTACTATGACTTTGACCCATCGAAGGCTTTGCCGAGACCTTATCGACCATTCAGATGGGCCTATCACCAAACCATGTGTGAGTCGAGGATTCTCTTTTATAATTGTAAAACTAATCTTGCAACAGCTCTGACGAAAATGGAACCCGACTGGTGGCTAGAGATTGAGAATACATATATTTCTCGAATCAAGCAGAGGAAAGACCTCTTCACCGAGTATGGCAGCAAAGTACTGGACTACTTGCCAGGCTCAGAACTTGTTTGCAAGGAATTGATGGAAATGTGTCTTCAGTTCTATTGTGCGAGGTATCCCAAGTATTTTTCGTTGTCGACTAACAAGCACATCTTTCACAATGGGATCCTCAATGAAGAGACGGATCTCAAAAGCATGCATCCACTGCACGTACTACTTAACAATGTTCCAGAAGACTTTGCCATCGTGCTTCGAAACGAGAGCGACGGCATGTACTACTTCAGAGCTGGGGTGGTGTGTAGTTCCTTAGGATGGAATGTCGGAACCAAGATCGGCTTGCAGCTCAAAGACATCCACAAAACCATCCCCGACTACAAAGAGAAGATGTCATTTAGTATGGATCGGTACTTCAGTAAAATGCCCACCAACTCCCCAATCCAACGCGGGAGCTGGGGACTCGAAATCGGAAATCCTCTTTTCATGCCACCGGGTCATCCTCATGAAAAGCTTCGTGAGATCCAAAAAGAGGACTTGAAGGTGGAAGAATGTAGTCTCCGAGTGGATTGGCAAACCCTTCGAAGATTGCCCCTGAGCGCAGGAATCGTTTTCAATTTCAAAGCCCTCTACACACCAGTGCAAGAGTTCCGAGACGAGCCTTATATCCCCGCACTCCTGCTGAAGATCATGAAGGAGGGAAAGAAGAACTTGATGGCATACAAGAACACCTGGCATGTCGAGCACGTTTGCATACCGGAATTAGAGAAGTACGAAAAGGAGCAAGTCTTGAAGGGCGTGGTGCGACCAGAGAAAGCAGATGAGGAAACTTGGAATGTAGCTACACTCGAGGAGAGCCCGTATTTTCCGGGGTGGGAGGAGAAATGGCATCGTCAACAAGGGTATTAGAGCAAACTTCTTTATAGAATAATCGATATTTTCACCAGATCATAGGTTCCGTACTTATTGGGCGACTTGGCCTGATACGACATCATGAGCCCACCGGAAATCTATGAAAAGACCATGACTCACGATATTTGCGCCTCTTCAGATCACCAGGGTTGACAATGAAATGCCGAGAATAGACATGATTCGATTGATTGGCACGGATTTTGTAACCGCGAAGGCGAAACGAGAGAATCCTATCTTGCACAGCAAATCGCCAAGCTGCGTGAAGCCAACAACAACTAGGTCTTCGTAGCAAAGCGACGCGTATGAAGGGCCCGGATTTAAAATCCATCAATATCACAATGGAACACGATACAGATCTTTTGAAAAGCTATTATTTCGATTGGGCTCTTGCTCTCCATCGATTCGTACAAACGCTATCCCCACTAATGGTTCGTCCGGTCCCTTGGTCGATCCATCATCGTTAAAAGCCTTCAGCAGACGACTCCCTTCCTTGCCCAAACGCACCTGTTGTCGTGAAATTATCTTCACTCGGTCTACGATCCACGGCACGAGCTGTTAAGGGCCCAGGCTCGTCGGGAAAGGCCTTTATGAAGTCATTGAGGGGTCCTTATAAGGTTTTTGGAGGTATGACGCTCAATTGAGGACAACAGTCTTTTTTCCACGATCATTAGCAAAGAAACGATTCATGGCTGTCGCTGAAAATCGTGCATGCAGGGCCCCAAATCGACATCAGCTCGCATCAGGTCGCCCTTTCCAGTGAAAAAGCGCTTCATCCATCGCGGAGACGGCCAACCCTCCGGAGCAAGAACTTTACAATCTCATTTGACCAGAGCAATGTGTAAAATCCCCATCCTTTTCATGGAGATGCCCCCGCGAGTTGCCACCAAAGCCATCAACCATACATTAACGTCGACCACCGCAATCTGAGTCGCCGAATGGGCAGATGGGAGACGGCTTGCCTTCACAGCTGTCCCGAGTGCCGACGAGCCCAACTCAAGAGCTCGATCCGCTCCACAGTATCGACCGACTTTGTGAGGGATCGGATCGTTTGAGAGCACACATCCACCTACCGCTGTGCTGGAGCCATCACTTCAGTGGAGCAGGAACGCCTTGAATGCAACACCGACCAGGAGGACCCATGAGACACCATATACCCATCAAAGCTGCATCAGCCAGCCAGCCAGGCCTGCCCATTACTTTTACTCTTTCCACCACTAAAGAGGTCATCGTCGCTCCCCCGGCATATCACACCTCCTCGTGAGGGCCGTGGTTCGTCTGGGTCGTGTAACCATGAATCTGGACTCTGCCTCCAGCGTCAGCTCTGGGCCCCCTCCAAATCAAAGGAAAGAAAGGGGCGCAATCGCCGCCCAGGTGAGCCTCGATTTCTTTCGCCGCATCGCGAGATGTGAATCGCCATCATGATGTTGTCGCGGGCATCCACACCTTCTCAATACTTTTGGACCCCTGGACTAATCGTTGCTGTTGAAGGCCTGTGATACCTGTCGATCGAGGAAGCAGAAATGTGACGAGCAACGACCGAGATGTGGCCTATGCCAGCGGATGAAGTTAGAATGTAGATATAGGGAACCACAGCCGACCAAGTAAGTACAAAAACGACTCTTAATGTCATATACAGAACTTCTAAAACAGTTCAAAAAACGCTTTGTGTGTGGACTCCGACTTACTGAGCGCTCTCCAGGAAAGATAAGACTCTCGTTGAGATATTGGACCGGCTGAAGAGCCTGGAAGGCAAAGTTGACCGAATTCCCACTGCCCGAGCTCCTGCACTGTCCGGATTCGGGCCTCCTCAACCCTCTCCTACCAGTCACCCCTCCTTCAGCACCGAAGTCGATGAACCTGCTTCATTTTCTACTGCACCACGACCGTCCCAACAACCTAGCCCCTCCGGTACAGGCAGAAGTCAGCCATATCGGCATGCTTCAGCAGCCCACAAGATTCTGACATGGCCTGCCATTCAGCAGCTCTTGCAGCAATATCTACCATCGAATATAGGTGATTTCAAAAGTCTCGAGCAGGATGGATCGGCTTTCTTGGTCCAAGTTCAAGAGGGATTTCCATGTCTACCACTGGATGATGCGTTGCAAGATAGACCCTTCGTAGGCATGCAATCTCAAGCCGCGAGAAATTCTGGTGGCGCAAGGATAACATTTCCTGCCTTGACGCGCGACGTGATGCATCGTCTGGCCACCGCGTATTTCGATACGTTCAATTTCTTCTATCCCTTTATGGATAGGCAAAATTTTATTTCGGATACTCTAACCAAGGTTCACTCAGAGGGCTTTGACGGCGATACCGATTCAGTAATTGCCCTTCTAATCTTTGCCCTCGGAGAGCTGGCAATTGAAGGCTCTCGAGGTAATCCTATTGAGGAGTATAATGGCCGTCCAAGCGGGGTCAGAGGTGGGACTGCGTCAAGGCCTCCTGGTCTTGCGCTTTTCAACGAGGCAAGGAAACGAATCGGGTTCGTATTTACACAATGCGATCTGGAGACCGTCCAAATTCTCTCCTTGGCAGCGTGCGTAACCGCCCCCTTGTTCATAAGCAGTGGCGTTTTAACATTTTCACAGACTTTATTACGAATCTTCTTCCCATCACCTGGTAAGTGAGGTCTCATCGAATTAGACGAGATGTCTCCATTGAGACTAATGCACCGAAAAACAGGACTTCTGGAGGTTGACGGTATCGGCGTCATTAGCATGCAAAGTTCTTGTCACGTGGTGGGTATATTTCTCCTATTCGATCAATGCCTTTATGCTTAACCATTGATAGTAATTCTATCGATTTGAATTCCCCGAGAGGTGATCTTATGAAGAGGACATATTGGCATTGTGCAATCATGGATCAGTAAGTTTGCTCCTATGGAATCTACGGACGAACGCTGAGTCTTCCAGCGCCTTATACATTGAACTCGATCTGCCTCCAACAGGTATTACTAGTCTTGAAGATCGTGTTGGAGTTTCAGGTTTCAATGCTCCATTTTGTGAAGCTGACCACCGGGGGAATCAATCATCTCACTTTCAGAATCATTATGCCGCTCTGGTTGCACTTCGACGATTGTGTGCGAATGTACACAGGAGTATCAGTGACTGTAGGTTTTTCAATAACTTCTTGATGTAGCATGATTTCTAAGAATTTTTCAGCAATTTCCAGTAATGATACCCCTTCCTCAAGCGATTTGAGCGGGCCCTCGCCAAGTACTCTAAAAAAACTCCAAGCGGAACTTATGGAGTGGCGTGGTATGCTTCCACAGGAACTTCAATGGCCTGAAGAAGATCCTGCTAGCTTTCCAATTCCTCAAACGCAGAATTTGGGAGGCTTCGGTCAATCCTTGGATCCCAATTTATCACCACAAGCACACGGTCCGCCTCTCTTTACCGCAGACCTTGATAGCGATCCTGTGCAATATCCTTATGTATACGATATACAAGTTGCATTACTGAGAACCAGATACTATTACGCGAAGTACATGGTCTATCGACCCTTTGTGTACAAAGCACTTCATTTCCCTGAACAAATGACGCAGGAAGATGCGGAGGGGGTTGCAGAGTGCCTTCGTGTATGCTTCTCCACTCCTCCATGCAAGATACCGAGCTGACGATTCTAGTCCTGTTTGAAATGGCCTCTGCTGCTATCGCCCGCTTCGCGTCGGAAAAGACTCATTCCATACCTATTTTGTTGGTCACAAAACTTCCTTGGCATCCTCATCATCATCTACATGACGCGGCACAACCCAATGCTACGTGACATACGAGCACAATTATGTGGCCAACGCTTCGAAACCGAGATTGACCAAACGGTCGAGTTGATGCTCGACTGGATCCGGGATCTGAAGAGTAGTGATCCGATTGCTCAATGGTGCTGGAAAATCCTGCAAAGAATTTACAATCTGGAAGCTTGATGAGATGAGACGAGATGGACGAGAGGGAGATGGTCCGGATACTGATATGATGAATGAATATTATGTGAAAATGATGCATGTAGATTAGGAGGAATGGAAGGTTCAGGTTGTAGGATTATGGTAGGGGGTATCATAGCGTGGCGTTGAAAACATCACTACGGTAGTGAAGTACTTGTTACAGTACGTAGCTAGACAGCGAAAAATTATAGTTAGAATGTGCTAAGCTCTTGTTGTACTATAAACGGATGAAATATTGTCGTATAAGCAACAATGCCTCAATGTCTCAATTCAACGACACAAATAGAGAACTCTGGTTGTTTCAAAAGATCCGAGACTTTCAGAACATGCCAATGTCTGGATTCAAAGGGCACTATGAAGGATCTTATTGTCACAAGATTTGTGGCACATCCAGAATGTTGTTATTCTGATCTTACCCAGAAAATCGTAGGATCATTTTTACATTATATCATCTACCATCTATAACTTCGACTTCTTACCACCTTTCTCAAATGAGCCATCTAATAAATAATCTGGATATGGTGTTGAAGTTCCCATCCCAGAAGGTGAACGCCAACACCCACCATCAATGACCAATACCTCTCCATTCACAAAGTTGCCGGCGTCACTAAACAGATATACTGTTCCATCGGCAATCTCTTTCACTGTCCCATATCTTTGGAGTGGAACGGCTTTGAACGCCGCTCCACTCGCTTCCTTCTCTCTGCTCCCTAGTCTTTCCATCCCTTCTGTTCCCATGATAGGGCCAGGTGCAATGATATTCGAAGTGATTCCCCGTGGACCGTATTCAATACACGTTGTAGCGGATAGGGCGTCTATCCCAGCCTTTGCAACTGCAGCAGGTCCCTGCAAAGCCATCCCTGTATAATGCATTGTGGCAGAGACGAAGATGATCCGTCCCCCAGTCGTGGTATTCGTTGTGGTGTTTGGGTTCCTGGCTGCGGAATTGAGGAGATGTGGGAGTGTTGCTTTTAGGGTGTTGAAGGAACCCAGAGTGTCGATATCGATTACAGTCTTGAAAGCGTTTGCTGAGAGACTGGAAATCGGGGCTAGGAAGTTGCCTGCTGCTCCTGCGCTGCGTTATGTATGAGCGTATTTCCTTGGAATCAAATAATAGTTAACACTCACATAACGTAGTCAATTGCTCCCAGGCCCTTCACGCAACGATCAACAGCACTCTCTAAGCTCTCAATTTTTCTCACATCCACAGCTCCGATGCCTATAACTTTAGCGCCTTTCCGTGCTGTTGCTATACTCTTAGCCATGGACTCGGTCTTTTCTACATTTCGGCCTACGATGCAGGCATTTGCTCCGAGGGCGACCAAGGCTCGAACTTGGGCACTGCAAATTGTCCCTCCTCCCCCAGTACAGAAGACGACTTTGTTGTCTAACAACAGTGTCAGCTTGGGATTGGCAGATATAGACAGGAGACATACCGAATATTCCATCTTTCCATACACTGGAGAGGTACTCGGATCTTGGGAGGGCCATGTATGCCGTTGTTGAAGTAAATCGTTTCCCTTATATTTGTTGTGAAAAGTGTTAGATAGAAAGTCCTTTCAGACCTGCTGCAAAAGGGAGGAACATCTTATGCCACGGCTGTAGGACTAAATCAGGACGTGTCGCGGATTACAAAACGTCAAGATTAGCCGTACGTGCCTCGGCCTACAGCTACTAGCAGTCAGTGTCAAATAATCGTCAGGTCCCTTTCCGCACCTTTATTCCTTTCTTTCTTCAGTTATTGGGATTTTTTAGAATATCAATTCTTTTTACGATATTAAGTTATCTAAATACATAGAAAATATAGTTGTGTATGTAAGACAGAAAGATCTCTAGAATTTTATAGTAAAACATAACCTTAAAACATCTACTAGTATTGTATAGATATATTTTGTATAAAAAATCAAAATACCCTAAAATAATTTCCATTTAGAGAGCAACAAAGAATGCAAAACATTACTTGTTTTAATTAAGATTTTGTTATTCTTTTTATCTAATAATTAAATACATATATTGCTATTTAGTTACTTACTAATATAATTCATTAAAATTTTATATATAAAAAAGGTATAATACCTTAACCTATTATCTCTGTAATCCGATCTGCTTGTCTATCAAGGGTCGTGCGTCTCATTCCCTTCTCGACGCGGTCGTTTGATCTCCTCATGCGCCGTCGACACCTCCCACTCACTACGATCTACTCAGCATAACCCCCCCCCCCTGGATGGCCTCGCTTCAGCTGAACCTTAGAGGCAGTTGTTCGTGTTATCAGAAGCTTCACCACGGCACTGGAAATTCTCTGAGGGATGCTACCAAAGGATAAGGACAAGCCAAGGGGCATTCAGTCAAGCAAGGCGCTCCTGCTAGGACATGGTTCAATAAAGGTAAGAAGATTGGTGTATCTTAGAGCTATTTTCGTCGTATGAATCTCTAGCTGGAAAAAATACGTTACAAGTCACCTTCTGGTAAGCATCCCAAGACTAGCAATCTAGTCTTCAGCTTGTTCCTCATCATGGTTTCCCTCTTCTCCCTCCCTTCGCTGCTCATCTTGCTCCTCCACTCCTATGCCTCCCGTGTTCTCCTCTTTGTCCTTTTTCTCCTCTTGCTCCCACCCGAGGGGTTTGCACCCTTTCTCAACCATATTAATTAATCTAGGATCATACCAAACTTTGGGCATCTCTAATGACATCCCATCCGGCCCCGCCAACGCCTGCAGCATTGGATGCATCTCTAGAAACGCCCCATCAGCCGTTGTCTTCCCCTTCCACCTCCACTCAAACCGTTGCCTTGACGCTAGCATTCTCAAATGGAAGTCCACCGCGTCGTCCAGACCATCCGGACGAATCGCGAAAAGAGGCCCCACAGCCCTTTTCTTCCCTGTCCTATCGAGCTTATACCTTACTTTCTGAGGGTGAATGTTTGGGCCGAACAACTCGCTGAAAGGATACACGAGTCGCTTGTACACTTCCTTGTTGAAAAGGCGAATGGGTTCTGTGATGCCTTCGTCGGGCCATTCGATATGTTGTTTAGAGTAGTCTTCGGCGAGCTGGAAGGGGATCTTGCAGACAAGGGTCGCGATTTCGGGGCACACTGCCATTCGTATAAGGTATTAGCAATATACCCAAAATGCTAAGTGCGCCGAAACTTACACTTGGTCTCCTCCAACGCTTTATAGAAGTCCCGCAGGCCGCGATGCACATCAGGCGTGAATGGCAACAAGCTATCCTCTGGATCGCCCTCCAACGAAAGCCGTTGCAAAATTACGTCAGAAATAATATGATCCTCGACGCATTTGAAAGAATCCCATTGCCTCAGGAGACAGAGGATCGCCGGTACCGCAAGCCCGCCTTTGTATCCCAGCTCCGCGAGGAGGTCCGCGGCCCAGGCCTCGTCACCGGGCTTGCAGTATTTGTCTAGTCCAACGGCATCTCTCACTGTCTCGCATGCGTTGAGATGAGTCGTTATAGAAATGGCATCGTGGCGCCATGCCTGCATTTCGACATCCAACATCTGAGATTTTCTAATGTGAACGTATGGTTCAGGTAGGTCTGTCGCTTGCTCTGCTACATCCTCTGGCGCCCGTGAGGCACGAAGCTGGGAATATAAATAAGCGCAAATCCAAAGAAGGCCCACGATCAGGAAGCCGCCTGGAAGAAGTGTGGCCAGAAGAATAACCGCAACTGGGCCCATGACGACGGACTTTGGTTAAACTGGTTTCCCTGAAGAGAGAAAAGAAGGGCAATGAATCGGATTTCTGTTTGTGAAAGAGAGAAAACTCTAATGAAACGACTAAAGAGAAGGATAAGCCGGTCTTTATGTACTCCATGAGTCCGATCCAATCTCCGTCCTATAAGAATGAAATTCATGAATGGAAAATATGTAATTACATTCCTGGATACTTGATTTCTTTTTTGTCTTACTCGCATGTCTTTCGATCCCGAGACCAACAAGTATTATGGGCGACCAACTGCAGAAAGTCTTCTCCTGTTTCATTTGCTTTATTTATTTCATATTGCCAATTGAAGATGTCTTACTCGCATGTCTTTCAATCCCGAGACCAACAAATATTGTTGACGGCCAGCTGCAGAAAGGCTTCTCCTGTTTCATTTACCCGTGTTTGGAAATGGTTGTTATGGATCATGGAGAGCGTACTAAAAGAATTTCGCAGATTTTACCAGTTGAACAGGTAAGCACAACTGCTTAACGAGTGGAATCAACTTGGAGTAAACAGCTTACAGTCTTGTTTACACTTTACCTGGGGCACTGGCCTTATGCTTCCAACACCTCCATAACTGATAATTTAGGCTTCAAGCCTCAAAAAAGGAGGCGAAGGTTGACTTTATCAGCGCTCTGACTTCTTGTTTTGACGGTCCACGATTTCGATACCTTTTTGGCCGGGTGGCGGTAGGGTTTCGGCAAGTTTCCGTAAAACAGAGAGCTACAGGCTCTTCCAACACAGCAGCCAGCGCTCCAGAGGACTCAGGGTTCAGATGATGATTCACCTTAGGCCGAAGGTTGAAGTATTGGCGGAAGTCTGCTCAACCCTTCTAGTAACTATCAAGTTGCTTTATTAGCTACCCCGGTCCAAGAAGACACATCGGATCATTAGTGTACAAGTCCTGATCCCTTCATTATTTGTTGTCTTCCCGGGATCTTCCAGCAAGACGGAAGATTATTTCAGGGTTGCAAACATCGTTTCTTGCAAAGCAGTTTTCCTGACCAATTTTAACTCACCCCAGATTCGAGATGGAGGCGTGGATCCTCGTCGACTTTGGTATGACAGTATCTGGTAATATTCTCTACTCTTTCTCTTTTGGTATATCCCAATACTAACAAAACCAAAAGCTGGCCAAGCCATCAAGATCCCATCCTTAAACTCGACATCGCTTCTTGGCTCTCACTTTCTAGGCAAAATCCCCACAACAATCCGATATGATCAAGACGATAAAGTCGTCAAGATTGGAGAGTCACTTAGCAGCGACCCTCTTATTCAAAAGCATTTCAAAGCGCTTATCCCTCTGCTCGATCTATCCAATGACCCCTCCGAGTTCAAGAAAGCCAAAAAGCTGATCTCTGACTATCTACGCAAGTTCTGCGGAGATTTGCTACAACTATTCTTAGCTAAGGAGCATATTGCCAGTAAGGATCTCAGGGTAAAGTGGTACTTGACGACGCCAGATCGTTGGAGCAATGAGGACCAGCGGAACTTCGAAGAAATTGCTCACAAAGTCTTGGTTGCTCTTCATCCCGGATCGGAGGTGAGTGTTGATCTCTGGGAGTCAACAACGAGCTGCGAGTTCTTGGTCGATCATTTACAGCTACCCCCCGGAACTTGGGCTCTCACATGCGATATAGGCGGAGCTACGATAGACACTGCCATGGTATACATTATTTCATACATATGCCTTTTTGTTTGAGAACTGGGAGATTCCCGAGATCCGTTTGAGAGTCTTGAGGCATTCCTAGCAGCTGTTGGCTCTCAAACGGCTCTCAGAAGCTCCCGGCTCCTTGAAAAAAAAATTTACAGTGGTAATTCCTTTATAGTGTGTGACCAAACGTGTAAAAGACCGCATTGCCCCTGTCACGTTCCCAATATGGTCTGAGGGCGCCGGCGGTCACTTACACGGCGTGGTAGATATCGATGAGGGACTAGCAATGCTAGTCAATGATATCCTTAACCAAACAGGGATTCAGAAGCTGGACACGGGAGCGAAGTTGGAACAAATCATATACACTGATCAATGGCGAGATTTTCGGCATGCGTTTCAGGGTGACTGTCATTTCACGTTCGGGGTAGAAAATGACCTAAAGCATGATGGTGACGGGCGGTATTCGATTAGAGGCAACATGATCACTATCTCAAGGTATCTAGCTGATGTTACGTTTCTATTTACTGTCTCATGGATAGTCGCTGGTCTAATCAATCATCAGCTCTGCAATAGAGGGACTCTTCGATCTTCTTTTTCAACCCCTTTATAAGGAACTTCGCATTGCAATGGAGCGTCTTGGTAGTGTCAAGAATGCGCCCAAAACTCCGGTAAGCAGTTCTCGTCTGTTATCTATAGTTAGATGTGCTAAGTTAGAAACCATCTTAGAATCTTATTGCGCTTTGTGGAGGTGGAGGAGCTATGTTGTATCTGTTGAAGCAATTAAAGTCGCGCTATCCAGCAATTCCCATCATGACAGCACACACGATTGAAGAATCGTCAACCTCTCTCACCCTTTACCCAGCCTCACCTTTCTGACTGTGTTTAGTTGCCTTGCAACACTGAAAGGCCATCAAATCTACCGGCTTCGAGATATGTTGGACAACTACTTGAAGAAAATCCATTTGGGGGTTTCTCTTCCGTCAAGAGACCCACTGAAGACTGTTCAATGGCGCCAGGCAAGTATTTCGTCCTTTCTATAGAGAGAAGAACGAGCTTCCGAAGTAAGTCCCGCACTAATAATGATATATCATCAGAAACCATCTCCAGTAAACATATTCGAATTCTCGGCTTCGCCAGCTCAAGAGACACAAGTCCATTACGTCCTTATTCACATAAAGGGCGACATGAGGCCTGAACAATTCTTAGTAGATAGCTTGACCAAGGAGCCAGGAAAAGGGGACAGAGCTTTGGTTTGGAGACTTGAAGTGCCTTTGGTTAAATCGTGGAGGAAACAGGAGTATTCCATTGTGGTTGAATGTACGGGTCATGGTAGAGGCGCGTTGGGGTTCAAAGCTTATGATAAGAAGCGGCCTTCAGTCATGCTAGATCTGCTTTCTGAAGCCTATTACTGCTCCTGAGTAAGTTAGATTACAGGCTCGGATTTTCTATGGAGATGGACATCAGAAGATAGTGGTTGGTTGAAACAATATTGCTTTTGAATTGACTGCATTACACTAGATACCCCTGATTCGCCCTAATCTGCGCCATTGACAATCTTGATCACAAA
>Ga0182030_10003481_pt1 | contig 33636 bp, 36 predicted proteins | sample 812S3MmetaG_FD_121299 | JGI IMG/M metagenome (GOLD analysis project Ga0182030, IMG submission 121299) | Permafrost microbial communities from Stordalen Mire, Sweden - 812S3M metaG (Illumina Assembly) | ecosystem: Environmental > Terrestrial > Soil > Wetlands > Permafrost | place: Sweden...
GCTGAAGCGGGCCGCGGCCAGGTCGACCGTTACTGGCACACGCTCCTAGCAACACCGGGTGGACGGATTCCAACACCTTGCCAAGGTGAGGGTCGCGGGTTCGAATCCCGTCGTCCGCTCCAAAGAAAGTCCAGGTCACGGACGTGCGAGGGGCTGAAATCGGCTCCTCGTGGCGCGTCCAGGGGCGCCGCGCACCACATTTGCACCACATTTGCGGAACTTTTTACGCCGATCGCGGCTGGTGAGCCGTTGTTTTCACGAGTGAGGGTCGCGGCCCCCTCTTGGGTCGGCTGTGTTCAGCAAGCCTCGCCACGGAGGCCGGTTGGTCGCAGAAGGTCCCCGACTCCGCACCCAAACGGAGCCGGACCGCCGACCGCTCGAAGGCCTACGGTTCCGACATCAGGCGTAGGAAGTGGACGCCACACGTGTCAACGTGGGCGGCGCTAGCGGAGCTTGTCGGCGTAGACATGCCCCGGCATCTGACGACTGTCTCTCGCGATGGTCGAAGCCCTCGAACCAAGCATCGAGCACCCTCAGCCAAGTTGTGAATGATGTCGGATTCACGAGCGGCCCCTAGCCCGGTGTCTAAGCGAACCTATCCAACCGGCTGTCGTCGGCCGAGCGTCGACTCGGTTCCGTTGCTTGGGAGATCGAGCCCGACTCATCCACTATCCGCATGCCCCGGACCCCGGTGCCTGATGGTCGCTCGCGCTCCATCCCGACTCGATGCCGGAGCAACCTCTGAACGTGCTGAAGTGTCGTTCGCCCACGCGGCATCTGGACCTGCTCGGTGTCACTGCTTGGCAGGCTGATCGCCCGAGTCATCGCGTCCGCAATAGCGGCGATCATCCTTCCCGCGTCCTGAACCGGCATGCGGAAGCTCGCAGTGCACCGGTTCTCGTGCCAGATGCTCAGTACGATGATGCGCTCGGCTCCGTGCCAGGAGATGTGGAGCCGCCGGGTCGGCGAACGGTCATCGCTGAACAAGGCCTCGGAGACCCGCGGGCTTGGCCGAGAGATGGCCACGACCGCCAGTGTGCTCGCTAATGAGGGTGCTGTCTAGGGGCGGGCTACTCAAAGGCGTACGCTTCGGACTTACTGCTTCGCCCTTGCCCCCCGGCTCACCCGGGGAGTTCGACGAACCCACACCATCGGCGTAGCGTCTTCGAGCAGAATCCTCGTCCATCCGGAGTGCCGCACCGATCTCGAACCAATTGTGGTTCGGCAGGGCGGCTTTGACCTGCTCCTCGATCCGGCTCTCGAGTGCTGTCAGCTTGTGATCGAGGTCGAGACGCGTCTGGTCCTCCCGGCTAGTTGAGCCGGCGATCTCGTTCGTGATCTCGGTTCGTTCGACCGCGAGTTCGACGAGGACTCGAATTGGTTGCTCAGTCACGGGGCTTACCGGTTGGCCGTGCACCAGTCGCAGCGGCGACCGGCCGGGCCGGGATGATCGTTCCCGTTGCGCTTGATTTCCCTGCCGTATGGGCACTCAGCTTGGTCATGGTAGACGGGGTCTTCCGGATCGGTGTCGGTGTGAAACGCTGGCACGAGAGTCATGGGCTCCCTCCATTCAGTTGGCGGTCTGTCTCTCACGGCACGATACGCCGACGGTGTGTCACCGCTGGAGGGGACCCGCACAACGCCTTCCGGTGGAGGTGAAGGTGGGGCCACGTAGACGGAGTGGATCTCCATGGCCGGTGCGCGCACAAAGTTCTGGTCTCGTGTGTGCGAGGTAGTGGATCCCACTTCGTTCGCAGTTAGAGGCGAGCCCGTCAGGGACGAACTCGATCACGGAATCCTGTCGTGTCGGGTCGACGTGTAGGAGACTGGGTCAGATGCCTGGTCGATACGACGATGTACAACTCGTAAACACAGTTCTCATGAATCCCCCGGTTTCGGCGATCCGGTTGCTGTCACGGCAGGGTGTCAAGCTGGGCTCATGGCAACAGCGATATCCCGCAACTACGCAGCTATGGCTGCCGAAGGACGCTCGCGAACCCGATACGTCTTCAATGACCCCGTCTTCGATGACGTCTTGACACTCAAGCAACCGCTACGAGCTGAGCGGCGTCCTCCAGGTCCGTTGCCATGGAATCGATGGACTGACGAGTTTCGTGACCGGTGGAATCCAACCTCGAGCGAACCACTGCGACTGACTCTCGCAGGCTACGCGATGGATGGCGCTCCGGCAATCTGCCAGAGGATCCTCGGACTTGCCGTGTCCGAGCATCTCGAGGTCGCGGTCAGTCCATTCGCCGAGTGGTCGCCGAAGCCGCCGTTCACGCCCTTTTCGCTTGAGCACCGAGAGGGGCCGTACTGGGACCTCAAGCGAGCGATCCGAGACGGCGAGCAGCACGTCGGCGTTTACGCGGAATCCACCCTGTTGACTGCGGTCGGCAAGCTGACCTCGGAGGATGGGTCCATCAGCCAGGAGCAGGGCGAATGCCTTGCGTTGGAGTTGAGCGCCCACGGGAGCTTGGAAAACGACTTCTTTGTCACGTTGAACCCGTACTCACTGAGTCGGCGCACCGACCGCAATGCAGGAGCCTTCAGTCCGCGCGGCATCGTGACGCCGGAGGAGGCGCTGCGTCTCATCGGCGTGTTGCTCCGCTTCCGCGACGACTTTCGAACCGGCGCGCACCACAGCGCGGATTCAACCCTCTTCTACTCGGCGCTTGCGCGAGGACTCTTGCCGACAACGATGCGCGCCTACCGCCACTGCCTTGCACCCGAACGACGTGAATGCCGAGAGGTCGCGGCTGAGCACCTTGAGGGCATCATCTCCCGACTCGAACACCTCCTCGCTGCTGCCGATCAGCTCGCGGCGTTCGCGCAGAGGGAGGCGAGGTATTCGGCCGGCAACGGATTGCTCGACCAACAGCTCTATCACCTTCAGAATGCGGTCGTCCTGGTCACTGGGGCATTGGACATGCTGGCGTGGTTCGTCGCCACACTCGACGGCGCCACGCCGTCGCCTTTCGATGTCGACTGGGGAAGGCTCTTCGGCACCAAACAGGCCAAACCGTGGATCACCCAGCTGCACGATCCGATAGCCATCGCGATTCGTGACGCCGCCACGACAACAGGCTCTGATCCGGTGCTGATGACAGCCACCATGTTCCGCGACTCCTATCAGCACCGCCATCCCTTGCGAGGAGGCGTGGCTGATTTTCGAGACGCACTTCGCCTTCCCGCTGTTCTCGCCTCAGTCGTGGACGTACGCGCCACTCTCGGTCCAGGCAGGAGGCTCGACGCCGGAACACCTCATCGAGCGGGAAGAGTTTCAGCTCCTGTTACCGGAGAGATTCCACCGCGCTCTGATTGCCGCATTGGTTCGCAACATCGAGAACGTGTTGGGGGCGGTTGAATGGGACGATCAGCATTGGTGGCTTGACGAGCGCTCGCCACAGCTGTCTATTGAGCCGATCGACCAGCTCGCCGTTCAGTTCTTTGGCCCTTTGGAGTAGCTCCAGGAAGACAAGGGTTCGAGTCCTCTGAAGTGGTGGTGGTGCCTCCAAAAGCCAACCGCTGCGGATCCCCGGACAGCCCCTCTACCTGGGAGAACGCCAGCTGGCGCTTCCCACCTGCCGGGACGAGGTGGTCGCGGCCATCGAGACACTGGCGGTTGGTGGGGGGAGCTGGTCTTCACCGTGGAGATGGTCTTCGGTGCCATGGTCTCATGCGGATCCCTCTGGTCCCGGGCGACGGTGGCCAAGACCATGCTGCGGATGACCCGTCCCGCCCGACGTCCGCCGTACCTGCGACTGGACCGACTAGGTCTGGATCGGTGCCAGGTGTACGGATGGGTTCCCGGTGTTCCTGCCTCCGCCTCGCGGACCGTCCGGGCGAGGGGTGAGCTTCGGATCTGATGCCGTGGCGGGTGCGCCTGACGCCCTCCCTGCCGCTGGTTGGCCCTGCGGAAGGGCACGCGCCGTCGCATCCCGTCGCCCGACATTCGGTGACACTCCCCCAACTAGCATTCAAACCGCCATGACGGAGTGCCCTATGGGCGCGCATCACTTCCGGCCTTCACTGTCGAGCTCGTTTGTGGCGCGCCCCTCCTATGGCCCGTCGCCGTCCGCGAGCGAGCCGAGGATCGCGGCAGCGTTCGAACCGAGTGCAGTTCCCAGCATCGACGCCAGCACGCCGCCGACCTCCAGTAGCCCTATCAAGGTGGGTCGGACGTCCCGGTCCTCCTGGATGCCTGCATTCAGGACGTCATCGGTGAGCCCTCCTCCGCCGTGCTCAAGATATGAAGTGACCACCGCTGCGGCTCGAGCCCGCCCGTGGCGGTTCGGACCCGCCATCCCTCGTGGTGGGATCGGCCTCCTGCCGAGAGCCTCGATGGGGTCCGGTTGCAAAGCAGCCGCCTCGATACGGTCCAGCTCACTCGCGATGGGGAAGGTCTGCCATCCGAACGTTGCCGGGTCAGTTCCCACCTGGCTGAGGACGCAGGGGCTGCTGTCGCCGTAGGCGATGCGCTCCATCTGTGATCGCAGGCGCGGGATCGCCTCAACCAGGTAGGCAATTCGGACACGCACGTTCTCGTCTTCGATCGCGCGGAACTCGGCCATTGCGTCCTCGATCAGGGGGAGGAGGTCGAACTGCGCGGGCCAGTCGTCGAGGAGAGCCATCGCGTGCCGGTTCCAGGCAAAGTGCGCCGAACGCAACTCCGTCTGGTTGAGGACGAGGCCGAGCTTCCGGCCACCTGCACCGTCCGAGGCAATAGTGAGAGCCCCAAGTGGTGGACCGGAGTGCTGGGCGTAGTCGCGAAGGTTGTAGAGAAACCGGTAGGCCGCGCTGCGGTCGAACGAAGTGCGTTGCGCGACCTTGAACCGGTCGCCGGCGTGAGCGCCAAGCGCCTCGAGCCGCTCCTCTTCGCTCACGAGGTAGAGGCGGGAGGTCGTGAGCCAGTCCGTCACCTTGCCCATGAACGTCACCGCGACGGTCTGCTTGTCGACGAAGCGGAACGCGCCGCCGACTCGCTCGATCTGCTCGTAGAGATGACGCATCGAGTCGATCTGGTGCCAGTGGCGCTGGAGGAGCTGAAAGGTGTGACGCTCGGTGAGTGAGCGAAACCGCCCGATGTCATCGACGCACTGTTCGAACTCCGATTCGGCGATCCCCGTTCGGAGTTCGTAGTCGACACCGTCCAGACGCTGACGCCAGACCCCAAGCCAGTAGGACGGCGAGTTGGCACTGTTCAGCTCGGTCATTCGTTAGCGACCCCCCCTCAACTGAATGCACGCTACCCACTGTGTCTCTGCGGCTTGGTCACTCACATTCTGTAGGTCTGCGGAGCAGCGCCACCTAGCACTGGGTCGCAAGCACACGAGTCGACGGTTTCCACCCGCTCGTCGGGCACCCACACTCAGCGCTCGGCGTCCTAGTCAGCAGCCAAGAACGCGCGTCCCGAATGACTGACGAGTGCGTCACTGAGGTGTCGTTCGCGGCGTGTGCGACGTCCGCGAGCACCGAGGCGCATCGGTAAGTGCTCCGGCGCACATAGCGGCACTCGTCCGAGAGTTGGCATGGCTTCGATGGTTACCCGAATCGGCGATCCCGCCGCGGGCTTGCAGAACTGCCTCCGCCGTGAGGACCGAACCGAACGTTCGGGCTGACCGGGGATGAACGGAGCGGACGTTCGGAACGGTGTCGACCATGACATCGAGGCCGTCGAGCAGGAAGGAGCCGTCTCGTTCTGGCGCGGGTGACCGACTACGCGGGTCGTTCACGCGTTCGGTTCGTGATCGTCTCCTACGAAACCCCTGAGGGTCACCAGCACAATCGCGGTTGCGTTTGGAACTGATTTACGGGGTCGGGCTACGTGTCGAGCGATTCGTTCCATTCCGCGCCCATCACCCACGCTAGAGCCGACATCCGTCCGCTTAGCAAGCCCCAGTCGAAATCGTCGAGTTCGAGTTCCTCTTTCGAAAACTTTGCCGCGACTTCGGCCGCTTTCTCTTCCGCCTCCAGATAGAGGATCTGACGAACCGGAGTGAGCTTCTCGTCGCCGCCTTCGATGCGGTGCTTCCATGCCTGGTGCCGGTTCCACCAGACCTGGTCCCAAAACCGGTTGTAGGTATCCAGAATCTTCTGGTCGCTGCGCCGGAGGATCAGCGACCAGGTGTCACCAGGATTGTCCTCGTCGGGCAACAGCTCGACCTTGTCGCCCTCGTCGTTGTAAGCGATTGGATGCTCATTCGGCCCAAGCGGTCCTCCCGGTTCGGCCAACTGAGCGGGAGTCCGCTCAACGCCATGAGCACCCACGTGCTGGCGGCTGAACTCGCGATTCAACTCCTCCAGCTCGGCCATCAGGTCGGAATCGAATAGCCGTACCTCAATCCCCGCATCTCGCAGTCGGAGCTGTCCCCGACCACGGATCGAGTCGTTCGGATCGAGCGTCCCGATGAAGACGCGTCGAATGCGCCGTTCGATGATGCGCTCGACGCACGGGAGCTTCGGGTGGTTGCGATCGGTACACGGCTCCAACGTGGTGAAGATAGTGGTGCCCGCGAGCGTCTCATGAGGGAGCTTCCGCTCCAGCAGCGTGTATTCCGCGTGCTCGCCGGGCTTGAGTTCGCCTCGATAACCCTCGCCGAGCAGCACGCCGTCGCGCGCGACAACGGCTCCCACCAGTGGCGAGATCTTGTCCGGCTCGCTGACGCAATTGTGTGCCAGCGCGACGGCCCGCTCCATGAGCTGGCGGTCGGTGAGCGCATCGGGCGCGGCGGCAGCAGCGAGGGCTGCTGGCGCTGACACTTGTGGAACCAATGCGGATTCGGCCTCCTCCAGACCCTTCTCGGTGAGACCGACGAGGGGGCCGATCCCGTAGCCGATGGGAGCGATTCCCCGATACGCAATGCGACCCCGGACACGGAGGTCCCGAGCGGTCTGCGCGGTTTCAAGCTCGGACCACCCGAGTTGCTTTCCAATCTCTGGCGAGGACACCTTCGTCGTCGGATCGCCGCCGCTCTCCTCATAGAGCCTCTTGAGGTACAGAGTCCGCCTGTCGCGTCGCTCGTCGATAGTCACGCCGACCGGGGCACCGATGTCGGCATCTTGCGCATCCCAGCGAGATTGCAGCTCCTCTCGTCCGAAAGGCGTTAAATCGAGCGCTTGCCCGGCTCCAACGTCCTCTCCGCGAAAGACGTGTGCCGTTATCCAGCCCCTCTTGTAGAGCTGGCTCAACAGTGCAATGCGATCGTCGAGCGGCATGTCTAGCAATTCGGGCACCGTCCGAGATGAGCCTTGCAGAGCGATGGCGTCGAGCATCTTCGTTAGGTCGTCAGTTGCCACCGCCATCTCCTCGTGTCGCGCCTCTCCTGGACGCTAAGAGCATCCCAAAGCGAGCCGTCGCGCGCCTGGGCGCTCCCAGGCGCGCTCGTGCAGTTCGGTCAAGGGATTCGGCCTCTCGGCACGGACGTCAGGCGTCGATCTTCGTACCCCCAAGAGACACTTCTCTTAATCGCGAGCCAGCTGCCAGGGGCAACGAGGGTCGGTTGGTTGGCTTTTCGTGTCGTCACCTCTGGTGGTGGTGCCTCCAAAAGCCAACCGCTGCCGATCCCTGGACAGCCGTTCTACCTGGGAGAACGCAAGCTAGCGGTCCTCACCTGCCGCGACGAGGTGGTTGCAGCCGTCGAGGCAGTGGTTGCTGGTGGGGGAGAGCCGGTCTTCAGCGTGGAGCGGGTCTACGCCGCGATGGTCTCCTGCGGGTCTCTCTGGTCCCGGGAAACGGTCGCCAAGACCATGTTGCGGATGACTCGCCCGGCCCGTCGCCCGCCGTACCTGCAGCTGCAGAGGGACGGCGTCGACCGGTACCGCGTGTGCCCGGCCACGTAACGGCGGGTCGACCAAAACCGGGTGTCGGGCTCATCCTGCCTCCGTAGGCCCGCAGCCGGCGTAAGTAAGGTGAGGACCTGCCAAGCCTGAGTGACACTTCAGAGATGGGGGTGCGAAGCATTAAGTCGCCTCTCCCGACGAGTCAGGAAGGACTGGGCGTCGGAAGATGTCTCCTGTAACCACAGGGTGTGCCAAAAATCGAGGCGTGCAAACGTCGCATGGTTCTCCTTCCGCGGTGCCTCGCTCAGCGGTGCACCGGCCCAATGCGGAACCGGCTGCTCGCTACACAGGACGGATCGGCTTGCTGGCATCCCGAACTCGCGACCCTTCTCCAACGTATTTGCTGCCACGTCAGCCTCGTAGTATTCGAACTTCAGCGCGATGTCGTCGTTGACCTGGTCGGGCGTCTCGAAGAAAGGCACGAACGCGCAACCGTTCGTGAAGGTCAACCCAAACAGGATCGAACCTTTCAAGTCGTCGGTGAGGCTGCCGCAGACGACACGAAGGTCCCCGCCTGGACGCCGCCTCGCCATCCATGCAAGCGCAGCGACCTGATCGTCGGGCTCCTCGGGGTGGAGGCGCGACAACACGCCCGGCTGATGGCGCAGCGGGAAGCCAGTCCACTCTCCGTTGGATTGGCGATGAACAACGTCGGGGCACACTTCGGCGAAGAACCGCGCGGCATTGAGCAGCGTGCCGACGACCTCCTGGTCCTGGAGGTTTTGTTCGTAGATGGGTCTTAAAGCCTTGGTGCTCGACGTCAGGCGTCCATGCACGGACCATGGGACTTCCTTCCACGTTGCGTATGTTCGGAACCCGAGGCCTGCGCCACCGAAGGTCGCCGCGGACTGCGGACGAACGGGATCGATGTGCTGCGAGACGTGCCTCACGTACTCAAATGCCTGGATGATTCCTGCCCGCGGGTCTACTGGTGGCTCGAAGATGGCGCAGTACTCGGCGGTTCTGCTGGTCTGTTTTCGAAGCAGTTCGTTGAGTACCTGTACGAAGCCAATGGAGCTTCGTACAGGCGTGGCGAGCTCCTCGGCCTCCACGCCGAAGCCCTCGGTGCACCGGTAGTAGTTGCCGATGGACACCTGCAGGTCACGCATGGCCGATCGAAGCGTCGCCAACTGGCTAGGGGGCAGCGCAAGTGGCTGAGGCAAAGGTGGCACCAGGGTGACCCTAGGTCTGGGTTGGATCTGGCTGTTCCGACTTATGAGAGTGTCCGAGGACGTCCTCGTGGATGACGCCGCCCGGCTGGCCGCCGCCCCATCCGCTGCTGCATAGGGCAGGCCTGGATCGATACCAGATGCACGCGGAGACGTTCATTCCATCTGTTTCCTCTACGCGGTTGGTGCGGCGAGCCCCGGTACAGTCGGGGGTGTCATCCACCAGAGAGCGATCCGGTATGCCAGCCAGCCAAGAAGGCCGGCGGCTATGGCTGGAGCGGCGATGAGCAGTCCTACTCCGGCGACCATGCCACCCCCGGCGAGGCTGCCGACAGCGGCCAGCCCGGAGGCGATGCCAGCTCCGCTGAGACCGGCCACCGTCCCTGCCGCGCTGACAATGCTGACACCCGCGATTCCGGTCGAGATTCCACCAGCCCCGGCGGCGTAGCGAGCCACGGCGCGGGCCCGTCGTTCGTCGTCCGTGAGGGACGGCTTGTCACGTGCTGCGTAGAGGACCGCGACGGTGCCGAGGAGCCCGGGTACGAGGCCGAGCAGATAGAGACCCTGGACGGCGCCGCCACCGACAGACCGGCCGACGGTGGCAAGAGCGGACATGACGCCGGAGCCGCTCACCCCACTGACCGAACCGACAGCAGCGAGAACGTCAGCGCATCCCATGCTGGCCACGAGGGCCACCGTTGCCGTACCGCCCGTGGCGGAGACCCGTTCGACCTGTCGGCTCTCGGCGTTTCCGGCTACGCACCACGAGGCGAGGTGCTCGCAATTGTTCGAGATCAGGTGGTATCCGGTGGCTCCGAGCATCGACTCGGCCCGCCGGACCGCCTCCTCAGGTTCGAGGCGCTGCCCGTAGACCCGGACCCAGATGGTCCCGTCCTGGGCGAAGTCCACGAAGCTGTCGATCCGGACCGAGACCAGGACTTTGTCCTGGCTGGGTCCGGCGAAGTGCACGACGGTGCCGTCGCCGCGGTCGACGGCATGGTGGCGGTAGAGGCCCCGGTCAACGACGAGATGGTCGCCGCGCATCTGTTACTCCTTGCCCCGCCCGATTGCGGGCTCGGTACTGGTCGTGCTGGACATGATGCACCCAGGTTGTTCCGGGTCAGCTCCAAAATCCGGTACACGGGCCCGCGTACCGGATTTTCGCCGATGGGCGGACCACCCGCGGCGTACGCTGGACGAATGCGCCGGACCTCTCAGCTCGCCGTCGACATCAGCACGATGCTCGCGAACGCTGGGCTGGCGATCTCGGCTCGCCGTCTCGAAGGCTGGGCCCTCGATCGCCTCGGCCCAGATGAGAGCCTTCCGATCATCGAGCAGGTCGCTCACTACGGCGCGCTGGCGAAGGTGGCCGGGCCGGGTCGGGGACGCAACGCCGACGTGGCGGCCCTGCGGCTGGCCGCTCGCGGGTTCACCTGTCGGCGCTTGCGGGGCGCACTCCTCCGAGCATTCAACATCTCCGAGGTCGGCCAGCCAGAGGTTCTGCTCGACTTCTCCACCGAGGAGTCGACCGATGTTGCCTTCGAGCAGCTCGAGGAAATAGCTGAAGGTATGGCAGCGTCTATCGAACAGATCCCGCTCCCCATGCGAAGGGTGGTCGAGAAGCTCCGGCGCAACGTGTACCAGGGCGCGTCTGAAATGGGGGAGTCCGGTCAGGATATCTTCCGCTCGGCGATCGTGAACTTCTTGTGTCCGCTCCTGGGCGGTGAGATCTATGACGGGCGACCGATAGCGGCCATGTTCGGCGTGGACCCCGCAGAGGTGGAGCCGGAGGCCGTTGAGTTCGTCAACCAGCGCCTCCGCATCACGACCTGGGAGCTCGACGAGGCCTATCGGAAAGCTCCACTAGATCAAGTCGTGATTCTGGCCCGGTGGCTACGCGAGCGAGCCCATCTGGCCATCAGGTTCCTTGGATTGGAGACGGTGACCGGGTCGCAACTAGACGAGCTGGCCGCAATGCTTGCTCCGTACGGCTTGTTCGTCCTCAGTGTGGTCTCGACCCAGTTCGACGACGCCGGGCAGTTCATTGCTGCCCTCGAACTCCCCGCAGGTCTGGCCGCACCGGAGCTTTTGGCCCCAATTAGCGCGACCTGAGTCCAGTAGGGGGCGATCTCGGGCCACGTGGTCGAACGAGGCTCGGAAAGAGTCCTGCCCAGACGAGGAGTTACACCCGTCTGGGAAATTGGCAGCGAAACATACTTGCCCACCGCACCTCCTCAGGGCAGGCCAGGTGAGCCGAACTGGAGGATGAAACCATGGCCGATGTCCCCAAGACGATCACACTGGCGTTCGATGGCTATTGGCGAGAGCCCAAAATGAGCAGCCTGCCGGCGGAAGCTGGCATCTACTGCGTCTACACGTGCACCTACAACGCAGATGCCAAGCCCAAGCCCACGGTGTCGATCGCCAAGCTGGTGTATATCGGTGAGTCCGGAGGCATTCGAGGGCGCGTGACTAACCACCCGCTTCTCCCTACCTGGAAGAAGCAGCTCGCGGCGGGGCAAGTCCTGTGTTTCTCGGCTGCGAAGGTGGCGGTGGAGGCTGACAGGCAGCAGGCCGAAGCCGCCCTCATCTTCAAGCACAAGCCTCCGGTAAACGACGAGTACACGACGGCATTCACGGGATTCGATACGACCACCATCAATGCAACCGGCGAGACGGCCAAGCTCACGACGACCTTCACCGTCAAAGAGGACGCCAAGGACTGAAGCCGCCTGTGGCTGGTGGGGTTAGCTTCGGACGTATCCCTCTTGGAAGAAGATCATGTCGATGATCTTCGCCGTCGGGTACCGGAGCCGAGTCTCGTCTCCGGTGGCGAAGTCCAGCGTGAATACTTCCTGGGCATCGATCACTGCTCGGTTGTCGTCGTAAAACTCCCCGACCCTCTGGAGGGCTGACTTGCAGAGGGTGTGGCAGCCGAATCCGATCCGGAAGTAACGATCGAGGTCTCCGGTCTTTGAGTTCCTCGCGAGATAGGTGTGATCAGAGTATAGTGAGAGATATGAGTGATACGAGACAGGCTGTGCGGCGACTAGCCCAGGAGCACCCGCACTGGGTCGTGGTGCTGCAGGCAGCGTGCGAACAGGCCAAGGAGTCTGAACAGTTCGACGGTGAATTCGCTGGGAGCTACGTCGTTGACCGAGTGTCGAGGATGGCCGGACAACGAGTTCAGGTGCCTGGTCTTCGAATGTTCGTCGCTTACGGTTTGCTGGAGAAGTGCGGACCGTCAACGAGGGGCGGCAGGCGTGCGTACTACCGGATGCCCGATAGATCGGGCGTCGAACAAGCGTTAGCCGAGCTGCCTCAGCTGACGAGGTAGGACACAGCGTCATCTTCACAGCACCATCGGGGGTCTCGGCGCGAGGTTGCCCCAGCAAGAGACGAGGATTGGAGGGTCGACGTGAGCGATGACGATGTGAGGTTGCAGATGTCTATGCCGCTCGACTCGGGTGGCTTCCTGAGGAGGGAGTGCCCCACGTGCCAACGCGAGTTCAAGTGGCTGCACACGCCCGAGGGGGAGGGGACCGCCGCGCCGGTCGCTGACGGCGGCTACTTCTGCCCCTACTGCGGGGTGCAGGCGCAAACCAACACGTGGCTCACCGAGGCCCAGGTCGAACTCGCTCAGAACATTGTGGCTACTCAGGCCATCGGTCCGATGCTAAAAAAGTTCGGTGACAGCCTTACCTATCATCCGCCGGACGAGCTCGACCCCCTAACTGAGGTCGACGACATGACTCGTGTCGACTTCGAGTGCCATCCGACCGAGCCTGTAAAGGTCCTTGATACCTGGGACAAGCCGGTGCGCTGCCTGATCTGTGGGCGGCCCAATTTCTAGCTGCTCTCACTGCGGCTCCGGCTGCTTCTCGACGAAGACGTCAACCCCCGCCTTTAGGGCGCCGGACAGGTCTCGGACACCGTCTTCGAGCATCTTCTCCGCCTCGACGCTCCCAACCGGCGCCGACCGGATCTCCAGTTGCGAGTCGAAGTAGGTGCCCATTACCCCCTCGGGCCCTACGTGCACCATGAGGAGGAGGCGAAGGGTGCCGTCGTCGAACAGTTCGAGACATCGGCCCATCCGGAGCGTCGCCGATGCGGGTCGGTCGAACGGTGCGACGAGGGTGCATCGCTGCCAGCGGAGCAGGAGTTCCTGGCCGTAGTGGTGATGGGTCTTGAGAAGGTTCCTCGTCATCTCGTCCGACTGGAAGTCGACCACGGTGCGCGAGTACAGGCTCTTCAGCCCGTCGTTCAACGGGTTCGTCAGCTCTTGGAGACGGCGGATCGCGGCGTAGGCGAGCTCCTTGTTCTGCTCGCGCGTGTCCTGTTCGGCGATCGTGGACTGGAGCTTGGCGTGCAACTTGGCGCGTGCGTCCGAGACGTCGAAGACGGTGGGGACCGCGGCCAAGTCGCTCCAGGCCGCGAGATCGCGAGCCACCTGTTCCTTGGACGGACGCTCTTCGGGGTGGAGCCGCGTCATCAGGTCGACTTCCTGGTCCAGCGCGGCGGCTCTCGGGTGTGGACGGAAGTCGCCGATCTCGAATCCCCGCGTTCCCACTGGTTGGTGCCCCTCCGGGGGCCACGTCTGTCCGGTCGCGAGCACCCACAACGTCTTGCCCAACGAGTAGACGTCCGCAGGGTGCGGATCCGCGGTCGATGCATCGAGAACCATCTCGTAGGCCGTGTAGTGCGCCGGGCCCACTTGTCGCCCTTCGGCGGTCAGCGACTGGGCGTCTGGGATTGCGATCAACCCGAAGTCGCCGATCAGCCACGAACCTTGCAGCTCGTAGAGGTTGCCGGGTTTGATGTCTCGGTGAGCGATGCCGGTCTCGCGCTGGAGCTGGGCGAGCGTCTCGGCGATTGCTGCGACCGCGGCAAGGACGTCGGTGAGCGGTTTGCCCTCCAGCGCGTCCGCTATGGGAATGGCGACAGGCATCGCCAGCCACGGGGGGTCTGCCTTGCTGGGATGATCGGGAAGGTGAGCGTCGATGAGCGGGAGGACGCCTGGAACCGCCTTGTGCTCCCCCAGAAACTCGATCTCGCGAACGAACCGCTGGTACGGCTCCTTCTCCACCTTGGTGGTGTTTATGAGCTTCAACGCGACCGGGGAGGGAAAGTCGGGACGAGTAGCAGTCCAGACGGTGGCATTGCCACCACGCCCAAGGCGTTCATGGAGCGTCCACGGGCCGACCGTGCCCGACGTCTCGGTCATGAGTGTGCCTTCCGCCTGTCGGACACGATGATCTTGTCCGGTCCACACGAACGACTAGTGGGGTGTCCCGATGGCCCGGCGGACACCACGGGTACGAGTGGAGTTTGGGGGTCTCCGTTCGTCACGCCTCGACTCCGGGCGCGTCAGGAAGCGGAACCAGCGCGAGTCGCAGTGCGGCCAGGATGGTGAGTGCGGCGTGAGCTGGCATGACCTCGTCGGTAAACCCGTGCAGTAGCTCGTTGCGCAGGTTGGGACCGAACGGGCTGACCAGGAAGGTCCACAAGAACCGGTACCAAGAGGGGTCCAGCCACGGGCGGAGCTGTCCGAGCAGCGCGCCGAGCTGAGGGTATTGCCCCCGCGTCGAGGGCCCCTGACGCTGGTTACGCTGCGGCCGAAACCGGAGAACGCTCTTCTCATCGCAGAGAGCCCGCACGAGAGTCTCGATCCTGGGCATGGCCATCGTGGCGGCTGCCTCATAGTCGCCGTGCTGGAAGGCAAGCAGCGCCTTGGCGACCGACCGTGCTGCCGGCTCGGTCACGTGGGGAAAAACTTTGATCAGCTGGACGAGGTCATCGATGCCCGGAGAGAATCTGGTAAGCGCCTCCTCGATCATACGAGCGGTGACCGGGCCGGCCATCCCTAGCGAGATGCCCTCGGCCCGTGCGAGTTGCTCGTCGATCCGGTCGTCGTCGGAGGTCGAGGTGTAGCGAGCAAGGCCATCGTCGCCGAGATGCTTCGTAGGCCTCAAGGAGGCGAACGGCGTCTGCTTGGCGATCTCATCGGTCGCGGTGCGATTTCGCTCGACGTTCCCCGTCGGACCTCCGAGTTGACGAGGAGGTGGAAGACGTCCCCGAGGGACGGTTGACTGACCAGCGTGGCGACGTGTGCGTCGACGACCTCAGCCGGGATTGCCACCGTTGCCGAGAACGTCTTGAGGTCCAGGTCGTCGATCGTCATCTGCTGCATCGCCTCTACGGCCTGGGCAGCAAGATCCGTCAGTCCGTACTGGGTGGCGATCTTGGCGGCGTCCTCGAGGAACGACATCCGCAACAGGCCGGGGGGGTGATTCATGGCGTGCCGGTAGTAGGCGAGGACGGTCTCGCGGCGGAGCTGTTCCCGCTTGGCTGGATCGCCCTTGAAGACCTGCTCCTGGATGCGGATCGTGTGGCCGGTGAGGAACGGGTCGCCATAGACAGCGCGGGTCCGCTCCAGCAGGGCGGGCAGGTGAGGGTGGGTGGGCTCCTCGTCGGCAAGGACCTCCAAGGCGTGGAGGGCTACGCCAGGCTCGGCTTTCTCCTGGGCAAGGCTCTCGCTGGCCAGGGCGACGAATGCCGGGAGGACGCTGGCTGCGGTGGCCTGATCACCGATCCGCTTGGAGACGTCGACGGCCCAGTGAAGGCAGTTCACCCGGTCCAGGCGTGACCAGGTGCCGTTCCCGAGAGCCAGGTACGCGCTTGCGGCGTGTCGACCGTGGACGCCACGGCTGCCCTCGCCGCGTTCGAACAGGAGATGGTACAGCCTGGCTCTTGCCGCCGGTGCCGTGACGCGCTCGGCTGCCGACGACCAGAGGGAGACAACCTCGACGGGCACGTGTTCCAGAGGGGTGGGGTAGGTGGACCCGCCCGTGGAGAACTTCTCCCCGAACGCCTCCTTCTGTTTCCGGTTCTCGTCAACCCTCCGGGCCAGCCCGTAGTCAAAGGCCGTCATCAGCCACCCAGCCTGCACGTCCCCCGTGGAGCGCTCCCGCTCCAGCAGCGCGGCCGAGATTGAGTACCAGTCCTCAGCAGCGAACGCACTGGCGTCGAGGTGCTTGACCAGGTCGTCCGAGGCGTCAGGAGCCGGTAGGTCCACCTGTCCAGGATCGCACAGGCGTGTGACACGGGTCCCACAGCCGGCGGTCGTGCCTCGGCTCCGGGTCCCCAGCTGAGAAGCTAGGGAAATGACCGAGTCCTCTCAGGGTCGACCCGAAGGCCTGCCGGATCGTCAGCTTGCTGATGCGCGGAGGGACCCGCGCCTGGCTCACGGCCGAGAAGCAGTGGTGGCCGATTGGTGGGCGGCAATGGGGGCGGCCGAGCGCGTGCGCACGCTGGCCGACTGGGGCATTCATGAGTTGGTCGCGCGGGTCGGGGCGCCAGCACTGCCCAACAAACGCATCGGTCGGTGCGTGGGCACGTACAACGTCGCGCCGGGCTTGACGGTGGAGAGCACGAACGGGTGGAGAGACGCTGCCGACGCGTCGGGCACGCGCGTGAGCCGGACGCGCCCGAGATGCGTCTCCTCTTCATTCCTCTTGCCGTTCCGGGGAGTTCCGAGCCGAGGCGTCGCACCTGGGGAGCAAACGCCAAGATCGCTCAAGGACACTTCTCGTAATCACGAGCCTTCTACCAGGGACAACGAGCTCCGGTTGGCTGGCTTTTCGTGTCATCACCTCTGGTGGTGGTGCCTCCAAAAGCCAACCGCTGCGGCTGGCGGGGTCGCCGATCTACCTGGGAGAACGCAAGCTGGCCGCTCCTACCTGCCGAGACGAGGTGGCCGGGGTGGTGGAGGCGTTGGCGGTCGGTGGGGGAGGTCGGGTTCTCACCGTTGAGCTGGTATACGCCGCGATGGCCGCTAGCGGGACCGCTTGGTCACGGGAGACGGTTGCCAAGACCATGCTACGGATGACGGTGCCCGCTCGTCGGCCGCCCTTCGTGCAACTTGAGCGTGCAGGGGTCAACCAGTACCGCTATGCCGAGCCGATGTAATCCTGGGTACACGCCCGTGGCTCGCGCGCCTGCCCCGAGAGAGTGGTTCACGCCGGTGGCGGGCAGGAGTGACCACACCTTGCCAAACTCCTCTCACCGCATCCAGCCGCCGGACGCGCCCTGCCCCTTGCCCACAATCGCACTTAGGGGGCCAGCTCTCTCAGGCTGCGTCCGCTCGTAGCATGACGGGATGCCGCGTACTGCCCCTTCTCCGAATATGGTGCCAGTCGAGCGGCCGGACTTGTGGAACAACGTGGTCCATATCACCGGCCGCGAGCGGACTGACCGCCGCCTCGCTGCGGAGATCCGAGCGATGTCCCCGGCGAAGCGTCTCGAGGGGATCCTCCGAGAAGGGAAGATCCTGGCTCGGCGGGTGTACGGCGCCCCGCTACCGGTCGCATGTTTCACAGAGACAACCCCAGTTGGTCTCGAACGTCTCTTTGACGAGCAACGCTTTGAGTCGTGGGGGGTCGTCTTCTCGAAGGAGTTCGTGTATGACCAGGGCGGCGCCCCGGTCCACTACGTCCGCTCCGACGAGTGGGACGACTACCAGAAGCTCTCCGCCTCATTGCGGGCTCGTGCAGTCGAGATCCGCCGAGGTCAGTCGGAGTGGCTCTGGGAACGGGAATGGCGAGCGTTGGGCACCGGATCACCGGCTGCGTTTCGATTCCAGTCTCGCGACATACACGCCGTGATCGTCGCCGGGTTCAACTGGCCGGAAGGTCCGCTCGTACCGGGCCCCGATGGTGTCGAGGAGGCGTTGCCGAACTGGATGCCCAACACGCGGATCTGGCACTGGAGCGGAGGAAGGCTCTTGCGCATGAAACACTGGCCGCAGGATTTCCCCGAATCGTTGGAACGACTTCGGCGCCGGTGACGGCCGCCCGTCGTACCCTGGACTTGTGAAGGATCACGACGTTGCCGGCTATGAGCACATCGAGAAGGCCGCTGACCTCCTAAAGGATGTCGTCGACGACCTGTTCCTTCTTCTGACCAAGGCGCAGGAGCGAGCGATAGCGCAGCGAGCGGCGCTCGGAGAAGACCACGGCGACGACCTCGTCTGCGGATGCTGGGCAGCCGCTACCACGGCCACAGCGCTTCTCCAGCTTGCCGGCCGACACATGGATGCAGTGGTGCACCTTTCGGCGGCCCACCCCGGCTTCGCGCCGTCGGCCTCGGTGCTGGGACGGGCGGCGCTCGAGGCCCTGCTTCGCGTTCGCTGGCTCGTCGACCCGTCCACCCCCGTCGAGCGTGAGCAGCGATGGATCGCGCTCCGCAGCGAGGAGGTTCGGTTCTACAAGAACTGCGGCGCTATGTCGGAAGCTCACGCTGCCGAGGAGCAGAAGAGGCTGAAGGGCCTCTCCGATCACCTAGGCGGACCGACAGCGAACGTTCCATCGGCCGAGTCGCTTGCTAAGGAGTTCTCGGCCTCGGAGCGGCTTTACAACACCTTCTACCGATGGAACTCGCAGCCGACCCACGGCACCTTGGTCGGTGCCGGAACGTTCGACGATGACGCTCGTCAGCAGTGGTACGCCGAGGGCGGAGAGGGCGAGTGGATCGAAGCCGAGTTCTGGGGAATGCCGCTCATCGCATGTTGGGAAGGCGCCGAACTCACCATGCGTGTGTACCGCGACCTCCTCGTTCCAGGTCACCCGCTGCACAGCCTTGACCACGCCGCCGCGTTCAAGGCCGCGCTTCAGTCCGTTCCTGCGAACTACCAGGCCCGGCTCTCTGCGAAGAAGGACGCTCCGCTGACGCCCAATAGAGCGCAGCGGCGTGCGATGCAGAAGGGACGGCGGCGATAGTGCGGGCCGGGCGGCACAACCGACCGTCGGACGCAGATGTGTCATAACGCCGGCCTGGAGGCGCTTACGCAACCGTTCGGAGGGCCCAGACCGCCCGCGGCTGGCAAGCGCGTTAGCTGGACTTGCCTGCGACGACACTCGCCGAGTTCGCGATCTGTCCTAGCCCTCGATACTCTCCCGCCGGGTACCCCGTACGGCGACCAACACGCATCGCTCCCTCCAGGATGGGCACGGCGTAGCGTGAGCAAAGCCGCTGACGGGCGTTCGAGAGTGATCCAACAGGCTGACGGCGGCCCGCAAGACGAAGCCCTCCGGTCTCCGGGCTTCTCCAGTGGCTACGCGCCGGTCCCGTCCATTTCCACGTCTCCCGAGCACCGTCCGCCTCTCTCTGATTAGCTTGTGACGTGACGGTCCCTGCGGAGCTCCTGGAACAAATCCAACCTGTCGAGCCCGCGATTCGGGCCGTGGCGGCGGCAGTGCACGAAGCCCGTTACGGACGGCAAGCAGACGAACCGGAGAACCGAATGACTGCTGGTGAGGCTATCGGGACCGTTGAGACGGCGACAGAGCAATGGTTCGGCGTGGCCGACGCCCTCGAAGAAGCCGTCGATCGGGCCGTTACGGGGCTTGTCGTCGAGGATATGGACGACCGAGCTGACATCGAGTCAGAGCTCCGAGCCTGTCAGTCCGCACTCATGCTGTTACACCTTGCAGTACTGAACGAGATCGCGCTGGTTCAACCGCTCGAAGCTGTCAGGGAGGACGTGCGGCTGTCAGATCTTCCCGGCTGGCCGCAGGCTGAGGTCGCCCATCTCGTTGATGTTGCATTTGGCGAATCCGGTGCGCGGGGGATAGGACTGGTAGCGCTCCTGTCCGCGGGCACGGACGACGGCTCGGAATCCGACGACGGTTCAGAACCCGAACCGCCTGACCCGGAACCCGCTCCTCGCGCACCTGCCGCCAAGGCAGAGTTCGAGACCAGTGGTGAAGACGTCGTGGCGGAGGGAACATGAGCCCGGTAAACGGCCAGGTGGATCGTGTCGCGCGAACCGTCGTTGAGCGATCAGCCAACGGGGTGACAAGGATCGTAGCCGGAGTTGCCGCTCACCCGATCTTGGGGGCCCTGCCACTCAAGGCGATGGTGCCGGGCGTAGACGGAGCGATCCGGAACGCGATCGACCTTCTCAAAGAAGACGGAGTCGAAGAGACGATCGTCCATGCGACCGACGCATTGAATGGTCGGGTGTCGAAGCTTGCAGGCGGAGCCCTACGGCGTGCTACCGGGCTGCTGGCAAAGGTCCTCGGGACTCGCCGGGGACCGGTGCTCACAGAGTCGGAGACTTTGTTGGGTCAAGGCATCGGTGATCCAGCTACAGCCATCCCCTTGGTCGTCAATCTCATGGGACGGCTGTTCGACCAGGACGACGTGATCGCGCGGGCCTCAGAAGCGATTGCCGATGTTGGCTGGGCGAAACGTCACGTGCGGGAGGGCCGCCTCGAAAAACTTCGGCACTCCAACGAACTGTGGGTCAGACCCGTCACTGTCCTCGCGCACGGCCTCGGCCCACTGTGGCTAGTCCCCTTGCCGATCGGCGTTCCGTTGGCGCCGCTCGCCGCCGCCGTCCTACTGGTGTGGGTCGTCCTCATCTCAGGTGATCAGCTCGACACGAGGAGACCGGCACCCGACTTCTGGAAAGGAGTCGTCCGGAGATCGAAGGGAGAGTAGTTCGAGAGGGGGCACTAACCGGGTAACTCCCATTTTGCCCTGAATGGTCTCGACGAGTTTTGACCAGTGAAGATCAGAACCCCGGCAGTTGGGGCCAGAGAGCATTCCGCCAACGAGATCTCATCTCGCCGGCGCCCGAGCGGTCAGTCTCCGCGTTCGACGTTGTAGGCGGACGATCAAGCCGGCCGCATCCGGCGGTGGATGTTCCGCTAACGCAATCAAGCGCCCAACGCCCGCCTGCCCTCCTCGGCACAGACGGGGCCACGAGTAGAAAATCCGTTGGCCACAATGGGGCGGATACTGGGAGAGCTCGAGGTGGTCGAAGCAGCGGTCGTGGGAGCGTTAAGCGGCGGTGTGGTTAAGCCCGCTCTCGCCCCAATCGACGTGTACTGCGAGGTCAGGTTCTCAAGAGGTCTCGAGATGGCCCGACCAGCAGGTCCGCAGGTGATGCCTGGATGTATCCATTCGGCTCGGGAAGTGCCCCAGTAGACGCCGACATAACGTCCCACTTCAGCGGGACGACGCTGCCCTCGAACGCCGGGTCCCGGTCGTTGTTCTGTGGAGTGAGCCCTCCACCGAGGGGGTGTTGGCGTTTGAGGCCTCGTTCGCGATCCGAAGGGTCCTATCGATCCGGTTGCCATCGCGAAGGTTGCCAGGTCGTCGTGCCGCTCCAGCCTCACGGCAGGCGACGCTGGCCATCGCACGGGGTGCCCGTCCAAGGACACTTCTCATAATCGCGACGGCTCTACCAGGGACAACGAGGGCCGATTGGTTGGCTTTTCGTTTCATCACCTCTGGTGGTGGTGCCTCCAAAAGCCAACCGCTGCGGATCCCCGGACAGCCCATCTACCTGGGAGAACGCAAGCTGGCCCTTCCCACCTGCCGGGACGAGGTGGTCGAGGCGGTAGAGGCGTTGGTCGTCGATGGGGGAGAGCGGGTCTTTACCGTGGGGGAGGTCTACGCAGCGATGGTCTCAAGCGGGTCCCGCCGGTCCCGCGCGACGGTCGCCAAGACCGTGTTGCGGATGACCCGCTCGGCCCGACGTCCGCCGTACTTGCGGCTGGTGAGGGTCGGGACCGATCGATACCGCGTATGCCCGGCCAGGTAGCGAAGAGTCGAGCAGAGCTGGGCCTCCGGGTGCGATGCCACCTGCGACGGTCAAGCTCCTTCCGGCGTCGGGTGGGTTAGCCCGTCCCACAGGACGGCGGGTGCCCGGTTGGGGTCGGCACCGGCGCCGACGCGATGTCGTAGAACGACCAAGAGCCCCGAAACGAGGGCCATCAGATCGACGAGGGTGACATCAGGGCGGACTGCGCCGGTGTCCTGGACGCGCCGTGGCAGCTGGCCAACGGCTCGTTGGAGGTTGGCGCCGGTCTCTGCCAAGGTGACCCCTACGTCCATGTCGGCCCGGGCCAAGGCGTCAACGAGGTCCTGCTTTGGGCTTGCCTCGCCGACCAGCCGGTCGAGGAAGGAGTGGAGGCCCGCGCCAGGATCGGTTGAGGTCTCGAGTGCCCCTGCCTCGTGACAGAGCTGGCGGAGACGGTCGTCCACGACCGCCTCGAAGAGTGCCTCCTTGGTGGGGAAGTGGCGGTAGAGGGTGCCAGCCAGCGCCGCTACGACGCGGCCCATGATGTGGTCATCCACGAGACCACCGATCCCGACGTGGTGATCGTCGAGTACGGTCTCCGGGGAACGCTGGAGCCGACCGGAGAAGCCTTCGACCAGCCATTCAGCCTCGTCGTGACGGTCCGCGACAGTCACATTGTCCACTCGCGCGACTACTCCGATCCGATCGTCGGGGCCGAGGTGCTCGGGATCGTCCCTCAGCTGGTCGAGGCGCTCACGGCAGCCGGGGACTGAACCACTCAGGGCACCTGGACGGGCAGCGCGGACCGGCGCCGCCCCACGGCCATCCCCGGTGACGATGGGTGTATCATATTTACAAACCAATTTGCACGCCCAATCACCGGGTTGTCACCGGGAAGCGACAATGCCAAGCCATAGAGGCAGCGGCCAAGCCCTTCCTGTCGGACGCGGCGGCGGTAGGCGACCGGACAGCCGAGAAGGCTGAGCCGGCGACTCCTGTCTCTCTGTCCTCTGGACGCCCCAGCGAGGAGGACAGGTGGAGACGACCCCGAATGCGATCCCCGACGAAGGCAATGTCGACCAAGCGCGGCCGGAGTATGCCCGGGTCCTAGACGAGCGATTTGAACTCCTGGAGCGAGTCGAGCGCGAGGTTCTCACGCGTCGACTGCTGACCGACACGCCGGAGACGCTCGAGGCGATCGCATCGGACCACTTCGTCACCGGTGAGCGGATTCGCCAGATCGCGGCCCAGGCGCTCGAGCGGCTCCATGGACACGTGAAGCCAGAAGGCTTGAAACCGCGCCGGGAGATGACCTCGAGCCGGCGAGCTGCGCTTGAGGTCCGGGAGGCCGAAAACCGGGTGATCGACAGCGCCATCGAGCGACTCCGCTCGCTTCACCTGCCCGTCACCGAGGCCGGTCTTGTCGAAGGTGGCTTCGAGGTGCTCGATGCACGGAGCACGCGGCTCCTACTCAAGCTGACGCGAGACCGCGACGCCTCCTACGAGAAGCGACTGGTGCCCACGTACGCCATAGGACGCCGGTGGCTGGTCGGTGGCGGACGGACACCCGAGGTCCTCTTCCGAGAGCTGCTCGGGCCGGCCGCCGTCACCGGCGTGATCGACGACTTCGTCGCCACCTGGAGCACGCTCGAGGTCGACCTCCGGCCCCACTGCGGCTCGGACGAGGAGGCGGCCGAGCTCGCTGCGGCGGTGATCGAGGAGCTCAACCCGGTCGAGGTTGGGGACAACTATGTCATCTCGGCCGGCACCGGCATCGGCCAGAAGCTCGAGCGGATCTTGCGGGCCGCCGGCTCGCCCATGAGCAAGGCCGGGCTGATGGGGTACTTCGACCCCGCGAAGGAGCGTCAGGTCGCCAACGCACTAGCACGTCGGGACACCTTCTGCGTCGTCGAGCGGGGCAAGTACGGGCTCGTCGAGTTCGGCATGACCCCCTTGCCGCGACTGCGCGACCTCATCTACGAGGAGATCGACAAGCACGGGCAGGTGGCCATCTCGTACTTGCAGGGCCTCGCCGAAGAGCTCGGCTACAGCCCGACGTCGGTCCTCCTGTACGCCGCCCTCCCCGACCTGGTCGAACAGGGAGGCGCGCTTCGCCACCGACGCCCCGAGGATCGCTCCCCCCATCCCGATCCGGCCTTCGACCACGAGTGCGTCCGTGTCGCGCGCGGCCCCAACACAGGGCGCTGGTCGGTGCTGCTGAGCGTCAACCACGGCCGCCTCTACACCGGCTCCCAGCGATTCCCCCGCGCGCTGGCCGGCGTCGTCGGGCTCGAGTTCGGGAGCCGGAAGGTGCCCGTCGTAGTCAACGGTGTGTCGGTCCGGGCCACCTACCTGGCCCACTACCCCTACCTCCTCGGCGGAGAGCTGCGGCCGCTGTTCGACAAGCTCGGCTACGCCGATGGCCAGCGGGTACGTATCGTGGCGTCAAACGCGATGGCAATGGAGATCGTGCCGGTGCCCGACGCGTCCGGCCTCGAGTCGCCGTTCCGAGCGCTGGTGGACGGTGCCGGCCTCTACGACGAGTCGGGCTCGGCGGTGCCGCAGGCCGAGGTCGTCGATGCGATGGCCTATGCCGTCGGCTTCGACGCTCCGGTGCCCGTCCAGGCCTTCGCGCAGCGCCTGCGCGACCGGCACAACGGCGCGTGGCTCGAGGCGCTGGAGCTCATCCACCCGGAGCTGGCCCGATGACAGCCAGTTCTGCGTCAAGCGAGATGTGGGCCGCGGCGAGGCCCCTCCGGACAGCAGACAGCTGGCCGGAGAACCGGATCCCGGACGCCGACACACAACCATCCGTCCACGCCGCCCATGGTGAGCGGACGCACTGCCCGAGCAAGGGTCGTGCCGGGGCCTCCGGACGTCGACGTGGCCAGACCACAGGAGAGACATCATGGCTGTGAAGCACAGCGACTTCGTCTTCGTCGAGGAGACCTTCGACGTCGACGAGTACCCAGCAGAGATCAAGCCGACGCAGGGCTCGGATCGCTTCCCGGTCGTCCCGCCGAGGGCGAAGGCGGACGAGAAGATCCTGTCCAAGCCGATGCAGTTGTTCCAGCAGCGACTGGCCGAGGAGAACGGCATCGACCCGGAGCATGTCGACGTTCGGCTCTTGCGGACCGTCGAGGCGGCGGACGGCTGGCCCGACCAGAACGTGCGCAACTTCAGCACCGGCCGGGTCCGGTCCATCTCCACCGAGCGCGGCGAGATCCGCTTCGTCGACTTCGTGGCGAACCCGCTCGCCCTGACGCACGACCCGAACAACGGTCGCACCATTGCCGACGCCAGGGCGAAGCGCCTGCCCTATCTCGAGGCAGCCGGGGACGACCCGTTGCTGCACACGCCGATCATCGTCGTCGAGGACGCCCCCGAGTTTGTGCAGGCGGTGCAGGAGTCGGCCCGGTCCCTCGGGTTCACCGACACCGTGGCCCCGGGGTCGAAAGACCTGAACGACATCAACTGGGTGGGGCTCCAGGGCGTGCACGAGCCCACCCTCGTGGCGCCGATCATCGTCCGGGACACGGAGGGCCACATGACGTGGGCCCTCATCGTCCTCGACGGCAACCGGCGGCTGGCCATGCAGCGACGCATCCTGCGCGAGGCCCTCGGCTTCTCGACCGGCGACGTGGAGAGCTGGTCGGACCACTTCCTCCGGGCCGACGGGAAGATCGAGCTGCGGCCCGTAACGGCGAAGGACGTCGTGGCCGTCCGCCGAAAGGCGCTGTTCAAGGACATGACTGGCGCCTACTGGCAGCCGTCGTCGGGGGCCGAAGACGTCGTCGAGAAGTGGCTGGCCGATGCCGGCATGGCCCAGCGGACCGTCGCCCGCAACCGGGTCATCCCCGTGCGCCTGATCGTGGGCTACCGCAACGTCACCACCGCGGACGGGGAGCGCTCGGCAGCGATGGAGGCCATCCACCGCTATGTGCGCCGCACGCACATCGCCGAGGCGGCCCAGCAGGACTGGTCGGAGGAAACCCAGTCAATGCAGGTGGCCCTCGACGCCATGCGCAAGATGCAGGTCCGGGCGCCCCAGACGAAGGGCTACACCATGCCGCTGTCGGAGCCTGAGCTCGCCGCTGTCTACAGCAACAAGATCGTGGCGTGGAGCGGGGCGGACCCCGAAGACTCGGCCCATCCGCTGCGGCTCGGGGCGAAGGTGCTCGCCACGTTCGTCTGCGACGACCACACGGCGAGCTTCGATGTGCGACAGTCCCTCGTCGCCCACTCGATGTCGGTCCACCACACGAAGGTCCGTGAAAACCGCGCCGAGGTGGGGGCGGTGGTGACCATGCCGATTTTGGGCATCGAGGCGAAGCCCGGCAGCCGCAGCGCCTACAACCGGGCCGAGGCCGTCATTGACCGCATGAGCCGGCATCCTATGTTCGCGGCGGTGAAGCGGCACCCGAAGGGCGAGCCGTGGTGGGCTTTCCTCGGTCTGCCCATGGACGAATTGCTCGACCTGGTGCGGAAGGACCTCGCTGGCATCGTCGGCGACGCGGGCAGCGACGAGAAGTCGGTCGGCCCGTGGGGTGGGCCGTCGCGGGCGCTTATATTCCTCGCCGGCATCGCCCAGACCACCAACCCGATGTTCGAGCCGAACAAGGGCGAGGCGGCGGCGCTGTGGCAGCTGACCTTGAACGGCCTCGGCAACACCCGCGGCGAGTCGGCCACCACGCCCGACCTCATCATCCAGCGGGTGCTCGTGATGCACCGGGAGAAGGGTGCCGAGCAGCTGGCGGAGATGGTGCAGGCGGCCCTCGAGCGACGGCTACCGGCGAACGTGATCGTCCCTGAGTACGTGTCGAAGGACTCCCACGGTCACCTCGACCCCACCACCAAGGGCTACCTGACCGAGGAGTTCCTGCGGTCGGCCGAGCACATGGGCTGGGACCCCACGAGCGGGAGGCCCAAGTCCGGCTCGCGGGATCCCTACACGCGGACGCTCGAGCAGATCGAGCACGCCCTCAATACGGCCGCCGGCTATGTGAAGCAGGTGCTCGACACCGGCAAGGGCGCTGGCGGCGGAGCGGTCGGAGAGCCCTCGTTGGCCGAGCGCTTCTGGGACAGCGGGCTGCCCGAGACCTACACCAGCGCGCTGCTGCCGGTGGTGGAAGAACTGCGTGACTTCCTACGAGACGGGCAGCTCACCGCCACCCGGCGGGCGCGCGCCGCGGCATCCCAAGCTGGATCGGGGGAGTCGTGACGGCGGCGGTGCGCGCCGCCGAGGCGGCGTCGCACTTCACCGAGCGTGACGTCTGGCGCTGGCGCCACTACATGGGACGCCTGTGCGAGCCCGGAGCCGCCGTCGAGCTGTACGGACTCGTCCACGACGAAGGCGGGTGCCATCTGCGCGACCGAACCCTCGGCGTGGGGGTGTGTATCTATGTCGCCGTCGACGACGCCGGGGCCTGCCTCTACATCGGCCAGTGCCGGCGTCCCGGCGGCAGCGTGGTACAGCGGATCGACGGGCACCACGCCATCCCCGATCACGCCACCGGGCTGTGGGTGTTGCCGATCCGGGCGGACTGCCCGAAGGCGGCGCTTGACAGCCTCGAGGGCGAGATGATCAGCGCCTACCGGCCGCCCTACAACGTGATGCACTGTCCGGCCACCGTCCGAGCGGTGAGGGCCGAGTTGTGACCACACCCGTCGCCCCGTGCAGCCCCGACGCCACCGTCGCGTTCCTGGAGGCTCGCTTCGGCCCGGAGGTGGCCAAGGCCATCGACCCGGCGAGCCGGCTCGCCGCCGCCCGCCAGCGTCGCATTCTCGAGATGCGGCGCGGTGGGCAGCTGCGGCACGCCGAGCGCTTCGGGTGGTTGAGCCTCGCCGCCTGGGTCCTCGGCGTGAAGCCGGCCGTTATAGGCCGGCTGGACCCGACTTCGCGGGCAATCGTCCACCGGTCGAGTGCCCGTGACGTACTGCCGGATCCGCTCGGTGCCGACCAGGCACCGAACCTCGCCGCCGTCGGCGACTCCGGGCTCGAGGCGAGCGACCCCAGGGACCCCCTGGGGTTCCGAGTGTTCGAGCTTGCGGTCGCCGCCACCGGTGGGCCGCTCGTCGAGGTGGAAGGAGCAACGTTCAGTGCCGGCGCCCTCGCGTCGGCCCTGCGGGCCCGGTTGGAGGAGGCCGGCCGTGGCTGAGCTCTACCTCTCCGGTCCGGACACCGTCACGGTGCCCGCGGGCGACGACATCGCGCCGGCCGTCTTTGCCGAGATGGCTGACGCGCTGGCGCACGTCGCGCTCGAGGTGTCAGCGCGCTATGTCACGCTGCCGCTTCGCGACCCAGCCGGGTGGCTGTGGTACTTCACGGACCCCCAGCTGCCCTACCGTTTCGACGACCGTCTGGTCGAGTTCCTGCGCCACCAAGTGCAGGAGGACGGAGTCCGCCTTGATGTACTCGCCCGGCGTCCTGAGGAACAGGCGCAATGGCCGGCGCGCATCGCCACGGTGGCGCACCTCGGCATCACCCGAGAACCGACCCCCCCGCAGCGCCGGGACGTGGCCCGGCTCATAGCTCTTGGCGGCGGCGCCAACTTCTCGGTCCCCGGGGCCGGCAAGACGGGCATGACCTACACGCTCTACAGCGCGCTGAAGCAGCTCGGCGAGGTGGAGCAGATGCTCGTGCTGGCGCCGATCTCCGCGCACGAAGCGTGGGAGACGGAGACCGTCCTCATGTATGCGCCGGGCGCGGCGCCAAGTTTGCACGTGGGACCTGGACGTGCGGGGGCGGCAGAGGTGGTCGTCACGAATTACGAGCGCCTGGAGAACCGGGGCCGGCTCGATGCGCTGATGGCGTTCTGCCGGCTCCGCCGCACCCTCGTAGTCTTCGACGAGGCCCATCGGGTGAAGGCGGGCCCGAAGGGCATCCGTGGCGCTGCCGCCCTCGAGCTGTCGGCCGCCGCCCACCGTCGCGGCGTGCTCACTGGCACCCCACAGCCGAACTCGCCCCAGGACCTCGCCCGTGTGCTCGAGCTCGCTTATCCCGGCCACGGCTTCCGGCTGGCCGCACAGGACTCGGACTCGCTCATGTCGGCCTACTGCCGGGTGACGAAGGACGAGCTCGGACTACCACCGCTTCTCAACCTCAAGGAGCACGTGCCCCTTTCGCCAGCGCACGACCAGGTCTACGAAGCCCTCGTGAACGCTGCGGCGCGGGCGGTGCTCCGCGACCCCTCGCTGAGAAGTGACTTCAGCCGGGCCGGGCGCATTGTGATGCTCCTACTCCAGGCGGCGACCGACCCGACGGCCGTGCTCGGGTTTGGCGGGGAGCTGGCCATGCTGGCGGACCGGGCCGATCTCGACCTGGAGCGGCTCGTGAGCGAACTGCCGGCCAACTTCGTGCCCACGAAGTTCGTGCGCGTCGCCCAGTACGTGGCCGACAAGGCGGCGGCCGGGAGCAAGTGCGTGGTTTGGGCCAGCTTCCGCCACCACGTGCGTCGCCTCGAGCGACTACTCGCTCCTTACCACCCGGCGGTGGTTTCCGGCGACGTGGCGCGTCCCAATCGCCAGGCCGAGATCGACCGGTTCCGCCACGATCCGGAGTGCCAGGTGCTGGTGGCTACCCCCCAGACGCTGTCGGAGGGGTTGTCACTCCACTACACGACGACGCACCAGATCCACTTAGACCGCACCTTCAACGCCGGCATGCTCCTCCAGTCGATCGACCGCACGCACCGGCTGGGGCTGCCGCAAGACGCCGAGTGCACGGTGACCTACCTCATGGCCATCCGGCGCGACGGTAGCGACACCATCGACGACGTGGCAGACCGCCGGCTCGACGCCAAGGTGCTCGACATGGCCCGCAAGCTCAATGACCGCCAGGTGGCAACCTTGGCCTTCCCTGACGGCGACGACTGGCTGTCGGACACGGACCTTCTCCTCGGTCCCGGTCAGGACGGCGATCTCGCTGCGCTGTTCCACCATCTTCGGGTGGTGTGAGAAGGGGAGTCATGACGAACCACTCTGCGCGAACGCCAGCCGGTGCCGACGGCCTGTGGGCGCCGGCTGTTCGATCGCTGCCGCCGGACGACGGCTTTGCACTTGAGCCGAGGCTCGATCGTGGCGACGCAGCCCGGGCACGGAACGCCGTGGCCGTCCAAGGACACTTTTCTCAATCACGAACTCGGCACCAGGGACAACGAGGGCCTGTTGGTTGGCTTTTCGTGTCATCACCTCTGGTGGTGGTGCCTCGAAAAGCCAACCGCGACCGAGAATCGCCGGAAGGCCCATCTACCTGGGAGAACGCAAATTCGCGCACTCAACCTGCAGAGACGAGGTGGTCAGGGCGTTCGGTGTACTGGATGCCGCTGGGGGAGAGCGGGCCTTCACGGTGGGAGAGGTCTACGAGGCGATGGTCGCCAATGGGACCTCTTGGTCTCGGGCGACGGTTGCGAAGACCATGCTAAGGATGACGCGGCCTGCCCGTCGGCCGCCCTACGTACTCCTTGACAGGGCAGGCCCGGATCAGTACCAGATGCACTCAGATGCGATCTCGATAGATTTCATACCATCTCATCAACTTGGCTAATGGACTGGCGGTGAAATGGCGGGGCAGGTTCGGCATGTGGTGCCGAGGCGATCCCGATCAGGCCGGGGACGAGGGAGAGCGTCACAGCGGACGAAGCGGCATCATGCATGTGTGACGAACATCGACCCCGACACCGAGAGTGATGAGACAACCGGAATCGGCGAGGGTGCCGAGGAGGACTGGGAAGCCGGGATGCTCGGCGCCGTCCGCTTCGATGGACTCAGCTCTACGGACTTCGAAGAGTTCTGCTTTGACCTGATGGCGGAGACGGACTTCGTCAACGTCGATTGGCGAAAAGGTACGCCGAAGGACGCATCACCAGCCGACCGCGGCCGCGACATTGTGGCCCAACTCCCGCGGGCTGACGTAGATGGTCACCAGTACCTGGAGACCTGGTTCGTGGACTGCAAGCACTACGAGCGAGGCGTGCCGCCCGACGCACTCCAGAGCACGATCGCTTGGGCTCAGGCTGAACGTCCGGCAGCAGTCCTCTTCATCGCGTCTGGCTACTTTACCAACGGCGCCAAGGACTGGATCGCTCAGTACGAGGCCAACACCCACCCACCCTTCCGGATCCGAATGTGGGAGATGCCGCAATTGCGGCGGTTGCTTGGTGATCACTTGGATGTCGCCTTCAGACACGACGTCCAGACGGAGACACTTCGACGAGTGTCCGACATTCTCGTTGCCGAGGCAGAGTTGTTCGATCGGCTGTGGTATGGCCGCGGGCCGCATCGTGATGCCCCGGATCCTGAGGACTTGCAGCCCGACATTGCGGCGCGCATGTGTGCAGCGCAACGCGAGGTTGAGGAGAAGTACGGCGTCGAGCTTCTCGACAAAGACGTGGAAAGCGAGTGGGCTTGGGGCTTTCTCTCTGGCAAGGTCTCCGCGAGCCGGTGGGTTCTTGGGTACGAGTGGGACATGCTCGACAGTTGAACGAAGCGATCAGTGTTCACACGAACGTCCGGGAATCAGCGTTGGCGGCCTAAACCCCTATCCCGTACTCCCCGATCAGGTCCTGCTGGATCACGCCTACCTTGTGGCGCGCGGCGTACGACCGGTCGCCCTCATCGGGGCCCGTCCGGGTGATCCAGATTGTGTGCAAGAGACGTTCGCAAGGCTGAAAGCCCTGGCCAGCGACGCGACTATTCCATTCGTGATCCCTGGTACCCATCCGGGCACCGTGGAGTATGGATATGCGGCCGCTCCGTGGTGCGTGGACCTGTTGCAGTGGACTTGGTCCGCGTGCCCAAAGTCACAGCGGCACCGAATTGTCGGGCTGCTGCTCGGTTACAGCGCGGACGCAATCCGACGCTTTGACGAGTTGGAGGTCGGGCAGCGTTATTTGGTCGGATCGTCCAGCTCGAAGTGCGTGCCTCCACAGCCCTCGCAAGGTGGGAACTTGTGACCAAGGGGCATCGTGACCCGCTTGCCACAGGCCGTGCAGTGGTAGATACCAGCCAGGGTGTTGATGTCGTCGGTGTTCGGCATTTCAATTTCCCTTCGTTCATGATCGACCAAAACGGGCCACTTTCTCAGGGGGCAGGCGGTTGACGTTCCGCTTTAGTTCGGCGCTGTGCCGCGAGGATCGCCATGCGGTCGGCGGAGGCTTGAGAGGCAGCCTCACGTTTGGCGCGCATGGCAGCAGCCGCAGCCGCAAGTTCCTTTGCTTTGGTGGTAGCGACCTCACGTTCTGCCCGGCGCTGCTGAAGGGCGGCGGCGCGCTTCGCTTCGGCGATATGGCGGTCTTGAGTGATTTGCGCCATCAGTGCCTCATGGGCGAGCTTGCGTTTGGTAGCGGCTCCCTTCTTCGACCACTTGACGATGCGCAGCACCGCGTAGGTCCCGACCAACATGACCAGGATGAACAGCCATGCCCAGTCCATCGACCAGTGCATGGCTTCGCAGGTCAACGGGGCGAGGATGCAAAGGCAGAAGACGACCATCAGCGCCTCGGAGGCCGGGTCGGAGTCGACCTGAGGGCTACCCCGTCGCGAGTGGCCGCCGTAGACCCTGACGCCTGGGAACACCTTGACCGAGTACCGCGGCACAGCCGAAGCCTACCGGTCCACGACTGCTTTGACTTTCGCTACTCGTTTCGCCGGTCCCTCCTAGTAGAGGTCAGCGCGTCCCCTCAAGCCCGGCGAGGTGAAGGGCGCCAAAATCACGATCAAGCCGGTGAGCTGGCACTTCGCTTCGACAACGGGCATCATCCGCCGTGGTCCTCTCCCTTCTCTACCTCGGCTTGTGCCGGCTCCTCGGCCTCGTTCTCTCGTGCCGTCGGTCCGAGTCGGACAAGGACGCCGAGATCGTCGTACTCCGTCAGAGGTGCGAATCCTCGAACGTCAACTCTACGGACGTGTCCGGTACCGGCGAGGCGTTCGAGACGTTCGGTGCGGTTGTCGTACTCGAGGAGGAACGGCAGGCTGGCGTCGGCTTCAGCCAGGAGGGCTGGGAGCTGGTCCGCACCTTCAGTGACCAGGCGTCCGGGGCGACCACCGAACGCCCTGTCCCCCTCTTTCCCGTTTCCTGCCTGTGCGGGCCTAATGATTCAGACTCGAGGCACAACGTCTCAGGCGTCAAGCTCGAGCACCGCCCGAAGCACTCGAGAGGCGCCACCGCGGGTCAGGGTGTTGTGCCGCATGTCACTAGAGACTGAGCTACGGGCGTACTTCAAACTGCCTTGTGGCAAGAGATAATGAAGGTTGTCATTGGCCGGTCGGAGCATCTCCCTCGCTGACAGCGACGCGAACACCCCGCGGCGTCCCTGCTGTCCGCAATGACGCTCCGAGAAGAGGAATGTCCCGAAAGGAGGTGAAATGCCTTGACAGATCGTAGAGCAGGCCCGCACCAGGGGCCGTACGTCGGCAAGGAGCCTCGCACACGCAACAAGGATGGCTCGTGGCGCAAGAAGCGCAGCGACGCGGAAAAGCCACAGCCGGCGGCAAAGACCACGAAAAAGAGCAAGTAGATCGGTTCCACGGCGATGGGCTTGCACAGGCACACCCATACGGCGGGTCTCAGCATCCTGAACGCGTCCGGTCCTGTCGTGGCGTGGTGCTGGGGGGCACATGTACCTGGTGTTTGCAAGGGCAGCTAGAGATTGACCTCTACGGTCGCTGAAGGGCCAGAAAGTGAAGGGGGGTCCAGGTCGGAGGTGGCTAGCCTCGTTCCCGAGCCCCGTCAGGCAGGATCGCGAGAATCCGCGCGCGAGGCGGCGTTCGGCTTTGAGGACACCGAGGGCGGTTCTGCCGACTCAGCCCGAGATGTTGCCCCGCAGAATGTTGCCTCCGAAGGTTCACTAGAGTTGCGACGGATATGGTGCGGGGCGTGGCGCGCCTAGACGATTCGAGAAGGCTGGCCGTGGAAGGGTCGTCACCCCGAGGAGTCGGAAATGGCTGATCACAGCTCGATCGAGTGGACCCAGGCCACATGGAATCCAACGACCGGCTGCGACCGCATCTCGCCGGGATGTGACCACTGCTACGCAC
>Ga0182030_10003482_pt1 | contig 33634 bp, 26 predicted proteins | sample 812S3MmetaG_FD_121299 | JGI IMG/M metagenome (GOLD analysis project Ga0182030, IMG submission 121299) | Permafrost microbial communities from Stordalen Mire, Sweden - 812S3M metaG (Illumina Assembly) | ecosystem: Environmental > Terrestrial > Soil > Wetlands > Permafrost | place: Sweden...
ACAGGAGATCAACACCGCGATGGAAAGATTAAACAACCGACCTAGAAAGAGACTTGGATTTCAGACACCGAATCAAGTATTCTTTAAGTCAGGCGTTGCGCTTCATATTTGAACCCGCGACCTAATTTTAGTCTATGAAGGAATTTTATGAATTTCTCTGAGTTTCTTGAAAAGTATTGGCCATTTATTGCACTGGTACTCTGGTTTGCATATAAATGGTGGAAGACAAAAAGAGTCAGCGCAATGCTGCCAGAACTTAAAATAAGTGGCGATATTGATCGATGTTAGATCGACTGTCGAGTTTGCAAGTGGAAACGCCCTTGGAACAATTAACATCCCTCTTACTGAGCTGGGAAGTAGACTCGATGAGATACCCAAGTCTTAACCCGTTGTTCTCTGCTGTGCAAGCGGTACACGAAGTGGGATGGCAAAACTGATGCTAATAAAGAATGGATATGCGCGAAGGGGGATCTGGAACACGTTCGAAGCCTATACACCTTTCGACAAGCTAAAGGCGAACGGACTTCAAATATCATCGGGCCGCATCAATAAGAGCCACAAAATAAATAATATAATTGTTTGCCGATTAAGATGTTGTGAAGCATGAAAACTCATGCCATCCTGATATTTGATTGGTAATTCACAATATTTGTGAATAACATTATTTACTGTAAAGGGGAGCAGTAATGAGTGACGTTATCAGCCAGTACCGAATCGAAAATGAACCTTATTACCGCGTCGTTTCAGATGAAGTAGACATCTATGAGGCCGCCTATACCGAGCGTATGCCCCTGATGCTTAAAGGGCCGACAGGTTGCGGTAAAACCAGATTCATTGAACATATGGCGTGGAAGCTCAAGAAGCCGTTGATTACTGTTGCCTGTAACGAGGACATGACGGCATCAGATTTGGTCGGACGCTTTCTGCTTGATGCCAATGGCACGCGCTGGCAAGACGGACCGCTAGCTATCGCGGCGCGTTTCGGAGCGATTTGCTATCTCGATGAAGTGGTGGAGGCGCGCCAGGATACGACGGTAGTGATACATCCGCTTACTGATAACCGTAGAATTCTCCCCCTGGAAAAAACAGGTGAGCTTGTGCATGCCCATCCGGATTTTCAACTGGTAATCTCCTACAACCCCGGCTACCAAACCGTGATGAAGGACCTGAAGCAATCCACCAAGCAGCGTTTTGGTGCGCTCGATTTTAATTATCCGGAAAGCGGAATCGAACAGGAAATCGTTTTACATGAGAGTGGCGTTTCGCAAGAAGTGGCAGGTAAGTTGGTTTCCATTGCAAAAATGGCACGTAATCTGAAAGGCCACGGTCTTGTCGAAGGTATCTCAACACGGATGCTGATTTATGCGGGAAATCTGATTGCAAGGCATGTCGAACCCCAAAAGGCCTGCCGTGTTGCATTAGTATCTCCGATCACAGACGACGCAGATATGCGCGATGCCCTTGATGCGGCAGTTGCTGCACATTTTGGATAAGCCATGATTTCCGCCTTCAATCGCCTTGCCAGCGAGTTGAAGAACTACCTCAGCCCTACCACCAAGACCGCTCCGGCGATGATCGGGGAAAAAGTCCAGTTCGCCGATGTTCAGCGCCGCCTCACGATATATCTCCGAGCGTTATGGGAATGTGAATTCGCGATAAAGCAGGCCGAAATTGATGATCTCGGTAATTGGGTCGGAAGGCCTTTCATCGAATATTCCGTGATCAATTTGCCCCAGTCTTATTACGATTTCGCACTGGATGGCATTCAACACGTCACGGGTATGGAAATTTATCGTGCAGCCGCGGCGCATGCAGCGGCACACCTTATGCACAGAAAAATACAACTCTCTGAGCACTCACTTAACAAATGGCAGATTGCCACAATTTCAGTGATCGAGGATGCGCGGGTTGAGACCTTGTCTATCCGCAGATTTCCAGGGTTGAAGCATCTCTGGGCCGCACAGCATATCGCTAATCCGCAAGACAACAAAACGGCCGGTGATTATCTTAACCGTCTGGCCCGCTCTTTGCTGGACGAAGGTTTTCAAGATGATGACCTTTGGGTTAAACAGGGACGTGAGCTTTTTAATTCGGCGGAAGACTTGACTGACGAGCAGATTTCACGCTCCATAGGATTAATACTTGCGGATACATTTCTGGAAAAACAAATACAGTTCGATGTCCAATCATACAAACAAAGTGCACTCTATCATGACGACAACCGCTATCTCTGGAAGAGCCAAAAGGCACCACTGGAAATTATTAATCCCTATCTCAGGTCGCATGCAGCCGTTGGAATAGAAGAGAGCGAAAAATATACCAAGGAACGCCCGAATCAAAAACTCGAGCTAGCGAAGGGTTTAAAGTCGGTTTCTGAAACTTATTTCTATCCGGAATGGAATTATCGTACCCGAACCGAGGATCAATCCTGGGTGACTTTACGTGAAAAGTTACCAGTCCCCGGCGATATAAAAATCGCTGAGAAAATTATCGCTGAAAACAAGCATCTGATCGCTCGCATGAAAACCCTGCTCCGCGCTATTCGTGACGGGGCACCGTACCGCATCCGAAAACTCGAAGAAGGTGATGAACTGGACATTAATGCGGCGATCCGCGCTCGTGTAAATATCAGGTTGGGTGAACAACCTGACTCCAGGGTCATGATCCGTTCAGTACAAAAAACAAGAGACATTTCTGTGTTGCTGTTGCTCGATATTTCCAGATCAATGAACAATAAAATCAGGGAACACGAGCACACAGCACTTGAACTTGCCCAGCAATCCAGTATTTTATTTGCCGAAGCAATTTCTTCCGTCGGTGATCCATTTGCCATCCACGGTTTCTGTTCCGACAGCCGTCATTTTGTCGAGTATTTTTGCCTTAAAGATTTTGATCAACCCTATGATGACGTTTCAAAAACCAGAATCTCCGGTATCGCGGGTCATCACGGTACCCGTATGGGGGCGGCAATACGTCACGCTACCCATTATCTCAACAATCAAAATTCCGGCAAAAAATTACTGCTGATGATTACAGACGGTGAACCCGCAGATACAGATACTACGGATCGGACCTACTTGCGCAATGACGCAAAGAAATCTGTTGAAGATGCGAGACGCAACGGCATTCAAACCTATTGCATCAGTCTCGACCGGGAGGCTGACCGCTATGTGTCGAGAATTTTCGGCGCAAAGAACTATCAGGTGGTTGATCATGTTAAATGTTTACCCGAAAAGGTCCTCCTTATCTACGCGGGGTTGGCACGCTAACCTCCGTGGCTTAAACTAACTGATCGATAAAATATTTAATTTACTTACAGTACAAGGACACCACGAATCGCGCACCCACCGTTATATTCGTTTTGCATCCACTGCCACACGTTGCCTCTCATGCCATATTATCCGTACCCATTAGGTTGCTTCTGGCCTACCACAGAGATTTTTTTTGAGAAATTCAGTGTTTATAGTTATTGTCTTTATTAAGGTACTGTAGATAAAGCTCAGTACATTTCTCCATACTCTCAGATGAGTTAGTAAGAATTGCAATTAGCTTAATAAGATCGGTCAATTAATCAATATTTTCCAACTGATGTAATTCAAATTTGCAATAACCATTGCAATACATTGGATATAAATATTGACTTACCCCTTGCGAATTAAGCAAATAGTCTTTATAGTTAAATTAGTGTTTGCTTATATGTTAATGTTCTAATAATTGATTATTGAAATTTTTTGAAGACTATCCTCTAACTGAAGCCTTCATCAACGCCCACGATAAGTCGGCTTGCTAATTCATATAGGAGATAGAAAGTGTGGTATTTCGCTTGGATGTTGGGAGTTTCAATGGCTGTACTGTTGGCAATCGTCAATACAATGATGTGCGATGCTCAAGCTTGTGCGGTTGAACATGCAGAACAGCTCAAACACCCATTGAAGTAATTCGTTATCGCTATAGCAATTTTTTGTAGCACTTAAAAATATTGATAAAGGGGAATTAAATGTCACGAGTTGTAATCTTAGGTGCCGGAATAGCTGGCCATACCGCTGCAAGATATTTGAATAAGTGGATTGGCAACAACCACGAAATTATCGTAGTTTCACCAAATGCGAAATGGAATTGGATTCCATCCAATATTTGGGTTGGTGTTGGACAAATGTCCGAAGAGCAAGTTACCTTTGACCTCGACGAAGTCTATAAGAAAACCAATGTTAAATTTCGCCAAGCCAAAGCGATTTCAATTCATCCTGAAGGTGATAATGCAAATGCATCCCCTTTCGTGAAAGTGGAATATACCCACCCTGGCAACGCGGGAGTTCAGGAAAATATTCATTTCGACTTTTTAGTGAACGCTACAGGCCCTAAATTAAATTTTGGAGCAACTGAAGGTTTGGGTCCGGAGCATGGACATACTGTCTCAGTTTGTACTTTTGGTCATGCAAAAGAAGCAAACAAAAAGCTGCAGGCCAACATTAACGCAATGCGAAATGGTGAAAACAAAACATTTGTGATCGGTACCGGACACGGCATGTGTACTTGCCAGGGCGCTGCCTTTGAATATATCTACAACGTTGATCATGTATTGCGCGAAGCGGGTGTCAGGGATAAAGCCAAAATCATCTGGATCAGCAATGAATATGAGCTCGGTGACTTCGGCATGGGCGGCGTTCATATAAATCGTGGCGGATATTTAACGAATGGAAAAGTATTTGCCGAATCTTTGATGGTAGAGCGTAATATCACTTGGATCACCCGTGCGCATGTTAAAAAGGTTGAGGCTGGCAAAATACATTACGAAACATTAGACGGTACATTCCATGAATTGGAATTCGATTTCTCCATGCTGATCCCGCCCTTCGCAGGTGTCGGTCTTAAGGCATTTAATAAAGCCGATGAAGATATCACCAGCCAAGTTTTTGCGCCAAATGGTTTTATGAAAGTTGATGCGGACTATACCGCCAAACCCTATATGGAATGGAGTGCAAGAGATTGGCCTCGAACCTACCTGTCGCCGTCGTATCGAAATATGTTTGCTGTTGGAATCGCCTTTGCTCCACCACATATGATTAGCAAGCCAATGCAAAGCGCGAATGGCACGCCTATTAACCCTACTGCGCCAAGAACAGGCATGCCGTCAGCAGCTATGGCGAAAGCCGTAGCGATGAGCATCAGAGACATGGTGAACGGGGCTGAAAAACCAACCCACACTGCTTCGATGGCTGAAATGGGAGCGGCGTGTGTCGCTTCAACAGGATCAAACATATTAAATGGAACGGCAGCAACCATGACCGTGTTCCCAGTGGTCCCTGACTATGAAAAATATCCTGAATATGGCCGGGATATGAATTTAACCTTTGGTGAAATCGGATTGGCTGGCCATTGGATGAAATACGTCCTCCATCATACATTTATTTATCAGGCTAAGATGAATCCGGGCTGGTCGATTCTTCCTGATTAATTATAAATGCAAATATAAGGAAATAATATGTCAAACAAAATAACCAACAGAGAGCCATACCAACAGGCCTATTACCCCCCAACACCGACAAGGTTTACCCGGTTCATGAGAACGTGTGTCATTTGGCAGTTATATCGATTTTTGATTATCAACTTGAAAATGCTCAAACTGCTTTCGAATTCGCATCACTAGTATTCGGCAATTAATTGCAATAGAAAAGCAGGCTTAGCCTGCTTTTCTATTTGTTAGCAGCTCCATTGGGAATCAAATTAAGAGCCTGCTACTACTGGTTATTGCTTGCGTACTACAGGTAGCCCCGCACGAAACCATGCTAAAGTTCCTCCATTAACATTGCAAACGTTATTGAAACCGGCGTCATGCAGAATTTGTACTGCAGTAGCAGAGCGGACTCCAGAACGACATATAACTGCGATTGATTGGTTCTTATCCGTTGTAACTTCATGAAATCGAGTATTCAACTGCCCCAAGGGTATATGTATCGCATTTTGCGCATGAATCTCAGCATACTCATTGGGCTCACGCACATCTAATAACAAAGATCCTGCAACGTTTAACTTATGTGCCTGAGTTACATCTACTTCATCAGTGGCAGACGGGAAAATTGATTTGATAAAATTCAATACCATATTTCACCCATAATCTATATTCAAGAATAATTCAAATTCAATCATGAATAGTCAGTAATTTTTTATATAGACTATGCTGATGTACAAAATACTTCTCTCATCATACTGACTAACCTGAGTGTTCTCGGGTCATCAATTCTATAAAATACTTGATTACAATTTTTGCGTGTTGTTAATACTCCTTGTTCTCGCATAATAGCAAGGTGCTGTGAAATATTGCTTTGCGAAGTGCCGATAGATTCCACAATTGACTGCACATTCAACTCATCACCGCCTAATATACACAAGACTTTGAGTCGTAATGGATGTGCCATCGCTTTAATTGCTTTTGAAGCTTTTAATATGTCTTCTTCTTTGTCTATCAATCTTAAATTCATACTGTCGCATGCCACATTTAATTTCTTGTTATAAAACGATTGGCGAAAACCAAATCCTGTTCCGAAATATCACCTGCGATTGATGACAATCTAATCCTATTTACAATCAAATTGACCTGCTCTTCCAACAAAACCAACTTGGATGAAATATAGTCACTTTGAGCACCCAACAATTCCAGTGTCGTTCTTGCCCCTTGTCGGTGACTTTTCTCAGTAGCATCGAGCCGTTCTTTGCTTAACGCTACAATTCTATTAAGTGACGCAATTCGGTCTTTGCCCGTATTTAGAGCAAACCAGGTTGAGTTAATTTGTTTTTCAATTTGTAGCGAAGCATGTTCATATTCCTGTTTTGCTTTTTCTGCCAAGTAATAAGCTTCATCTTTTTTTGCAGAACGATAGCCGTCTGTTAATGGGACTGTAAGTTGAACGCCGATCATATTATTGCTTGTCGTGTTACTTGCAGAGCCAAAATCACCGTATCCATTGACTTCGTCTCTTTCTATTTGTGCAAACAGATTGACTTTTGGAGATAAGCTTGAATTGTATTTGTCAATTTCAGACAACTGTATTTGCTCTCGTATTGCTAATATTTTTAGCTGGGGATTTTGAAGTTTCGCCTTGCCAATCCATTCGTTGAAACTCCCAACGGAAATGCTAGCGACGTTAAAACTCTCTTCTAGCGTATTTGTTGTAAAGTTTTGTCCTGTTAATTCTTTTAACATTAACAAATTATTCTTGTATGCCAATTGCACGTTTTGAAGCTTTGCCTTAATGGCTTCTACTTGTTCTGCAGTTTCTTGCAAATCAATTTTGCTTGCATCTCCCAAATGGTGGCGTTTGCTGATTTCAGAATAAGTATTGGACACCGCGTTTTGTTGCTCAATGAGCAGATTGATGACGGATTGCGATTTCAGTGTCTCAAAATAATTTTCAGCAACTTGTAAAATCAGGATTTTATCGGCCGCGATCATCCCCATGTCCGAGACATCGGCAGACAATTGTAGTTGGCCTTTTTGAGCTGATAATTCACGGTCATACAATGGTTGTGATGCTTGAATGCCTACTTTTGTTCGTGCACCATAATTGATTGAAGTATTGAAATTTGCGCCACTGAACGTTCCAAAGCCCGGCATAGAAACCTGGGCTCCTGTCGTAGACGAGTTTTCATTAACGATTCCAGCTCCGGCGACAAAATTGACGCTTGGCCTGAGCAAAGTATCACCCAATTGTCTACGAGCTTCACCGGCTGATTTGTCGGATTGAGCCGCGAGATATTCCGGATCATGAACTTTTGCAGCCTGCCAAACTTCCAATAGATCGGCTGCAAAAGTATTTGAGCAAAACAGAATACTGAGTAACACTGCCTGCAATGCCGTTACGACTATTCCTAATTTCATATCAATTCCCCTCACGGATTCCACAGCTTTTTAGGATCGTATTCATCAAGCACCATTGAGTCATTCCGCTTTGCAACAAATTGATTCCTACAAAGGCAGTGAATGCCAAAAACCATTTGCTCACAAATATAGGACTTCCTTCAATTCCCAAGCACAATGAAAGCAAAATGAAGGTACCTGCAATAATTCTCACTACTCTCCACGTCGTCATGCTAATTCTCCTTTAGTCTTGCTAAGAAACACCGTGTTTTTTGAATAAGCGACATAGTAAAGTAGCGGAATAACAACCAGCGTTAACATTGTTGAAACAAGTATTCCGAATATCAGCGAAATTGCCAAACCATTAAAAATTGGATCATCCAAAATAAAGAAGGCACCCAGCATTGCCGCCAGCCCTGTCAACACAATGGGTTGCGCTCTGGTTATTGATGAGTTCACTACTGCTTCTTTAAATGGTATTCCCTGCCTCAATTGGAGGTTGATAAAATCAACCAGCAAGATTGAGTTGCGAACTATTATTCCTGCCAGAGCAATCATGCCGATCATCGATGTTGCGGTATATTGTGCCCCCAATAATGCGTGCCCTGGCATTACACCAATAATAGTTAATGGTATTGGTGCCATAATAATTAGCGGGGTCAAATATGAACCGAATTGAGCTACAACTAGCAGGTAGATTATGACGAGTCCAACACCATACGCAATTCCCATGTCTCTGAATGTTTCATAAGTAACCTGAGATTCACCATCCCATTTAATCGAGTAATTCCGGTAAGGGTCTTTGGGCTGATTAATATAATATTCATCCAGCGCCTTGCCATTTAAATCCATAATATTGTGGATATCAGGTCTCATTTTAAAGATGCCATACAGCGGACTATCATTGCTTCCAGCTGTATCTCCAATCACATAATTCACTGGCAATAAGTCTTTGTGAAAAATCGGCTGCTCTCTTGTCGAATCAACCACCTTTACCAATTCACTCAAGGGAACCAACTCTCTTTGAGAGTTTCGTACAGTCAGTTTGAGTAAGTCTGCTAAATTGGTTTGTTTATTTTCCGGCAACCGAATTACCGCTGCCGCAGGATATTTTGTCTGATCATGAATATACGCCGTATCTTCTCCTGATAATCCTGCGCTAAGCGTTGCCACGATCAATTGTTGTGGCACACCCATCAAGCTGGCCTTTCGGCGATCAACAACCAGAAATTTCTTTGTAGACACCGTTATTGAGCTGTCGTCCACGTCCACGACTCCATCAGTGTGTTCAAAAACATGACGAACTTTCTGAGCAATCGCATAACGACCTTCATCATTGGGACCATAAATTTCAGCAACAAGCGGCGACAATACGGGCGGGCCTGGTGGAACCTCAACAACTTTCACTCTACCTGAATATTTTTTGGCTATTTCAACCAACGCCGGTCTTACTCTCATCGCGATAACATGGCTTTTGTCTTTGCGTTCATGCTGTCCAACCAAGTTGACTTGAATATCTCCCTGAGTTTCTGAAGATCTTAAATAATATTGCCGAACTAATCCGTTGAAATTGATTGGTGCCGATACTCCCGCGTAAATCTGTAAATCTTTTAACTCTGGAATAGTACTTAAATATTGACTCATCTCACGCAATACTTGAGCTGTCTTTTCGACACGTGTATCCGAAGGCATGTCCAAAACAACTTGAAATTCTGATTTGTTGTCAAAAGGCAACATTTTAAGAACGACAGAACCTATTACAGGTAATGCCACTGAAAAATCAATCATTACAAAAACCAGCATAGCTAGCAAAAATCTATTTCTTGTTCCATGTTCTTCCTGCAAAAATGGCCGAAATAGTTTTGTGAATTTAGGCTTTAGCCATTTAACTGTCGCTGAATCAGCGTGTGCGATGACTGCCTCTGCATGCTCGAGAGCGTTTTCTTCATGCCCTTTTGATGGTTTCATCAGCTTGAGTGCCAACCAAGGAGTAATGGCAAACGCGATGGCTAGTGACAAAATCATGCCCATACTTGCGTTAATTGGGATGGGGCTCATGTAAGGCCCCATTAAACCAGTCACAAACGCCATGGGAAGCAATGCCGCAATGACAGTAAATGTCGCCAAGATTGTCGGCCCACCAACTTCATTAACGGCGGATGGGATAATGTTAATTAACTTTTTATTAGGGTACAGGATTTGATGTCGATGTATATTTTCAACGATTACTATTGCATCGTCGACCAGGATTCCGATTGAAAATATCAGGGCGAACAAAGACACTCGATTCAGGGTGAATCCCCATGCCCATGATGCAAACAGAGTTACTGTTAAAGTAAGAACCACGGCAGCACCGACAATAAGTGCTTCTCTTCTTCCTAATAAAATAAATACCAGTGCAACAACCGATGCGGTTGCAAAAAGTAACTTCTGAATTAGCTTCTGTGCTTTTGAATTAGCTGTTTCTCCATAATTTCGAGTTACAGCAATTTCTACATTGTCAGGAACAACTACACCTTTTAATGTATCAACGGCAGTAATTAAATTATTAGCAACTTCAATTGCATTTTCTCCGGCATTCTTTGTAACTGACATTGTCACGGCTGGAAAGAATTGAATATTTCCGGCTGTGCTGCTCTTCTGACCAAAATAGACCAAACGCTGCGTTTGTTCAGCGCCATCCAAAATCTTCGCTATATCTTTGATAAAGATCGGCGCACCATTCCGCACCCCGAGTACAATTTCTTTTACGTCATCAGCAGAATGAATAAAAGGCCCCGATTCAACTTGAATTGAGTTATCACCTTGGAGTAAGTTTCCAACAGGTAAACCTAAATTGGCTGACTGTAATGCGACTCTCAACTCTTGCAATGTAAAACCTTTTGAAGCTAACGCATCAGGATTCACCTCAACTCTAATAGCCCTATGCGGCCCACCTATGGTTTTGACTTCACGGGTTCCCTTGACTCTTTTTAAATCCGTCTCTATTTGGTTCGCTATTTTTTCCAAATCCAGATTGGACATTTTGTTATTTTTATCGAACATCGTGAGAGTAATGATTGGCACATCATCAATCCCTTTAGGCTTGATTATTGGATCAAGCACACCAAGCCCCCTTGGCAACCAATCTTGATTGGCGCTGACGGTATCGTGCAATCGAACCAGTGCCTCCGTTCTTGGAACACCAACCTTAAACTGCACGGACAAAATTGACATGCCGTGAAATGAGCTGGAAGTGACGTGTTCAACTCCTGCTATTTGCGAAAGCACTTGTTCTGCAGGTGTAGACACCATTTTTTCAACATCTTTTGTAGACGCGCCCGGAAATGGAATGAGGACATTTGCCATCGTGACGTTGATCTGTGGCTCTTCTTCTCTGGGTGTCACGAGTACGGAAAATATACCCAATGCTAATGCTAATATCGCCAGCAATGGGGTTATTTGAGCTGTTTGGAAGTAGGCCGCAATTCGTCCTGAGATTCCTAGTTTATTTGCGTTCATTTATTATGTCCGATTTGTATATTTTCACATTAGCGATGCATACTATATTAGTATAGGTTAATATGCAAACATTGAAACATAAGAGTTTGAAAATGAGTAAATCTATTAATAAATCGATATCACTGATACTCAGTAATAGGGCTCTGGTTTGCATATAAGTGTCCGAATACAAAAGAATCGTCTCGATACTCCCAGAGCTTAAGAGCCCGCTTGCTATTGCTTTATGTGTTTAGTTCAGGATGCGCCGTAGGTGCGGGGGGATCGGTTATCGCCAGCAGCGGCGCGTGTTCAGGTGAGACCGGAGCCACCGAAGGTGCAATTATTGGTATTAGCAGCTTGTGATTCGGCATTCAGTATCGCGAGTGACCAAGAATTCGTCCTGCAGTCATCGAGGTCGTTGCATCAATCGATCTCGCTGGGGACAAAATGGTTGTCTAGCTTAAAAGAAAAATCCATCGCTGACGATAAGCTTGAGCAACAATCCAGTAGCAATCAGAAGCGCTAAGATCGCAAATACTTGCTGGATGAGAGGTTCCGCTAAACGACGCGCTATTTTTCTACCAGACAGCATTCCGAGCACTGCACCGGAAGCAAATGGCCAAGCAAGATCCCAGTTTACCAATCCACGAGATGAGGCCATTATTAAACCGCCTGAAGATACAATTGTTATAACTGCCAGTGATGTGGCTACGATGGATTTAATGTCAAGATTGGTATACCTGCGTAATGCCGGAACAATGATAAAGCCTCCTCCTATACCAAGCAGTCCTGTAAGAAACCCGGCGCTCGATCCGACTGCCATGATTGAGTAGGCACATGGAGCTGTCCACATTAGTCTGCCACGCATGTTATCAGTCTGGCATGGCTGCGCTAGTCTATTTAATAAACTATTCGCGGTTCCCCTTTCATAATTTTCCTGCCGTAGCATCTTTACTGCAACATAAACCAGAACGAATATGAAGATTAAAATTAACCATGAGTTTGGGAGGCGTTGCGCTGCCCATATACCCAGAGGAGCAAATGCTACGCCGCAGACTGCCATTAATCCTGCCGCCTTGTAGCGCACTGTGCCATCATGCAATCCAAGATAAGCTCCCACACAAGCCGCCAGCATTATTGCTAACAAACTGACTGGAGATGCTTCTCCGACGGAGATATGTAAGGCAAATACCAGTAAAGGAACTGAAAGAATGCCTCCTCCCGCACCTGTTAAAGAAAGCAGGATACCGATAAATGCACCAAGTAGAAGGCTGGTTGTTAGTACGTCCATATTTGCAGTAGATATCAGTTCATTAACCACGCCTACATTAACTTGCAACTCTGGTCGTCACGAAGTTTTTCGCGCCATCTCAATAATCGAGTATTTAGACATTTTTACTGACCAATAGAGTAGGGACATATTTTCAATTGGTGCATATTTCTGAGAATGGGGTTACTTTTGAGACGGCCTGCAGAATTGATCGTGTAATGTCTCTATAACGGCAATGGACTCTGGACTAGCCAAACTATAAAAGATGTGCTTTCCCTTTCGGCGCGTTGTCACCAATCCTTCTTCGCGAAGAATAGATAGCTGCTGGGATAATGTTGGCTGGCTAATCTTGAGAGTCTCCTCCAGTTCGCTGACGCAGCTTTCTTCTTCAGATAATCTGCATAAAAGAAGCAGGCGATCAGGATTTGCCAGTATTTTAAGAAGTCCGCAGGCTCTATCAACTGATGCGGAAAGACTTTCAAAATCGATGGCTCTATTTTTTGCGCTCATTTTATATATCAGAAGCACCGCGCTTGAATTAAGTACTTGACATTATACCACAAAACAATATATTATTTTATATAATATATTGTTTTTATATGTTAGCCATCCTTCCTCTCGACACGTAAATTAATTTAACAAGTACTTTCCCTTGACTTAATGAGGGACAGGTTGCGTCTGGTTGAGCTTGCCGGAAAACTAGAAAAAAACCAGTTAAAGGAGATCATTAGTTCGCTGCAGCCAGTAGGTTGTGATTCTGAATCACCACTGCAACCCTAGCAATCTAAGGATAGAGTCGCGTAGGTGAAATCGCTGCTCCAGATGCGGTCGCAAATGTAGTGACCTTTCCGATGGTCAACGAGATTGTACGAACCGTATGAGTAATTTTGGCGCAGACCGGTTGCACCCAAAGGGTTATTTGAGCCTAGTACCTGATGGTGGTGTGGTGAACGTACGAAAAAAACTAGAACATGCGAGGATAAAGATGCAATTCGAGGCTAGTGAAGCAGAAATCAATAAAGCAAAAGTGCCACATAATTTATTTGTATCAGGATTGTTTCTCCTGGATTTGATGATGACACCGGCAATTATTGTGCTGAAATTAGGAATGACAGGATTGCTGATCCCGCTAATCTGTTCCTGCGCACTATCTGGATATATCTACTTACGCAGCAGAAAAATGACTGTCTGGTTTGTTGATGCACATTGGCGCTTGGCGTTTTACCATTCAGCATGGCTGATGCGAGGCTACGCTGCATCAGCTCTTTTGATTCTTTTGGCTTGGCTGATCAGTCAGACCTCACATGATGAAAACATGAAACACATAATGTGGACTGCGCTGACGCGCATAGCATTAATGCCTTCCCTGATTGCAGTTATGGTGACAGCAGTATTGGGAGCCAGTGCAATCGGGTTGGCAAATAATCACGAAGTCCCGGATAAAATTCTTAGAGCATTCCCATTTGTTGAGTGACCACAAGTCTGCTTTTAATGAGTAGTTCTTGTTCACGATGCCTAGATCAATTTTATCGATGTATGCCTCATTGTATTGTCTATGAAGTATCATTTTTGGAGCAAAGGCATGGAAAGCAAAAACGAGCAACCAAATGCAGACAATGTCACAGAAATTTATCATGAGTTTGAAAGCTGGAGTGTCAACCTTGGTGAAAAGACCATCCATGCCAAACGCATGCCCGGTTTCTATCGCACTCTAAAATATTTTACCGGCGCAACTTGGTTCGCTTTTTTTCTAGGTCCCTATTTCCGATGGCACGGAAATCAAGCAGTTTTGTTTGACATCGTAGATCGGCAGTTTCATTTTCTCAACTTGACTGTATTACCCCAAGATATCTGGATGCTATCGCTGGTGCTGTTGATGATGGCGATGACATTGTTTGCTGTAACCTCTGTCGCATCCAGAGTTTACTGCGGTTACTTCTGTTTTCAAACAGTGTGGACGGATGTATTTACCTGGATCGAAGAAATAATTGAAGGAAATCCTACCCATCGCCGCAAATTGGAAAGCGCTCCATGGAATTTAGAAAAAATTCGTCTTAAGGTTTTCAAACACTTACTATGGCTGGTAATAGCAGTTTTAACCGGAGTGAGTTTTTCGTGCTGGTTTGTCGATGCCTTTGACTATTGGCATAACTTATTGACATTCAATTTGCCAAAGGTTGGTTGGGTAACGTTGACCATGTTCACTGCTGGAACTTATATTCTGGCGGGTTGGATGCGCGAACAAGCCTGTTTCTGGCTTTGTCCCTATGCGCGTATTCAGGGTGTGATGAGTGACAACCAGACCATCATGCCTACTTATGATAATAAACGGGGTGAGCCACGAGGAAAAGTTCACCGCTCTGGGAATGCTGCAATCGACATCAAAACTCAGGGTGATTGTATTGACTGCTTTCAGTGCGTGCAAGTATGTCCGACCGGAGTGGATATTCGTGAAGGTTCACAGTTGGGATGCATTACCTGCGGGCTGTGTCTGGATGCATGTGACTCCATCATGGACAAAGTGGGTCGTCCACGAGGATTGATTCGCTACGCATCGCTTGATGAAACAGAAGGAAAGCCGGTCAAAAAATTATATCAACACCCCCGCACTCTGGTTTACATCGGAATCATTATCATCGCGATAAGCGGCATAATTTTCGGTTTGACCCATCTTGGCTCTATGACACTTAGAGTAATTCCTGAACGTCAGCCATTATTTGTTAGCATGAGTGATGGTTCGATTCAGAACAAATATGAATTCAAGGTTGTTAACAAGACCGACAAAGATCTTCATGTTAACGTATCAGCTACAGGCGGCGTGACGGGACAAGCCATTATTGGTTCCGAGCAGGCAATAATGACTCACCACGGTCGCGGCACTTCGTTTACGATCTTCGTAAAGGCACCGGGAGGAAGCATTACTCAAGAAGTAACACCAATAGAGTTTCATATACAAAGTACAGAAGATCCAACTGTAGAAGCGAAGTATAGTTCGAAATTCAATGGGCCTAAACCAAACGATAATTAACTGGCTAATGTCCCACGCTATAGTCACAACAAGGAGCGGTATTTTGAATCAGTACAACCCAGAGGTATCTCCGAATCCGAAAGAATGGATCGAGCTCGACGAACAGCTTCGAATTATTCTTATAGAAAAATACCACCTACAAAAGCATGTAAAACTTTCCGATCCGGCGGTGCATGCAACCTTTCACTCAATCATTGAAAGCCAGATTGCAGAAAAATTAGCTCCAGTTTTGCGAGCCATGGTACGTCTCACGGACGGGGGCTTAACTCGACACGAAGCGGTTCACGCTGTCGCCTCTGTTCTCGCTGAGCACATTCATGATCAATTTGAAGCAAAGGACAATCTTACAGTTTCACAAGCTCGGTACACCGCAGCCGTTGAGAGACTAACAGTAAATATTTGGCTTAATAGATGATAACACACGCCGCACCTCATTTCTTCTGATCCACATGAGGTAACCAAGGCCATTCATCGCATTCATTACTATGCGTTCTGCCTCCGACCGGAGTGTTGGTGTTTTTTGTGGCGAATAGCGGGCTCATCTTGGTGCTGGAGACTCGTTCTGGTTGAACCGTGTATACAACGATAACTTCGGACACTGTATTCATGGCCTATTTTTCTAGCTGATGCTGACATTGGAAATCTTCGACATCATGTTTGTGCTGAACAAACGCCGTTAAAACTTCTAACAGACGAATCCTTTAGTCTGCCGTAGTATTATCCAATTCCGAAATGAGTAGAAAGAAGGCTTTTGAAACTGCTCGAATTAACTTAAAGTTGGCGAGCTCCGAATAATGAAGGTGAAATCGAATGACTGAAATGTACGATACCGTTCAATAAATATAATGTCGGTCACGACCTACAAGTCAATTTATGACGGTCATGACAGGCGGTATAGAAGACCAATTTCAAACATTTCTCCGACTGTCATTGCGACTAAATAGCAAATCGCTAATTGTGAGAAGGAATTAACATGTTGGATGAACGCATCATTTCTTGTCTTTTTCAGCAATATCCAATGCTGAAAGAAATTCCTAAAGTTGATCAGGAAGCATTGTTGCTTGATGCTAGCTTGATGCATATCCCATCAGGGACAGTTATTTTCGATGAGCTGCAATTATGCCAAGGGTTCCCCATGTTGCTGTCAGGAAATATTCGAGTCATCAAAGCCGCTCAAAATGGTCGCGAGTTGGTGCTTTATCGTGTTGCCCCAGGTGAAAGCTGTATTCTTACCAACAGTTGCTTACTTGGGAATACTAGCTATCACGCGCGAGGAGTTGCGGAACAAGATTTGGAATTGGTTCTACTGTCCCCTGGTACTTTTTATGCTTTAGTTGCCCGCCATGAAGTTTTCCGACTTTATGTATTTCAACTATTTTCTGAGCGATTAACGGATCTGATGCAATTAATATCTGCCGTGGCTTTTCAAAAACTTGATCAACGCTTGGCCAAGTTACTTTGCAATAAATCAGGCCCAGTTAATTCTACTCACCAATCTATAGCTGATGAGCTAGGAAGTGTGAGAGAAATTGTGAGTCGTTTGCTCAAGAGTTTCTCAGATCAAGGATGGATTAAATTGGGACGCGAGCAAATCGAAATAATCGATACAGCGGCCCTTAGAAGATTTTCCGAACTTTGATAAATTGGCATTTCATACTACGTTTAATAGCAAGGTGACTTTTGTCACAGACTTCTGCATTCAAATAATCTAAATTACGATTTCCATTAACTCAACACAAGGAGATTAAAATGAAAAGTAACGTTGGTAGTATTGATCGTGGTTTGCGTGTAGTAGTTGGTTTGGCTTTGGTTGGACTGACCGCAGCCGGAACAATAGGAGTATGGGGATGGATAGGTGCAATACCACTAGTAACGGGTGCGGTAGGTTATTGCCCTGCATACTCAATTTTTGGAATATCCACTTGCGCCATGAAGAATTAATCAAGCTGCGCCCCAACTACAAAACTTCTGGGGCGCATGTTTTTCAAAATATAGCCGGAGAAATGTTACATACAAAAAGCAATGATGCTCATCTTGCGAAATTATTTAACGCATTTTCAGATCGTTAATCTAGTCAGCCGCAAAATCGCGCGTACAATTCCAAGGTTTGCATAACTAGCCTTCTATTTTCTAAACTTATCTGAAAAATATAGGAAATCAACATGGACTTAGAATCAGCATTTCAAAAACATGCTAAGTGGGTAGAAGAATTCTGTGTCGCGATATTTGAACGAGATACTGTGAACGTCGAGACTTATGGAATAGACACCATTTGTGAACTCGGGAAATGGCTTTATGGTGAGGGTAAAACACAATACGGAAAATTGAACACATACTCCGAACTCGTTTCAAGACATGCTGCATTCCACAAAGTGGCGGAGAAAGTTGCTCAAGCAATTAATAAAAAAGATTATATTCTTGCTGAATATTTACTTAGCGAAGACGGGGAGTATGCTGCTGCCTCCCATGCGGTTTATATTGCAATTTCTAAGTTAAAATCAGAAACCCATTAATAATAGTTGAGATGAAATCCGCTGCGAGCTAGCTCGAATGATTCTTTTTCTAACGACAAGCTGCCTGCCATAATGCCACCATTGGTGGCAACCCGTATGTAAAAATCCCGATGAGGTGCTGCTACTAGACAATACAGTTTAAATTGTAAATACGTAAAAATTCTAACTTATAACTTTTGGAGATTAGTAATAAGCAAAATCAATTTCAAAAGAGAGATTTCTGACACCAATATTCATGCGGTTGATCAGCATCTCAGATGCTGCAATTTTGACTTGACCGAGTGACGCAGTACGTGAACTTGCCATTGATGTTCTGCCACTGATTCCGGTGGGACTTGCACCCGCCGGAAAAGTGCCGCCTTTGCACGGCGCACACCCACAACAGCCATCTGACGTACTGAATTCAAGTCCCTATTGAAGTCACTTGCAGTAATAGCGATTTCCTCAAAGTAAAGATCGATTTCTGCCGAAGCGGTGAATCAACTTGACTCAGATGTCGTGGAGGCTCATCAGAAAAATACACTGCAAAAGGAACCTCAACTATTCAATTTGTTGAGCATCTCAACAAGCTGCATTGAGTTATTCTCCATTTCTTGACATAAAGTACGAGCCTTGTCTTTTTCGCCAGCATTGTAAGCCATGACAGCCTGCTTACCCAGTTCATGCACGTTAGCGTGCGGAACATCTATCGAGGCAAATACGCTGTTGTGCCCACAAGCTTCATGTCCCTTACCCTGATACCATTTGCCAAAGGCGCAAGTCTTGTGAGTTGGCAAAGCATTTGGATCGATGTTAGTAGATCCTTCCAAATGTGCCTTGATCTTGCCCACAAATATCATATGCGCACTTTTAGCTTTGCTGATGGACAATGAAACGTCTTCCGCGACTTTAAACTTTCCGATACCACCCATCAACTCCTCGGCAATGGCGTTCATTTCACCAGCTCCCTGAGCTGAATCATGAGCATCCTTTGCTGTAATTTGAATGGCAGCAGAGATAGCATCAATACTTTTTGAAATTTCGCTGGTTGCCACTTCCTGACCTTCTACTGCGGCAGCAATTTGAGTGACCTGTACTGCAACGGCACTGACTTGATCCAAAATATTCTTAAGCGCCTCGCCCGAATTGGCTGCCTCCGCCGTACCGGCATCAACTTGGCGCATACCACGTTCCATTTCAGCAACAGCTTCTTTGGTCTCACTCTGAATGCTTTTGATCATCTCATCAATTTCGCGGGTCGCGATGGATGTTCGTTCAGACAAGGCCCGTACCTCATCGGCAACGACGGCAAAACCTCTACCATGCTCACCAGCTCGCGCCGCTTCGATAGCCGCATTTAATGCAAGCAAATTGGTTTGATCAGCGATTTCCTTGATGGTGCTAATAATAGTGCCAATCTGGTTACTACGGTTCCCCAAAGTTGTGACTGTTTGAGACGACTTTTGTACCGTATCCGCTATTTGGCGCATGACTTTGATTGTGCCGTCGACAATTGAAGAGCCGTCGTGCGCGGACTGCGATGCCAGTCTGGCACCATCGGCGGCCAGTTGGCAATTTTGAGCAATGCTTCCTGATGTAATCGATATATCTTTGCTAGTTTTAGCAACACTATTTGCCTGAATGGCTACTTCGGCAGTTTTGTCGCTGATATGATCAGCTACCAAGTGGATACGGTAGGCTGAGACTGAGACTTTTGCGGCGGTTGCGGCAACATCTTTAACCGAAGAACTCACATTGGTAATCATTCCATTAAATGAGTGCCCCAGTTGACCCATTTCGCTCTTGCCACTTTCCAAATGACTGATGTCTAAGTTCCCTTCGGCGACATGGCGCGTTTTTTCCACAACATTTTGAATAGGTAACACAATACTGCGTGTAATGAAGAAAGCGGCCAAACCACTGACCAATATTGCGACTAATGAAAAAACTATTGAATTTGTTTGGGCTGAATTGACTGCTTCCGCCATCTCCATTTGTTGATCTTTCATCGCTGTTTCACAGGCCTCTTGGACTTTGCGTGCTGCTGCCACCATTTTCTTGTCTACTTCGTCAAGCACCGATTTTTGCGCACTGCCAGACTGAAGCATTTCTGCCAAACGACGAAACTCAACCTCGTAATCTGCCGTGGCTGCCATCACATCATCCATCAATTTCTTGTTCTCAGTCTCTTGAAATTGCTCTTTGGCATTTTGCGCAAGCTTTTTGATTTCTGCAATGGCTTTCAGTGTGTTATCCCGATAGACGACATCTCCGCGAATAATGAGATTCTTCTCGTGGCGGCGAGCTTCCAGAATACTGATGACTATCATCTGCATATTGGCAGACTTGGCAGAACGATCGGTCATCTTGATGATGCCTACATGTTCAATATATATAGCACTCCCTAACAGGGTAAACACCAGACAAAAGCCGGTGATTATCTTGGTGCCGATTTTTATATTTTTCCACATTGCTTACACCCTCCTAATTCACTATTACTTTGGCCTGCATTTTTTATGCGGCCTCTGGTTCTATCGGCAATTTGTCAGACAACTTAAACGAAAGTTAAATTCGAAACGCCTACGACAGTAACCGGTTTCTACCTTTGAAAACTGTGAATTCTCTGCCCGCTAACGGTCATTGCTTAGGATATCAATTTCATTCAACGTATCCTAGGTGCCAATCTCCTTTATTGGTAGAGCGAAATATATCGTCGCACCCTCATTCACTTTGCCCTCTGCCCATACTCGACCACCATGGCGAGTAATGATGCGCTTAACAATGGCGAGTCCGATACCGGTGCCTTCAAATTCGTTAACAGCGTGCAGGCGTTGAAATACGCCGAACAACTTGTCGGCGTACTGCATGTCGAAACCAGCCCCGTTATCCTGAACATAATAAACGGCCTCATCCCCTTTGATAGAACTACCCACCCTAATCATGGCGTTCTCTCTGTTACGAGTAAATTTGATTGCGTTAGACACTAGATTGACAAATACCTGTCGCATCATGGCATGGTCGCCCTTGGTTCGCGGAATAGCTTCGATTACCACACGCAGCTTGCTATCAGTCGGACGGAGCTCTTCAAAAACTTCGAGAGCCAGCTTTTCCATGTCAATTTCAGAATAAGTCATTTCTGTGCGACCGGTACGGGAAAAATTCAATATGTCGTCAATTAGTTGCCCCATCCGTCCGGTATTGTCACGCACCACGTTGAGCAGCCGCTTGCCTTCATCGTCCAACTTGTCAGTATAGTCATCCAGCAGAATGTGGCAGAAGCCGTCAATAGCTCTCAGCGGTGAGCGCAGGTCGTGCGAGACAGAATAAGAAAATGCTTCAAGCTCCTTGTTGGTAGATTCCAGCTGCGCTGTACGCTCGGCGACGCGTTGTTCTAGCTCCTGATTGAGAGTGCGAATTTTCACCTCCACCTGTTTGCGATCAGTGATGTCGATGTTGGTTCCTATCATGCGCAGAGGCTTGCCTTCTGGGTCTCGGATTGTCCATGAATCCGCCTTGATATAGCGGATGGTGTCATCCGTACGAACGATTCTGAATTCGGGCGCGTACTCACGCTCACCGCGCAATGCGGCTTGAATTTCTCCGTCCGTATGCGCCTTGTCATCAGGATGGATGGTACGAATCCACGCATCGTAAGCTCCACCGAAGTCACCCTTTCGAATATCGTATAGCTGATACATAGAGTCATCCCATACCAATTCGTTTTTAACTATATCCCAGTCCCAAATGCCTATATTTGCGACGCGCGTGGCTAGCTGTAGCCTCTCGGATGAAAGTAGCAAAGCATCCTCCGCCTGCTTGCGTTTAGTAATATCGGTTAACATCGCAATTGATCCCATGAAACGATGTTCATCATCGAAGATGGGCGTTGCGGAGGCAAGAGTCCATACTGTCACCCCGTTTTTTCGACGGAAGCGTTGTTCGTGGTTTTCCGGCAGCCCTTGGCGACTGTTATCCATTTTTTTCTGATAATCGATAATGTCCTCATCAAAAATAAAGTCGCTTGCCGGTTGCCCAATCATCTCTTTTTCGGAATAGCCAAGCATTTCTGCCATGCGTGGGTTGACGAAAGTAGTCAAGGTGTCCGATCCAAGTTCCCATATTCCCTCTCGTGCTGTGTCCACGATACGACGATAACGTTCCTCGCTCACGCGTAGTTGCAAAGTGCGCACTTCGACTGTTCTCTCAAGATTCTGGTTCGCCGCTTCCAATTCAGAATTAACCTCCCCCAGTTTCTCGGTCAGTTGTTCTCTTTCTTTGGATATTTTGATGACTTTCTTGTTTATTCTAAACAGATGAATCGCTGTTGCTAAAATGACAAGTATGACTAACAGGCTCGCTACTTGAAGTTGGATTGAGTATTTTCTAACAATATCTCTAAGTTCAAATTCATGTGCTCGTTCAGGATTTTCACTGATTCGTTTCATTAAGGATTCAATTGACGAATAATCCCCGGTTGACGAGAAACCATAATACTGACCAACTTGGGCTGCTTGATCATTCGGTTGTATATTAAACAGAGCAATTGCTACTCTTTTTATGAGTGATTGAGGTACATCAAGTTCTGCCGCCAGCGGCCACTCGGGATATAAATCCGTCGATAGCAATAAAGGAAACTTTTCTGGCGGTTGCCGATTCAACACTTTGATTTGATCCAGCCGGATCTTCCCATCTCGCACCATTCCTTCAATAACGCCGGTGCGAACAAAACCAATGTCGGCTTTACCTTCTATGACTTCCTGAACCACATTATCATGGGGCATTCCGGTGAATCGAAATTGTTTGATTTGATCCTTTTGTAACCCTTGCTTTAATAGTGCCCAAATTTGCATTGAATAACCTCCAACCGACTGTTTGGTTGGGGAGGCGACAACCTTACCCTTTATATCATCTAGTTCATTGATATCAGCTCTATCTGACCGGGTAAACATCACTCCACCAAAAGTTGTAATTGGGCGTCCGCCTATTGAAGGCATGAGCGTTGCTATCGCATTGATGCCATGATCTTCGCGGATAGTGATGTAGTGCTCCGGATTGGTGAGTACAAAATCAAATTGACGCCGATTAATTGCCAAATCTAAATCGGTGTAATTCAACGGAGTAATCGTGAAATGATATTCGGGTAGTTTTGAGTTGAGATAATCTGCAGTTGGTTGCCATTGTTGCTTTGAGATTTCAATTGGGCGGAATGCAAGGACACCTATTCGAACTTCCTTATCATCAGCAAAACAATAAATAGCATTGCCAAATTGGATTGATAAATAAAATAAACAAGAAACGAATATTTTGAATAGCTTCATTATATTTCAACTTGATATTTTACAAATTTCCCACTTGAACACAGTTTCATAAAGAAATGCCTTTCAGCCGACCATTGTCAAGCCTAGCACTGCCAGATTAGAACTGCAATGAAAAGGATTTGTTGATGCGAAACCTAACTTATTTTGAAATTCAAGAGTTCAAATTTGAAGTGTGCCATTTACGAAGTCAGGTACCCTTCATACTCTCAAATTGATTGCCGGAAAGCTGTTGGCACCGCAGCACTCATTTTCCCTGCTGAACAGATGTCGAGCAAGGGTACTGTCGTTGCTAATTTGCGGATGCATGAAGTAGGGATACTGCTTGTCAGCATCGGCATTATGGCGTGGTGGATTCGAGAGCATGCCGACTCATCCACGATAAAGGCGTTTCTGTTTGGTAATTTGTTGATATAACTGGTCTGTTACCGGTTTTTACAAACGGCGCTAGATAGCCATTTTGGTTTATTTGATGGTAATGTCGATTGTGTCCGCGTCTGAACCAAATGTAAACTTCAGTTTTTCAAAGCTTGGCAGACCAGAAAACAAACCTAGTGTGAATCCATTTGAAAAACCAAGCGGCTCAGCAGGTATTCTGAACATATTGTGATCCAGCTTCCCGTTGTCATTCTCATCTTGAAAAACGGAGACCGCGTATTTACCGTATTTTAGATTTTGGAAGACTATCACGGTTTGTTTGTCGCTGATTGTTCCTTGGGCATGAAGATAGGCTTTTTCGATCTTCATGACCTCATCTCCTTCGCGGAAAAGATTGGCGATCACTTTTCCATGATCATTCAGCAAGCCGTTCACCCGAATGGTCAAGTTGCCGTATGTATCATCAGCCAAGCAGCTTTGTGAAAAGAGCAGAATCAGGAAAGATAAAATTAATTTGTTATTCATACGATAGTGCCTCTCTGTTAGATATTGAGATTGCTTTACGGGCGGGAATCCGACTTGCCAGCCAACCAAAGACCAGAATGATCGCCAGGGTGATCACAAAGCCGATCTGACTGAAGGCAAATGGAAGCGAGATTCCGTGCCCCAGAATCAGGTTCCCGAAAAACTTCGAAGCATAGAAACTAAGAGGCAAACTCAGCAAAAGTCCCAGAGCGATGCCAACGATGCTGACTACCGCTCCTTCGGCGACGAATAAGCCATAAATGATCTTTGGGGTCGCACCTATTGCGCGCATGACGCCGATTTCGCGGGTTCTTTCCATAATGTTAGTTCCCGTGGATGCGGCCATGCCCAGTGTGCTGATTACCAAAACCAGTGAAGACAGAACGGTGAAAAGTGTGAGGATAATGTTGAGGTGGTCGTAAACGATCTTTGCGCGTTCGGCCTGCGACATCACATAAAAAACATTCAGGTCTGTTTGCCTAAGCGCTTTTTCGATATCCTGTTTCAGAGCGACGGTTTGTTTGTAGCCCCTATCTTGGGCTACGAACATCAAACTGTTAATCAGGTGTTCAGGGTTGGCTGTTTTGTCGTACTGCTCTTTGTCGATGTATATCTTCGCCACATCGAACTCCTTGACTATGCCCACAAGCCTCACTTGCACTTGTTTGCCGTTGAGATTGATCGGGTATTGTTTTCCGACCTCAACGGGTTCGCCAAATCCCTCTGCGGCGACTTGGTTCATCACGATTTCAAGATCATTTGAATGTTGCAACCAACGGCCTTTGATAACATCCATTTTTACAAGGTCAGTGTCGTAGGGCAGCGCGATAATACCGATGCCATTGTTTGTCGATACCACCGAGGACTGCAAACGGCCTCGCCCACCATTCCATGTTTCGATACTCAACACATTCTTCAGATCGTGGAACGGTGCTAGCGCTTTCTCACGTGCGACTTGTTCTTTCAGAACAAGCTGAACATCGTATTTCATGGCATTTTTGGTGTCCTCCAGAAATACGAAAAGTGATTGCCGTACATTAAAGCCCGAGCTAAAGATGGCAACCCCCAAGGCAATTGTTGCAACGGTGGTCGCTAGACGTTTTTTGCGTCGCAGTACATTTCGCAATGCGAGTTGGATACCGAAAGGCAACGGCCATTGAGTAGCTGTAGCTTTCCGGGGGTTGGAAGTGGCGGAATTTATGCCGTAGTCAGACAGTGCGTTCTTAACCGAAACGCGAACACCTTTTAATAGTGCGGGAAGTGCAAACAGCATTGGCAGCACCAAACCGCAAGTGATCAATCCGGCATATAGCCAGAGGGGAAGTGCTTTAGTGAGAATGTTGAAATTAAGTATTTTTGCAACGAACCCGGCAAACGCATAACCGGAGAGCACCGCCAGCGGAATGGCGAGGATACTCGCCAACACACCCAAGATGAGCACCATGAACAAATAGATGCTCATAACTTGCCCCGCCGTAGCACCGATGGCTTTAAGCACGCCGATCTGCCGGATCTGCTGCGCTAAAATTGCCCCGATCAACTGAGATACAAGGATGGCCCCCATCAGAAAGCCCAACAACCCGATGCTTCCTTGAAATGCCAGCAAAGTATTTAACTGGAATTGGTGAGGGTGTTGGTTGGGGGTTGGAATATTGACGCTGTCGATTTCGAATCCGTGATTTCTAAAATCCGCCAGAATAATATTTGTCGCCGCTTGAACGTCCTGTTTTGTTTCTACATTTCGCAATCGAAATATCAGCCTCTGATTGGCAGGCTCACCGGAAATTTCACTGTAAGTATTTTTGTCGGCATAAGCATAGATGAAAGCATCTTGCGTGGCAGGCGCTTGGGCGGGATCAAAGTCGATTCCGGCAATGGGCACTTGCAACACCTTGCTGCCCACGCGGACGTGGGCAATCGAGCCCGTTGCAAGATTGGAAACCAGTCGCCCGTTTCGCTCCAACAGGACAGCTCCGTGGGGCGGTATTTTTGCTCCTTCCTCGGAATATACGTGAGTAAGGTTGAAGTTTTCGAAATCATCAAGGCCAAAAAGCCACAGCGGCAGCCACTGATTTGGAAAAACCTCAATGCGCTGAAATGAGAGATCCCGAAATTCAGCACTTTCTATTTCCGGGCGTTGCCTGAATGTGGCTAAATCAAGCTTAGCAAAATCCTTGGAAGTTAAAGCCACATGAAAGGGATCTGTTCTGGTGAAATTCTCGTTAAGGTCGTTCTTTAGAATGACATACGAAACCAGAATCGAACCAATCCCCCACAGTCCAATGGTGAGCGCAAAAATGGCAAGCAGGGTTCGACTTGGATTTACCCATAAATCATTTAAAGCTTTTTTCAGCCTCGGATTCATGCTGTTATCCTTTCATCATTAACCAACTCGCCGTCACGTAACGTAACGATCCGGTCATATCCGCTAGTCGATACATCTTCGTGCGTTACCACGATTACGGTTTTCCCTTCCTTGGCAAGTTGCTTGAAGAGTGCATGTATCTCGTTGGCATTCTTGCTGTCGAGATTGCCGGTGGGTTCGTCGGCAACAATAATGGGCGGGTCGTTGGCGAGTGCGCGAGCAATGGCGGCACGTTGCTGCTCGCCGCCGGATAGCGCAGCCGGAAATTTGTCGGCGTGACTTAGAATGCCGACTAGCTCCAATAGTCTTTTGGCACGAGGCGCTCGTTCTTGTTTTGGAATGACATCCACAAACTCCATTGCAAGGAGTAGGTTTTCCAAAATGCTTAACGTCGGAATGAGCTGAAAGAATTGAAACACGATGCCAATATTGGTGCCGCGCCAAGTGGCTAGCCGACTTTCGGTAAGCGCATGCACCTGAGTTCCGTTAATAATAGCCGTACCACTATCGGGATGGTCGATGCCGGTGAGCATGTTAAGTAAAGTGGATTTGCCGCTGCCGGACTTCCCGACAATAGCGACGAATTCTCCGACTGCCACATGCAATTCAATGTTATTGAGCGCGGTGTAACTTCTGTTGCTGTCCGCAAAAACTTTTGTAACACCTGATAGTTTGATCATTTTGATACCTTGTTCTAAGTTGGCCACGTGTCTATCATGGCGATGCCAACAAGAATCGGGAAGAACACAGAAGCAGCGAATGTGCATTTCCAGACACATATGAGTTTTTTGTCCAGAAAGGAAGTAACTTGACCGTTGAAACACTATCGGCAGATCGACGCGTTCAGCGGACTCGTCTTGCATTACGAGATGCTTTGATCTCATTGTTGGAAGAGTGCGGATGGGACGACATCAATATTCAATCACTATGCGAACGGGCGAACGTGGGACGTTCGACGTTTTACCTGCACTTTCAAAACAAAGAGGAATTATTGGTCAGCGGATTTGATGACCTGCGCGCCGGCTTACGCGCCCAGGCGGAAATGCGAAAAAACGGAAAGTCGGGATCGTTGCTATTTGTGCGCGGATTGATTGAGCACGTTTATGAACAGCGAGCATTATTCAGAGCCATTGTTGGACGACGTAGCGGTCATGTCGTGCAAAAGCGTTTTAGGGAAATGGTGAATCAACTTGTCGAGGAGGAAATTTCACTCCCAGCTAAAGGGTGGCAACAAGACGCAGGAGCACGCTATGTTGCTGGAGCACTGGTTGAGTTGTTGGCATGGTGGGTTGATGCGGGTACTGCCCGAAATGCAGAGGAGATTGAGCATCTTTTCTCTCAACTCACTTTGTCAGTTATAAAGCGGTTTGGTGAAAGAATGTGACTACGCAAGAACGAAGACTCTCATTGAAGAGCAGCTTGTAACACATTGCGATTCGAGATAATTGCAAACGGCTTAGCCGAACCATTCGTCGCGATAGACAAAAACTGGCCGGCGCAATCCGTCGCACTCGCCAATGTCAACGACCTTTATGTGATTATAGGGTGACAATTGCTTCGGGCTCGTGTCTCCCCGTTAATAGAATTGTTAAATCCAGTTCATCACCAATCGGTTGATCTCCCCCCCGCCCAGCACCAGCCAGACAAAAAGGATACCTCCCAGTAATAGAGGTTTATAGCCCGCTTTTTTGATAGCAGAAAAGTGTGTGCATAAACCTAGTGCAGCCATGGCAATGGCGAGAAGCAACGTGTCGATGTTAATGGCAGTACTAATCACGCGCTGCGGAAGAACATCCGATGAATTAATGCCTGTCACTACAATAAACATCAGCGCAAACCACGGAATGACGATTTTTGCTTTTGGCTCTGCTGTAGAAGCTGCGAGCGCACGGGTACGCACAACATAGATCGACAACAAGATCAGGAATGGTGCCAGCATCATGACCCTGACCATCTTGGTTATCACAGCCGTGTCGGTAGCGGCATTGCCCAGCGATTTTGCAGCAGCAACGACTTGAGCGACTTCGTAAACTGTAGAGCCGGTAAAAATGCCGAATGCTTCAGGCGATGCTGCCAGGAAATGCCACGCATGATTCCATTGAAATAGCATTGGATACAAAAGCATACTGAGTGTCCCGAATACGATGATCGTAGAAACAGCGATGGACACATGCTCGGCCCGACCGCGTATAACGGGTTCGGTAGCCATGATTGCGGCGGCACCGCAAATCGAACTTCCTGCGCCAATCAATATCACGGTATTAATATCAAGCCCGAGCAATTTTCGCCCGACGAATAATGACACGGCAAAAGTGCTGATCAATATCAGTGAATCAATTATCACACCCTCAACCCCAACATGTGCGATGCCAGTAAAAGTCAGCCTGAAGCCGTATAAGATAATTCCTAGCTGGAGCAGGCGTTGCTTGGAAAATAATACTCCGCTTATACATCGATCCATCATATACGGGAACAGGGTGTTGCCTATCAGAATACCAAGTAGGATGGATAAGGTCAGGGAGCCGATAGCATGCTCTTGAAACCATTCATTCTGCGCGATTATCAGTGAAATCGTGGCAATGGCAAGACTCAACAGAATCCCATATATATACTTCCTGAGAAGTACGTGCATTGGTGCCAGTTTGTTGTAGAGGACTGAAGACATGCATAGACTCTACAGAGATTAATAATATTAATAAAACAGATTATTTTGATGATATCAATCTATAAATCTGGTAGATTGGAGCTTTCAATCAGTTTGAATACTTATGCGATTGACACTGAGGCAGCTACAAATCTTTATCGCCATCGCGCACAGCGGAAGTGCTACTGCGGCTGGCGAGCGTATCGCGCTGTCGCAATCGGCTGTTAGTGCGGCTATTGCCGAACTGGAGCATACCGTGAACATTCAGCTCTTTGATCGAGTAGGCAAGCGGATGCAGCTGAATGATCACGGGCGAGCCATGCTGCCACAAGCCATGTCACTGCTAAACAGAGCCGAAAGCCTTGAGCAGTGTTTTCTCGGTAGCGCCCCCAGCTTGCTCATCCTTGGTACAAGCCTGACGATCGGCAATTATCTTCTGCCGCGCCTGTTGGCGGATTACTGGCGCTCACAAGGCATCATATTGGGGGATGCCACTCCGCCATTGCAGGTGGTCGTGGCTAACACGGCAGATATTGCTACCAAGGTAGCTGCTTTTGAAGTGGATATAGGTCTGGTCGAAGGTCCATGTCACAGGCCAGATATTGCGGTGATACCATGGTTGCAGGATGAACTTCTTTTAGTCGCTTCCCCGGTTCATCCTGTAGTTCTGAAATATGGTAATAGCCTCATACCCTCCAAGCGGCTTGCCACAACCAACTGGATTTTGCGAGAGCAAGGTTCTGGAACCCGCGATACATTAGAACAGGCATTGTTGCCACACATACCCCAATTAAGAAGTAGTATCGAGTTCAACGATCATGAAGCCATCAAGCAATGTGCGATACAGGGACTGGGTATCGCCTGCTTGTCACACCTAGTTGTAGCAGACGCGCTGGAAACTGGTCAGTTGGTAAAGCTCAAGACGAGTTTTGGAGGACTTAATCGGCGGTTTAATTTGCTGGTACATCATCAGAAACAGATTACATCGGGTATGCAGAATTTTATCGATTACGTTTCCAATGAAATTGCGCGTTAACGCTCTGATTTATATTTTCTAACGTATTCCTAACGGAACAGCGTTTAGAATAGACCAATTATTGTTTTTTCGAGAACAATTTCTCATTTCTACTTTGGGCTACTTTAATAATCCTTTTGGGATCGTATTTCTAGTCACCTATGAATATTCTTCTAGTTGAAGACAATAGAGATTTGGCGACGAACCTGTTCGATTATTTTGAGGCTCGCGGATACACAATGGATCTGGCTAGTGATGGCAATCTCGGTTTAAACCTTTCTTCAAAAAATATTTACGACGTCATTGTGTTGGATTGGATGTTGCCAAGCATGGATGGAGTCACAATGTGTAAGCGACTGCGGGAAGCTGGTAAACAAACGCCGATTTTGATGTTGACCGCGCGTGACTCACTGGAGGATAAAATTGCCGGATTGGAAGCCGGGGCGGATGACTATGTTGTGAAGCCATTTTCCTTACGTGAGGTCGAAGCTCGTTTGCTTGCGCTATTTAGACGCTCACAAGTGCGTGATGGCGTCAAAACTCTGCAAATCGGCGACTTGACATTCAACACAGACACTCTGAAAGTATTGCGCGGCAATCGCGCAATTATTTTGCCACCTATAGCGCTCAAATTTCTTGAGGTGCTTATGCGTAATTCCCCCCGTGTTTTGTCTCGTGAAGAGGTTGAACGTGCCATTTGGGGAGATACACCGCCGGACAGCGATGCCTTGCGGGGACATCTCCACATTATGCGTAATGTGGTTGATAAAAATACCGACAAGCACTTGATTAAGACGCATCGAGGTCTTGGGTATCAAATTAGCGATGAATAACCGACACAATAGCCTCAGATTCAAACTGGCACTTACATTCGCAATCTTTGGAGCGATGATTAGTCTATTGTTGTCATTGGGGCTATCGTTTATTACGCACCGCTTGGGAGAAAACTTGATGGATGAAACCTTACGTGCGGAAATCGACGGTTATATTTCCAGGCGTGCACGTAATCCAAATGCACTTCTTCCTTCAACAATTAGCATTCAGGGCTACATCCTTTCGGATGAAAGAAGTAAAGATGCAATTCCTCAGGAACTATCAACTTTGAAAGATGGAACTTATCGTTTGAAGCTGAACGATATTTCTTACCGGGTAGCCGTAGAAGATAAAAATGGTGAACGCTATTTCATGTTATTTAACGAGGAGCGCCAGCGCGAACGTGAACAAATGTTTACCGTTTATTTGGCAATGGCTGCACTCATCATGACCTTGCTCTCATCATGGGCTGGCTGGTGGCTTGCCGGACGAGCTGTAGCACCTATACGAGAATTGGCCAAGCGCGTTAGCAGCGCAGATCCCGGTGATGATACCGATGCTGTAGCGCAGGGATTTTCAAGCGACGAAATAGGGCAGCTGGCGCAAGTGTTTTCTGCATACCTTAAACGAATGCGTGATTTTATTAACCGCGAACGTAATTTTACCAGTGATGTGAGTCATGAACTACGAACACCGTTGACAATTGTTCAAGGCGTATTGGAGTTGATGGAAGACGATAAACTATTACAAGAAAAGCAGCGCGAAAGAATAGCCAAGATTGGGCGCGCCAATAGTGACATGGTTAATTTAACCAATGCATTGCTCCTGATGGCAAGAGAAAACACTGATGAGGCTTATATTCAAACTTGTGATGTAAGTAAGGTTGTCGAAGTGGCCATTGAATCAAATCGCCATCTACTAAGTAAGAACACGTTGGTAAATTCCAAATACTTATCGAATCCACATATTGAAGCCGAGCGTACATTGCTTAGTATTGTGGTATCCAATTTGATTCGTAACGCCTTCACATTTACACCATCCGGCAGTGTAACCGTTCTGGTAGATGATAACAGTATCATCGTTAAAGACACTGGAACTGGAATTCGAAGCGAGGAAATAGGTAAAGTTTTTCAAAAGCATTTCAAGGGTACCGGCAGCCCCGGCTCCGGTATCGGACTATCGCTAGTGAAGCGCATTTGCGACCGTTACAAATGGGAGATAATTCTTATCAGTACGGAGGGTCAGGGAACAAGTGCCCAGCTTATATTTCGTAAATAAAATAATTTTTAATCCTAACGCAATCCTAACGAAAAACTAACGTTTCCGTAACGATGAGTTAACTAAAATGCAAATAGAATTTGTTTGCATAATTTAACCAAGGAGAAAGTTAGAATGAAAAAATTAGCTGTATTGCTCTCAGCGCTACTGTTTGTGGCATGCTCTTCAACTAAGCCGACTCCTACACCAGTGACGGAGTCGGCACCTACAAGTAACAGCAACTCGACTGCAACCGCAGCACCGGCTCCAGCAGTTGCAGTTGCACCAGCTTTAACGACTTCAGCATCTCCGGGTGATACAGCCGCAACTGCAAAGCTCGCCGATGAAATTCAGAAAATACAACCCGGGGCGGATGCCGCCTCAGCAGCAAACCTGGCTAATGAAATTATGAAGCTGCACAAACAGAGTGTTTATTTCGATTTCGACGAATATGCTTTGAAGCCCGAATTTAGAAGCATTGTTGAAATGCAAGCTGCCACTTTTAAAAGCCGCAAAAACACAATGTTGGTTCTGGAAGGAAATGCGGATGAACGTGGTAGCGCTGCATACAATCTGGCACTAGGTGAAAGGCGTGCAACAAGTGTTAAAAAGGCTTTGGTCACAATGGGCGTGCCCGCGTTGAAAATCAAAGTTGTCAGTTACGGAAATACCAGGCCCAAGTTGTCATGCCATGAAGAGAAATGCTGGCAAGAAAATCGCAGAGTTGACTTTGTTTTTAACCAACAGTGACTCTAGCGGGTTAATAATGACCAACTGAATAAGGTTGAGATTCTTTCAACCTTAATCCTCATGTTGGGCGAATTCAACTCTGGGAAATATTATTAGAAATGCGAGCCGATTATGATTGAGTCCATAACGGTAGCCATTATCACGTTAATATTGCTTGCCTATTTTCGCCCGGGAAAGACGCCACCACTCGAAAACCCACTGACTATAGAACGTTCTGGCAAGTACAAAATTATGCTGCTCCCCAGGCTCAATTTGGCTCAGCCTTTTATTGAGGATGTTGCGGAAGTGATCAGGCCATTAATTGTGGGAATAAATGGCAGCGCAACTCAATATTTTGTAGTCCGTGATAGTCAAGTTAAAGCGCACGGGCGTGATATTTATTTGTTGGCGATTTGTTGCCAGAATCAGATTCTTTATTTTTATGGGGCGAACCCCAAGGCAAATACT
>Ga0182030_10003483_pt1 | contig 33617 bp, 29 predicted proteins | sample 812S3MmetaG_FD_121299 | JGI IMG/M metagenome (GOLD analysis project Ga0182030, IMG submission 121299) | Permafrost microbial communities from Stordalen Mire, Sweden - 812S3M metaG (Illumina Assembly) | ecosystem: Environmental > Terrestrial > Soil > Wetlands > Permafrost | place: Sweden...
GCTCGGGCCGGGTTGGGCACTCTCACCTCCTGGGCGTTGGTGTCGAGCGACGCTTGTCCGGTCGCCGGTCCATTGACCGGCCCTGCCGGGGACGACCCCCGTTAGAAGAACAAGGGGTTTCGGGCCCTTTTTCGACAAACTCGAACGGGGAATACCTGTCCGAGCTCAGCCATTCGACGAGGGCCGATTCAGCCCGACGACGCCGTTGGTGGCACGCCTTGTAGCTGATCCCGAGGGCATTCGCGACCTCTGCCAGCTCGACGTCACCGATCCGGGTGGCCCCGATCAGCTCGGCGTCCGCCGCACCGATGACCCCGGCCCGCACGGCCCGCTCCAGCACGAGGTCGGGGTGTCCCCACGGTCGGCGCGGGGCAGCGGAGACCGGATCTGTGCCCGGCCGGGCGCGCTCGGCCACCTCGGCGCGCAGCAGCCGGTCGGCGCCGATGCGAGCCAGCCAGCACAACCGAGACGCGAGGCGCGCTCGGCCCGGCTCGCAGCGGACCACAGCGGCCAAGAACGCGGCGAGGGTCTCGGCCTCGATGTCGGCGGCCTTCCCCGGACACGCCTGCACGAGCGGCCAGACGGCCCGACGAAGCCCGGGCAGGAGCACCCCGGCGAGGCCGACGGTCCAGGCGCCGCCCTTGGCGCGCGAGCGCGCGACGAGCTCGTCGACCACCGCGTCGCGCACGTCGAAGGACACGGAGGGGTGCAGGAGCATCGCCTTCAGCTCCCCGAGCGGGATCGCCCGGTCCGGCAGGCCGTCGAGCGAGGTGCCGTCGAGGGTGAGCGGGTTGGGGCCGGTGACGAGAAGATCGAAGGTCTTCTCCAAGGTGTCGAACGGCGAATCGGTGAGGACACGGCGGGGGACCATGGGTAGCTCCTTTCACTTCGGAGCCGCCATCAGGCCATGGGGACTACCCCGCTTTTCCCCCGAATTGACCCCACTCACCCGTGTTCCGCGACTACCCCACATCCGGGGTAGTCGCCGCTACGACGGACCGACCCGAGGCGTTCGTGCAGGTCAGCGCCGCGGGGTACTCGACCCCCGCAGGTGGGGTGGTCCGCTGGGAGACTCGACCAGGTCGCCGAAAGAAATTTCTCGGGAGCCCTTGCGACGGGCGTGGGCTCGGCGCCCGGGGCGACTACCCCACAAGTGGGGTAGTCCGTACTCAGCGGGGTTCGGGGCCGCGGGTAGCCGCGGGGTACGGGTCGGGGGACCGTGAGCTACCGGGATTCGGCGATCCGGTAGCGACGAGGCGAGGCGCTCACGAGCTGCGCATTGCCAGCGACCTCCAGTCGGCCCAGGGCGTTGGACACCGCTCCTTGGGAACGGCCGAGTGCCTTGCCGATCTGGGTGGGTCCGAGGTCCTCGCCCGGCCGGGCGAGGAGGTACGCCTGTACGAGCGTGCTCAGCTCACCACGGGCGAGCCGGTCGGTCGAGCGGACGGAACCGCCGGATGCGGCGTGGTCGGCATCGTCGAGTGCCGCGTCATCGGCAGCGGGCGCCGTGGCGCTCCATCGGTCCGCCATCCGTCGGCCACCCTCGTGCCCGCCCGGCTCCCGGCGGGCCGTGCCCGCGGCTTCGAAAGCGGCGAGGTGCTTGGCGGCGGTCGACTGGCCGATCCCGAGCACCTCGGCCAACTTCGTCGCGGTCAGCCGAGGATGGGCGGCGAGAGCTTCGAGGATCGTCTCTGGAGAGAGTTTCTGCGTGGTTGCCATGGTGGCTCCTTCGGGTCGAGTTGAGTTCGGTCTCGGAGGTGCTACCTCCGTCTCGGGCTCGATCTCAAGGGCATTTGCGAACCTTTATCGATCGTCGCCTGAGCACCAATGGACGAGGGTTGATCGCGGAGGTTTGTCGAAAAAGAGTCTCGGGACCCTTGTTCTATAGATGACGCTTCTCCGGTCGTGGGACACCCATGACCACAACACCCACCACCCACCGCTGCCCCGTCCACCCCGCCGTGCCACTCGCCGTCTGGCCGGTGGCACAGACCTCTGCTCAGTACCAACGGGCAGGTCGCTACCTGCCGGCCTGCTCGCAGCACCCGGCGAAGATGCTCCCCGAGCTCGCCCGGCGCATCGTCGCCGAGTACTCGACGCCCGGCCAGGTTGTCGTCGATCCGCTCGCCGGCATCGGCACGACGCTTGTCGAGGCCGCGCTTGTCGACCGGCGCGCCATCGGCATCGAGGTCGAGCCCCGCTGGACAGCGATTGCCCGGGCAAACCTCGACCACGTCCTCGATGACGACCATCGCGACCTCGCCGAGATGCACGTCGGTGACGCCCGGGCGCTGGGCAACGTGCTCGGCGACCTCGCCGGCAAGGTCGACCTGATCGTGACCTCTCCGCCATATGGCTGCGACGTAGGCAACATGGACAAGACCCGGTGGGGCACCGGCGGCGGGCTGTGCCCTACCCGGGAGCGGAACTACTCGCCTGACCGAGCGAACCTCGGCCACGCCCGAGGTGCCGCATACCTCGCCGCCATGGCCGAGGTCTACCGGGCCTGCTTCGAGGTGCTGCGCCCTGGCGGCCTGCTCGTCACCGTCACGAAGAACGCCCGGCGTTCAGGCCGCTTGGTCGACCTCGCCGGGACTACCGTCATCCTCGCCCGAGAGGCCGGGTTCTCCTACGTCCAGCACGTCGTCGCCCTGCATGCTGCGGTCCGCGACAGCACGCTCATCGCTCGGCCGTCGTTCTGGCAGATGACCCAGGTCCGGCGCGCCCACGACCGGGGCGACCCTGCTCATCTCGTTGTCCACGAGGACGTCTGCGTCCTCGCTAAGGAGCGCCCATGACCGCGAACCCGGCACCTTCCGTCCTGCCCCTGTCGGTGTGGCCCGTCGCCCAGCGCACCGCCAGGGGGCAACGCGCCGGGCGATACCTGGAGATCTCGGGAAATCACCCCGCCAAGATGCTCCCCGCCATCGCTCAGCGAGCGATCACTACCTACACCCAGCCCGGTGACATCACCCTTGACCCGATGTGCGGCATCGGCACGACGCTCGTCGAGGCGATCCACCTCGGCCGCGACGCCGTCGGCGTCGAGTACGAGCAGCCTTGGGCAGACCTCGCTCGAGCGAACGTGGAACTCGCGCGCAGCAAGGGGGCGACCGGGCACGCCGAGGTGCTCACCGGCGACGCCCGCTACCTGGAGACCACGGTCGACCCCGCCTTGCAGGGTCTCGTGGCACTCGTGGTCACGTCGCCGCCGTACGGCGCGTCACTCCACGGCCAAGTACGCGCACGACCCGGACAAGGGGTCGAGAAGAGCCACGAACGCTACTCACGCGACCCGGAAAATTTGGCCCACCAGAGCTTCGACAATCTCCTCGGCGGGTTCACAACCATCTTGCGCGGGTGCAAGATCATGCTCCGTCCTGGCGGCTTCGTCGTCGTCACCGCCCGGCCATGGCGGCGCGCCGGCGAGCTTGTCGACCTGCCGGCCGCGGTGCTCGCCTGCGCCGAGGACGCCGGGCTCATCCCCTACGAACGAAACGTCGCCCTCCTCACCGGGCTACGCGGCGACTCCCTCGTGCCTCGCGTGTCGTTCTTCCAGCTCGAACACGTTCGCAAGGCCCGAGCCGCTGGCACTCCGCACCTCGCGATCGCCCATGAGGACATCCTCGTCCTGAGGAACCCGATATGAGCGTGGCCAGGAACAGACGGGGCCAAAAACCGCAGATGGACTTGATGCGCGCCCAACGTGGAGGTGAGGTGTGCATGCCGGGCGGAGACCCCCGCCCCGAGAAGGCGAAGACCCCATGCCACATCGACAATCCACGACCAGAAAATGGCCGATTCGGCGACCAGCGACCCCTCAGCCTGCCCGAGGCGGCCCGTTATCTCAACGTCACCGACCGCTACATCCGCCGCCTCGTCGGCGAACAAAGGATCGCCTACTTCAAAGTCGGCCGGCTGCTCCGCTTCGCCGCCGTCGACCTCGACGCCTACCTCGCCGCCTGTCGTGTCGAACCTGCGGCGTCTCACTGGCTTGTACGGCAGCGGGCATCTCGATCGTGAGGGGACAGTCATGGGCTCGGTAAGGAAGGACGTCCGGTCACCGGGCTGGCAGGCCCGCTACCGGGATCGCTCCGGACACCAACGCACGAGGGCCTTCCTGACCAAAGGCGAGGCGCGCACCTTCCTCGGCACCGTCGAGACCGACCTCGCCAAAGGTGCCTGGACCGACCCGGCCCTGGCCAAGGTCCGCTTCTCCACCTACACGACGCGATGGCGCCAGTCCCTCGCCCATCTACGACCCGGCACGCTCAACAACGTCGACTCGTTCCTCCACTGCCACATCCTTCCCGGCTTCGGGACCTGGCAGATCGGTCGGATCGAGCCCGCCGATATCCGCATCTTCGTCGCAGACCTCGTCGAGAAGGGCTTGGCCCCGTCGACTGTGGCGGCCGTTTACCGGGTCCTCGCCCGCATCCTGGCCACTGCGGAGATCGACGGTGTCATTGCCCGTACTCCGTGTCGAGGCATCAAGCTGCCTCGCCAGACGACCTCGACCGAACCGTGTTTCCTCTCCCCAGCCGAGGTCCGCCGCCTCGCCGAGGCCATCGAGGACCGCTACCGGGTGCTCGTCTACACCGCCGCCTACACCGGCATGCGTTGGGGCGAACTTGCCGGACTGGGTGTCCAGCGGCTTGATCTACTCCGAGGGACCATCGAGGTGACCGAAGCCCTCACCGAGGTCAACGGCCACGTCCGAATCGGGCCGACCAAGACCGGCAAGAGCCGAACTCTCTCTATACCCCGCTTCCTCGTCGACCTGCTCGGCGAGCACCTGGCGACGTTCCCCTCGACTGGCGGGTACGTGTTCAGCTCCGCCGAAGGAACACCGCTTCGCCGGAACTTCTACCGCCGCCACTACAAGCCGGCCGTCAAGCGCGCCGGGCTCCCCGACACCCTTCGTTTCCACGATCTCCGCCACACCTGCGCAGCCCTCCTCATCGCCCAGGGCGCCCACCCGAAGGAGATCCAGGAACGGCTCGGGCATTCCACCATCCAGCTCACCTTCGATTGCTACGGGCACCTTCTCCCGAGCCTTGATGAGCGACTGCGGGACGGACTCGACACCACCTGGCGGACCGTCGAGGATGCTCAAGCTCAGAGCGGCCAACTGGTGGAACTGCGGCGGTAGGGGGGCCGCGCAGCTCACCAAGAGCCGCCGATCTGTGGGCTATCTAGACTCAGCAAGTGGCGGCTTGTGAAGAGCTAGCCATCACGCAGTAGGGTCCCTTCAATCGTCAAGATTCGCGCAGAGAACCCTGTAGTCGGCCATTGGCCGACCCGGAGTCGCTACTAGAGCGACTGCTGCGTGTCGGCGAGCATCTCTCGCTCGAACGCACCAAGACCAGCCGGCGAGCCTATTTGTCTAAGCCGGGCGAGAACGTCATCGAGCCCGTTTGCGCGGTTGAGTTGTAGCTCTCCTGCGAGCTTGAGCGTGACGGGGACCGCGAGACCGTATTCCTCGAGCACGGTGGCGTACGGCGGCAGGAACATGTTCTCCAGCTCACCAGCAAAGACGCTCGTGTCAGCCAGGCTTGAACCGCTTCGGCTGAGAACATCACCGGCAAGAGCACTGATCGCGGTTAATGCGCGGGGAATTTTGAACTGAGCCCAATTGCGAGCGAAGTCCAGCGCATCCTCGATGGCCTCGTCGGGCTCAGCGCCGCGGGCAACCTGATCCGCAACCATTCCGCGAAGATCACCGCCGTGATGACGCATTATGTTCACGCGCGTCCCTAGCTGTGCTGCAGTGCGTACCGTTCCCGAGGAGCCGGTGAGAGTAAACAGCACGGTGCCTAGCTCTCGAACCTGGTTTGCCGTGGGGTATGAGCCGGACCACTCTAAAGCCCTACTGAAACGGCGCGGCTCATTGGCAAGTTGCCGAGCCGCCTCCAGCTGGCGCGCTGGCGACAGCCCCACGTTCTTGCGCAGGGTGGCGATCCTGACCAAGCTCTGCTCATGGTAAGGGCGCAGCCGCTCACGGTTACGGTCGGAGAGCTGATCTTCCGGTACCTGGAGTAGGAGCTCGTCGCTCATGTTCTCAGACTGGCTGACTACGGGGACATCGACGGTGAGCTCAGCGCTTTTCGGTTCAGGGTTGAAGACGATCACCCGACCGACGAAGTGTTTGAACATCCGCCCGGATCTGCCGCGAATGTTGGCGAAGGTGAAGTAGTCGTACTTCCGAGTCGCGATCTTGTTGTCGAGCACGATGACCGTGCGAGCCGAAGTGTTGACGCCCTCTATAAGGGTGCTGGTCACCAGTAGGTATGGCAGTCGGCCCTCATTGAACAACCGGACGAAGTGATGGCCGAGAGCGCGCGGCAGGCGGCCGTGGTGTACGCCAATTCCCTGCCGCAGTGCACGCCCGACGAGCCACTCACGGTGGTAAGCCTCACCGATCCAGTCGGCGGCTGCAGCCAGGTCACGTCCGCCTCCCACGCCACGGGCCATCAACCAGTTGGCGACTTCCCGGGTGCGCTTTGGCGATCTACAGAAGATAATCGTGCCGCCACCAACCTCCCGGCACGTCGCCGCGAGAGCGTCAGGTAGTTGCTCAGCGGGTACCGAGACGCGTTCAATATCAGTGGCGACGGTAGTGAAGCCGGTACTGATGAAGGTGGCACGTAGTCGCTCGGCGGTGGCCGTTGTCAGACCGGTGATGTTAGGGCCCAGCAGGTAGAACTGGGCGCCCGTCGACATCAGGCGCTGGAAGGCAATATTGAGCTGTGTAGACCGTTCATCGCTGTGGGCCGGGTCGAGTTTGTAGAACTCGTCGACGACGAAGAAATCCAACTGCGGCATCTCGTCGATTTCCAGCAACCGCTCTTGAGTCATCACGAACAGGTTGCGTTCACCCAGAAGCTGCGATCCGTGCGTGATGATCTTGTAGATGTGCGCGAGATGAGCCAGACGCCGGCGGGACTCGTCCATGAGCGCGATGGTGGGGACGATCACGGCAGCGTTGCGGAACGGCCGCGCGGCCAGCACGGCGTCGACAACGAGTGTTTTACCGAAGCTCGTGGGTGCCGAGAGCACCACGTTCTCGCCGGCCAAAAGGCGTTCGTAAATGACGGCCTGTTCGGCGTGAAAGACGACGTTGTCGCCAGGCGCTGGTACAGGACGGTGTGCCTCGTAGGCGAGGTGGTCTGCCAATGCAAGTTCGTTGACCTCGCGCAGGTAGGGGAAGAGGCCATGCTCTCGGACCAGTCCTTGCAGGATCGGCTCGAGCCCGGGCGCCAGAGTGTCGCGTTGTTCGAGGAGCCGGATGAGTAGGTCGCGTGCTTCGTCTCGACTGCTAAACGCGCCGTGCCGGCCGATCGCGGCGAGCACATCGAACCCGAGATCGGCGGTCAACGCGCCGGTTGTGACCGCGCGGCGTGCGGCTGTCAGCGTCAGTGCCACCCGGCCAACTCCTGGTCCAGCGCTTGGAGAAGAGCGCTCTTCGTCGCCAGCGGGACTAAGAACAGGCGGACAGTCACTGGTAGGTCTGTGTCCAGCCCTCTGCCGAAGCGCATCCAAGCACGACGTACCTCGGCTTCCAGGTCCGCGCGGTACTCGGGACAGTCCCGTTCATGGGCGAGGGTAGCGTCGCTGTCATAGGTGACGAGGACCGGGACCACGATTCGGTCGAACACAGCGTCGAGCGATGTATTTGGGTGCATCAGCTTCCGCAGCTCGTCGGAGTGCGGGTGAGAATCGTCGATCTTGTCGGCGATCAGCGCAAACTCCGCGCGCAGGTAGTCCCCCTCGAGGTGCTCCTCCAGGTCGGACAGAGCCGATCGGATCGCCTTAGCTACGTCGCGGTAGAACTTCGCCTCGCCCAGCCACAGCTGCAGCAGGTCGCCGTCGTGTACACAGTGCACAGCATCGAAGCCCTTGTAGGTATCGTTCGCCGCCGTTTTGAACCACACCTTGTTGATGACGGTGTCGCTGCCAAAGAACTGCCGACAGATTGCATGCAACAGGATCTCGCCTGGCACTCCTCGGTCACCGCCGTTGCCGAAGGTGGCTCGCACGGCCTTCCGAGCGATCTCGATCGCCCGACCCGCGGACAGTTCAGTCCGTTCGTCGTAGCGCAGGGCGTAGTCGAGTACCCAGTCCAACAGATGGCGCGCCAACGCTTCGGCGCGCCAGCGGCGCGCCTCATAGTCCACCGTCAGCGCCATCAGTGCGGGATCGACTGTGGCGTCATCGACTGTGGCGGACAACAGCGCCACAGGCAAGTCCGCGGGGTCGGGGTGGCAGGGACACGCCGATGCTGCGACTGCTGTGGAACTTCGCGTCGCCGAGAGAACCCCAACCATTGTGCATATTCTACCTGCATTGGTGCAGCGTCCTTCCTCGACGGCGTCGCGATCCACGAGGCGCAAGCTTTGTGCCGGTCCTCGGTCAGCTGGTGCGGGCGCTGAGGGAACTAGGGCAGCGTTTGTGCGTGCCATTCCGTTGAGCGGTTCGTCGCCACCACCTCAGGGCGGGGGCAGAAGGACAGCCGGCTTAGACCGCTCAGCAGCAGTCGAACGCTAAGGGTCACACCGGTCCCCACGATCGGCGACGCGCGCGGGCGCGACCTTCACATCCCGCGGACCCCGTCGCCGCGGTCGATCAGCCTCGGGCACACGACGCTCAGTACGCAGTCGCCACATCGAGGACCAACCGGACGACACCACCGCCGACCGATGTCCCAAGCCGGGAGGTCCAGACTCCCGGGCCGGTCCGGGTTGAGTAAGCGGGCATTGGCAACCATCTGGCCTACGTCGTCGGCGTCGGCCAGGCCGGTCCGGAGGAAGACCCGACGGACATGGATGTCATAGGCAACATCACTCCCAGCGAGATCACTGATCGGCACGCCGAGGTCTCGCTCGAGGATCTCGACCGCCATTGCCGCCTTCTTCTGGCTAATGCCCTTGAAAGCGCAGAGCCTCGCCTGCAGAACTATGGCGCTTGGGGTGTCACCCCAGATCCGAGTGGCGTCCCCTTGGTAGTCGCGCACCACCCGCCGAGCTGCTTCGCAGACCCACGTCGGCATGACGTTGACAAGACGGTGAAGCATCGGTCGCTGGTGGAAGGCGGCACGGACGCGCTCCGCGTCATTGGCCAGGCGGTTCGGGTCCAGGTGCCCGAGTCGCTGCTGCAGATCCCACGGAATAGCCCAAGCGCGTTCGGCGGTGATGCCCTGATCGCAGATGACTGCCAGAAGGAAGGCCAGCGGGTTGCGGATCAGGAAGAGGTTCGCCTCTCCGTTGGGCGTGAACTTCGGAGGTTCACCCACTGAGAGCTCCGCCAGGCGGGCCCCGTAGGCGAGCATCGGGGCGACAACAGCAGAGGCGTCCACCGGGTGCCGCTCGAGCGCAATCGGCGGGTCGGGCTGCCCGCGGCGTTCCGCCCGCGGCGCGTCCGACGTGGCACTCGTCCCGGTCTGACGCAGAGTCGTTCGAAGGAGCGCGTGTCGCGCCCACCCGACGAGGTCGTCCTCGGCAAGGCGAACAACCAACGAGGAGCGCACATATGGAGCGTCGATGGCATCTGTCTGCCGAATGATCTCGAAACCGTCGTAGCCAAACGGAAGATCAGTGAGCTCTCGGATGTCATGCCGGTCGGAGCCCTTGATCAGGCTCACGAGCTTGTGGGACTGGGCATAAGCGTCTTCCGCGGTTGCCTCCACTGCGGGTTGCCCGTCGAGAAAGGTGACCGAATGGGGACGCGATGAGCCGAACACGACGCGCCCGCCAAGGCCGTGGCGGAAGAGGTGTCGCACTCCGGCAGCAATGACTGTCGCCTCCCAGCCGCGGTCGAAGGCCTCCGTGACAGTTGGCCAGGTGTAAGTGAAGGCGGCGACGGACCGAACTTGCTCCAGCTGCACCTCCCCAAGCAGCCCCGGTACCGCATCACCGGTTAGCCCGACACTGCCCACCGGGGGCGAAGTAGCGCCCTCGACACGGCTCGCTCGGCCGTCCCTCCGATCAAACCAGACGACGCCAGACTCGAGCTGGACTCGCCCGACCCTCCATCCGTACCCAAGCCACCCCCTACCCTGCGGCGACCGATCAGTGTTCGCCCACCAAGGCGGGTACTTCCGTGCGGATGCCGGCAGGGCTCTCCCGAGCGCCTCCTCCACACTGGTGAACGAAAGGGTCACTGACTCCTCGCCGCAGGCGTGGAGAAACTCGCCGATCCGGCCATAGCCGGTCGTGGGTCGACCGAGCGCGCCGGTCGGGTCGTCGACGGCCGGCCGCCGGGCGTCCCTCGCGTAGAACGCGAGCTGCTGACCTATGGTCAGTCCCTCAGTCGGGATCTCGACCGTAGCTCCGGCGCTCTTGAGCCCCGAGACGAGCCCGTTATCGCGGTATGCGGACCCCGCATGGATCTCGAACACCCGTCCACAGAGATCGCCGAGACGATCGCGGAGAGTGACTAGCACATCAGCCGACCAGGCCCGCTGAGCTGCCGGGGACAAGTCCTTGAGTGCAACGTCGTACGGCTCGATCACCTCGTCGGGGTCGAGCAGACCGTGCTTGGCGGAGAGCACGAACCAGGTGTCGCAGCTGGACTGGACCGCTCGCATGCGCCCACGGAACAAGGTGGACGTGTACATGTCCTGAGCTGCGGACGAATGATGGCGCTTGGACTTCACGCATCCAATGAGGCCAATTCTCGTGGGCCCCAGTGCTAGGTGACGGTAGGCAGCCACGAAACCGGAGCGTAGACCTGGTCCATCGATCAAAGGCGACTTAGGACGTAGCCTGCGGGTTCGAGCGAAAACGGAGATGGTCAGGTGCTCCCCTTTTCGATCAGCGTTTACAGGGGCGGTCAACGCTTGCCGTAGAGCCGGCTACGCACACACCAGCACTTCGTCGAGGTCCAGCTCGGCCCGCGTGGTGGTTCTTTCGTCCGGTCATGGTCCTCCTCCTCTTGAGCCAAGTACCTCTAGCCTCGGATGATGTAGTAATCCTGTCGGGCCGTTGGTCGCGGTTGGGCGCCCTTGACGCAGTGACGCATCGCTACGGCACTGTCGCGGACAATGCGGCCAGGAAAGGAGACTCCGGGATGACATCACCGAACGTGTTGGCCGAAGATGTCACGGACGAGCTCTTCATGAATCTTGTGGCTCAGCTCGGAGAGACGGTTGCCCAGTTCCTGGGGTGGGCAGCGGCCTGTCTTGCCGAAGACCGGCCGCTTCGACTTCGGGACCGGGAAGACTTGGCCGAAGCGCGAACGATGGCATTCGAGTTCGAGGAGCCATGGTGGGGGATCGTCGTCTACACCTGCTTTGGGGCGGTGCAGGGGGCGCGCCGCGCTGGCTCGCTATTCGGGGTTGTTCCGTCGCCGGGGGAGGTAGAGTACCGGCTCGCTCGACTCAAGTCGATCATGGTGTCTGGTGACGTCGGGCGTCACCGTATCCAACCGGGTCACAAGGGGGCGCGCACGGCCCTGCGCTCGGCCTGCGACAACGCCGAGAGTTTCCGGCCGATACTTTGCGGCGATGAAGGTGGGTTCGACCGGCGATACGGGGGACTCCTCGGGCTCGATATTCCGCAATGGAGGCGCACGACCTGCTTTGACCTGATCCTGAGGACAGGATGGCTAGGTGTCCCCGGCCGCAGGATCGAGCCCGAGGTCGCCTACCTGAGGGGCTCCCAGGGGCCGCGCGCTGGCTTTCGGCAAGTGTTCGACGTCACGGTCTCCGCCAGCAACGCCGCGTATTGCGAGGGACTTCTGCAGGCATGGACTAGGAACTGGGACGACGTGTCGAGGTTTGCCAATGTCAGATGGGACGGTGACGGATTCACTCCTGGTGACTTCGAGAACGTCCTGTGCATTTACCAAGAACCACTCAAGCCCGGATGGCCGAATCCGGCCGCGTTCGCCTGAGAGTCGTGACACCGCCAGCACTTCCCACGTACCTCGTGGACTACCTCGCCGAGCCGGCGCCGACCGGATCACGGGTGTTGGACGGCTCCACGCCGGTCGTGGCGTTCGGCAACGCAAGGATGGCGAAGGTCGCTACCCTCGGGTTGAACCCAAGCTTGCGGGAGTTCGGGTTGAGTAGCGAGAGAGGCTTCGTCTGGCTACCGGAGACCGAGCGACGCCTCGCAACGGTCCGTTCCCTTGGTATCAAGGAGGGCTCTTGGCCGCGGAATCCCTCGTTCGATGCCATGGCTACGGTGGTCGCCGACTGCGACGCCTACTTCGAGCGGAACCCCTACGGTCGGTGGTTCGATCCCCTCGACGAGATCCTTCGTCGGCTCGGCCACACGTACTACGGCCAACACTCGTCTGCCTGCCATCTTGACCTCAGCCCCTGGGCCACCGACCCGGTTTGGGGACGACTCCACAAGGCCGAGCGCCAGCCCCTAGTCGATAACGGTCAGCAACTCTTGGAGGCGCAACTGAGCGAAGGGAGCATCGCCTTGCTGTTGATCAACGGGGCTGCCGTGGCGAAGGAGGCCCAACGGGCCCTGGGCCTGTTCTTCGAGGAGGTCGGTTCTCGCATTACCGTCTCTGGAAGGAAGACGTCGAGTGCCATCCGACGTGCCAGCCTGTGCGGCGTGCCGGTGATCGCGTGGAGCGTGAACGTCCAGTCCTCCTTCGGTGTGACCAACGAGCTCAAGTTGAAGCTGGCAGAGCGCGTCCGAGACCTTTGCATTTTCGTGGGCGTCACTCGTGAACCGTTGACTGTCCGGTCGCGCCCACGCTGATCAGGCAGATAGGCGCGGCGCGCCAGATCTCGAGACCTTCCTGATCGGACGCCGGACAGATGATAGGAACGGGCTGTGGAAGCCGACGAATTCGACACGAGGCTCCGCTTGGCGGCGTTCGCCTTCCTCGACCGGCTGCGCGCACTCAACGGCGAGTCCGTCCGCTTCGACGATGTCGCCGCCTTCGTCTTCGACGGTGTCCGCGTTCCGCTTATGGACCCTCAGCGGGGCATCCGCAAGCCCCGCCAGCTGGCCGCGGCGCTGAGCTTCCGAACAGTGCACGCTGCGCGTCCCGATCGTCGTCCGTATGACGACGAGCCCGGACCGGACGGCTACCTGCGTTATATGTGGCGCGGCAAGGATGCAGCCCACCCCGAGAACGTCGCGATGCGACGGGCACAAGTCCAGCGACTTCCGTTGATCTGGTTCCACGGCGTCGCTCCGGGTCTATATCTCCCGGTCTATCCGGTGGAGCTGGTAGCCGAGGAGCCTGAGCTGCACCGGTTCGTGGTTGCGCTCGACGCGGACCAGTCGATCGGTTGGGCAGGCGAGGACGTGGTCGACCTCCCCGTGCGGAGACGGTACGCCGAGCGGACGGTTATGGAGCGGTTACACCAGCCGCTCTTTCGTGCGCGCGTGCTTCACGCGTACGAGCACAAGTGTGCGATCTGTCGGCTACGGCACGTCGAGCTGCTCGACGCCGCGCACATCGTCCCTGACACCGAAGGGGGCGAACCGATCGTCACGAACGGACTCTCCCTTTGCAAGATCCACCATGCTGCCTACGACTACTGGCTCATTGGGGTACGTCCCGACTTCCGGATTGAGGTGCGCACCGATGTTCTCGCGGAGAACGATGGACCGACGCTTCGACACTCGCTCCAGGAAATTCACGGCGCCAGAATCGACCTACCGCGAGAGCGTGCGGCTCGACCGGACCCCGACTTGCTCGAGATCCGCTACAGCCGGTTCCGCGACGCGGGTTGGGGCCGGTTCGGAGCCGATCGAGGATGGACAGGGCTATGCCGCGTAAGGGACCTATCTGAGTCAGACGCTCTGGCCAAGGAGAGGAGAGCCTACCGAGGGCGTCGGAAGCAGCTCACTCACAGACGACGCTCTCGAAGCACTCGACTGCATTGCCAAGGAGCATCGGAGCACCGTTAGCGGAGTCGTCGAGGCGGTGGGCCGTTTGCTCCGCGACGGCGGTCCTGGAGCCGATGACCTCAAGCGCCCTCTCGTCCCGGACCGTCGCGGCGGCGGCCGGCGTCCGAAGCAACAGGGCGCATAGGTCGTTCCATCGATCGGTGAGGGCGGTGCCGCGGGGGAATGGGAGAATGGAATCGTCACCGACCACGGAGTTCTCGTCGCGCGCCAATGTCAGCGAGTCGTTGAGACCGAGCGAGGCGGGGGACAATGCCGACGGGAGAGCACCTGGGTCGGCTCTCTCCATGCGGGACGCCAGACCTACCTCGTTGAGACCTGTGAGCAGCACATGTCAGGACATTCACACACCCTCGGCGACGTAGTCGAGCTCGGTCCGCAGCGCCATCGCGAACTCATCGATGAAGCCGAGAACGACGCTTCGCCTCCGCCCGAAGATCGCCAGCTTCACACATTTGAAGGATGGCGAGGTCGCTTTCGACCGTCGGGATGATCCCGGGACGGCGTACCTTCACCACGATCTCTCGGCCGCCCAAGAGACGGGCCGGGTGTACCTGGCCGATTGAAGCGGCGGCGATCGGCTTCTCCCCGAGGTAGGCGTAAGCCTCGGATGGATCCCTCGACAGCTCATGCCGATCGCGTCTCGCACTGCGCTGAAGGGAATCGGCGGCGCAGAGTCCTGCAGCGACGACAGTGCCTCCTCGTAGGTGGGAGGGATGAGGTCGGGACGTGTCGAGAGGACCTGTCCGAGCTTGATGAACGTCGGACCGAGCTCCAAGAGGGTGTCGTGGAGATGCTCGGCGCCGTTCAGGCCTGGACCTCCTTTCCCACCTTCAGTGCCGGTCGCGACAGACTGGCTCAGCACGGCGGGCAGCCGTTGTGCCAGTACGCGCCTAAGGCAGCTGAGTCAGTCCATTGTGACCAGGCCCGCGTGGGAAGACCGGCCAGACGTCGACAACCTTGCCGTCCTCAACGACGTAGAAGTTGTCATACATGTTCACCGTCCCAGGCGCGTAGCCAGGGATGAGCCGTATCCATGTACCGACCGGCAGGTCGACGTCCGGACCAGCGACAAATATGCCGTGCTCCTCGTCGAAGCGGAGCACCTCGAGTTCAGAGCCCACCAGCGAGGGGCCACCTGCGACGCCGATCGACTTATTGCCAGCGTCTACGATCAACCGGTTCGGTGGCCTGCTGATCACGGTCGCGGCAATGGTCAAGGCGTACTCGAAGCCTCCGGTCACGCGAGTGCCATGGAAGTTGTCCATGAGGACGTACGTGCCGGCTTGGATCTCGGTGATTCCTGGACGCTCGGCGGTGAGCTTCCAGGTGACCGTGCCTCCAGCCGATCTGACTGGGCATGGGATTCCTATCGATTCCATGCGCTCCGCGATCTGAAGGAACATGTCCATGGCTGCACGCTGCTTGACGACAAGGACGTTTGGGTCGAACTCCAATGAGCAGTGGCCCTCGTAACCTGTGATGCCTTCGAGCTGCAGGTGGTCCAAGGCGATAATCCGCTTGGCAAGCGCGATGGCGTCCTCCTCTGCATCGACACCAGCACGGTCCATGCCGGTGTCCACCTCTATCAACACGCCGAGCTCGGAGCCCGCCTCGGCCGCGGCGGCGGCCAGCTCGGCGGCATTGGCGGCGTCATCCACCGCCACGAGCACGTGGCGGCTCCGAGCGAGCCCGACGAGCACCCGGATCTTTGCCGGGTTAGCGACGGTGTTGACGACGAAGAGGTTATCGAGCCCCGCCCAGGCGAGGGCGACCGCCTCCCAGACGGTGGCAGTCGACAATCCGATGGCCCCTGCGGAGATCTGTTTAGCGGCGAGCTCGACAGACTTGTGGAGCTTGATGTGCGGACGGATCTTGGCCGGCATGCTCTGCAATGCTGTCGCCATCTGGGTGATGTTTCGTTCGGCCGCGGCCAGGTCCAACAAGAGCGCCGGCGTGGGGACTTCCTCGACTCGCCGACCGATCATGTCCCCGTACAGGTCGCGGATAAGCACCCGCCGACGTTCTAGCGGGTTGGATACCTCGGCGGTATCGCTCGTCATCAGCCCTCCTTCCTATCTGTGTGACGCGGCCGACCTACAGCTCGGCGTTGACAATGAAGCCTGCGTCCGCCAGCAATGTCGCGCTCGTCACATAGCTCGCGTCATCACTGAGAAGGAAAGCGATGACGCCTGCCATCTCGGCGGGGTCAGCAATGCGGTGAAGCGCGATCCGGCCGATGTAGTACTTCAAGATTTCGGGCTCGTCCAACATTGGCGTGCTCATGTTGGACGATACGGCGCCCGGTTCGACGCAGTTTACCCTGATGCCGTGGGTCCCAAGGACGCTCCCAAGTGCTTTTGCCAGCATGGAGATGCCACCTTTGGTAGCGCAGTATGCGGTCTGGAAGGGAGCGCCGACGTGCGCGGAGATGGAGCTGACGCAAACGATGGCGCCGCCGTGACCCTCGGCGATCATCTGCTTGGCGACCTCGGTGGTCACGACCCAGGTGCCCCGCAGGTTGGTGTTGCAGATTAGGTCCCATTGCTCGAACGACGTCTCGTTCCAGGGCATGAAGGGATTGATGGCGGCATTTGAGACCAGGTAGTCAATGTGGCCTCCGTGGCGAGCAACCTCTTGGACCATGTCCACGATCTGTTGCGGCTCGCTCATGTCGGCCACGACAGGGAAGCCCTCGCCTCCGGCCTCCTTGATCTCCCGCAGCGTTGTGGAGGGGTCACCGGTCGGCCTTTGGTTCACGGCGACCAGCGCTCCTTCCGCGGCAAGACGGACCGCGGTTGCGCGCCCAATCCCGTTCGTGGCTCCCGTGACAAGGGCCACTTTGCCCTCGAAGCGCCTCATTCCCTGCTCCTCCCCTGTGGCGATGTTTGTCATGAAGGGCCTGTCCTTGGTGCGTTTCGGACCGCCTCGAGCATGTAGCGGGCGTTGTCGAGCGGCGCGACTCCGTCGTAAATCGCGCTACCACTAACCACCAGGTTGGCCCCGAGGGTGGCGACATGCTCGATGTTGCTTTTGGTGATACCACCGTCGACCTCGAGAAGGATCTCCCGGTCGCCGATCAGCTCGCGCGCCTCGGCAAGCCTGCGCTCGGTGCTCGGCAGGAACTTCTGGCCACCCCAGCCAGGGTTGATGGCGAGCAGGAAGATGAGCTCGAGCTCGTCCAACAAGGGCTTAACTGCTTCCAGCGAGGTGCCCGGGTTCAAGGCAACGCCACGGACCACGCCTGTGCCCGCCAGTGACTGGAGAACTCTGTGCGGATGCCTGGTCGACTCGACATGAAAGGTGATGATGTCCGCCCCAGCGTCGACGAACGACTGCACTTTCGTGAGCGGTTCGTCGATCATCAAGTGGCAATCCCTGACGAAGCTGTCGGGGATCGCCTTCACGATCGGAGGACCGACTGTGAACTGCGGACAGAACACGCCGTCCATCACGTCGACATGGACCACGATGGCGCCAGCTTGCTCGAGGACCGCCAACTCGTCGCCGAGTCTCAACAGGTTTGCCGTCAGCATCCCAACGCTGATCGTGGGTCCACCGTCCAGCAGCCGCCGGACGGTGGTCTTCACTGCCTGCTCCGCCCGAGGTTGTTGGCGAGGTCTTTGTAGAGCTCGAAGGCGTCGTCTGGCTTCATGGACTCGTGTACGACCTTGCCAACCGCCTGGATCATCGCGACAGGGAAGTCTGCCTGGAAGATATTGCGACCCATGTCGACTCCGGCCGCGCCTTCCTGGATCGCCCGGTAGGCCATCGTGAGGGCGTCCAGCTCGGGCAGCTTCTTGCCACCTGCCATTACGACCGGTACCGGGCAGCCGGCGGTCACGTGCTCGAAACCGGTCTCGCAGTAGTAGGTCTTGACGATCTGAGCCCCGAGTTCCGCGCAGATCCTGGTGGCGAGACCTAGATAGCGGTCGTCGCGCACGAGGTCCTTACCGACCGCTGTGACGCCGAGGACCGGTATGCCGACGCGATAGCCGGCGTCCACGAGCTTGGTCAGGTTCGCGATGGACTGCGTCTCGAACTCGCCCCCGATGAAGGCCTGGACGGCGACCGCGTGCACGTTCATCCGCGCGGCGTCTTCCATGTCGACCGCCGTGTGCTCGTTCGACAGCTCCTTCAGGATGCTCGGTCCGCCGCTCGCGCGGATCACTACGCCACCGCGGTGAGTCGCCGGGATGGTCGTGCGCAGAATGCCCCGTGTGCACATCAACGCGTCTGCATATGGAGCGAGAGGCAGGATCGTCACGTCGACGCGTTCGAGGCCCGTCGTCGGGCCTTGGAAGTAACCGTGGTCGATGGCAAGCATGACGGTGTGCCCGGTGTCCGGACGGAAGATCCGCGAGAGCCTGTTCTTCATGCCCCAGTCGTAGGCGGCCGATCCTTTGAGGAAGAAACCCTGGTTCGGAAAGGGAATGTGTTCGAAGAAGTTCTTGTCTGATCTGGTGTCAGTTTCGGGCATGGTGCCTCCTATTTCGGTTGGTCAGGTGCCGGCCGCGCGCCACAACGGGCGTGCGAGCCCAGATTCCGCGAGCTCCATAGAGCCGCGGTAGATCTTGAACCACTCGTCGGCCAGAGCCCGGTAGGCGGCGCTGGCCTCGAGGTCCGGCTGCACGGTCCGCTCGAAGGCCGCCACGAGAGCTGCGGCTTGGGCGATGTCATTCCAGAGCCCGACGCCAACGCCGGCGCAGATGGCGGCGCCGAGCGCGGTGGACTCCTTCACTACCGGGATGCGAAGCGGTATCCCTAAGGTGTCCGCGACGATCTGTGGCCACAGCTGCCCCTTGGCCGCGCCGCCGGTGAAGACCCCTTCTTCTGGCGTGCAACCCGTCACTTCCTCGATGATGCGAAGGTGGGCGAGCGAGACGTAGGCCGCCGCCTCCTCTATCGACCGGAAGCACTCGACCCGTCCGGCGCGTTCAGGATTGGCGACGTCGAAGCCTAGGAAACCAGGTGTCGTGTGCACCCATCTGCTGGCCTGCATCACATTGGAGAAAAGCCCTACGACGCCGTTTGCACCCGGGGGCAGCGCCGCGGCCTTGGCCTCCATGACGGAGTAGACGTCGATGCCCTCAGCTGCGGCCTTTGCCTGTTCGAGCTCGCAGAAGGCGTCGCGGAACCAGCGCATGACGAGGCCGCAGTAAAAGCCGATCCCTTCCATCATCCAAAGGCCAGGTGTCGCGTGGCACAAGGTGCGAAGCCGGGATTTGGGGTCGACGAAGGCCTTGTCCAGCAACATCGTGTGCTGCCAGAAGCTGCCGCCGAGGACGGTGAACCGCCCAGGGCCGGTCACCCCGATGCCGAGCAGGCCGAGCTGGGTGTCGGCTCCGCCGACCACAACCGGAGTGCCCTCGCGCAGCCCCGTCTCCTGGGCGGCTTGGGCTGTAACCGAGCCGATGACGGTACCTGACTCGACAATGGGCGGGAAGACGTCACGCTTCAGCCCGCAGATGTCCAAGATCGTCTCGGACCAGTCACGCTTGGCCAGCTCGAACATTCCCGAGCTGGAGCCGAGCGATGCATCCGTGACGAACTCGCCGGACAGCTTCGTCAATACCCAGTCGCCGAGCATGCCGACGTGCGCGATGCTCGCGAATATCTCGGGCTCGTGCCGTGCGATCCAGCGGAAACGAGCGGGAGAAGTGATAGCGACCCAGTCGCCGGCGTGATCGTAGATCTGCTGGGCTTCACCACACGCGACGAGCTCGGTGGCTTCCTCACCAGCACGCGAGTCAACGTTCGGGCAGGCCCAGATTTCTTCGCCGTTGTCCCCGTAGAGGACCATGCCTTCGCGCATGCTTGTCGCGCTTACGGCTCGTACCTCGACGGGGGAGACCCGCGCGTCGGCGAGTGCTTCGTGCACGCACTGCGCGATCAACAACCAGTTCGCTGTGGTGTCGAAGACCTGCGATCCAGGCACGCCTGGGGCTTCGCGGTGGCTGTACTCACGTTGGCCAATCCCGGCCTGACGGCCGTCTGTGCCGAACAGGACTGCTCGCGCGCTTCCGGTGCCGACATCTATCGCGAGTAGGCAGTCGGGACTCACAACCCCAGCGCCTCCCGGTTGACGAGGTTGCGTAGCGGCTCGCCTGCCGCGAAACGACGCAGCTCGTCTGCGATCATCTCGGCACCTTGCGCCAAGGTCTCGTGCGTGGCGCCACCTATGTGCGGCGTCATCACGACATTGGGGTGCCGCAGCAAGCGGTGCCGGCCCTCGTCCGGGCTCTGTCGCGCGATGTCGAGAGCGGCCCCTGCTAAATGGCCAGACTCGAGCGCCGCGTCGAGAGCGTCCTCGTCCACGAGCGTCTCACGGGCCGTGTTCACGAAGTACGAGCCGGCCCGCATCTTTGCGAAGGCGGCAGCGTCGAACATGTTCAGGTTCTCTTTGGTCACCCTTGCATGGAGGGAAACGAAGTCGGCTTCGGCCAGGAGCTTGTCCAGGCTCGACACCTGCTCGACCGCATCGCCTGGATCGATCTCGGTATAGGGGTCGTAGACGGCGACTCTCATGCCGAACGCGAGTGCCCGACGGGCAACTCGATGCCCGATCAATCCGTAGCCGACGAGCCCCAGTGTGTGGCGCCGAAGGTCGCTGCCGATGAACTTCGCACCCTCCCAGTTGTCCTTCAGCTGGTGCCCCTCGTCCAAGAACCGCTGTGCCCGACGAAAGCCCCGAGCCAGCATTATCAAGAAGGCCACCGCCTGATCAGCCACGGCTTCCGCGTTTTTGCCGGGCGTGTTCACTAGAGGCAGGCCGCGTGCATTCACCGCTGCCACGTCGACGTTGACGGGCCCGCCGCGGGCACAACCGACAACCAGCAAGTCTGGCGACGCCTCCAGCACCGCGTCGGTGACCGGGGCGCCTTGGACCACGAGAGCCTCGACGCCGAACATGTGCTCGCACACCTCTGCGGGCACACCTTGGGATTCCTTGATCCGCTGCTCGGACGGCGTGCTCGGGATGAACGGCTTGTCTTCGACCTGGAAGTACTCAACCTTATGGTTGGCTTCCAGAGCGACGAACGCCTGTTGGAAGTAGCGGGGCGGCATGTAGGAATCGCCAACAGCCAGAACTCGCATCCCGATTCCTTTCGGCCGACGGAGATGGCTAACGGTCGGAACCTCGACCCGGTGGGTGACGTGCCACGAGAGTCACCTTCATTGTAGCACTATCCTGTACGTACAGCAAGCGAACCAGGATCGAAAGGGTAGGCGCGGCGACATGGCAGCTCTCCGCGCTGGCCGAGCAATCGGAGTGATTCCGCAGGATTCCGGCGGGATCCGGTGCTTTCGTGTGTCCGGTTAGTGTTCGGGTGGATAGACTTAAATCGAGTCCTTTCTACCGTGTGACCGCTGCCTGATTCCAGGATGACCTTCGGCATCGGCTGAGTGTCTACACAGAAGAACCCGACCGACTCCCCGACTCGGCGCAGGCAAGCGTCGTGCAGGGCCGGTGGCTTGTGTTCGTAGATGTCGTACGGCCCCCAGCCGAGCGTCCAGTTGAAGTTGTCGAGAGTATGCGGTCCGCTAGGCCACCCAGTGTCGAAGGTCACGCGTTCGCTGGTGTGATCGATGTCGCTACCCCTTCCGCAAGGCAGCGGGACATCCAAGGACTGTGCCAGCAGTCGTGGCACTTGCGCGTCGATTCGCCAGGAATACTGTCGGTTGGCTCAGGTGCCGTTGATCCGACAACGACTGTCGCAGGGAGTCATCATCAAGAGATAACATGTCTGCTCAGAACCTGCCTGTTTGAACAGGAGCGCCCGTTGACGGACCCTGCTGGTGTAATTGACCGATCGTCTTCCGTACCATTCCATTCTCAGCTGCGTAAATTGTTGGAACAGCAGATTGAGAGTGGTCGGTGGCCCCAGGGAGAACGGCTACCTTCCGAACCCTCTTTGAGCGAGTACTACAGCGTCTCGCGCGCGACGGTACGCCAGGCGCTCCATGCTCTCGAAGAGCAGGGGCTGATTTACAAGGAAAAAGGCCGCGGCGCGTTCGTCAATCGGACCTCGTCCGGCTCGTGGCTCCTCCAGTGGGTCGGAGGCCTCTTCGATGACGAGCTGACCCGCCGCGGCATTACAGTCGAGTCCACCGTGCTCCGAGCCGGTATGGAGCAGCTTCCGGACTGGGCCAGCGAGGCGCTCCAGCTCAGTCCTGGCTCGCGCGGCGTCACATTGGAGCGTCTTCGCCACATCGACGGCGAGGTGGCCTTGTACGTGATGAACCACCTCCCAGACCGGTACGTGGCCATTCTGACCGAGATATGGAGAAGCTCCACGGCTTCTCTCTATTGGACATTGCGTGAGCAGTGCGGCGTGGAGGTTGCCAGCAGCAGCCGCATCCTTGAGGCGGTGTCTGCGCCTCCTGCAATCGCCCGGCGGCTGGGAGTGCCGAGCCGGTATCCCCTTGTCTACATCCAGTCCGTCACCCGGGACCCCACGGCCCAGCCGATCGACTGCTATCGAGCCTGGCTCCGGACTGACCGGTTGCGCATCGCCGTGGAGACTGACACGTGGGCATCGCTGGCGGGACGGGTGGTGAGCCACTCCTTTGTCGGCGTGCCCAACGACGGTGGGGCGATAGGCAGTGTGGGACCCTGAGGGAGGCTTCCGGCTTGAGCCCTTATGGCTCCAATCGCGTGTTGAACAATCATTGCGCCTGTCCGAACAACGTGAAAGCTTGCGGAGTCGACCATGGCAAACATTCTTCGCGATCAAACTGGGAAATGGTCGAAGGCCGATCTCGATAGCGACGGTGAAGTGCAAACGATTCTAGAATAGCTCAAGGTCGTCCATATGGTTCACAGGAGAGAGGAGAAGAAAAAGGGAAGTCTCTGATCGCGTGCTATGCAACCTCACCTGGACTAAACCCATTCCCTTCCTTCGACTCCCATGACCTTCGAACAGGAACCCTTGTTCACGTACGGAGCCTCCTCATTAGTGCTAGCCGCGCCTCTTCGAACGGACGTTCCAGGTATTCGCGATGCTCTCCACCATGATGATGCACGACGTCCGGGTCAATATCCCAGGACGCAAGGCCAGTCACATAGGACTTGCTGCGCTCTACCAGCTCCATGATGTACCGAATTTCGGCCTTGTCGCCTCCATATCGGCTACCACAGGTAACATATATTGGTGAAGAGTGGGCCGCAATGTCCCGTCGCCACTCATCTCGGTGGTGGGTGAGATATCTGGGACCTCCTCCGACGCGCACGCAGATCCATCCGCCGTCGTCAAATCGGCAATCCTCGACAAGATGAAGTTCATGCGATCCGACGGCGCTGTGCGTGGCAGCTATGACCCTGCCACGGCTTATCACTTCAAGATTGAAAACGGGAAAGATACTTCGAACGCGAGCGCTTATGGTCACGCTGCCACCGCCATCCGGCAGCATCACCTCACCGCCGATACCAATCCCGTCCACGTCAAGATCAACTAAAGGCCCGCTACTCACAAATGTTCGACCGGCCTTCAGTGCGTCACACCACGAGATAAAGCTGAATTCGTGGCCTGGGTTGAGTTGTACGTAAGTACGGCTGAGCCCGACTGGCACATCGCTCGACATCTTGTCTGTTCCACCGGCCAACGGCAAGCAGAAGCCAGCATTGAGGTAGCGGTAATATTCCTGATAAGCTATCTCGGGAAGCAAAGCGACCTCCAGGGCATCGGCACGTCCAGTTGCGATCAACGCGGCCAACTCTGCGTTAGGGAGAGGGAAATGAGGAACTACAACGGTGCCCCCTTGCACGTGACAACGATCAGCCCAATCCGAGAGCGTCGCTTCCAGGCCACCACCCATTTCTGCTTCGCTGGGACCGTCGGAGCACCAGGGCATCACAGGTTCTCTCAGCCCAAGTAGCGAGAGGTGACCTAAGAAGTGCTGCCGGTTCTCTTGGGACGCATACAGGACGATCTTCCCGTCTTCACTTGTCAGCGGACGGCCAAGGAAGTCCTCGGTGTTAGTAAACAGGCTGCCCCATTGTGACTGGAGAAGATTAACTACGGAGAGTCCTTCGGCAGCGGCTTCGAGGAGGCCACCGAGGCTTGAAAGAAAGTGAACGTGAGTGTCTCCACTATACCATCCTTCGTTTTCCAGATGGTATAAGCGTTTGAGTCGGAAGGTAAGCGTTCGCGTGTCCTCGTCAATAGTTACGGTATCGTCAATGGGCTGGTATTCGAATCCCCGCGCCACCTGAACGCGCACCGGGCCTCGTGGTAGCCAACCTTCGCAGCATCTATTCACATACGCGTAGGTTGTGCGTCCGAGGCGGACGTCGCCTCCGACATCTGAATGCCAGCTACCGAGGTTTCCGTTTACGTGCTGGTGGTGCCCGTACGGCTGGAATGGAACGCCCTCAAGCGAGGAGAAGTGGACGCGACAGGCGAGCATCTCGTTGGTGGCGTCATCGACGAAGCGCGTCCGTACCCAGTTTCGCCCATGCTCCGTGACGCGAAGCGGAGCGTCTTTGGGGAGCGCAGCGCTCCGCAGGTCGCGCCAACGCGCTTCGTGTAAGACCTGACCGTCGGCTACCACGCGTACGCTCGCCGAAGGAATTGCGGAGACCCTCGCGTACACGCGTGTGAAAACCGCGTCAGGTGTGTCGCCCCACGTACCGAGCGGATCGGTGCCCGTTTGTTGCTCAAGCAATGGCGTCGTGTAGCCCGCGCTTCCCCTATCTACGTCTATAAGAAGATCTGTTGCTGCAGGCATGGAGGGGACGTCGGCGACTACGACTCGCGCCGGCTCAGTCCGCAAAGGGTGTTCGGAAGCGAAACCTAAGCAAACGCCGCCTACGTCGATAGCGGCATCTTCCCCGAGAAGTTCGACCGCAACGACACGCTGTTCCGGACTTGGGTTAATCCAAGACCACAAGTAGAATCGCCAGCCGCTCGTGATCTGCCCCATCTCGCCGCAACGCTCATGCCACATCCCGGCCTCGACCACTTCAGTTTGTCTGCGTCCGGCGTCTGCGAATGCGCCGTGGGTCCGACTCGGGAGGCCGTCGCGTTGATCCGGAAGTGCAAGGCTGGGGCGCAGCCCCCAGTGGTCGTCCTCTCCGTACCAGGGGGCAGCGATCTCGAAGCCGTCCCGGACACCAACGCGACTCGTTTCGCCGTCGGAGTACTTAAAGAGGTAGCTAGCGACTTCACGACCTAGAACACTTAGCGTGGGACCGGCCGCACTGCTGACGCGGTGAGCAAATGTTATGGTCCTACAAGAATCACGGACATCGATCGGAATAGTGGTCCGCTGTCCAGGCACGAGGTGTACTACGCGGGTTCGACCGCCATCTTCGTCGAATAGGAACGGGAGACCGCGCAGGGCGACACGACCGAGCCTAAACTCGGCGCCTGGAATCGCCAATTCGTCATAGCCATTTGTAAAGTGCTGAAGATCTATGGCCTGATAGTCGCGCATGGTGCAACCTCCAGTCGGGGTTCTGGGCGATCACCTACCTAGCTCTTTGACATCACTCGCCAGCTTCGGCGCACAACCGGCCGCGATACTTAGATTCTGGTGTCGCCCTGCCGTTCGTGGTCCACGGGCCTCGTCGACAGGGGACGGCTACTGGATGGAGCGAGAACATGACACCTCGACATGTGGCCGGGTCGCACTTCGACCGGCGGCGGATCAACTTCCGCGCAAATCGGTTCGGCCAGAGGACAACGTGTGTGAAATCTGCAGCCAGAAGGCATTGCGAGCGATGAGGGCAGCTCGCCCCGGAGGGCGGGACGACGCTGAATCCGGGGACCGCGAACCATAGGCTGGGCCTGAAGTAGCCCAAGTGTATAGGGGTGGCTGGATTCGCTCAGCACGGCGTGCGTGGGCCCAGATTCCATTATCCGGCCGAGGTACAGTACGACGACGTCGGTCGCGAGGTGAGAAATCACCGCTAACTGGTGGGTGATGAAGATAATTCCAAGTCCGAGATCCTCCTGCAGCTCCGCGAAGAGGTTCAGGATCTGCGCCTGCACCGAGACGTCGAGCGCGCTAACCGCCTCGTCTGCGATGAGTATTTCCGGGCTTGTTGCCAATGCCCTAGCGATGGCAACTCTTTGGCGTTGACCGCCTGAGAGCTGCCGCGGATATCGGGCCGCATCTTGGCGACGGAGGCCACACCGTTCCAGCAGATCGCCCACCATGGCCGATTCGCCTGATCGACTTACCAAGTTATGCACGCGAGCTGGTTCGGCTACTGTCCGTTTGACAGTGAGACGCGGGTTGAGGGACGAATAGGGGTCTTGAAAGACTATCTGCATTCGCGGCCGAAGCGCCCGTAGCGCGTCGCCCCGCAGGGCATGAATGTCCTCACTTCCGATGCGAACTGTGCCACTGTCCAGATCGAGAAGCCGCACCAGACAGTACGCAAGCGTGCTCTTTCCGCTTCCACTCTCCCCGACGATTCCGAGGACCTGGCCCGCCTTCAGGTTGATACTGACATCGTCGAGTGCGATGAGACGCTGACGCGGCCGCCTTTGTGCAAACTGGCTGAGGCTGCGGCGTATGGGGAAGCTCTTGACCACGTGTTCGGCCACGAGCAGCGGCGCGCCATCACGAAAGTCGGGCACTGTTACACTCCCATGAATGGACAGGTCGACCCATGCTCGGGCGCAGGCCGGTCCAAGACCATGGGAACGTCAGAGCACTCTTGCTTAGCGTGCGGGCAGCGCTGTTGAAATGGACAGCCAGGAGGCAGATCACCGAGATCAGGAGGCTGGCCCCCGATGGTTTCCAGTCGTGAGCGGTGCTCACTTGGCTCGAATACCAGCTCCGCTGCCAACAGGGCACGAGTGTAGGGATGACGGGGCGAACTAACAATCTCGTCGCGCGAACCGCACTCCACCACATAACCCGCGTACATGACCGCAATGTCGTCACATGTCTGTGATATGACACCGAGATCGTGCGAAACGAGAAGCATCGCCATTCCAGACTCCTGTTGAAGCTCCGTGAGTAACGAAAGAATCTGCTCTTGAATCGTGACGTCAACTGCGGTCGTAGGTTCGTCGGCGAGCAGAAGCCGCGGGCCAGGCGCAACGGCCATTGCGATCATCACGCGCTGGCGCATGCCCCCGCTGAGCTGATGTGGGTAGTTCCGTATCCGCTCAGCCGGAGACGGAATACCCACCGACCGCAACAGGTCCACTGTGCGATCATACGCATCCTTCCTGCTGAATCCGAGCCGCACCCGGAAGATCTCGGAGATTTGCACTCCTAGTGAATACACCGGGTTAAGGCTGGCACCCGGATCCTGGAAGATCATCGTGATCTCGCGACCGCGAATTGCCCGCATCTCACGTGAACTCCGGCCGATGAGATCGCGGCCATCCCAAAGCACCTCTCCCGACAAGATCTCACCGGGCTTCGGTACCATGGCGATCACCGAGCGGAGTGTGACGCTCTTGCCGCAACCCGACTCTCCGACCAGTCCGAGCGTACGCGAATAGGACAACGAGAGATTCACGCGATTTGCAGCGAGAACGACTCCCCTTCGCGACGGAAAGCCAACTGTGAGCTCCCGAACCTCGAGCAGGTTGGTCGCCTTCACGTTGGTGTCCACGACCATTTCAGACGGTGATGCGGAAATCATAACCAAACCGATCCGCGACACTGTCTCCGATGAGGCTAAAACCGACACCGACAAGGACTATGATCAGACCCGGAAGAGTTGACACCCACCAGGCGCTAAACATGATCGTCTGGCCGCCCGCCACGATTGATCCCCACTCAGGCGTCGGCGGCTGCACGCCCAGTCCTAGATACGACAGAGCGGCCAGGGTGAGGATATTCCACACCATTGTCGCCATGGCAACGACGAAATTGGGGCGCAGCACGTTGGGTAGGGCGTGCACTCTCAAAATGCGCGAGGAGCTGAGGCCGGCAGTGCGCGCGGCCGCAATGTACTGACGCTCGCGGACCACGAGCATTTCGGCACGGGTAACCCGGGCAAAGAAGGCCCAACCAAAGGCGGTCAAGCCCACGTATATCCCCGTCAGGCCAGGACCAAACACTGCAACAAAGGCCATGACAAAGATCATGAAGGGAAAGGCGATCAAGACGTCGACTATTCTCATGATCACGGCATCGAGCGCCCCCCCGAAGTACCCGGCGATCCCTCCGAGCATGACTCCGATGACACCAGCCACTAGCGTTGTAATGCCGCCCACCTCGTAGTCGAGCGGTGTGGCTGCGAGTACCCGCGAAAGCACATCACGTCCGAGGGCGTCGGTCCCGAACGGATGCGCCAGCGATGGAGGCACCAGAATCGCACTGAAGTTCGGCGCGTTTGGATGTCCGAAACCCAGTAAAGGACCTAGCGCGCTAATGGCCGGAACGAGCACGACTATTCCGACTCCGATCCACATCGAAAAGGTCGACCAGCGGCGCTCAGCCGTCGCTCGTCTCCGCAAGCGCTCAATACGGCGTAGATATTCACCGCTCCGAGCCGACGGCCAAGCAGCTTCAGTTACGGCCACTGAGACGAATCCTCGGGTCAAGCAACGAGTAACCCAGGTCGGTGACAAGGTTGATGATGACAACGATCGCACCAAGCAGCAACGCGACACCCTGCACAACGGGAAAGTCACGGTCCTGAACTGATGTGACAAGCAACGATCCCAGCCCGGGCAACGCAAAGACGTTCTCGATCACGACGACGATGCTAAGGATGTAGCCGACATTTATCGCGACGACCGTTACCGACGCCACCAGGGAGTTTCTCAGGACATAGCGTCCCAGGACCCGAAGCTCCCCCAACCCCCTTGCTCGCGCGGCCTCGACGAACTCACTTCCGAGCGTGTCAACGATGCTCCCTCGCAAGGTCCTAAGGATTAGTGGTGCAATACCTAAGCCCAGTGCGAGAGCAGGAAGGGTGAGGCTGTCCAAGTGGCCAAACACGCCCACTCCGTAGCCAGAGGTCGGAAAGACCGTGAACTTCACCGCCAGAAGCAGGATCAGAACGAGTCCAAGCCAAAACGACGGCATAGCAAAGGTCACCATGGTCATGAGGCGCACTGCATGATCTGCCGGCCGATTCCTCTTCAGTGCCGACGCGAGAGCGAGCGGAACAGCGAGGAGGACCGAGACGAAGGTTGCATACGCCGTGAGCAAGAGCGTCGACCCGAGTCGAGGCCACAACAAGCTTGCGACCGGTGACTGTTGCACTGCTGAATACCCAAAGTTAAGCCTGAACGCATTGGTCAGAAAGCTCCAGTACTGAGCCAGCAAGGACCGATCAAGTCCCATCGCGCGTCGCAATGCCGCGACCGCGCTCACACTTGCTCTGGGACCGAGAATAACCCGAGCTGGGTTTCCGGGTACCAGCTGGATCAGGAGAAAGGCTACGAGTGTAATCCCGATCAACGCCAACACTGACTGCCCTATCCTGCGTATCAGGTAGACACCCACTGCTATTCCTTAATCAAGATCAACCACCGAGCCGGTTTCTTCTACTGCGCACCCACGGACAACCATAATGGCACATCACGAGTTGATCCAGACGTCCTCAAGAGGCCAGAAGTTGCTGCAAAGACACTGGAACCCCTGCACCTTCGAGTTAACCAGCGATACATTTGGACCGAATGCAATCGGAATGCCTGGAGGATTGACCGATAGGCAGTACCGCTGCAACTCGCCCCAATCGCGCTTTCTGACAGTCTCGTTAATTGTGTGTGTCGCCTGGTTTACGAGGGCTGTAGCATGCGGATCATTATAGAAAAGGCCGCCAAAGTCGTACTTCTTCGAATAGTACATCAATTCGCCTATCTCGTCCGGAGCACCGACATCGCTGGCCCACAGATCGGCTCCGAAGAAGCAAAGGTCATAGTTGGGGTTAGTGATCGAGAAGAATCGATCTTCTAGCGTGACGATATCCACTTCGTCGATTTTAAGGTTTATCCCGATCTGGCCCCACGAGCTCTGCAGGATCGTCGCAAGTTCGACCGAATCAGTGTCGGTACCGACGATCAGTAGGCTCGTCGTAAAGCCATGGGGCACCGAAGACTTCGCAAGGTATGCCTTTGCCTTGTCAAGATCGTACGGGATGTACGGAATCTCGGGATCCCAGTACTGGAGCTTTCCGATCGCACTGTTAGCGATCTGCGCCGCATTCTTGAAAACTACCTTGTTGATAGTTTCTAACGGGGTCGCGTAGTTTAAGGCCAACCGTACGTTTTGCTCATTAAATGGGGGAACCTTGAGGTTTGGGGCGATAAACATGATGTTCGTGTACGGCTCAAGCTGAAGCCGTGTCCCCTTCACGTCTCGGTACTGGTCGAGTAGGGCATAAGGGACTGGGTAACCTGCGCTAGCTATGCCGGAGGTCACCTGCAACATTCGTGCGTTGTCATCAGGTACGTAATTGAGGGTGTAGCCGTCAATGTAGGGCTTTGGGCTGTTCCAGAAATTAGGGTTCCGCTTGAAGGAGATGGACTCGCCAGCCGTCTTGGACTCGAAGATAAACGCGCCAGACCCGACCGGATTCTTCCCAAACTCCTTGCCCATTTTCTCGACCACACGCTGAGGAACTATTCCAGTTGTCGCGTGGCCGACTACGTCGAGAAACATCGCCTGAACGTACTGGAGAGTGACGCGGACAGTCCTTGCATTCAGTGCCTGGACGGTGTCAATCGCGTTGAGCCACGCATACTGCGAGTTTATCGCGGGGTTCGCGAAACGCTCTAGAGAGAACTTGACGTCATTGGCCGTGATCGTGTCACCGTTGGAGAACTCGGCATGGCGCAGGTAGAACGTATATTCTAGGCCACCCTTCGCGATCTCCCACGACTCGGCCAGGCCGGGTCCGTTCGTCAACGTGCCGGGTATTATATTTGTGAGTCGGTCATAGAGCGAGTACAGGGCCTGCAAATCACCCGTGTCGCCAGTAGTAGGCAACTGTGGGTCCATTTGCGGGACCGGCTCGTATATCCAGGCCCAGGTGATGTGACCGCCGCGCTTTGGTGTGCCCTCGAACGACAATCCGATCGGCTCGGTGACCGGTTGCCCGTTCCAAAGGCCCGGTCCACCACCGGTACCGGTGTCGTGTCGTGGCTGTGCTGGGAAGGCTCCCACACGGCGTAGGGACGGTAAACCAGCCGTCACGAGGCCCAGAGCAGCGGCACCTTTGAGGAGGTCCCGTCTACTGGTCACGCGGCGAAGGTCTAGCTCATGAGGTGCGGGTCCACCAACGCGGTCAACATCGTGATCAGCCATGGCTCCCTCCCGGGCAGCAAGAAAGATGGGATGCAAATCCCATCACAGATAACATGTTGGTACAGGATATCATACTGTCCGTACAGGTTCAAGAGCGTGCTTCAGATTGGGAGAAGGCGAGGTACCAGTGTGGCCTGCGCCAGAAGAAGGCTTCAGCTCGTCACGCGTCACGCGTCCAGTCTAGAAAGCCCAACTACGGTCTCCACGGTGATTGGCAACCGGTCGGTCCGGCGATCGACCTCGGAGCGAGCAAGATGACCGATCGGGATCTCGGCGACCAACTCCTCTCGGCGCGTCGGGCCCTTCGCGAGGTCGAGCGCGTCCGCATGATCCGCTTTTTCGACTCAAGTAGCGACGACCGACACGTCGTCACCCGGCCGAACCCGTTGCAGGCGACCGTCCTCACCGCCTTTGGCGTCGACACCTCCACCTGGCGCTCACGCATCGCATGAACGCCCACGATCACGGGTTGTAGGGCAAAAAGTGCCTCAGCGCGACCTCGTGAGCAGGACCTTCATGTTGGAGCCGCCGAAGTCGGTCAGATCAGGCTCTTCGGAGCACGAAATTCAGACTGCATCTGCGCCTGAGGGCCAACTGACTGATAGGCGCGTTCTTGAACGAACAGGGTCCGATTGGAAAGCACCGGTCGGCAACCACGTCGAGGCGAAACCAACTACCTCCGTTGAACTCGAGTCCCTAACCCCGCGACCGATGCCGTCGCCTAGAGTCACCGGCCGGATCCAGAAAGGCCTGCTCGAGACGGCCGATCTGGTGCGTGAGTCCCGCCGGTCCAGTTCGAGGGCGTGCAACTTTCTCATGTCGCCTTCATTTACATCACGGCGATCGGATTCCAGGGTGATCCCGTTGCCCCGGGGACCCTAAGCGGCGCCGCGGCGACTAGAAACTCCCAGCGTTGCATGGCCGCGCAGGCCTCCGCCAGGTCTTCCAGATTGAGACTGTCAGACGCCATCATCCCCATCGCAGTGATCTGCAACGGATGGATGGGGTAGAGGATGCCCTCCACGGTGCTCGGCACGGTCTCGCCGTCCCCATCGGGGAAAAACCCCGCCACGTGTCGCTCGTGCAACAGAGAGATGGCATCAACGTGTAGCCCCGCCTTGCCCTCGCCCCCGTACCCGTTGTCCCAGGGACCGAGCTCGCGCCGGCGACGATGGTGCCCGGTCCGAAACACGAACAGGTCACCCTCGCCGAGGTGCACTCCCTGAGCTTGTTCTGCGTCCTCCAGCTCGCTGCGGGTGACCGCCGTACCGGGCTCGAGCCAGGGCACGCCGCGCAAACGCGGGATATCGAGCAGTACGCCACGCCCCACGATGCCCTGGGCATACTCGGAAATATCGAGTGTGCCTGCCCCAGATGTGGTCACCAGCTCGGCCGGGCGCCCGTTGTAGAGCTGGCCCCGATAAGCGATATGGCACAGGGCATCGATATGCGTATGGCAGTCACCGTGGAACTGCATCCCAAGAAAGTCGGTTGCAAAGCGCAAGCTGCCCGAGCCGATGTCGTTGTCGTGACCGGTCGCCATGTAGTGGATGGCGGGGTTCGGGTTGTCCGGACCGGCGACCTTGTTCACCGGTAGCGAGAGGGAGATGGAACGGCCGGTCCTCACAAGCGAGGCCGCGCGACGAATGTGGTTCGCAGTGATGTAGTTCAGGGTTCCTCTGGAGTCGTCTGCACCCCACCGTCCCCAGTTCTTCACCGAGTCGAACAGCTCGTCGAACTCGGCTTTCGACCATCTCCCGGTTTGATCGCCAACGATCTTTGCCATCGTCGACTCCGTTCAGCCAAGCCGCAGGCAACCCCGAGGCCGCCACCTGTCAAGACAAGCTATCAGCTTGTCTGAACATGATGCAAGGAGCATTTTTCCAGTTGTGGCTGACCTATTCGGAGGCGAAGCGCCTACGGGTCGCCCAACGCCTCCGGTGAAGGGACTTGATCAAGTCGTTTGAACACCCGGTCTGTTCCGCAAGGTTAATTTACCCAACGGCGACGGCACCGTCGTTGGGGGCGCCGAGAAGGGAGCGACTAGTCTTGATTTTCGCGAGATAGCGGCATGAGACTGCCAGTATTCGCGGAATAGCCCTCCTCAACTGGGAGAATGGCGGTTGCTCAACAAGTCATCACACCCAGGAGGAAGGCTCGTTGAAGGTACATCGTAGCCGCTCGGTCCGTCGCGCCGAGGTGACCGCCGACGGCAAGAATGTCGTCTCTCACGCCGGCACCGCTTTGTTGTCGGAGCTGGCCGACCGCACCGGCCTCACGCGACAGATGTCGGAGGCGATGGCCGACAGCGGCATCTCCTGGAACACTCACGACCCGGGCGTCGTGCTCATCCATCTCGCGGTCTCTATCGCTGATGGTGCCGACTGTCTCACCGACTTCGAAGCCCTGCGCGAGCAACCCGAACTGTTCGGGGATGTCGCCTCGGTCAGCACAGCCTGGAGGGCCGTGAAGGCCACGGCCTCTCTCGAGCTGCGCCGGATCCCA
>Ga0182030_10003487_pt1 | contig 33604 bp, 25 predicted proteins | sample 812S3MmetaG_FD_121299 | JGI IMG/M metagenome (GOLD analysis project Ga0182030, IMG submission 121299) | Permafrost microbial communities from Stordalen Mire, Sweden - 812S3M metaG (Illumina Assembly) | ecosystem: Environmental > Terrestrial > Soil > Wetlands > Permafrost | place: Sweden...
CCGAAGGCACTCTGTTGAACCCCACCAACCTGCTCGCCAATGACAACATCATGGCCATGCAGGGCCGCGGCTATGGAAAGACCGCATTCACGCCATACAGCCGCGCCTACATGAAGTTCTTCGCCGCCCAGGACTGGTCGGATACCGCCCAGGGCACTTACATCTCGATGGCGACCACCACCATGAACACTGCGCCCGCCACTCCGGCCGCCGAGCGGCTGCGCATCACCGACGCCGGCAGCGTCGGCATCGGAACCATCACGCCCGGCGCAAGCATCACGAGTAATCTGCTTTCGCTGGAAGTAAATGGAAACGTGATCTTGACCAAGGGCAGCGGCGGCGCAATTACCTTTCAGGACGGCACAACCCAGGCAACTGCCCAGGTAAGCGGACCGATTGGTCCGCAGGGACCGCAAGGGGCACAGGGTCTTCAGGGACCGGTTGGCCCGCAGGGATCGCAGGGCGTGCAGGGGGCGGTCGCAGGCACGGTGAAGGACGCTCTCGGAAATGTGCTCGGAACGCTGCTTTGGATCTCAGGAACCGACGTGACCGTTTATGTAAAGGGATATATGGTCACGGTGGGTATTACTGGACAGTTCGCGAGTTTCTCACTCGATTGGACGAGTGCGACTTGTGATGGAACTGCGTATTTGGATACCAACGTGGGCCCGATCACCACCAATTTTCCCAGCACTTACACCAAAGTCGTGCTGTATTCCGCCCAGGCGAACGCGCTGATGGTGCCGGTTGGAAGCCAGGCGACGGCAGTTGCAGTGAACACTACGATTGAAGCGTACGAGACTGCCGGATATGGAGCGCCAGATGACACCTATGCCGATGGCGTATCTAACTGCAATAGCAGTGGAGGCGCGGTTTCCGCGAGTGGGTGGCAGTTGGTAGCGATTGATTCTCTGACGACGCTGGGCTGGACAACCTCGGGAAATCCGTTGTCGGTGGCTGGCCCGTTGCAACTCCCATAGCTGCTTGAAACTTGCAGTGATACGACACGGGAGCGGCAGGTTCTGCGGGAGTTGACGGTTGTTTTCAAAAGGAGCAATGCTGCCGGGAGTGGTGTCGTCACCTAGTCCCAAGTGGCCTTGGTAATGGGATGGAGCGACCCTAACTGCAAAAGCGACGGTCTTATGGGCCAGCCGGATTGACGTGAAAGGAACGGAGCAAGTTGGCTGGCGGCATAGACTTGTTGGTTAGCTACTGCGGCATCGGCAACACCATTGTGCTAGACTGCTTTCACAAAAAGTGGCGAGATTGAAAGCGCAATTGCATGCAGCGCGCAGGCAAGTTAGTGAACGGAAAACTAGGGTCAAAATGGAACTGGCTGGGAGATAGTGCTTTTTTGATCAGGGAGCGCATTTAAAACTAAATAGGTAATGTCGGTTTTATTTGTCAGTGCAAAATAGTGTTGTGCGGACGGGAATCCTGGCTCTGATTGCGATTCGTTCAGTTTATGCAACTGAACTCGTGTCGCCCCGTCGAGAAGACGCTATAGCTGGTGTGTCGCGCTGCAGACCAACAGGTTTTTAGGGCGCTATCTTCAAATTGAGGTAGAAAGTGATTCGTCGCCTTAGGTTGTACGAATTTTTTTTCCGCCTGTTCTGTTTTCTATTGCCTGTTTTAGCCTTTCTGGTTGCAGGCGCCGGATTGCGCGCTCTTGAATTGATCCATCTGCTTTCCCACGATTATTTCTATCTATGCGTTACGCTCACGCTGGTATGGATCGTCTGTTCGGCACATTTTGAAGTTACCAGTTTGGAGGCGCTGTTCCTTGATTCCAACGGCGCAGCAAACTGCCTGAAGGCCGTCGCCTGGACGTATATGTCCGGGCTGAGTGCGCTGTTCTTCTATCGCGGAGCTCTTTACTCCCGGCTTTTGCTGGGCGCCAGCGGGTTGTTTCTGCTGGCTGGGATTTTGCTTCTCCGACTGATCTTCCGAAGCCTCGTGAAGCGCGCCGGTAGTCAAGGAGAGCGCCTGCGCATCATCATTGTCGGGGCAGATGCGTTTGCGCAGCGAACTTCGGAAGAACTGAAAAGCAGTGTTGTGGCTCCGTGTGAAACCGTCGCATTTGTCCGCGTGCCCGGGCAGCAGATGAATGTGGCAGGCGGAGTTCCGGTCTTCGAACTGGAACAGTTCATGAGCCAGAACCTCAATCACCTTGTCGACGACATTGTGATTGCGGTCTCTCCAGAAATTCTGCCGGTCATCTCCAGGCTGGTCAACCGACTAAGGGACTTTGCGATTCCGATCCGCATCATTATGGATTTTGGCAATGAATTGAAGGTGCGCGACCGGATATTCCGGATCGGAGGAACCAATCTGCTCGACGTGCATATTGCCCCCTCCGAGACGATCAGTTACGTCATCCTGAAACGGAGTTTCGACATAGCGTTTTCACTGCTGGCGCTTGTCATTTCGGCGATTCCCATGGCCTTGATAGCGATTGCGGTGAAGCTGTCATCGCCCGGCCCCGCCTTCTTCGTACAGGAGCGCGTCGGAATCAACGGACAGGCCTTTAGGATATTGAAATTCCGCACTATGAAGGTGGCTTCGGCAGAGGAGAGCGATACGCGCTGGACAACCGCGGGCGATCCGCGTCAGACAACCATCGGGTCATTCTTGCGCCAGAGCTGCATGGACGAGTTGCCGCAGTTCTTCAACGTGCTGCGGGGTGATATGAGTGTCGTGGGTCCGCGTCCAGAACGTCCGCATTTCGTGGAAAAGTTCAGCGATGAGATTGACGCATACAACGCCCGGCATCATCTCAAGTCAGGCATTACGGGCTGGGCACAGGTGAACGGACTGCGCGGCGACACCGACATTGCCAAGCGGGTTGAGCTGGATATCTACTATATTCAGAACTGGAGCTTCACCTTCGATCTCCAGATCATCCTGATGACGATATTTTAGGGGTCTTTGCACAGAACGCCTACTAAGCAGTCTCGCCGCCTGGATGGGCGTGCGGATATACTACCTCAGTCTACGCCGCAATAACCTGGCGCGATCCGGTCGTGGGCGCTGGAAGTCGGCACGTCGAACAAGATATTTTCCAACGCGGTTGGCGAGGGCTCAGCAGGCGCTGGCTTCTGAGTCTCAATTTGCTTCCGGGAGACCCAGAGTGCGGAGATGGATTGCGACCGAATTGCTTGCTGGCGTAATTTTGTTCGCGTTGTTCGCGCAGGCACAATCCCCACCAGCTTCCCCGAGCGCTATCACGACTCCGACCTCTGAGGCGCAAGATGACGCCCGCGGAGTGGCGCTGAAATCCCTCCCGCACAATATTCTGCAGGATCAGCAGGCGCTGTTTGCAATCCCATTCCGCATGAGCGAGCGTCAATGGAAACTCGCGGTGCCACTGAGCATATTAGCGGTTGGATTAGTCGCTTCCGACACGGCGGCTGAGGGGCATGTGACGAAGACTCCCACGACCGTCTCACGAGCCAACACATTCTCCAACGCGGGTCTGGGAGTTTTGGCTGGAGCGAGCGCCGGCATGTATCTTTGGGGCACAGTCGCCAAGAGCGAACCGTCGCGCGAGACCGGCTTTCTGGGCGGTGAAGCTGCCATCGACGCCTACCTGGATACCTCCCTGATTAAATATGTTGCGGGCCGTGATCGTCCGTTCATTGGGAATGGGCGAGGCAGTTTTTTCAGCGGCGGCAGTTCCTTCCCTTCGCAACAATCGGCGGTGAGCTGGGCCATCGCCAGCGTGATCGCCCATGAGTATCCGGGACCGTTAACGAAGATGTTGAGCTATGGCATTGCGGGCGCAGTGAGCGCGGCCCGGGTCGAGGGACATGACCATTTCATAAGCGATGCCGTGATTGGAAGCGCAATCGGCTGGTATATCGGACGACAGGTTTACCGGGCGCGCTCCAGCGACGCGGATATCGACGTCCGCAAGTGGGGCAAGTTCGAGCGGGACGAGAACAGCGAAGAAGCGCGCGCGACCAGCGAAATGGGCTCCAGCTACGTTCCGCTGGATAGCTGGATTTATGCTGCATTTGACCGGTTGGCGGCACTTGGATATGTGGCGGACGGCTCCGCCGTGGTGCGCCCATGGACGAGGCTGGAATGCGCGCGCCTGCTGAAAGCGGCATACGACGCTTCACAGGAAGCCGACGATCTCCAGATTGCCGAGCCGCTGCTCTCCGCGCTGGACGAGGAGTTGGTACACGAGACTAATCTGCTGGATGGCGGCAGAAACGCTGGCGCACAGGTGGAAAGCCTGTATGCACGCTTTACCGGTATCTCCGGCACGCCGCTGCGTGATTCCTTCCACTTTGCGCAGACCCTGGTGGATGACAGCGGCCGGCCTTACGGTCAAGGGTTGAATGGGATTGCGGGAGTTTCCGAACACGCCGAGGCTGGACCGCTTGCGATCTACATGCGCGGCGAGTATCAGTATGCGTCGGAGATTCCGGCATACAATGCAGCGGCACAGCAGGCGATTGCCAGTTCGGACGGATTGCCTTTCGGCTGGAACATGAGACTGGGCACAACCAGCCGAGTTCGACCAGTAGAAGTCTACGCTTCGATGAACATGTCAGATTGGCAGCTCAGCTTCGGCCAGCAGAGCCTTTGGTGGAGTCCGGACAGGAGCACATCCATGATTCTCTCCAACAACGCGGAGGCCATGCCGATGCTGCGACTCGCCCGAGTGAGACCGCTGACATTGCCGGGTTTCCTGAGTGAGTTGGGGCCAGTGCACTTTGACATGTTTCTTGCGCGCGAAGGTGGTGTGCATTACGTGCGGCTCGGGACCACCTTTGTTCTGAACGGCAACGCCAGCCAGCCGCTGGATCCCCCGCCGTATGTATGGGGCGCGAGCTTTTCGATCAAACCAACGGAAAATCTCGAGCTTGGAGCCGCCCATACCACAATCTTCGCCGGCTACGGTCGTCCGCTGAATCTCAAGACATTCCTGCATACCTTTTCGCTTACGGGCAATGGGCAGGCAGTCGATCCTGGAAAGAGGGCAACAGAATTCAACTTCTCGTACCGCGTGCCCGGATTGCGAAAATGGCTTGTTCTCTACAGCGAGGCATTTGCTTATGACAGTCCCCTGGACAGAATTTCCTTCGAACGATATGCGTTTGACCCGGGCATCTACCTGCCGCAGATGCCGGGCCTGCGGAAGCTGGACCTGAGAGTGGAGGGAGTGAATACAAATCTGCCCGGACTCCAGGACCAAGCATACTTCTACGCGAACACACACTATCCCCAGGGATACACGAATTGCGGACAGATATTTGGAAGCTGGGTTGGTAGGCAGGGCAGCGGAGCAACGGCGACCAGCACATACTGGTTCACGGCGCGCAACAAGGCTTCGGCGAGCTATCGCAAGATGGTCGCGGACAAGTCATTTCTGCAGGGTGGGCAGTTGGAGGATTTTTCCGGTAGCATCACATGGTTGGCGCGCCCAGGGATTGAGATCTCCGCGACAAGCCAGTATGAAATATGGAGTTTCCCGCTTCTGGCGGCGGGGGCACGCTCTAACACCACCACATCGTTTGGGGTCCGTTGGTTTCCCATGGTGCTATTCGGTTCTGATACAGGTTCCATGAACAAGCAGCCCTAGTTGCCAGGACAAGATGAACATAAAAAAAACGAAGCTGCCGGAAGTAGTCGTGCTTGAACCGAAGGTGTTTGGTGACGAGCGCGGATTCCTTCTGGAGAGTTACAACCAAAAGAGTTTTGAAGCGATTGGACTGGGACGGAATTTTGTTCAGGACAATCACTCGCGCTCAGTGCGGAATGTGCTGCGAGGCTTGCACTACCAGCTTGGTCAGCCGCAAGGCAAACTGGTTCGGGTTGTCACGGGCGCAATCTGGGATGTTGCAGTCGATATTCGCCGCGGTTCCTCAACATTTGGGCAATGGGTTGCCGAGGAACTTTCGGCGGAAAATAAAAGGATGTTCTGGGTTCCAGAGGGATTTGCTCACGGCTTTGTCGTAATTTCCGATTCGGCGGACGTGCTTTACAAGGTTACGGCTTTCTATGCGCCGTCCTGCGAGCGTTCGCTGTTGTGGAACGATCCGCAGTTGGGAATAACCTGGCCGTTGAGCGGTGAGCCTGTACTTTCACAAAAAGATCGCGCCGGAATCCCACTGAGCCAAGCCGAAGTATTCGAATAGGATCGTCATGGTGCGAATTTTACTGACGGGCGCGACCGGACAACTCGGCAAAACCCTGCTGCCACTGTTGCGAGAGCAGGGCGAGGTGTTCGACGTAAGCCGCGCAGAATGCGATCTTTCCTCGGTGGACGCAATCCGGAAACTGGTGGCCGAGGTGAGACCGTCGGTGATTGTGAATCCGGCTGCCTATACGGCGGTGGATGAGGCCGAAGGGCACGTCGAGATGGCTTACGCGATCAACCGCATGGCTGCAGGAACATTGGCGGAAGAGGCGCGCAAGTTGGGAGCAATGTTTGTTCACTACTCGACCGACTATGTTTTTGATGGCGGCAAACAGGCCGCTTACACGGAAGACGATGAGCCAGTGCCGCTGAATATTTATGGTGCGAGCAAGCTTGCGGGAGAGCGCGCGGTATCCGCTGCCGGGGGACGCTATCTGGTACTGCGAACAAGTTGGGTTTATGGCCCGAACGGAAACAACTTTTTGCTGACGATCAGGCGGTTGGCGCATGAACGGGAAGATCTGAAGATTGTGGACGACCAGGTGGGCGCGCCTACCAGTTCCATGGAGATCGCGCGAGCCACGGCAGCGCTTGTGCGGAAGTACGCAGTGGTTACTGAAGGCGACTTTCCGTCGGGCCTGTATCACATGACGGCGGGAGGCAGCATTTCCTGGTGCGGATTTGCGCGGGCGATAGTGGGGGCGCTGGGTAAGCGCGAGACGTTCCGGCTGCAACGGATTCTGGCCATTCCTTCCAGCAAATATTCCACGCCGGCGCGCCGACCGCTGAATTCGGTACTCTCCAACGGCAAGTTTGCGAGTATGTTCGGATTCACTCTGGGGAGTTGGCAGTCGGGACTGGCTGAGGTGATTTGTGAAATCCATTTGCGCGAATCGAGGGACGACTCGGGTAAGCGAGATTAATCGGCAGAACATGGGACTCGGGGCAACAGCCAGGCGGCATTCTGCGGAGCACGGCCGCAAAACATGGAATCATTCTGTTTAGTGAGACAATGATGGAAACTCATAATGACTTCAGACTCGAACGGACAGTTATCCAAGTGAGCAGGTTCATGAAACCTCTTTATCTTTCGCTGCTATTTTTCACCGCTCTCGCAGGCTTCGCCGTGGCACAGGATTCGACGGCGGTTGCACCACCTTCGCAGGAGGAGTGTTCGGAGGCCGCCAATAGTGGCCGGCCGATGCCCGTGGGCTGCGCGCAGAGCGAGGACAACGCGCTGCCTGCGCATTCGCAGCAGGAATCCGTTCCGATACAACCGCAGCGGCTAACGCCAGGGCGGCCCGAGAGCATCGAGCGGGGAACAGTTGCCCCGCTCAACCCCTCGCAGCGCAGGAAAGTTGAATTGCCATTGCGCCCACACACCGAGTTCGAGCAGATCGTGGCGGATACAGTCGGCCGCGCGCTGCCTGTTTTCGGGCAGTCGCTTTTTGCCCAGCCGCCCAGCACATTTGCTCCTACCGACCGGACGCAGGTTCCGGGCGACTACGTGCTGGGGCCGGATGACGAGTTGCAGATCCGCATCTGGGGTCAAATCAATGCAGACCTGCGCGTTGTTGTGGATCGCGGCGGACAGATTTACATCCCGAGGGTCGGAGAGGTTCCTGTTGCGGGAGTTCACTATAGCAACCTCGATCAGTACTTGAAGAGCGCGATTCAAAAAACCTTCCATAATTTCGATCTCACCGCGAACATCGGAAGGATTCGCTCGATCCAGGTTTACGTTGTAGGTCAGGCACGCTATCCGGGAACCTACACCATCAGCTCACTGAGCACGCTGGTGAATGCGGTTTTCGCTTCCGGCGGCCCCAGGCCACAAGGCTCCTTGCGCGACGTGCAGGTGCAGCGCGACGGCAAGACCATTGCTCACATGGATTTTTATGAGCTTCTAGTGAGGGGCGATAAGTCGAAGGATGTTCGGCTGCGCTCCGGCGATGTACTGAGTTTTCCTCCTGTAGGGCCGCTGGTTGCGATTGCCGGCTCGGTGAACGCACCGGCAATTTATGAAGTGAAACATGACTCGCCGCTGGAGGATCTTCTCGATGTTGCAGGCGGACTGAGCACGGTGGCCGACTCCAACAAAGTAACTGTAGAACGTATCGGAGATCGTCTGTCGCGCACGGTGCTGGAGTTTCCGCTGGATGCGGAGTCACGCACTTTGCCACTGCACGACGGCGATATCGTGCGTGTCTTCTCCATTGTTCCGCGCTTCACCAACACGGTCACATTGCGCGGCAACGTCGTAAATCCCGGACGATACCCATGGAAACCTGGAATGCGGGTGCGCGATCTGATTCCGGATGCGCAGGCTTTGCTAACCCGCCCTTATTGGCTGGGCCGGGCCGGCATGACAGACGGCCGCAGTACGGAATACCCAATCCGCACCAAGCGCATGGAAGACCAGACATACTCCAAGGGGCTGGATTCCTTTAGTGGGCTGGATTCACTCGGCCTGAGCAGCCGGGAACTGAGGAACCGCGACGAAACGGACCCGGATCTGAGCCCACGAGATCTCGCCGGACGTGCCGTTACTGAACACGAACTTACGCAGGAAGCGGAGCAGCCGAATTCGCGTGACTCATGGCCGGGCAAGGACGCTCCCACCCAGCTACAGCGCAATAATCCCAACAGCGAAACTCTCACACGGGACCTGCATCGGGCTTCTCCGGAGATTAACTGGAGTTACGCGATCATTCAGAGGGTGAACCCCGTGGATCTTTCCACCAGGCTGCTTTCTTTTGATCTCGGCAAAGCCGTGTTGGAGGGCGACGCGTCCGACAATCTTGAACTCCAGGCGGACGACATCATAACCGTATTTTCGCAGACCGATGTTTCGGTGCCGCAAAACATGCGGACGCGCTACATAAGCCTGGAAGGCGAAGTGGTGCGGGCTGGAGTTTACAAGATTGAAGAGGGTGAGTTGCTTCGCGACGTCGTTAAGCGTGCCGGCGGCGTTACGCCGCAAGCTTATATTTACGGCACCCAGTTGACGCGCGAGTCGGCGCGGATTGAGCAGCAAAAGAGCATTGACGAACTGAGACGCTCATTGGAGGTGGAGATGCGGCAGGCACAGGTTTCCGCCGCAGCGCGCAGCAATCCCGATGACGCCCAGACGCTCGTCGCGCGCCAGGCCGCACAGGAGGCGCTCATCGCGCAACTGCGGAACATCACGGCAACCGGGCGCGTCGTGCTCGACCTGAAGCCCAGCGCAAACTCCATCGACGATTTTCCGCCGATCCCGGTGGAGGACAACGACCGCATCGTGGTGCCGCATCGTACGTCGACGGTTTCCGTGACGGGCATGGTTTACAACCCGGGGTCGTTTGTTTTCAATCAGCGAAACAGGGCTGGTGATTACCTGAAGCTGGCGGGCACGGGCAAACCCAACGCGGACATGCGTCATGCCTTCGTACTTCATGCCGACGGTACCGTAGTGGCCAGAAAGTCGGTCAACGGCTTGATGACTGGCGACAAGTTTGACGCAATGCGCATGCATCCGGGCGATCAGATCGTCGTCCCCAGTAAAATTGAAACCGGAAATGTCATTCGCGGATTGCGCGACTGGACTCAGATCACATCGCAGTTGGCCTTGACGGGTGCAGCGTTGGCGGTGATTCACTAGGAGCCGAAGCATGATCCACACGGAAACCGACGGCCAGGCGCAGGACTCCGCGTCGCCCGAAGTTCAGAGCGAGTCCCCTGCTCTCGACTTCCTGATTGTTCTCGCCCGTCACAAGCGCTTCATTCTGCGGTTCACCCTGTGCGCCGCGGTGCTGGCCGGGCTCATCTCCTGGCTGATGCCAAATGAGTACACGGCGGCTACAACCGTTTTGCCGCCCGCGCAGTCTTCCGTGAGTTCCGCCCTGCTGAGCCAGTTCGCCGGCTCCGGAGCCCTGGCCTCCATCGCGGGATCAAATCTCGGCATTAAGAACCCAGCCGAGATGTATGTTTCGCTTTTGCGCAGCCGGACTGTTGAGGATGCAGTCATCCAGCGCTTTGGGCTCATGGCCAGATATCGCAAGAAGACGATGGTCGATGCTCAAAATGCATTCGAGAGGCATTCCTCGGTGGTCCTGGGAACCAAGGACGGACTGATCCGCGTCAAGGTGGAGGATCGCGATCCAAAGCTGGCCGCCGAGATTGCCAACGGATACGTCGAGGAATTGCGCAAGCTCTCTGCCAATCTGGCAATTACCGAGGCGTCGCAACGCCGCTTGTTCTTCCAGCAGCAATTATTGGAAGCCAAAGGCAACCTCTCGGCGGCGGAAGAGGCGATGAAGCACACCGAACAATCCACGGGCGTGCTGCAAATCGACAGCCAGGCAAAATCGCTGATTGAAGCGGCTGCGGTGCTGCGCGGGCAGGTGGTGGCAAAAGAAGTTCAGCTCCAGGCCATGCGCTCCTATGCCACCGAGGACAATCCGGAGCTGATGATGGCCAAGCAGCAACTCGCCGCTCTCAAAGCCCAGCTCTCCAAGCTCTCCGGCGCAGAGCAGGATTCAGGATCGGACTTCATGGTGCCCAAGGGCAAGGTTCCCGAGGCCGGAATGGAGTACATACGCAAGCTCCGCGACGTGAAGTATTACGAGACCATCTACGAACTGATCGCCAAGCAGTTCGAACTGGCCAAACTCGATGAGGCGCGCCAGGGCACAGTGATCCAGGTCGCCGACGTGGCCGTCCCCCCGGATAAAAAGTCATTCCCTCCGCGCACAATCATCGTCATCGTGACGACAATATTCGGATTCGCTGCCGCCTGTGGTTGGATCATCGCCTGCAATGGATTCCAGCGCATGAAACAGGATCCAGCCGATCATCAGCGCCTTGAAGATCTGCGGGCGGCGTTGCGCTAGATGACTCGATCGACTATGCAATGACCCATGCGCATCAGAGATCGCTGGCCTGCGTTGCACCGGCGTTGACCGCGGACACATTTCCCATCCCAAAAGGTGCCGGACATGTCGCCCTGCTTGCGATGTTTAGATCGGTAAGGCAAATCGCCGGAGTTATTGAGCGAATCGTACTCGACAGCTCATTTCGCAGCCAACTCCGGAAGGATGTGTTGGCACAGGCCACCGCGTTCCGATGGACGGCCAAGCCTGCCAGAATACAGGAGCTGATCAACCTTGGCTTGGGCATGGGAGTTGCGTCATGCCAACGCTAATCGGCCTGATCTTCCTCCTTGCTTCTGCGTACTGCTTCTTCCAGAAGGACGATAGACTCTTCGCGCTGGTTATTGTTTCTGCGATCTTTCAGGCATCCTCGGTCATTTCGTCCGATGCGCATGGAGTGCAGCCATACTACGCGGTGGCTGCGATATTTGTGCTGCAAAGCATGCTCCGGGGAAGGAATGTAGGGAAACCCTCATTCAGGGGTAGGGGTTGGATGATCCTGTTTGCAGTCATTGGGATCGCGTCCGCCTTTATCCTGCCAGTTGTGTTCGCCGGCACACCTGTATATGACCCGTATGTTGGAATCGATGACGGGCTATTTATTCGCCCTCCCTTGCAGCTTGGTCTCGCTAATCTCACGCAATCCGTTTATCTGTTGCTGGATGTTCTGGTAGTCGTTGGAGCTTCACGGAATGTGAATGGAGTCAATTTTACCCTGAGAGCCTACAAGCTAGCTTTTTACCTGGTCGCAGGAACGGTGATCCTTCAGTTTCTTTTTTCAGTGTTTGGGGTAGAGTTCCCGTACTACTTGCTTCAAACGCATGGAGGATACAGCTTGCAGGGTGTGCAAACTGGCGAGTGGTCGTCACGGTACCCAGGCACGTTTACTGAGTCCTCAGGCGCGGGTCTCGTTTTGGCGAGTTTTACTGCGGGATTCTTGGCAGAGAGGATGAAATTCGGGCGATCCCTGCTTCCGTGCTTAACGGGCTTGTTCGCCATCTTTCTGGTCAGGTCAACCTCTTCGATGGCCGCGGTTGGGTTGACGTTCCTTGGGCTGTTGATTGCTCACCCAGTGTTCCGATTTCCATACCACCTCAACGCTATTTATCTCAAGAGAAGCATACTGCTGATCGTTGCTGGGGCCGCGGCTTTAGCGCTGGTTGCATTTTCGCCACTTCGTGATTCGTTGATCAGTGCGACCTTGGAAAAGGGGGAGTCGTCCTCATTTGTAAACCGATTGGCTTCGGACCAGTACGCCATGGAGCTCTTCTCGGTGACAAAGGGAATCGGAGTCGGTATGGGCAGCAACCGTCCGTCCAGTCTGATCACGTCCCTTTTGAGTACCGTGGGATTAGCAGGATTTGCCGTTTTTCTGCTGGCCTATTCGGGGCTGCTGGCAAATAGTACTCGGGAGAATTCGTGGTTGCGATGGGTGGGATGCGCTCTTTTCCTGGACATGGCCCTAGGCGGGCCAGACTATACGATGCCATGGGTCTGGGTTATTCTTGCCTTCGCCGTTCAAATGGGGCGCCTGTCGGACGACAAACTGCTAGCACATGAAAGGAAAGCGGCCTAGCGCTCATATGCGCTTCTCGCGTTCTTCCGCAATCTTCGTAGGATGCTCTATGGCGTGGTGTGGAACTGGATGAAGCGTGCAAGAGCGCCCGCACACATAAGGTGGGCAGGGGAACAAATTGTTGAAAATAACGCTTCTATATAGGTCAATTTCTATTGCAAAAATGTGATTTGCAATCCATGATTGCTGCAACCCTTTAGCGCCCTTGGATAAGCTCGGCCTGACCAGCTTTTGCTGACACGTTGAATTGAGGAGTTGAGACAATGTCATCAGAAAACCACATGATGCCCATTGCAGACTCGGCGACTGCAGCCGTGCGCCTGGATGTTGCGACGATTGATCCTGCTGAGGCAAGTGCGCTCTTCAAGAGAATTCGGCGACGCTTGCTGCCTTTGTTGTTTTTCGGGTACACATTTGTGATAGCGGACGCAGTTTGCGTATCCACCAAGAGAGATTGGCATTAGTTTTTCGAACGAAGGAGAGTACTAGATGGCTAGCAACACTGTAAGCGAAGCAGCCCCGGCAACGTCTGACGTAAGTTTTTTCGACCTGCGACGCTGGCTGGAAAAAGCGAAGGCTCTCGGACAACTCAAAAAGGTGGACCACGCCGCTCTCGATATTGAGCCGGGCACCATCACCGAGATCAATGCCAAGCGAAAAGGTCCGGCGATTCTCTTCGATAAGTTCGACGGCTTCCCCGAGGGCTTCCGTATCCTGACCTGCTCCATGGGTAATGCAACGACGGTCGGCCTTGCCCTCGGCTTTGAAGGAAAGCTAGGCAACGTGGAACTGGTTGGAAAAATCGCCGCGGCGCTCAGGGAGGTCGAAGGCATAGCGAAAGACTATCCTGTGCAATTGGTTGAGGATGGGCCCGTCATGGAAAACCGTCAGATCGGCGACGACGTCGATCTGACGGTTTTTCCAACGCCTCTCTGGCACGAAGGCGACGGTGGCCGCTTCATTGGCACCGGTGCCGTCCAACTCCATCGCGATCCCGATACCGGATGGGTAAATTTGGCGCCCTACCGTGTGCAGTTGCAGGGCAAGAACCTGTTGAGTAACTTCATTGCTCCCGGACATCACGGGCAAGGTATTCGGCAAAAATACTGGGATCGCGGTCAACCCTGCCCGGTTGTGATGTGCCTTGGCATTCATCCGTTGATTCATTTGATTGGAGCGACCGACGTTCCGCCTCAGGTGGACGAACTTACCTGGATTGGCGCTCTTGCCCGCCAACGCGTGCCGGTCATCACCGGTCCGGTAACGGGACTGCCGATTCCCGCCGATGCCGAAGTGGCAATTGAAGGCTACGCCTATCCCGGAGAGGAGATGTCGGAAGGCCCCTTCGGCGAATTCACCGGGTACTACGCCGGCGGCGAAAGGAAGCAGCCGCTTGTGCAGGTAAAAGCGGTCTACTACCGCAACCAGCCCATCGTGCTGGGCATGCCGCCCTCTCGTCCGCCCGACTCTGTTGCCTACTATTTCAGTGTCATGCGCGGCGCGGCCATTATGGAGACGCTTCGCAGAGCGGGTATCCCGGGCGTCAAGAGCGTTTGGTCCGGTGAGGCCGGCGGCGGTCGCATGTGGCTGGTCACCTGTATTCAGCAGCAATACGCCGGCCATGCCGAGGCTGCGGCTGGCATTGCCGCACTTTGCCAGGCCGGGGGCCTGATGTGCCGATATTCCATCGTGGTGGATGAAGATGTGGATCCCTCCGATAACGACGACGTCATATGGGCGCTTTGCACGCGTTCGGATCCGGCCAGCGACATCGACATCCTGAGGCAGTGTTGGAGCACTCAACTCGATCCAACCATTCCACGGGAATTAAAAGACGCCAATCGGACATGGAACTCTCGCGCCATTATCAATGCCTGCAAACGCTGGGACCGCATGAAGAGCGGCGAGTTCCCAAAGGTCGCGGAATCGCGTCCGGAACTGATCAAGGCAATCAAGGAAAAGTATGCCTGGCTCAAGTAAGGGCTGACCGGCACGTCGCGGCGCGTAGGAAGACAACTGATAGGCGGAGGATTAGATATGGCTGAAATGGTGAGTACAGCTGCGGCGCCTGCGCCGGGCCCGTCTCCAATGGTGGCTGCTACTCGCGGAAGCAAACGCTCGCGGGGCATCGGCTTAGTGCTTGCACTTGTCGTCGGGCTCGGGATCTGGGCTTTGCCCACACCGCATGGCCTGCCCCACATTGGGCACCTCGTGCTGGCCATCACCTTATTCACCGTGGTGCTCTGGGTCTTCGAGGTGCTGAATAATGGCATCTCGGCGATTCTGATGATGGGCCTGATGATCGCCGCCGGGGTCAAACCGGGCTCCGTGTTGAGCGCGTTCAGCGGTGGGGCTTTTTGGATATTGCTCTGTGTCCTTTTCTACGGTCTCGCCATGCGGAAGACCGGGCTGGCACAGCGCTTATCCTATTACATTATCGCTGCTTTTCCGGCCAGCTATGCGGGCATCCAATCCGCCTTTCTGGTGGTTGGCTTGTTGCTTTCTTTGGCGATTCCGTCCAACACGGTTCGAGCGGCGATTATGGTGCCGATCGCCTGGAGCTTGACCAAGGCCCTGGGGCTGCCTGGCCGCAGCAAAGGATCAGCCTTGATCATGTTAACGGCCACGGAAATGTCGTTCATCCCGGGCAATACCTGGATGTACGGATCGCTCTTGGGGCCGGTGGTCGAGCAGATTTTCCGTTCGAAGCACTTGCCTATCAGTTGGGTCAGCTTCGCCGAAGTTTGTGCGGTGCCCAATCTCGCGATCTGCATTCTGCTTATCTTCGTCAACAGTTGGCTATTCAAACCGGAGGCGCCTCTGAGCGTGGGGCACGGTTTCGTGAAGACGAGCCTGAAAGCCATGGGCAAGCTTAAGCGCGACGAGTGGATTACCGCGATCATTGTCGCCGCCTCGGTAGTCTTTTGGGCAACCGCCGGTCACTTGCACAACATGCCCAGTTTCCTTGTGGGCATGATCGCAGTCGCAGTCTTGGGCGTGACAGGCATCATCAAGGATTCGGAGATCGGACCCGGCATCCCTTGGATGCTGATTATCTTTATCGGCGGCTGCATCGGTCTGGGCACGGTGGTAAATGAGGTTAAGATCACCGATTGGCTTGCGCTTTACATGGTGCCCGTGACTCAGCACTTCACTTTCAGCACCGCGGTTCTTCTGATGGTGGTGGTGCTGGCAATGTTTGTCTTGAGGTTTTTAGATACTACAGGCTGGATCGCCTTTACCGTGCTGTTCTTGCCGCTTTGCGATGTGCTGATCAAAGCAGGCGTTCCGCCACTTGTGCTGATGGCGGCGTTGGTCCTCTCCAATACGCCCTTCTGGATACCCTACCAGAACGCCTGGATCGCGATCGGTGAGGGCATTACGGCGGGTGAGGCATTTTCCCCTAAGCAACGGGCAAAATCGGCCACCGCGTATGCTGTCATTGTGCTGGTTGTCGTCGCCCTGTCGGTAGTCTACTGGAAGATGATTCATGTCTTGTGACGCCGGGCATTGTTACTGAGGAACGAATTATGATAAACGGTTGGAGTCAAGGGGCCGAATATGCAGAGCAAGGATGAAAGTCAGCTGTTGCCGATCGTCGATGATGTTCAGGTATTCAAGATGGGCGCTTGGTCGCCGGGCCCCGGATGCCATGGTGGATGCGGAGTTAAAGTTTTTGTCAAAGACGGAAAATTGCTGAAGGTGGAAGGGGATGAAGATCATCCCTATCACCACGGCAGATTGTGTCCCCGTGCCCTGGCGTTAACGCAGTACATCGATCATCCTGATCGGCTTCGCTATCCTCAAAAGAGAGTAGGCGAGAGAGGCGAAGGAAAGTGGCAGCGCATTTCGTGGGACGAAGCCTATGACACATGCGAGCAACGGCTGCGCAAGATCCGCGATGAATTCGGAGCCGAATCCATCATCTTTGGCCAGGGAACCGGACGCGACTCCGGCGGCCCGATCATATTCCTCGCCTATGCGTATGGCAGTCCCAACTGGACCTTGTTTGGACTCTCCGGGATTGCCTGCTTTACTCCCAGGCTGGCCGCCATGCATCAGGTTGAGGGCGATGCCACGTTCCCGGATGCGGGCCAGTTCTTCCCCCTGCGCTACAACGATCCCGAATGGGTAGCCCCGAAGGTCCTTATTTCCTGGGCAAGGAACCTCTCCGGTAGCCAGTGTACCGACCATTACTTCAGCGGTCACTGGGTAGTCGACATGATGAAACGGGGCACGAAGTTGATTGTGATCGACCCCGTGAACTCATGGGAAGCCTCGCGCGCCGAGCTCTGGTTGCAGATTCGTCCCGGCACGGATGGGGCGTTAGCCCTGGGAATGCTGAACGTCATCATCAACGAAGGCCTTTATGACAAAGAGTTCGTCGAAAAATGGACGTACGGCTTCGATCAGCTGAAAGCAAGAGTTCAAGAGTATCCTCTGGACTTGGTTGAGCAGATCACCTGGGTGCCGAAAGAGAAGATCATCAAGGCGGCCCGGATGTATGCCACCGCCAAGCCGGCAGCGATTCGTTTCGGCCAGCCTCTGGATAGCAACGCGGAAGCGGTCGCTACGATTCACGCATTGGCTTGCCTATGGTCGATCACCGGCAATTTGGATGTGCCAGGCGGAAATGTGATCGCCCGCCCGCCGTACGGCGTGACCCTCTATCCCTATTCCACCCAGGAAGTGATTCAACTTTACGGGCAGGAGTTTGTGGATAAGATGAACGAGAAGCGCATCGGCACGGATCGTTATCCGCTGGTGAAGAACTTCCGTTCCTGGGCTCTCTCCGACATGGTGCTGGAGCAAATGGAGACCGGAAAGCCCTATCCGATCAAGGGACTGTGGTGCCAGACGAATAACTTTATGGCGAATACCGCCCAGGATCCCAGGCGGCATTATGAGGCCGTCCGTAAGCTGGAGTTCAACGTCGTGGTCGATACCTTCTTGACCCCGACGGCTCAGGCCATCGCCGATATCGTATTGCCCGCCGCAACCTTCCCGGAGAAAGACTCGGTCTTTAGTACTGGAGTTCCCGTAAATGCCATTTATAAGGTGTTGACGGTTGACGAATGCAAGTCTGACTGGGAGATTAACTTCGAGCTTGCCAAGCGCCTGAACCCCGGAGCCGTGCCGTGGAAAGATGTTCGAGCGTTGTTTACTCAACGCCTGGAGGTCACCGGTCAAACCTTCGAAGAGCTTTGCAAGAAGCCCTGGGCGATGGCTCCCAAAGGGCACCCGTCTGGCACCGTGCCTTATCGCCGGCACGAAAAAGGTCTTCTGCGCCCGGATAAGCAACCGGGATTCCGCACTCCAACCGGTAAGGTGGAGCTCTATTCCACAATGTTTGAAAAGTACAAGTTGGATCCCATGCCATTCCACAAAGAACCTATTGAGAGCCCCATCAGTACGCCGGAGATCTGGGAAAAGTATCCCCTGATTATGATTACCGGTCGGCGCAACGGGGTGATGTTCCATAGCGAACACCGACAGATTCCCTGGCTTCGCGAGATCAACCCTGATCCAACGGTTGAGATTCATCCCGATACCGCGAAGCCCCTCGGAATCGAGGATGGCAACTGGGTCTGGATAGAAGGCGTGCGGGGAAGAGTCAAGCGAAAAGCCAAATTGACTCGTACCATGCATCCGCGGATGGTTCACGCTCTACATGGCTGGTGGCTGCCGGAAACCGATGGTAAGGCTCCTAATTTTTATGGTATCTGGGATCTGAACGTCAATCAGTTGATTCCGATGGGACACCCTAGCTCATCCGGCTTTGGTGGAGCGTTTACAAAAACCATGCTGTGCCGGATAGCGAAGATCAAGGACTAGGGGAGGATGAAAAAGATGTCTAGAAATGGGCTGATGATAGATTACGACTACTGCACGGGCTGCCACTCTTGTGAGATAGCCTGCAAGCAGGAACATGGCTATCCGGTTGGCAGAGGCGGCATCCATCTCAGTGAGATTATGACCGAACTTCCGGATAAGACATTGCGGATCGACTATATCCCCTTCCCTACGGCCTATTGTGACCTATGCTCGGCGCGGACAGCAAAAGGCGAGTTGCCGTCATGCGTCAAACACTGCCAGGCGGCTACCATGTACTACGGAACTCTTCCGGAGCTTGCGGAACAGATGGAGAAGAAGCCTCATAGCGTCCTGTTTACGCCCAGGTAGAACCATCGGGTTAGATCGGTCCCCTAAAAGATGTATCCGCGGGTGCCCCACCTTCGACGCGCTGTTTTTGCGCGGCTAAGGTGGGATGGGCAGGACACACCAATACAGGAACTGCTTCTAGATCGGTTCCGGAAAAGATATTTGCGAATCCCCAGCTTATCGCCACGTTTTTGGCGATAATGGTGACCTTTGCTTGACCTTGCCCCTGGAATCCGTAGTAAGCACCCGGCGAAGGCCGTCCGGACAAGTGCCGCTGAGCATGAGAGAGAGCGGTAAGTGTCCACTTGCGTCTAAGTGGACACTTGGAGATAGGTGGGTATCGGTGCGGTTGATGGTAAGCGTCCGAGCAACGCAGCTGTTTTGTTGCGAGCAATTATGATGAAGTTTGAGGATGAGCGAAGAGCAGGTTATTCCGGTCCGGCATCGGCGTCGCAGTTCAGCGGAGATTCGGCAGTTGGTGATTATGTCAATAGAGTTGACCATTGTGCGTGCAGACTGTAGGATTTTGTCTCAATGCTGAGGAATGCTAAATCCGCCCCTAAGATCGAAGTATTGCTGCATCTTCCCGACGCAGCGTCACAGTTAGGAATCAGCATTCCTACCATCAAACAGTGGATTTACAAGGACAAAATTCGAAGCATCAAAACCACCGGCGGTCACCATCGCATTCCGCAAAGTGAGCTGGACCGCTTGCTGTTCAAGACCCGTGGCAAAACTGAGAAGGAACGCAGCCAGCAGAAGCATCGCGTCAGTGGACGCAATCAGCTCGTGGGGCGAATCGACTCTCTGCAAATAAGCGGATTGATGGCAGAAGCAGTGCTCTCGGTAGGCAGCCAGCAAATCACATCAATCATCACGGCGCGTTCTGCGCGCGAGATGGAGCTCAAGCCGGGACAAACTGTCGCTGCCCTCATCAAGTCCACCGAGGTAATGATTCTGCGGATTTGACCTAGAGTCTGTCTCGACCCTATAACCGCCTGTGCAAGCAAGTAGTCGCAGCGGTCTCGACGCGCGCTTGCTTCAGCAGAGCTTCGACCTGCTGATTCAGCAACCAATCAAACCGCAGGGAAACGCCGCAATCGCTGGACATGTCGCGCGGGGTCGGAATCAGCTTCACGGCAAGTCCAGCCTTCGTCAATACCGCTTCTGCCCGCATCGCCGAAAAGCTGTTATAAAACAAAACTATACCGTGGTCATTCATAATGCGTAGCCGCACACCGTAAGCACTTCAATCGAGCGACGTAATGCGCTCTAAAATGTGAAACGTAACTAAGTTATAGAAGATCAGTCCCAGGTAGAAGCCCAAAAGATAAAACCAGTAGGTTCTCTTGCCTTCAGCGGCTAGCACGTGCATTCGGAACGGACAACCGCCAGCCAGAGCGCCCACGAATCCAACTCCCAGTCCCCCCACGATAGTAATCAGCCAAGCCGACACGGAATCGAGTTCAGGCGTCTTCAGCAGCATCGGGAAGCCAACGATTCTACCGCCCAGAAATTTGAATAATATAAATCCGGCCAGCGCTCCCAGAAACGCCCCAATCACGCCCTTGAGCAGAGATGCATCTCGAATGAGAAAAAGATCGCGATAACCAGCGACAAAACATAGCCTTGAGCGCTGACCCAGGTAGCCGATGACGAAACCCAAAACCAGCGTAGCCAGCGCCGCCGTCATGCCGACACCCCCCGTGCGATCGAGCGCCGGGCGCTCCACCTTAAGGCTATCGTACCCATCACTACACCGAGGATGACGCAACCGCAACCCACCACTCCCAGCAAATCACCGTAGGCAGTCAGAAGCACGATTCGGATGGGACATGAGCCAAGAATAAGGCCGAAATTCATCATCAGAAAGCCATTGACGAAGTAAAACCACCGCTGCCTGGAGGGCTGGGGGCGGAGTTCACCATGCTGCCGAGCCGCGACCATGGCGCCTAGCAGTACGCCGACGACGGTCAATAGCGGCCACGAACTGGAAGCAAGGCTATAATCCCATTCAATTTTCAGCAGGTGATCTGCCAGCCAGTTCACCAGATCCCGAGGATGGCAGACCATACAGATGCCGTATGCGACCGGCGGAATGACCTTGAAATAAGCTTGTACCAGGGCAGCAGAAAATCCAAGAACCAAGCCTGCTTGCAAAGGCGAGACGTTAACATTAACTTTATGCCGGAACGGGTTCCACCTGCTCCCAGACATGTACCTCGTGGCAAATGCTCCCGAGTCCTTGGTCGCATCCGCCGACGCAGTGACCGGCCCGGTACCTTGGTCAATAGTCCCCATTTTCAACCTCGGCAACTCTGAGGGTTATACCCGCCGTTTGCTCCTGGCTGCGGAACCGTTCCGGCTTGTCCTTGTGGGCACATTTTAGGATGGGCCAGAATTCTGGTAAAGAGATTTTGTTTGCGTCGCTTCATGGCGCGGCGGTCTCTCCACGATTATTCCTGGCGGCGTCGCTTGCGATCTGCGCGATGGCAGCGACCGCCGCGCGTATGTCAGCGAGCGAGGTAAATGGCCCCGGCGCCAGACGAATCGTGCCTTCCGGAAAGGTACCTATGGTTCTGTGCGCCGAGGGCGCACAGTGCAATCCCACGCGGGACAGGATTTCGAATTCATCGTCCAGACGCAGACCGACCTCGGATACCGATTGGCCCGACACTCGGCACGAGACGACAGCGGTCATCTTCCCCGAATCGCAGGGTCCATAGACGGTCACGCCGGGAATTTCCACCAGACCGCGGAGCAACTCATTGGTCAACTCGGCTTCCTGGGCGCGCAATTGCTGGACTCCGCGCGCAACCAACCAGCGGACTCCGGCGGCCAGGCCCGCAATGCCGGCACCGTTGGGCGTACCGCTTTCATATTTGTCCGGCAAGAATTCGGGTTGTTGTTCAAACTCCGAGCGACTGCCGGTTCCGCCTCTTACCAGCGGCGCCACTTCGGCAAGGTTCACCCTATCACCCAAGGCGAGCCCCCCCGTACCGGGCGGCCCCTGTAACCCCTTATGTCCAGTAAAAGCCAGAAAATCGATATCCAGCGCGGGCTGGTCGATTGGGATGACGCCGGCGGTTTGAGCCGCATCGACCAGCAATAACGCGCCGGCCCGGTGGGCGATCTCAGCGATAGCTGCCACCGGCATGATCGTACCGGTCACATTGCTGGCATGGGTGGTAACCACCAGGCGCGTACCCGGCGTGATCGCCGCCGCCATCGCTTGCAGATCAAGGCATCCGTCCGCCTCGCACCGCACTACCGTAAGGCGAACCCCGTTTGCCTCCAACGCACGCAACGGACGCATGACTGAGTTATGCTCCATGCTGGTAGTAACGACATGATCACCGGCTTTCAGCAATCCCTCCAGAACCAGATTCAGCGCAAAGGTGACATTAGGAGTGAAGATAATGCGGGCGGCGTCGGAGAGGTGAAAAAACTCGGCCAGCATTTCCCGCGCCTGATAGACGATTCTTGCTCCTGCGATGGAGAGGCGATGCCCGGAACGCCCCGGGTTACCGCCTGCGCATTCCAGGAAGTCCGTCATGGCGCGCAAGACTTCCGGCGGCTTCGGCCACGAAGTCGCGGCATGGTCAAGGTAAATCACTCGGCGCTCCAGCCGTTGCCGGGCGCAATGGTCGGAGTACGCAGGCGGCAGTTTACGAGCGTGCCCGTCGATTTGGCCACCACCACATAAGACATTTTGGCGTCCCCAGGCTTCGGAACTACCCACAGATAGAGCCATTCGCCGGTAGCGTAGCTGTAATACACACCCAGCGTACCTTCGGGCCGGACGATCCAATTCGTCTCGCCCTGCACATAGGGCGGTTGAGGCATACGCCTGCGATAAAAGCTGGAGACCGTCGGCGCAGGTTGGGGGCAGGTGAAATAGCCCCATTCGGCTTTGGAGAGTTCCTTGACGCGCTTGGAGAAATTTCTCCAGGGGAACTCGACTGGCTCACGCAGCGGCTTCAGGTTGTCGCAGCGCGGAATCAAGGTAAGGATAGTGTCGTTGGCAAGAATCTGGCCGCTCGCAAAAACGAGTGGAGAAACAACCGGTCGACCACCGCTTATTGATAAACGCGGCGGCGCTTCACTAAATCCCAGGGACGCGCCGAACAAGTAAAAACAAAGCGCTGTCACGCCGGCTGTCTTCAAGAAGCCGCGTCTAGATGAATTGACGTCTTTACTGCTTGTGTCCATCTGGTCAAGACCTCCGACTTCAATGATCGGTTAAGGTCGAGGCTCCAATCGGCCCGATTGGTTACGCGCTCCAAGGATCGGCCTGATAGCACGATTGAATCGGAATTCCCTTAGGTTTCAATAATCCTAGACTATATACCCGGCGAGGATTCGAGCCTATTATTTTTCGCTTCCTCAGCAGAATCCGGGGGTTCTTTTTGGAGTGATCGAAATCACGCAGTCCGAGTCCGAAAACGTAATGACATAGGAATTGGCTGCCTTCGCGGTTCTAAGATGCAACCTGAACATTTGTTCGACCGTAGCCAAATTCGAGCAATGCTTAACGCATCGCCCGCCATTAGGACCGTTCACTATCCAAGTGAGCCATCGCTTGTTCGGCGTAGCGGGAACCTGCGGCTGCTCCTGTTGGAACCGCATTCTCAATGTCAGGAAAATCCGCAGCCGTCAGCTTTACATCGAGCGAGCCAAGCGCCTCCTGCAATTGGACCCGGCGTCGCGCACCGATGAGCGGAAAGATGTCTGCACCTTGCCCGGCAACCCACGCAATTGCGATCTGTGCGACAGTGACACTTTTATTCTCGGCTACTCTCCGCAAGGTCTCTACGAGAGCAAGGTTCTTATCTATATTCTCTCCGGAGAAGCGAGGCATGCGGTTGCGAAGATCTCCTGCTGCGTTTCGCTCTTTGTTCCAATGGCCGCTGAGGAGACCACGAGAAAGTACACCGTATGCGGTTATGCCGATACCGAGTTCGCGGCAGGTGGGCAGCAGCTTGGCTTCAAGGCTTCTTGAGATGAGCGAGTATTCGATTTGCAGGTCGCAGATGGGATGGACGGCTGCGGCACGGCGAATCGTCTCGCTGCCGACCTCGGAAAGTCCGATATGCCGGACATATCCCGCCTGAACCATCTCGGAGATAGCGCCGATGGTGTCTTCGATCGGCACCGCGTAGTCGAGACGTGCGGGACGATAAATGTCAATGTACTCCGTACGGAGGCGCTTGAGACTGTAGGCGAGGAAGTTCTTGACGGCCTTCGGCCGGTTATCACCGCCGCTCCATCCACCTTTCGGATCGCGCATCTCCCCAAATTTGACGCTCAAGACCACCTGCTCGCGAGTCCGTCCGTGTAATGCGTCCCGGAGCAGAAGTTCGTTGTGTCCGCTGTCGTAGAAGTCTCCCGTATCAAGCAGCGTGATCCCGCTGTCCAGCGCAGCATGAATGGTCGCAATACTCTCCTGCTCATCGGCAGGGCCATACATTCCAGACATCCCCATGCAGCCGAGTCCAAGCGCCGAAACAGCAGGACCTGTTTTGCCAAGAGTTCGCTTTAACATTCTGTGCTCCTTTCCCAAAGAGTAACAGCAATTCTGTCGTTTTTTGGAAACCGCACTATGCGGAAACGGCGCGAACAAAAAGAGTGCCCACGCTCTCCCGGAAACGCGGCGATTGTTTGAAGACAATCCGCAGCTACGCGAGACCATGTTTATTTTCACAACCTTCCTGATTAACTTCCTTGTCGTTCCTATCGCTTTGTCTTATAGTGTGTGCCATCTTGAAACTCTGGATGCAAGTGCGGATTAGGAGAATCCGCGTCTACTGAAGATTTTCAGGAAGCACAGGAGCCAAGTGATGCAGGAGTCGTACCTGGCGTTACGTGTAGTAACGCCCTAATTTCGACCGGCAGGAAAGGTATCACGGCACAGGAGGCGAGCGATGGATGACAACATTAAGGGTCGTGGTGGCAGGCTGACACGCCGGCATTTCCTCACGAGCGCTGCCGCGGTGGCTGTTGTGGCCGCGGGTGACAAACTGATTAGCGGTCATGCGGGGATGTTAGTGGACGTGGTCAAGGCCGCGACTGGCTCGACTACCGAAATCAAGCCGAGCTTTTGCAGCGGTTGCCACCAGCCAACGTGCTCCAATCTGGTGACCGTGACCAATGGCGTCGCGGTGGGTCTGATGGGCGATCCCGCCAGTCCAGTCAATAAAGGGATGCTCTGTCCGCGCGGCCTTGCTGCCATTAATAGTTTGTATAACCCCTACCGCGTCAAAACGCCTTTAAAACGTACTAATCCTTCGCGCAAGTTGGAAGATGATCCCAAGTGGGTGGAGATAACCTGGGAGGAGGCGCTCAACACCACCGGCGCCAAACTCAAGGACGCGCGCGATACCAATCCCGACAGCTTTGTCTATTTCTGGGGCTTCGGCTTTGAGGAGACGCGGCTGCCCTTCGGGCAGGCCTTCGGCACCTCCAACACCATCGGCACGCCCGGACCGCTCTGCCCCGAGCACTTCTCCTCGCTCCACCTGAGCGGCACCATGTTGGACCGCATTGACCTGGAGCGGTGCAACTATGTCGTTATCCTGGGGCGCAGCTTTGGGGGCGATTATGCCATTGCCAGCGGCAGCAGCAGACATTTCGCGGATGCAGTCGAACGCGGTATGAAGGTGGTCTCGGTCAACCCGGTTAATGACCGCCAAGGCCAAGTCGGGGAGTGGGTGCCGATCCGGCCCGGAACGGATGCTGCTTTTGGGCTTGCCCTGTTGAATGTAATTATTCACGAGATCGGGCGCTACGACGAGTGGTGGTTGAAGGTGCGCAGCAACGCGCCTTACCTGGTTCCTGACACCAAGCAGGAGATAAAGGGCAGCACGGTCTACATGGAGGATTACGCTCGCGACCCGCATTCCAAGAAGCCGTTGGTCTGGGACACCGCCAAGAACCGCGCCGTACCCTTCGACAGCTCGAAGGGCGAGACTTACGCTCTGACCGGCACCTACCAGGTGAACGGCCAAACAGTGAAACCCGCCTTCCAACTGTTGAAGGACTTCGTGGCGCAGTACACGCCCGAGTGGGCGAGCAAGCAGACAACGATCCCGGCGGCCACGATCCGCGAGATCGCCAACAACCTGGTTCGCGAAGCCAAGATCGGCTCGTTCATTGACATAGACGGCTACAAGTTCCCGTACCGCCCGGCCTGCGTCAACATCGGCCGCGGTTCAGTGTCCAACCGGTTGGGGGAGCAGGCCTACAAAGCCCTGTGCACGGTGAACGTGCTGCTGGGCGCGATAGATGTGCCCGGTTCCATGCTGGGTTGCTCCAACCAAAGCTGGTACCCGTACCTCAAACCAGACGAGGACGGCATCCTGACCGCCAGTCACATCATGCACGAACAGGTGACAGGCATTCCTTTCGTGTTCCCGCCGAAGGCGCTGGATATGGGCGGCATCTACCCGGTTAAGCACGCAACACCCCACTTGGCGTGGAAGGCAATCGCTGATCCCGACAGGTACTACATCAATTACCCGGTCAAGGTGCTGATATTCCACGCATCCAACCCCATTGCCTGCAACGCGAACCGGGAGGACGTGCTGAAGGCGGTTGCCAAGATTCCCTTCATCGCCAGCCTTGCCTATCACTTCGACGAAGCCACGCAGATCGCAGACATCGTGATGCCCGAGGACCACAGCCTCGAGCGCACGCAGATGTACCGCATGTTCCGCAATGAGAAGGATGCGACCGATGAAACCCGCGGCCTGATGGGGACGCTGGTGAAGCGGCCAGCGGTGAAGCGCACGTTCAACACCATGAACGTCAACGACATCTTCATCGCTTTGGCGCAGCGGGCCGGCTTCCTGGCTCCGCTCAACATGATGGTCAACAAGACGCCGTTTCTGTGCATGCCGATAAGCACGGACTTCCCCCCAGGCATGTCGCCTGAGTTTGAACTCAGCCCCGGCAAGGCATACAGCTGGGAAGAGATCGTCGAACGCAAAATAAAGAGTGACTACGGCCCGAACGCCGGTTTCCAGGATTTTGCCAAAACCGCCTTCAAGGGCCTCAAGCTGGCGACGATTAAGGAAAGCTACAACTACTATTACGCGCCCGACAATGCCATCCGCCAACCGATCTACTACGAGAAGTTGGCGCGCATCGGCAAGCAGCTGAAGGCCAACATGGAGAGGGTGGGCGCCACTGTGCCCAACTGTGACATGGACGATCTGCTGCGCCAGTATTCCGGCTTCACTCTCTGGTACGAGCCTCTCAACTTCGGCACCACCAAGGAACACCCGTTCAAAGTAGCCAACTGGAAGACGCACTACATGGTGACCAACACCTACGGCAACGTCGAGAATCCCTGGCTGCAGGAGATTATCGACAAGTACGTTCCCGACCTGAAGGTGGTTCTGATCAACCGGGCTGCCGCCAAGAAGATGGGCTACGAGGAAGGGCAGCGGGTGGGCATCGAGTCGCAGTGGGGCGGCAGCACCGAGGGCAAGCTCCATTTGACCGAGATGATTCATCCGGAAGTGGTCGGTATCGGCGGCAACTTCGGCCGCTTCGGCCTGCAGATGAACCCGATCGCCAAGGGCGGCGCGCAGTTTAATCAACTGGTTTCGGGCGACGAAGCGACCATCGATCCGGTCGGGGGCGGCCTTGATAATTCGCCGCGCGTTCGGCTGGTGAAGGTATAGGAGGACAGAGATGCGTTACGCAATGGTGATCAACCAGAAGCGGTGTATCGGTTGTGATGCCTGCACCGTCGCCTGCAAACAGCAAAACGGTACTGGTCCCGGTGTGTTCTGGCGCAAGGTGGTTAAAGTCGAAAACGGCACCTACCCCACCGCGCGTTATGTTTTCACACCCCTGTTGTGCAACCAATGCGATAAGCCGCCCTGCGCCAATGTGTGCCCGGTTGGGGCCACGAAAAAGCAGGCCAATGGCATCGTGAATGTGGATGCCGACAAATGTATCGGCTGTCGTTATTGTCAGTCTGCATGTCCCTATGGCGCGAGGTACTTCGTCTCATCCAACAGCAAGGGGTATTTCCCGGACAAAGGATTGACGCCGTACGAAAAAGCCGTCTATCCCAAGAACCAGGTGGGAACGGTCGGGAAATGCAACTTCTGCGAGGGACGTTTGACCCAGGGGCAGCCACCCGCCTGTGTCCAGACCTGTCCGGCGCGGGCATTGACGTTTGGCGACCTCGATGATCCGAATAGCGACGTATCCAAACTGGTTGCCGCTCGCAACGCGCAGCCGCTCAAACCTGAAGCCGGCACCAAGCCGAACGTCTTTTATATCAGCTAAAGGAGCCCAGACATGGCGACCTCGGTAACTATGCAAAGCGATACGAACGACCGGCCCTGGGTGATCGGTCTGGGCGTATTGGTCGTAATCGGAATTATCGCCTGGATCGTACAGCTCGCGCTGGGCTTCGACGTTCTGGGGGTTGGACAAAGTGTTTCATGGGGAGCCTACATCGCGGCGTTTTTCCTGCTTGCAGGAGCGGGAAGCGGCCTTGTAATCCTGGCCGCCTCGGGCGACTTAGGTGCGTTTCCCGAGTTGAAGGAGCATCGGCGCTCGGCGTTGATCGCAGCGCTCGGCTGTTACGTCGCAGCCGGGGTGACGGTGTTGATGGACATCGGCAAACCACTTCGCGCCTTAAGCATGATTTACTCGCCGAACTTCAAATCGATGTTCGTTTGGGATTTCTACTTACTGGCGCTCTCGATCATTGTGGCCGCGGTCTATCTCTACCGCGCACCAACCCGGAGCATTGCGGGCGTGGCGGCAGCGGCAGCTACCCTCCTGATGATCGTCGAGGGCTGGATTCTCACCGTCAGCGCAGGCACTTCGCTCTGGCACAGCTCGCTTATCCCGGTGGAGTTTCTGATTGAAGGGCTGCTGACGGCTTTGTGCCTGCTGCTGCTTAAGCATGGCGCTGACGGTCGCGTTGGCGAGCTCGCACGCAAAGGCGTGGTGATTTTACTTCCCGTGGTGTTTGCCTTGAGCTTCGTCGAAATGGTCGCGGTGCTTTATGGCGCAGACGCCGAGGCGGCAGCCGCCATGAAGCTGTTGGCTGGCGGCAGCCTGGCACCCATGTATTGGGGAGCGCTCATCCTGGGCGTGGTGCTTCCTTTTGTGCTGTTGCTCCGGGCGGGTGGTGGTGTCGGTACGCTTCGGGTCGCTGCCGTTTTGACGATTGCAGGCATATTCTCCGGCAAGCTGAATCTGCTCGTCGCTGGACGCGCGATTCCGTTCATGCAGCCGGAAGTGAGCTACACTCCCAGCGTCGTGGAAATCGGAGGGGTGATCGGAGTTCTCGGTCTCGCTGCCCTGTTGTTTGTGCTTGGAAAGCGTTTGCTCCCGGTCAGCTCCGAGGCATAGGCAACAGTACAAACCAAGGCGCGGATAGCTCAATCTCGGATAAGGGAGTCAGTCTCAGTTGGAATTAACCGATGAAGTCCCAATGAACCAGCAGGAAATGGCGGAGATCGCCCGGGCCCGCGCCTCATTTTGCGTTTTCCTCAACGTCCACTTCACCACTCTGCCTGACCTGGAATTTGTCGGGCGGATTCGGGAGTGCGAGTTCCTTTGTGCCTTGGACGCCCTCGCCGAAGATAGCTGCGCTCCTGAGATTGCTGCCGGCGCCTCTCTCATGGCAGGCTTCATTCGTTCCACCCTCAACTCCAGTGCTGCGGCGCTTTCGGAAATGTTAGGCGTAGACCGCACCCGCTTGTACCGCGGAGTGTCGCCGGCCTACGGGCCGCCTCCCCCTTGCGAAGCGGTTTGGAATGGCCAGACCTCGGATACGGCGACCGTGTTGAAGGCGCTGGCGGATGTCTATGTCGCGGCTGGAATGGCGATGTCCAGCGACGCCAGAGAACGGCTCGACTATATCGGTATTGAGCTGGAATTCCTACGTATGCTTGCTCTCCGTGAGTTGGAGGCGTGGGAGGCTGGCCAGGAAGCAAACGCCAAGTCGTTGTTACGGCAGCAATCGAAGTTTGTCGGTGAACATCTTGTGCATTGGGTGCCGGCCTTCGTCGAGCGGGCGCTGACGCAGGCGGAAACCGATTTCTATCGGGGTCACATGAGGATGCTGCTGGGATTTCTTGACGACGAGCAATGAGACGCACGGTGGTAAGTGCGCAAGCACATGCTTCCGGTAAAGATCAGTTCAGCGTGCGCGAACAATCCATGCATCTGTATCATGGTGCCGTTTTTGAGGCCAAAGGGAACTTCCGGTTGGCGGCATTTCGGAGCCGCAGCCGAGACTCGTTTCTGTGCCTGCTATGGTTGAACGGTGCCGTGCCGGTTGATCCGGCCACCTCTAAAGAAGCGGTGACGTACCATACTATGGCCAAGCAGAAAAAAGCTGACTATCAAGACGGCTATAAACAGGAACCTTCCGATTCTAAACCAGCGCGACTTTAGTCCAGCAGGGCCTGTCGCATTCGAATAAGTTGTCATCGGAACTGCGTCTCCTCCCGATCAGGTGCCTGCCGTGGGACCGCTATTCTTTGATCCGTCATTTCCCATCTCGCCGTTCAAACTGTATCGCTCCCACACGGCGTTCTGATGCCCGCTCTTGGGTCCTATGATCAGGCATCAGTTCGTTCTGAGCCAGATTCGACGTAGAGTTCGTGTGGGAACTCGCCCGCGCCGTCGAAAAGAGATGTTGATGAGCGCAGGAGACATCTCTATTTCATCATGTACCAAACAAACCGAGGGATCTGTACCATTCTGAACACGTGAATACGAATTCCTGAGGAGCGCCCACCCACCTCCTCCGGAAGGAAAACGACGAGGCCGTAATTGGAAAAGTCTCTTCGCATTGAAAATTTCTCGCCACTGACAAGTCCCGAAATCTTTTCAATTCGTACATTCAGTTGGTCCTTGACAAACCACGGAATCTTCAAGTACTCTCCCCCGCATAATTGACGAAAGGGCTTTTGAAGCGGAGTAACTCGGCGGCCGCGCGTGTCTCGTCGACCGCTGGTAACGGCGGAATCGGAGGTTCCAATGGACACGCGTACAAATTCCATTAATCTATCTAGGCGCAATTTTATGAAAATTGCGGGAGTGACCGGCACTCTCGCAGCGCTGGGTGGTGGCTTACTCGGCAGCCGAGGCTCTCATCTGCTGAGTACGGCTTCTGCTGCGACTAAGGCACAAGACGGCGAATGGCATTACACATACTGCCGCATGTGCATGCGCGGCGACTGTGCGGCGCAATACAAGATCATGAACGGCGTTGTAATGGAGGTGAAGGGAAACCTGGCCTCGCCTACAAACAAAGGCACTCTCTGCCCGCGTGGCTTGACCCTAATCCAAAACCTCTATAACCCTTACCGCATCAAAGCTCCGTTGAAGCGCACCAATCCCAAAAAGGGCCTTGATCAGGACCCCGGCTGGGTCGAGATTTCCTGGGACGAGGCGCTGGATACGGTCGCCAAGAAATTCAAGGCGATCCATGACAAGGATCCGCGCGGCTTGCTGGTGAACCTTGGCTTTGGCGGCATGGACTATTTCACCAGTTTCATACCTTATGTGCCCGCATCGTTTCACACTCCCAATCTGATAACGACCAACGGAGCGCTCTGCAGCGTGCATTACGCAACAGAGCTCGTACAGTCATGCTTCCCGGTGGCGATCGCCGATTTCGCGTACTGCGAGTACAACATCGCACTCGGACGCACGGTGGCTGGCAATATTGGAGCGGCCAACGGCGAATCCCGTGGTATGCTCGACGCCCTCAGGCGTGGCATGAAGCTAGTAGTAGTCGACCCGCGCTCGTCGCCCGATGCAAGCAAGGGCGAATGGGTTCCGATTCGTCCCGGCACAGATCTGGCTTTCATGCTGGGCCTGATCAACACTGTGCTTTATGAAGTCAAGACGATCGACACAGACTTCCTGACCAATCGTACCAACGGTCCGTACCTGATCGGAGCCGATGGCGGCTACCTCCGCAACGCAGCGGGCAAACCGCAGGTGATCGATAGCAGGACCGGGAAGATTGCCGCGTTTGACGCTCCGGGCGTCACGCCATTACTGGAGGGACAGGTCAGTACACCTTCCGGCGATGCAAAGACCGGCTTCACTTTGATGAAGGCGACGATGGAGGAATACACGCCGGAGTGGGCTGAGAAACAATCTACGGTTCCGGCGGCAACCATCCGGCGCATCGCCAGGGAATTCGTGGCGCATGCGCACCTTGGCGAAACGATCACACTAAACGGCGTCACCATGCCCTTCCGTCCTGTATCGGTGCTGGTCAACCGGGGCTCGGTCAACCACGCCGACGGCACCGTGACGGATCTGGCCACCAAAGTTCTCAACGAACTGGTTGGGGCACTGGATGTGCCGGGAAGCTGTTTGGCATGCATCCACGGCCCACTCCTGAAACCGGATGCCGATGGCACCGTCATACCAGCGAATGAAGCGGTGGGAGTGCCCTTCTCATATCCGCCGCAGTCGATGGATTTGTCGCAGTATTACCCGTATCGCCATGCCATGCCGTTCCAGGCGTACAAGTCCGTGCTGGAGCCGGAGAAGTATGGTTTGCCGTACAAAATCGAAGGCGCGCTTGTGATCGGCGGGAATGTGGTCAGCAGCCTGGTCGAACCCGAACTGATGGCCAAGGCTGTCGCCTCGATTCCGTTCGTGACTACGATTGGCTACCACTTTGACGAAATGGCCGCACTATCGGACATCGTCATGCCAGACCACGCGATGCTGGAGCGCATGGCGGTCAACGTTTACGAAACCACCTTTGGCGCAATTGGTCCGGATACGCTTGGATTGCGCATGGTGATGATGCGCGATCCTGTGCCGCCAACCTACAACACCCGCCTGGCGCAAGACATCGTTCTGCAGATCTGGCAGCGGATTGGGCTGTTACCACTCATGCTGGATGTAATGAACCACGCCGGAATCATGCTGGGTGAGATCACGTTCGCCCACTTGCCACCTGATCTGCAACTCGACTCGACGAAGGTTTACACCATCGCAGAGATTTGGGATCGGGGATTACAAGCTACCACCGAGCGCGGCAAGGGGATCGATTGGTTCAAGCAGAACGGTATTTGGACGAAATTTGACACCCGCGACAAGTGCTACAACTATACGTATTTCCCCATGGGCGAAACGCGATATCAAATCTACTTCGAGGGACTGCGGGCGGGCGGCCAAAAACTCCGGGAGAACTTTGATAAAAACAACGTCTCCATCCCTGGGGTGGACTTGAAAACGATGCTGGACTACTACGATCCGATTCTGAAGTGGCGAGAAACCCCGCTGATGAAGGACATCAGACTAGGCCCCAAGGACTTCGACCTGCTGGGCTTCAACTTCAAGATGGCTCTTTCTAACTTCCGATTGGGCGGGCAGGACCAGATGCCTTGGCTGATGGAGGCCGGGGAAAAGCTGGATCCGCTGTACAACACCATCTGCATGCATCCGAGGGTGGCGGCAGCAAGGGGATTGAAGGAAGGGCAGGTGGTGTGGGTGGAGTCACAGTATGGCAAGACGCGGGGACAATTGCATATGTCGGAGCTGTTCCACCCGGACTCGGTCGGAATAGGCGGAGCGTTGGGGCGGATGGTGAATACCTTGGGCAAAGCGCCGGCGCAGCGAACGCACTTCAACCAATTATTGGGTGCGCCGCTGAACACGATCGACCCAATTGCCGGTGGCGTGGAGAACACGGTACGCGTGAAGGTGTACGCGGCTTGAGGAGCTGAGACATGAGATACGGCATGGTGATAGATCTGAGCCGGTGTGTAGGCTGCCAAGCCTGCACGGTAG
>Ga0182030_10003489_pt1 | contig 33589 bp, 28 predicted proteins | sample 812S3MmetaG_FD_121299 | JGI IMG/M metagenome (GOLD analysis project Ga0182030, IMG submission 121299) | Permafrost microbial communities from Stordalen Mire, Sweden - 812S3M metaG (Illumina Assembly) | ecosystem: Environmental > Terrestrial > Soil > Wetlands > Permafrost | place: Sweden...
GGATTGGAGAGGTTTAATGGGAAAAACGCAGAGCAGTGAAAACAAAGAATCCGAATCCAGCAGAGCCTGAGGACCTAACTTAATTTCTGCGTTTTTCTGTCCAAAGGATGGGGTCCACCTCAATCCGCCTTGATCGCCTCGTCGGTTCGGGGGTCCCCCTCCACGCTTTGCACCAGCAGTTTTGCGAGATCGGCGCGCTCCGCCGGTCCCAGCGAGAGCGCTTCCTCCGCTACAGCAAGATCCGTGATCGCCATGCCAACGAACTACCCCCCATGGGATTTGGTGCAAGTTGAACCCGCGGGTTCGGCCCTCCGCTGACGGTGGTTGCGCGGGCGGGGAAACCCGGGCTGGGGCAACGCGCCAGGGCCGGGCTTGAACTTCCCCCGGCGGGCTGTATCCTCCGCGGCTAATGAATGCGTTGTTGCTCACCGGCGGACGGGTGATCGATCCGGCCTCCCAGTTGGATGCGGTTGCGGACCTGCTGATCGTGGCGGGCAAGGTGGCGGCCGTGGGGGCCGGGGCGGCGGCGGCGGCACCCCCGGGGGCGGAGCGCATGGCGGTCGATGGGCTCGTGGTGTGTCCTGGCTTGATCGATTTGCACGTGCATCTGCGCGAGCCGGGCCAGACCGCCAAGGAGACCATCAGCACGGGGGCGGCGGCGGCGGCCCGGGGCGGGTTTACCACCATTGTCTGCATGCCCAACACGCAGCCGGTGATTGACAACGCCGGCACGGTCGCCCTGATTCGCAACCGCGCGGAGCAGAGCGACGCCCGGGTGCTGGTGAGCGGCGCGATCACGAAGGGAATCGCGGGCGAGGAACTGGCGCCGATCGGCTCGTTGAAACGGGCCGGGGTGGTGGCCATCACCGACGATGGTCATTGTGTCCAGAACAACGACCTGATGCGACGGGCGATCGAGTACGCAAAGATGTTTGATCTGACGGTGATGGACCATTGCCAGGACTACGGGCTGGTGATCGACGGGGTGGCTCACGAGGGTTACTGGAGCACGGCACTCGGCCTGCGGGGCTGGCCTTCGGTGGGCGAGGAGATGATCGTGGCGCGGAACATCCTGCTGGCGGAGATGACCGGCGGGCGGGTTCACTGCCAGCACCTGAGCGCGGCCGGGAGCGTGGAACTGTTGCGCGACGCCAAACGCCGTGGCGTCCCGGTCAGCGGCGAGGCCTGCCCTCATCACTTCACGCTCACCGATGCGGCGTTGGCGGGTGGGGAGAAGTTCTGGTCGGCGGATGGACGGGGTGTTTGGGGTTACGAGACGCCCGGCGGCCCCCGACCGGCCTGGCCGGCGTACGACACCAACTTCAAGATGAACCCGCCGCTGCGTTCCGCGCGGGATCGGGAGGCCATCCTCGAAGGGTTGGTGGACGGCACCATTGAGGTGCTGGCCAGCGACCACGCGCCGCATTGCGGGTACGAGAAGGAGGTCGAGTTCGACTACGCACCGTTCGGCATCACGGGCTTCGAGACGGAACTGGCCTTGTCGCTGATGCAGCTCCACCACAGCGGCCGGCTCGGGCTTGCCGAGGTCCTGGCGAAATACACCGTGGCCCCGGCCCGCCTGCTGGGGCTGTCCGCCGGGACGCTCCGCCCCGGGGCCGAGGCCGATGTTACGCTGTTGGATCCGGCCAGGGAATGGGTTTACGACCGCCACACCACGGCCAGCAAATCAACCAACAGCCCCTTCCACGGCTGGAAGCTTAAGGGCCGGGCGGTTGGGACGATTCTCGGCGGACGCGTGGTTTGGCGGGAGGCCTGAGGCCGTTGGTCCTCAAGCCCGGCCAGGCATGGCCACCGGGTAGTGTCCCTGGGCGTTCGGGGCCGGGGGCGAGTTCTGATCCCACGTCCAGCCGGCGAGGCCGGGGGCGAGTTCGGTTTCGGAGGCCAGCGCGCTCTCCAAGGTGATCAGCTTCCCTGATTCGCACGCCATCCGGCCCATGATCGCGGCCAGGCACGATTTCGCGCTCCGCTCGGTTTCGTTGTACGGCTGGTTGTTGCGGATGGCGGCGAAGAAGAGGTCGTGCTCGACCTGATAGTGGTCGCACGCGGGGCCTTGATAGCTCCAGACCACATCCTGGGACGCCTGGCGGTGCCCCTTGAACAAACGCGGCTTGGGCTGGTTTTCGCCCAGCAGGGCCGAGCCCTTGGTGCCGTGGATCACATCGCCGAAGAAGTCCCAGCACTGGGCTATGTGGCGGCCCTGGGCGACCATCCGGGTGCCGTCGGCGAAACTGTACTCCGCCGCGTAATGGTCGAAAAGCTGGTCGGCGTCCTCGCGGACCTGGCGTCCGCCCATCCCTTGGACGGAGACCGGGTAGCCGTCCTTGATCCAGCAGCAGACGTCGATGTTGTGGATGAGCCAGTCGACGAGGAAGCTGCCGTTCAGCCAGGTGAAGCAACTGTAGTTGGCGATTTGGTAGGCGATTTCGCTCTGTCCGGGCTGGCGCGGCGCGAGCCCGACCGGACCGTGCATGCGGTAGGCGTAGGCGGTGATGACGTCGCCGATGGCCCCTTGGTGGATCTGGTCGACCGCTTCCTCCAGCGGCCGGTAGTGGCGGCTCATGAGGCCGGTGGCGACCTTCAAGCCCTGGCGGGAGGCCTCGACGCCGGTGGCGAGCACGTGGCGGATGCCGGGGGCGTCGACGGCAAAGGACTTTTCCATGAACACATTCACCCCCTTCTGCACGGCGTAATCGAAATGGATGTGGCGGAAGGCGGGCGGGGTGGTGAGGAGGACGACGTCGCCCTTGTCGAGGCAGTCAATCGCCTTTTTGAAACCGTCCAGCCCGATGAAACGGCGGTCCGGGGGGACGTCCACCTGGCCCGGCCGCTGGCCGCTGATCCCCTCGAGACTCGCCTGGAGTCGGTGGGGGAAGACGTCGGCCATGGCCCAGAGCTTGGTGGGCCCGGCGGTGGCGAGTGCCTGGGCAGCGGCGCCGGAGCCGCGGCCACCGCAGCCGACGAGGGCGATCTTGATGGTGTTGTTTTCGGCGGCATGGCCCGGGCGGACCACGCCGCCGACCAAGGCGGCCCCAGCGAGGGCGGCCCCGGAGGTCTTCAGGAAGGTGCGGCGGTTCGGGTGGCTGGAGGGCGCGGAATCGATGTTGCTCATGTTCGGTGGGGGGTGGGGACGGGTGAGGGGGGACGACTGCCGACCGGGGAACCTCCCCACGACCAACTGCCGGGGTGTGCCGGGGAGGGGGCGCCGGGCGCGTCCCGGTCCGGCCCGCGCCCGGGCGGCTGCGCGGGGAGGGCGGTCGTGATCACGCTCCGCATCATTCGTTGTGCTTGTCGGTTTGGCAAGCGTGAATTAGTTCCGGCCGGGCGGCGGGCGCGGAGGGGGGCTGGTCGTTCGTTTCGTCCCCCGCTCCGCACCAGACGGGGCCGGCGCAGCGGGACGGGGCTGCCGGGCGGCGCCCTTTTTTATTCGCCTCGCAGAGGCACCGGCATTAGGCTGGATGGCATATGAAAACACACCGGCATGGTTGGTTTCTCGCACTCCTCCTGGTCGGCGGGCTGCTGGCGGCGGGGGCGCGGCCGGCCCCGGGGGCCGAGGTGTCGAAACACCACTCCTTGTGGAAGGCGTCGGGGCCGCACTGCAAGCTCTACCTGCTGGGATCGATTCACTTTCTGAAACCCGAGAACTACCCGCTCGCCGAACCGATCGAGCAGGCGTTCAGCAATTCGCAGGTGGTGGTGTTCGAGACCGACATCGGCATCATGGAAAAGCCCGAGCTGGTGATGGGCAAGTTGATGAGCAAGGCGATGCTCCCGGCGGGCCAGACACTGGATGGCCAGTTGTCCCCGAAGACCTACCAGCTCTTCAGCAACTACATTACCAGTGTGGGGCTGCCGATCGCGATGTTCAGCCAGTTCAAGCCGGGCATGGCCGCGATGACGCTGGAGGCGGCCGAGTTGCAGCGCCTGGGTTTCCAGGCCGACCAGGGGGTGGATGTCCATTTCTACCGGATGGCCGCAAAGCAGGCCAAGACGATTATTCCCCTGGAGACGGTCGATTTCCAGCTCGACCTCGTCACCGGCTTCAGCGCGGAGGAGGGCGAACTGCTGGTGAAGACGACGCTGGATGAGATTGAGACCACCCGGAAGCTGATCGCGGATTTGATCACGGCCTGGCAGACGGGCGACACCGCAGGCACGGAGAAGGTGCTCAACTCGACCAAGAAGGACGCCCCGGCCATTTACAAGCGCCTGCTGACGGATCGCAATGACCGCTGGGTGCCGAAACTCAAGGAACTGCTCGCGGGGGACAAGAACGTGATCGTCATCGTGGGCGCGGGCCATCTGGTCGGCAAGGATGGCGTGGTGGAGCAGTTGCGCCGCGGGGGCGTGAAGATCGTGCAGGAGTGATGCCGGGCCGGCGGTGGAGCGTGGCGGTGGTGCGCGGCTTGGTTCGCGGGCCGGCGGTCTCCGCTCCCGCCCCCTTTTCCATGTGAGAACGCTCCACCTTTACATCGTCCGCCAGATCCTCGCCTCGTTGTTCATGACGGTGGCGGTCTGCACCCTGGTGCTGCTGCTGGGGAACGTGCTCCGGGAGGTGCTCTCGCTGATGGTGAACGGGCAGGCCTCGTTCGGGGTGGTGGTGCAGGCGGTAGGCTTGCTGATCCCGTTCGTCTGGGTGTTCGCCCTGCCGATGGGGATGCTCACCGCCACGCTGCTGTTTTTCGGCCGGTTCAGCGCCGACCACGAGTTGACGGCGGCGCGCGCCAGCGGGATCAGTCTGGTGTCGCTGGTGAGCCCGGTGATCCTGCTGAGCCTGGCGCTGTGCCTGGTCAGTGCCATCGTGAACATGGAGGTGGCACCCCGGTGCCGCGTGGCGTACAAGAAGATCTTCGAGAACGCCAACCTCCGCCTTTCCCAGATCCTGCTGCCCGAGGGGCGGTTCGTCCGGGACTATCCCGGCTACGTTTTCCACGTCGAGAAGAACCGGGAGGGCGAACTCGAGGGCGTCACGATGTTCGAACTGCGGGATCAGACCAACGTGGCGCGGATCGTGCGCGCCCCCACCGGGCGGCTGACGGTGGGCATCGAGCGGGTCACGCTGAGTGTTTCCAACGCCACCAGTGTCGAGATCGGGGAGGACGGGGCGCAGCCGGGGGCCACCGGCTATGTGGAGGTCTCGGCCCCGCTGCGGAAGGAAAAGAGGTCGGAACCCAAGATCAGCGACATGACGTTCAGCCAGCTCCAGGCGGAGCTGGACGACTTGCAGCGGCGGATCGAATGGCCGATCAACTACCGCCGGCTCACCCAGGATCAGCCGCGGGAGAAGCGGAGGGCGATGGGGAAGGAACTCGCGAAGCAGCTCGCCCGGGCGCGGGAGGAGGCGACCACTCCGGTCCGGGTCGCGATGCACGAGCAGATAGCGTTCTCCTTTGCGTGTTTCGGCTTCACCCTGGTGGGGATCCCCCTGGGCATCCGCATGCACCGGCGGGAGACGAACATCGGGTTCTTCATCGCCCTGGCGCTGGTGCTGGTCTATTACAGCTTCGTGATGATCGGCCAGTCGCTCGACACCTCGCCGCAATATGTCCCGCACCTGATCATTTGGTTCCCGAATTTCCTCTTTCAGGCGGTCGGGGTCGTGCTGTTGTGGCGGGCCAACCGGGGGTTTTGAGCTGTCTGGCGGCTCAGGCCTTTCGCCGGAAGACCTTGTACACCGCGGCCTGGTCCACCGGTTTCACCACGAGTTCGTCGATGTTCACGTGGGGCGGGCGGCTGGCGATCCAAACCATTATTTCGGCGATGTCCTCGGCGGTGAGCGGCTGGAGGCCCTCATACACCTTCCGGGCCCGCGCCTGGTCCCCCTTGAAGCGGACTAGGGAAAACTCCGTCTCTGCCAGCCCGGGGTCCACGGTGCTGACGCGGACGCCGGTGCCATTGAGCTCAAGGCGGAGCGCCCGGGTGATCTGAAGCTCCCCTGCCTTCGCGGCGCAATAAGCTGCCCCGCCCTCATAGGCGGTGCGACCGGCGACGGAGCCGATGTTGAGGATGGTTGATCCCGGGTTGCCCGTCATCAGAGGCAGGGCGGCGCGGGTGACGCGCAGCACCCCAAGGACATTGGTCTGCATCATTGTCTCCCAGTCGCGGTCCTTCCCCTCAGCGACGGTGTCCATCCCCTCCGCTCCGCCCGCGTTGTTAATCAGGACGTCGAGGTATCCCGTGTGGCCCCGGGTCCAGGCGAGAAACGCCTCGACGCTGGCGGTTTGGGACACGTCCAGGTGGTGGACGTGCGCCGCCCGCGCGCCCGCCTTCACCGCCGCGGCGGCGATCTCCTCCAGACGGTCGAGCCGCCGCGCGCCGAGCAGCAGCTTCGCTCCCTCGGCGGCGAAGCCCAGGGCCGCCGCGGCCCCGAATCCGCTGGAGGCTCCGGTGATCAAAACCCATTTGTCCGCGAGTCGTGTTTTCATGAGGGCTGAAAAAATGTCCCGCGCCGCTCCCCGCGGTTTCCGTCGGGGATGGCGCATCGACCCTGCCAGCCTACCACGCGGGCCAAGTGCCGCAAGTCACGAAGCCCGTGGGCCGCGCGTTGGCCTGCCGGGGGGTGGCGTTGGTCTTCATACGGTTTTCGGACGGTTTTCCCCTTGCCCGCGGGGTGGTTTGCGGGGACATTTGCGGTGACACCCGTCAGACCACCACACGCAACGGAACGTCAACCTGAAGGAAGATTATGGGACGCATCTACAACGACATCGTCGAGACGATTGGCCGGACGCCGCTGGTGCGGTTGAACAAGGTGACCGCCGGGGTTCCGGCGACCATCCTGCTCAAGTGCGAGTTCTTCAATCCGCTGGGAAGTGTGAAGGACCGGATCGGGATGGCGATGATCGAGGACGCGGAGCGGCGCGGGGTGCTGAAGCCGGAGACGGTGATCATCGAGCCGACCAGCGGCAACACGGGCATCGCGCTGGCCTTCGTCGCGGCCGCGCGGGGTTATCAGTTGATTCTGACCATGCCGGAGACGATGTCGCTGGAGCGGCGCACGCTGCTCGCGATGCTCGGGGCCAAACTGGTGCTGACGCCCGGCGGCGAGGGGATGAAGGGCGCCATCGCCAGGGCGGAGCAGTTGGCCGCGGAAACCCCGCACTCATGGATCCCCCAGCAGTTCGATAATCCCGCCAACCCGGAGATCCACCGGCGCACGACCGCCGAGGAGATCTGGCAGGATACCGACGGCGGGGTGGACATCCTGGTGGCGGCGGTTGGGACGGGCGGGACGCTGACTGGTTGTTGCGAGGTGATCAAGCCGCGGAAACCGTCGTTCCAGGCGATCGCGGTGGAGCCGAAGGATTCGCCGGTGATCTCCCAGACGCTCGCCGGGGAGCCGGTGCGGCCGGGGCCGCACAAGATCCAGGGGACCGGGGCCGGGTTCGTGCCGCGGAACCTGCATCTCAAGGACGGCGCGGGGCACCCGCAGATCACCGAGTGCATCCAGGTGGCCAACGAGGACGCCTTCGCGATGGCGCGGCGGCTGGCGAAGCTGGAGGGGATCCTGGTGGGCATTTCGACGGGTGCCAATGTCTGGGCGGCCTGCGAGGTGGCCCGGCGGCCGGAGAACCACGGCAAGACGATTGTGACCGTGGCCTGCTCGACGGGTGAGCGTTACCTGAGCACGCCGCTGGCGGCCGAAGCCCGGGCCCAAGTTGGGGGATGAGACCGGCGGCGGGCCTGGGTCCCCACCCGAGCCCGAAGGACCCCTGACAACGGCCGGGTGGCATTGCCTCTTGGTCGACCGCCGCAGGGTGGCGGCAAAAATGCTGTAAAATCTTGTTGCGCCCCTTCCCGAAAGCGGGTAAAGGTGAAGTTAGCGAAGGTATCTAGCCGCAGTTTGTTGATCGTCTTGGGCGTTTCCATCCGTCCGGCGGCTTCCCAAAAGTTCAGATTTCTTGTGGGTTTCAGGTCTTGTTCCGGAGTGCCTTCGCAGCAGCAAAGCAGTATGAGCATAGCACCCAACAATGACCGGCGTGAAGCGGTCAAGGATTACGGCACCGGCTACTTGGAGATTTCCGAGAAGGGGTTCGGGTTCCTCCGCACGTCGGAGAACCATTTCCACCCGAAGCCGTCCGACATCTTCGTGACGCCCGACACCATCAAACGCAACTTCCTGCGCGAGGGAAGCCAGGTCGCCGGCCCCACGCAGCCGCCGCACCGGGGCAACAGCCCCCAGTTGAAAGCGGTCGACCGCGTGAACGACATGCCGTTCGAGGCTTACACCAAGGTGGTCCGCTTCGAGAACCTGACGACCATCGATCCCATCGAGAAATTCCGGTTGGAGACCACCTCGGACCTCATTGAGACCCGGGTGATCGACATGGTCACCCCGCTGGGGAAGGGGACCCGCGGCCTGATCGTCGCGCCGCCGCGGACCGGCAAGACCACGATTCTCAAGCAAATCGCCAATTCCATCACCACCAATCACCCCGAGGTGCACGTGATGGTGCTGCTCATTGACGAGCGGCCGGAGGAAGTCACCGACTTCCAGCGGTCGGTCAAGGCGGAGGTGGTCGCCTCCTCGAACGATCAGGATTTGGAAACGCATGTGCGGCTTTCGCGGTTTATGATCGAGCGATGCCGCCGGATGGTCGAGGCCGGCAAGGATGTGTTCGTGCTGCTCGACTCGATCACCCGCGTGGCCCGCGCCTACAACAGCGTGCATGGCGGCAGCGGCCGCACGATGACCGGCGGCGTGGACGCCCGGGCGCTCGAGATTCCCCGGAAAATGTTCGCCTCGGCCCGGAAAATTGAGGAGGGGGGCTCCCTGACGATCCTCGCGACCGCCCTGGTGGACACCGGCTCCCGCATGGACGAGCTGATCTTCCAGGAGTTCAAGGGGACCGGCAACATGGAGTTGATCCTCGACCGCAAGCTGTCGGACCGCCGGCTCTTCCCGGCCATCGACATCCCGAAGAGCGGGACGCGCAAAGAGGAGAAGCTCTTCCCGAAAAACGTGATCGAATCGGTGAGGAAGCTGCGCCGGACGATGGTGGACCTGAATCCGGTGGAGGCGATGGAAACCTTGGTGGCCGCGCTCAAGAAGCACAAGACCAACGAGGAACTGCTCTCGAAGCTGCTCTGAGCCATCCCGGCTCGAGGAACGGGCTGGGCGGTGGCGCCCGCCCCCCGCCGCCATGCCCCGCGAAGCCCCCACTGTCCTTCATTCGCGTCCGCCCCTCCGGCGGATGCTGCAGATTCACCAGGCGCTCCTGTCCGGGAAGTACCCCAACGCGGCCTCCCTCGCCGCCGAGTTCGAGGTCAGCGCCAAGACCGTCCACCGGGATCTCGACTTCATGCGGGACCAACTCGAGCTGCCGATCGAGTATGACGCGCGGAAATACGGCTTTTATTACACCCAAAAGGTCGATTCCTTTCCGACGTTGCAGATCACCGAGGGGGAGTTTGTGGCCCTGGTGGTGGCGGAGAAGGCCCTCGAGCAATATCGCGGCACCAACCTCGAAAAGCCATTGTTGAGCGCCCTGCGGAAGCTCGAGCAGTCGCTGCCGGAGACCATCTCCCTCAGCCTCGGGGACGTCCACCAGACGATCTCCTTCCGCACCCGGGCGGAGCCGATTCTGAACCTGGATGTGTTTGACACGCTGGCCAAGGCGACCGCGGCGCGCAAACAGTTGCGGATCACCTATCGCAAGCCGGGCCAGAAGAGCGCGGAGGAGCGGGTGGTGGACCCCTATCATCTGGCCAACATCAACGGCGAGTGGTTTCTGTTCGCGCACGACCATCTGCGGGACGATATCCGCACCTTTGTCCCCTCGCGGATCCAAGCGATTGCCCCGACGGGAAAGAGGTTCCCGCGGCCGGAAAAATTCTCACTCGAGCAGCGCCTGCGCGACAGTTTCGGCGTCCAGTCCGGGAAGGCGCTCGTGGAGGTGGTGATTCGGTTCGGCGATCGGGTGGCGGACCTTGTCCGGGAGAAGCGCTGGCATCCCTCCCAAGAGTTGCGCGACCTGAAGGGGGGCGCGGTCGAGTTGCGGTTGAAGCTCTCGAGTCTCGAAGAGATCCAGCGCTGGGTGCTGAGCTGGGGCGGGGACGCCACGGTGGTGAAGCCCGCGGAACTGGCCGCGTCGGTGCAGGCCGCCGCCCGGAAGCTGCTGGGGGAGGGATAACCGGCCCGCCGCGCGCCCGGCGTTTAATGCCGGCGGAGCTGCAAGCGGTGGTCGATGCGCCGGGTCTGGCTGAACTCCAACGGCGGGAGATCGGTCGCCGTGGGCGATTCGGTCTCGTTGAGCGTCCGGCGGGCCGCGGCCTGCAGCTCGCGCCACCGGGGAGCCTCAAGTTCCGGGGCATGGGCGATCCGGCGGAGCAGGCTGCGCCATTCGATGATGATCCGGTCAATGTCGCCCAGGCCGAGCGAAACCGTCACCCAGCGGTGCTTGTCCGCGGGATCGCGGTGGACGGCGGCCACCACGCGCTCCGCCCCCGCGCCGTACTTCGCCGGCACGCCGTTCTCCAGATAGCCCGGGATCGACTGGATGCCGTAGCGCGCGCGACAGACCTCGGCCAGGCGGCCCCCCCAGCGGTTGCTGTCGTCGCCGCAGAACCGGAACCCGGCGTCCAAATCAGCCAGGTCATAGATTAAATCCGCGATGGGATAGCTCTCCTCCTCAAGGGCCGCTGCCACGGCGAGGCCGTCGCCTTGGGAGAAAAAGCTGACAATCCGGCCGCGGAAACCCGGGACCCCGCGGGCGTCGACCAAGCCCAGACGGCGCCAGAGCAGGGCGGCCGCGTTTCCGGGGGCGAGCGCCCGGCAGGCCTCCACCTGGGTGCAGCGCGCGCAATCATCGGGCAGGACCTCCCGTTCGGGTGGCTGCCAGAGGGCCACGCCGTGGCGGTCGATGGGGACCCGCATCGTCCAATCGGCCAGGCTGAGCAGGGCGGTGATTTGCCCGCCGCCCGCCTCGAGCGCCACGAGCGGGGTTTTCTGGGCGGCGAGTTGGTCGCGCAGGAGCGGCACGACCTGGTCCCGCCAGACTTCCGCGGTGACTTGCTTCCGGCTCCAGTTGGTGAGGCGCCGCACCCATTTGGCCAGGAGGATCTCGCCCCCCGCGAGCTGGTCCGCCACGGTCAGCGCGCGGCCGTGGGCCTTCGCCGGCCCTTCCGCGGGGAGTTCGCGCAGTTCCCCCCGGCCGGCTTTTTCCAGTGCAGCCGGCAGCGAGAGGGCGGGGATCAGCCGCGGCGGGGCGGCGGTGCCTTCATGGGGGGGCGGGGCGGAGGGATCGTGGGCGAAGATCTCGCGCAGCGGCCGCGAGCGGGGTTCGTGGCACGGCTCCCAGTCGCCCCGGCTGTTGAGGAACTGGAGGACCGGCTTGCGGACGTGGCGGGCCCGTTCGGCATCGGTGTTGAGGCCGCACGGAACGCCGGGGTGGCGCAGGGAGTGCTCGACGCCCAGGACGATCGGTTTGGTGGTGAAGAGCCGCTCCTGCGCGCGGACCGCTGCCGCGTAGGGGTCCCGTCCCTGGCTGGCGGCGGTGGCCATCAAACCGAGCAGGGCTCCCCAATCCACCGCCCCGTTGCGCCTGAGTTGGGCGGGATGCGAATCGAGCAGCCGCAGTTCATTCGCGGTGATGATCACGAACCCGGTCTCATCGAGGCCGCGCCGGCCGGCCCGGCCGAACATCTGGAGCAGTTCGTCGGGTTTGATGGGCTGCTCGACGGCGTCGCGGCGGTAGGACTCGCCCGCGAGGGCGACACTGCGGAGGGAGAAGTTGATGCCCGCCGCCAGGCCCATGGTGGCCACCACCACCCGGAGCTGGCCGGCCTTGGCGAGGGGCTCCACCACTCCGGCACGGGCCGCGTAGCTCAGGCCGCTGTGGTGATAGGCAACGCGGGTTTTGAGCAGGCGCGACAGGTGGTCGCCGCAAGCCAGTTTCTGGGCGGTGGTGAGGGGGAGCGGGTGCGGGTTGGGGAGCTGGTGGGAGAGTTCGTTGGCCAGCGATTCGGCGGCGCGGCGGCGCGGGGCGAAGATCAGCAGGGGGCCGAGATCCTCCGCCAGCGCCTTGGCCACCAGACGGGGCCAATAACCGCGGATCTCGGGCGGGACGTGGCAGCTCATTTGGCTGGCGTGGACCTCCTCCAGCGGCACCGGGCGATGATCGTGGCGGACCAGGACCGCCTTTCGGCCGAGGCTCAGGTGCCATTTGACCACGTCCTGCGGGTTGGCAACGCTGCCGCTGAGCAGGAGGAGCTGGGTCTGGGGCGGGGCCAGGGCGAGGGCCAGCTCGTAATTCAGCCCGCGGTCCGGGTCGGCCAGCATCTGATACTCGTCCACCACCAGGAGCGCGGGGCCGTCGCCGTTCAGCAAGCGGAACTTCTGGGTCTCCAGGGTGGCCACCACCACGGGAGCCCCGAGGTTTTCCGAGAGATCCCCGGTGGCGATGCCGACGTCCCAGCCGCGCGCGCGCCACTCGGCGAGCTTGTCGTTCGCCAGCGCGCGGGTGGGCACGGTGTAAATGGCCGGGCCGCGGCTCTTGCCCTGGTTGGACCAGAGCTCGAACACCAAGGTCTTGCCCGCGCCGGTGGGGGCTTGGACTACCACATCCTGCCCCTCGCGGAGGGCGGCGACCGCCTGCTGCTGCCAGAGGTCGGGCACGGCCACCTGGTTGAGCGGGTCCAGGGTGTCGAACGCGGGATTAAGCGACATGCGCACCTCCCGGCATGGTTTTGGTCGCCTGCACGCGTCGAGGATAATCGACTTGATCACAAACCGATACGGGAAAACCGCAGGCGACAAGGGGTTTGACTTGGCGGGGTACCAACCTTACACTGCGGGCACATGTTAGCGGCTGATTCCAAAGTGGGCTGCGTTCCGCCCGCCGGCCCATCGCCGACGGACGCGGCCAGCGCCTGGAAGCAGATCATCGATCCCGTCGAACCGTTCCTCGAGGCGGTCTCCCGCCGTCTGGCCCGCCAGGTGGAGGCCTTCGACCCCGCCACCAAGGATTACGCGGATTATGCCCTCAACGGCCACGGCAAGCACCTCCGCCCCGCCTTGGTGGCACTGAGCGCCAGCGCGCTGGGCGGCGCCAACGACGACCACGTGACGGTGGCGGTCATCATTGAGTCGGTGCACCTGGCGACCTTGATCCACGATGACGTGATGGACGAGGCGGAGATCCGGCGCGGACGGCTGACGCTGGCGGCCAATTGGGGTAACGATGTGGCGGTGCTCTTCGGGGACTGCCTGTTCGCCCACGCCCTGAAGCTGGCGGCGGGCTTCCCCACCCCCGAAGTCTGCCGCGCGGTGGCGGGCGCGACCCAGACCGTCTGCTCCGGGGAAATCCACCAGACGCAGCACCGTGGCAACCTCCGTCTCACTTTCGATCAGTATTTCAAGATGATCGAGATGAAGACGGGCGAGTTGTTCGCCCTTTCCTGCGATCTGAGCGCCTATCTGTGCGGTGCCCCGGCCGGGCTCCGGCAGGCGTTGCGCCAGTTCGGGCTGGCCTTGGGCACCGCCTACCAAGTTTACGACGATTGCGTGGACCTGTTCGGCACGGAGGCGGTGGCCGGGAAGTCCCTGGGCACGGATCTGGCCACCGGCAAGCTCACCCTGCCGGTGCTGCTCGTCCGGGACCATGCGGACGCGGCCGACCGCGAGCGGCTGTTCCAGTTGCTCGAGGCCCGGGAGACCGGCGTCCTGCGCCAGCTTGCCCCGTTGCTCGCCAAATATGGGACGCTGGCGGCCTCGATGGAGACGATCCAGCAATATCTCGCCAAGGCGCGGCGGTCCATTGAGGTCCTGGAACCCTCCGAGGGGCGCTCGGGCCTGCTCGATCTTTGTGATTTCCTCGGCCGCCAAACCGCCACTCTGCGTGCCGTGCCCGGGACGGCGGCATGAGAGTATGACAGAACCGGCGGGTACCAAAGGGGAGCAACCCCCGGGATCAGCCAAGGTGCCGGCCGCGCCGCCCGCCGATGAGAAGGATCTGGTTCACCGCGCCCGCCACGGGCACCTCGGCGCGTATGATGAGCTGGTCCGCCGCTACCAGGAGCGGATCTACGCCACGATCTACCACATGACCTCGAACCACGAGGACGCCAACGATCTGGCCCAGGAGGCGTTTATCAAGGCCTTCCACGCGCTGCGGACGTTCAAGGGGGGATCGAGCTTTTACACGTGGGTTTACCGGATCGCCGTCAACAAGACCATCAACTTCCTCAAGCAGCGGAAGAACAAGGCCCAGATCAGCCTGAACGACATGGACTTGAACGCCGAGCACGATCCCGACCTGGTGGCCTTGGTGTCGGATAAGACGCCGCGACGCGAGGTGGCTCTCAGCGAATTGTCGGAAAAATTGAACAGCGCCCTGCTCAAGCTGTCAGAACCGCATAGATTGGTCGTGACCCTGCACGATGTGCAGGGGATGTCGCACGAAGAGATCGCAACGATTATGGACTGTAACATTGGCACCGTGAGGTCGCGCTTGTTTTACGCGCGGCAGCAGTTGCAGGCCTATCTCTCTGACTACTTGAAATAGCAATGAGCACTCAGGAGCCCAATTTCGACGCCTTGCGGCGTTTGCTCGCCCTCAAGCGCCACGAGCAGCCCCCGCCTGGCTTTTTTGACGATTTCTCCCACCGGGTCATCGTCGGTATCAAGACCGGGGAGCGGGGCGAGGCCCCGGGCCTGCTTAACCGGATCGCTTCCGAAGCCCCCTGGCTTCAGAATATCATCCTGGCACTCATTGGCAGCCCGCGGGTGGCCGGCACCCTAACCGCGGGTGTGTGTGGTCTTCTGGTGGCTGGTGTCATCTATTCAAACAGCCCCGCTGCCGCGGGCCCGCAGGAAGGCTTCGGCGGTTTCCAGGCCGATGCCGCGCCCGGCCTGCAGGTGGCCAACCAGTCCTCAGGGTTCGTTTCCAGCACCAACGGCGTGATGCCGGGCGGCCCCGTCGGTCCCTCACTGTTCGACGAGTTCCACGACAACCAGTTTCAGCCGGCTCCCGTTTTGGTCAAGGCGCAGGCGCAGTAAGCGGGCTGGATCGGCCCGTCGGTTCTTCATCCCGCCCAAGTCGGCGGGATTTTTCGTGCCCCGTCGGCCCGTCCAAAGCTGCGCGGCCCGCGCGCGGAGGTCCCGCCCAGCCGGGGCTTCGCTTTTTGCAAGGGATGGTTTAGGTTACGCGGCATGAAAGACCAAGCACCCACGAACCAGAACCAACGCGGCACCCCGCACCCTACCCCCAAAGGCGATCCAGCGACGGGCATCTCGCGCCGCCGGGCCCTGCGGATCTTGGCCGGGACAGGCGTGGCGGGCGCAGCGGGGTTGTCCTTCCTGCCCAGCCATGTGCTGGGGCGGGGTGGAGCCGCCGCGCCGAGCAACAAGGTCATCATCGCGGCGATTGGCACGGGAAGCCGATCCCCGGCCGACACCGGGGAACTGGCCAAGTTTTCCGATGTCCAATTCGCCGCCGTCTGCGACGTGGACCTCGCCCGGGCGCGACAGAACGCGAAGAACCTGCGGCTCGACGAACAGGGCATCTACCAAGACTACCGCCGTCTGCTCGAGCGCAAGGACATCGATGCCGTGGTCATTGCCAGCCCCGATCATTGGCACGCCCTGCACGCGATCGACTCGGCGGTGGCGGGGAAGGATGTTTATGTGGAGAAGGCGATGACGCTGACGGTGGTGGAGGGTCGCGCGATGGTCCGGGCCATGCGCCGGCACAACCGGGTGTTGCAGGTCGGCAGCCAGCAACGATCCAGTGCCAACTTCCACCGTGCCTGCATGCTCATCCGCAACGGCTACATCGGGAAGGTGACCAGGATCATCGGGGTGAACTACGCGGGCGCCTGGGAATGCAAGCTCCCCGCCCAGCCGATCCCGGGGACCCTGGACTGGGACAAGTGGATGGGCCAGGTGGACCCCAAGCCGTTCAATGAGAACCTGCGCACGAGCCGCTCCCGGCCGGGCTGGCTGTCGGTGAAGGATTTCTGCGGCGGTGAGATTTGCGGCTGGGGGTCACACGACCTGGACCAGGTGCAATGGGCCTTGGGCATGGACGAGAGCGGCCCCACCGAAGTGTGGGTAGAAGGCCAGCCCTACCAGCCCTGGGTGGCGGAGGATGGCTCCCGGGCCGGCCGGTTCTTTGGGGCCAAGGAGACCATCATCCACATGCGGTACCCCGGAGGCATTCCCCTGGAGCTTTCGGAGAAAGCCGACCCCAACGGCGGCGCCCTCTTTATCGGCGAGAAAGGTCAAATCCGCATTGACCGCTCCCGCTTCGAGGTCAGCGAACCTGGCTGGAAAACTCTGCCGCTCGAGAACCTGCCCATCCAGCTTTACACCGCCGGCAACCACTACCGGAATTTTGTGGACTGCATCAAGGATCGCAAGCGATGCGTGTGTGATGTGGAGACGGGACATCGCTCGGCCACGGTGTGCCACCTGGGCAACATCGCCCGCTGGGTCAGCCAGCAGACCCAGACCGTCGGCACACGCCTCGCCTGGGACTCCGTCAAGGAAGAGTTCAAGGACAACGAGCTGGCCAATTCGATGCTGGACCGCCCCCGGCGCAAGGGATACGAGCTGCCAAGGGTCTGAGGCTCCCGGGGGAAGCCCGGTTGCATCCGGGGCACAGCCCGTCGCTGGACAATCGTCGTCCGATCACACAGGAGCGCTGCTCGCCGGGACGGGCGCGCACTGGCGGCGGGAGGTTGTGGAGCGCGGCCGGACGGCGCGCAGAGCGGCCGGGACCACGGGGAAGACAGCGGCGGGTGCAGGGGAGGGAGCCTGCGGGCCGTCCGTCCCAAGCCGGATCAATCCTCGCGGTTGAAGATGTAGCCGATGCCTTCGTTCACCACCGTCAGGCGATCGCCGTCCACGGACGCGTTCATGTCCAACGAGGCGCCGCCGAGGGTCACGCTAAGGAGGTACTTGCCGTCGACGTTCTTCCACTGGCACTCCGCGGTTTGAAGGCTGGGGTTCGGGGACTGCTCCAAACGGAAGGGCGGGGCATTCTTCACGATGGCCCGGCCGTCGGTCATCGCGGTGAGGGTGGTCTTGTCGAAGGCGGCCAGGATGTTCCGGCGTTTGCCGACCATTTCCTTGGCAGTGACGTTGGGTTTGGCGCGCCGGAAGGCGGTGACGACCGCAGTCGGGTCAACCTTCCACCGGCCGAGGATTTTCTCCGGGTCGTACTTCGGGGATTGGCCGGTCTGGAGGAAGGTGGTCAGGTCCTTCATGTCCGGCAGCACCACCCCCCAGACCATCAGCATGAAGTCGGGGTTTTGCAGGAAGGCGTCGATGCGGGCGTAGTGCAGCACGTCCATCACCGGGGCGCGTTTGAGGCGGAGTTCGGAGAACTGGCTGTCGGAGCCGAGTTCCTTGAACTCGGTGCGTTCGGAGAGCGCGAGAAAGGCGGGGTAGCGGGCGAGGGCGGCCTCGCTCATCGGGTTGCTGTAGATCAGGCCCGCGAGGTCGGCGGTGTCATACCAGAGCTGGGGCATCCCATCGACCGCCTTGGCCACCTTGTTGAATCCGGAGTTTTGAAGGTCCTGGCCGAGCCGGTTGAGCGTCCGCATCGACCAAGGGTCCGTCTCCGAGGAGGCAATTTGGAAGGTCCAGTAGCTGCCGGCGTAAATGAGGAACGAGATGCAGACCAGGTAGGCCGCCCCGTTCACGATGCCCAAGCAGAGGCCGACACGGCGGTTCACGCGCTCGAAGAGAGCCAACCGCAGCTCCCCGGCCTTGTATTTGAAATAGACGTCGACTTTCTGGTGGGCGATGAGGGCAAGCACCTTGAACAGGGCGGAAATGAGGAGGAAAACGACGATGGGTGCCAGCATCCAGGCGAAGGGGGGTGTCTTGAGCCCGGCGCTCACCAAGAGCGGGCTTACCAACCGCCCGAGCAAGGGCGAAACCAGCGCCCCCACTACGATCGCGATGAACGAGAACGCGACGCGAATCGCGCCCTGCCGGTAACCGAGGCCCGCCCCCGAGGCCATGAGCACCAAACCTAAAAGCCAAATCGTCATGGTTTTGTTATATCAAACCGGAGGGGAGAGGCACGCAAAATCTTTCCCGGAAGGGGGCGTGGCGACGGCCCGCGCCCTCGACTGGGAATTAACGGCGCGGCGGCGCTCGTCCCCGGGTCTGCGGGCGGCTCCCTGGCGGCTCCGCCGGCAAAGACGTTCCGGCCCTGATCCTTGGCCCGCATGCCTCCGCGCCGGATCCGGTCCCGCCGGTCTAGGCCCCGACCGCGCGCTTGATCGCCTCGGTGATCTGCTGTGACCAACGGGCGAGAACGGCGCCATCCGGCCCCTCCAAGAGGAGGCGGGCTTTGGGCTCGGTGCCAGAATACCGCAACAGCACCCGGCCGCCCGCGGGTTGAAGCTCATGCTCGGCGGATGCGACGAGGTCCAGAACCCCGGGCAGTTCGAGGAAGGGGGTTTTTTCGCGCACGCGCACGTTGGCCACCACTTGCGGGTAACGGGTCCAGCATTTGACGAGGTCGGAAAGCGGCTGGTTGCGCGCCTTCATGATGCGGAGGACCTGCAGGGCGGCCACCAGCCCGTCACCGGTGGTGCTGGAGTCCCGGAAGATGATGTGCCCGCTCTGTTCGCCGCCCAAGTTGGAGCCGCCCCGGAGCATTTCGTCGATGACGTTCTTGTCGCCGACCGGGGTCCGGACCACCCGGCCGCCGACGGCTTCGACCGCGGCGATCAGCCCGGCATTGCTCATGACCGTGGTCACCAGGGTCTTTTCGTGCAGGGCGTTCTGGGCCAGCAGGTCGAGGGCCGCCACCGCCATGATGTCGTCGCCATCCACGAGCTTGCCATTCTCGTCACAGAGGATGAGCCGGTCGGCGTCGCCGTCGTGGGCGATGCCGAGGTCGGCTCGGTGCTCCCAGACCTTCTGGCAGAGCAGGGCGGGGTGCATGGACCCGCAGTCCTTGTTGATGTTCTTGCCGTCGGGGGCGTTGCCGCAGACGATCACCTCGGCGCCGAGCTCCCGCAGGACCATCGGGCTCGATTTGTAGGCGGCTCCGTGGGCGCAATCAACCACGAGGCGCATGCCTTCGAGGGTCATGCCCCGCGGGAACGAGGCCTTGGCGTGTTCGATGTAGCGCCCGAGGGCGTCGTCAATGCGGACCGCCTTTCCGATGTCGTCGGCGGTGGGGCGGATCGCCTCGATGTCGCCGCTGAACACCAAGCCCTCGATCTGGCGTTCGATTTGGTCATCCAGCTTGTAGCCGTCCGCGCGGAAAAACTTGATGCCGTTGTCGTCGTAGGGGTTGTGGGAGGCGGTGATCACGATGCCCGCGTCCGCCCGGAGGCTCCGGGTCACGTAGGCGACGCCGGGGGTGGGAAGCGGCCCGATGAACACCACGTCCACCCCCATCGAGAGGATGCCGGAAGAGATGGCGTTCTCGAGCAGGTAGCCCGAAAGCCGGGTGTCCTTGCCGATCACGATCCGGTGGCGCAGGCGGTCCCGGGCCTGGGTCTCCATGGTCTTGAAGACATGGCCCGCCGCGCGGCCCAGCTTGAGGGCCGTTTCGGCAGTGACCGGTTCGATGTTGGCAGTTCCGCGCACCCCGTCGGTGCCGAAGATTTTGTTGGGCTTGGGTTGCGTCATAGGCGCTGTGACCGCCGGGAGCGTAGCTCAAACCCCGGGGGCGGGAAAGCTAATTTACCGGCCCGGCGGCAGCACGGTGACCCGGGGCGGGATGACGGTGACTCCGGCAACGCCGGGGGGAACGGAGAGCTCGATGCGCCGGCTCGTGTCGCGGGCGGGGTCGAAGCCGGTCACATCCACCAGGGCCCGGATGTCGCCGGGCTCCATCCGGATCAAAGTCCGCGGGTCGCCCACCACCGTGACGTCCACCTGGTCCGGGCTGATGCGGAACTGCCGGACATCCGCGGCGGCGGACACCACGAGCACGGGAACGCGGTGGAAGACGCGGGGCTTGCCGGTACCTTCCGCGGGGGCGGACGCCTGACGCTGGTCGCTGAAGGTGAGGAGCGTGACGGTGGTATAGATCAAGGCGGACAAGGCGACCGAAAGGACCTTGAGCCCCAAGTCCTTGGTCAGGAGGTCGCGAGCGAACGGGATCATGGCGCGGGGGATGGCGGGGTGGGTGGGGGCGGCTCCGGCGCGACGGCGGGCCCGCGGGCCCGGGCTTGGAGTTTGAGCCAGCGCCGGAGACTGCCGAGCAGGCTGCGCGAAGGCGCGCGGCTCACGAGCACCGAGGTGAGGAAGGCGCGCAGTTTTTCGACCGTGACGTTGCGGGTGAGCTGTCCCCGGTAGGCGTACGAGACGGAGCCGGTCTCCTCGGACACCACCACGATCACGGCGTCGGTCTCCTCGCTCAACCCGATGGCCGCGCGGTGCCGGGTGCCGAGCGACGGGTTCAAGTCGGTGCGCTGGGTCAGGGGGAAGATGCAGGCCGCGAGGGCGATCTTATCCCCCTTGATGATGACCCCGCCATCGTGGATGGCGTTGTTCGGGAAGAAAATGGTCTCGAGCATCTCCGAGGTCACCTCGCAGCCGACGACGATGCCGGATTCCACGCACTCCTGGAGGTTGATGGATTGTTCGATCGCGATCAAAGCGCCGATGTGGACCTCGGCGAGCCGCTCGACCGTCTGGACGACGACTTCCAGGTTCTCGCGCTGCTCATGGGCGGTGGCGAAGAGCGGCAGGTTCCCCATTTCCGCCAGGAGGCGGCGCAGCTCCGGCTGGAAGATGACCAGCACCGCGAGCAGGGAGAAGGCCGAGAAACCGCTCAGGAAGTACTGGAGCACGCGGAGTTGGAGAAAGAAGCTGGCCAGCACCAGGCTGAGCGTCAGCATGATGAACCCGGTGACCACCGGAAAGCCCCGGGTGCCGCGGATGAAGCGGAGGACGTAATAGATCCCGACCGAGAGGATGAGCACCTCGAGGGTGGGACGCCAAGCGGCGGCGGCGGCGCGCCGCAGGGTCGCGGCGAGCTCGGCGAAACTGGCTCCGTTGGCTGGCATTATGTTCTTTTATGCTCCAGGATCGCCGCGGTCATCCGCAGCGCCTGGACCGTTTCGGCCACGTCATGGGTCCGGATGACGGCGACCCCGGCGGCGGCGGCCAGGGACGCGCAAGCGAGCCCCGCGGGCTGCCGCGCGCCCACCGCGCCGCCGCCCACGGCACCGAGGAAGGATTTGCGGGAGACACCGACGAGCAGCGGCCGCCCCAGGCTGGTGAAACCGCCCAAACCCCCGAGCAGTTGGAGGTTGTGGGCCGCCGTCTTGCCGAAGCCGATCCCCGGGTCCAGCATAACCTGTGCAGGATCGACACCGCAACGCCGCAATCGTTCGAGACGGTCGGAAAAAAACGCGGCCACCTCGGCGACCACATCCTGGTAAACCGGCGCCTGCTGCATGGTAGGCGGGGTGCCGCGCATGTGAAGGCAGACGTAGCCGGCGCCCGCCGCGGCCGCGACCTGCCACATCTCCCCGTCCTCGCGGTTGGCGGCGACATCGTTGATGATGCTGGCGCCGGCCGCGGTGGCGGCCCGGGCGACCTCCGGTTTCATGGTGTCCACCGAGATCGCGGCGCGCAGCCGGCCCGCGAGCCGCTCGATCACGGGTATGACCCGGCGCAGCTCCTCGGCCAGGGGTACCGGGGGGGCACCCGGCCGGGTCGATTCGCCGCCGAGGTCGATGATCGCGGCGCCCTGGTGTTCGCATTCGAGCGCCCGCGCGACGGCGGCATCGGTGTCGAGGAAGCTCCCCCCGTCCGAGAACGAGTCCGGGGTCGCATTGACGATCCCCATCACCAGCGTGGGGCCCGGGAACCTCCACTCGAATGATCCCGCTTGCAGCCTCACGTCATGGCGGGGTGGTGCGGCGCGGCTGGATCAGCTCGATCTCATAGCCCTCGGGCGCGTCAATGAAGGCGATGCCGCCGCCCTCGTCGTTGAAATGCGGGCCGTCCGAGAAGGCGAGCCCCTGCGCGGCCAGATGCCGGCCGAAGGCCTCCAGGCTGTTCACCTCGAAGGCAAGGTGGGTGAGGTCGGGCTGCACGTGCACCGGACCGCTGGCGGGATAGTGGCAGATTTCAATCAGCTCCTCGCTGCCGGGAGCCTTGAAAAACACCAGTTCCGAACCGCGGGAGGAGCGGTGGCGCCGCACTTCCTGCAAGCCGAGCACGGTGGAATAAAACCGGACCGTGCGGTCCAGATCATCAACGCGATAACGCGTGTGGAGGAGTTTGGTTACGACGCTCATGCCCGGATGATAGCCAGGGGCGGCCGGGGCGCAATCGGGTAAATGCCCGATGGTTGCCAGAGTTGAAGCGCGGCCGTGCGGGCCGCGCCATGCCTCGGCGGGCCGAGGGGAGAGTTGCCGGGCGGGGGGCATCCCGCTTGCTATCACGGGGCCTTTGAGCTACGAAGTAACTTGTGAAATGTCCTTGGTGGTGCCTGATCCTTCCTTTGTTTCTGCTGGCTGCGGGAACCCCGGCGGCCCGGGGGGGGAGCGCGGCCGGGACCGAGGTCCGCACCAACCGTCCCCCGCGTACGGTGGTTCGCCGGCCAGCGCCCACCACCAACGCCCCGGCCGGTTTCCGGCTTTCCTCCGGCTTCCGGCTCGAGGTGGTCGCCTCCGATCCGCTGCTGGCGGCGCCGATCGCCATGGCGTTTGATGAACGCGGACGCCTGTTCGTGCTGGAGGGGCCGGATTCCGGCGGGAGTGACCCGGCGGCCGTCCCGGAGGGACGTGTCCGGGTGTTGACGGATGCCGATGAGGAGGGCGTCTTCCAGGCGAGCACCGTCTTGGCGGACCACCTCCCCCGCGCCTCGGCCATCGCCTGCTATCACGGCGGGGTGTTCGTCGCGGCGGCCCCGGAAATCCTCTACCTCAAGGACAGTCGGGGGGACGGGGTGGCGGATATCCGGGTGGTGGCCGTGACCGGCCTGCAAGTGCCCGGGGCGCAAGCCGGGGCCATCGGTCTCCCCAACAACTTCAACTGGGGCTTGGACCACCGCATCCACGCCGCGGGAGGCGGGGCGGTTGGATCACTGGTCGCCCCTTCCGTGGCCTCCGCCGTGCCGGTCGCGGTCGACGGCGCCGATTTTGCCTTTGATCCCCGGACGCTGGCGGTCACGATTGAGGCCGGTCCCTCCCTGTCCGGGGTGACGTTCGACAGCGCGGGCCGACGGTACGGGGGCGACCCCGGGCACGCGTTGCGGCAGCCGGTTTATGAGCCACGCTATTACCTCCGGAACCCGTATTTCGCCGCCCCTCCGCCGATGGCGGATTGCGCGCCGGCGGCGACCCGGGTTTTCCGGTGGGACTCCCTGAAAGTGGGTTTGAGGGCTGCGGATCGGGCGGTGGGGCCGGGGGGGCTGGCCCCCGCCTGGCTGGAGGAGGCGCGCGGTTGTGTGGTGTACCGGGGGGGGATCTTCCCCAGCAACTACTCCGACAACGTGTTCGTGGCGGACCCCGCGGGCCACCTCATCCACCATCTGGCGCTCCATCAGACCAACTGGGTGATGGAGGCCCGGCGCCCGAAGGAGGAGCAGGCGGTGGAGTTTCTGACCGGGGCGGACCCCGCCTTCCGGCCCTGGCAGATCATCAACGGCCCCGAGGGGGCGCTGTATGTGGCCGATCGCCGGGTGGGCGCGGAGGAGGGGAGGATTTACCGCATCGTTCCGGCCGGCTTCCGGCCGGCTCCGCCTCCGCGGGGCGACCGTCTCCGGACCCGTGATTTGGTGGTCGCCCTGGCCAACACGAACGGCTGGATGGTGGACACCGCCATGCGGCTGCTTTATGAGCAGCAGGACCCGGCGGCGGCGAACTGGCTCTCGAACATGCTGGCCAACTCCAAATCGCCGCTCGTCCGGCTGCGGGCGTTGCGCGCGATGGATGCGGTCGGTGCGCTGGGGATCGGGCCGGTGGCGCGGGCACTGGGAGATTCCGACCCGCGCGTCCGGGAGGAGGCCTTGTTAATGCTCGAGGTGGTTTCCAAGAGCGGGTTCGTGCCAATGGGGGTTTGGGACAGCCTCGCGGCGCTCTCGCAGGATCCCTCGCCGCGGGTGCGCTACCAACTTGCGCTGACGCTGGGCGTTCTGCAGGGACCGGCGAAGGGGGCGGTCCTGGCCGCGGTGCTGGGACGCGATCTGGACAACCCCTGGATGCGGGCGGCGGTGCTGGGGGCGTTGACTGAGGGCGCGGGCACGTTCGTGGTCCGGTTGGCGGGACACGCCGGGTTCCGCGGGCTGCCCGGTGCGTGGGACTGGCTCCAGGAGCTGGGGGTGATGACCGGCGTGCGGGGCCGGGCCGGGGAGGTGTCCGAGGTGCTCGAATGGCTGGAACGCGACCCGCTCCCGGCGGTCGGCACCTATGACCTGCTGGCCGTCCTGGGGCAGGGGATGCACCGGACGCAAAGCTCGCTGGCGATGGTGGATCCGGCGGGGAACCTGCTGCGGTTTTACCGCGGGGCCATGCTCACGACGGCGGCGGGCAGCGCGGATCGCTCCACGCGGCTGGCGGCCGCTCATCTGCTGGCCGTGGCGCCGGTCAGTTATAACCTCGCGAGCGACTGGCTTCGCGCGGCACTGGCCCCGGCCGAACCGGCGCCCTTGCAGGCGGCGGCGCTCGCCGCCCTCGGGGGGGCCGACGATCCGCGGGTGACGGTGGACCTGCTCCGCGGCTGGCCGACGATGCGGGGCCCGCTCCGGACGCAGGCGGTGGGGGCGTTGCTGCGCCGGGCCGAGCGGGCGGGGCTGGTATTGGATGCCCTCCAGGCGGGCGGGATAGCGGCTGACGATTTCGCGCCGGCCCAAGCCAACTTCCTGCGGACCCACCGGGATCCCCTCATCAGCGCCCGGGCGCGCCAACTACTCGGTAACTATGCCCCGGAACGGCCCGCGGTGGTGCAGCGGTTTCGTCCCGCCGCGGCCCTGCCGGGCGTGGCGGCCCGCGGACGGGTGGTCTTTCAGCAGCGGTGCGCCGGGTGTCACGTGCTGTCCGGCGAGGGGCGGGCCTTCGGGCCCGATTTGGATGGCGTGCGCATCCAGGGCCGGGAGCGGCTGCTGGGGGCCATCCTGGAGCCGGGTCTGGAGATCAATCCCGCCTTCGCCACCACCGTCATGGAGACCCGCCTGGGGGAGGTGCTGGCGGGCATCCAGGGGATCTCGACGGCCGCCACAGTGACGCTGCGGGAACCGGGCGGGCCCGTTTCGGTTTGGAGCGCGGAGTGCATCAAGACCAGCTCGGTTCAGCCCTGGTCGCTGATGCCGGCTGGGCTGGAGGAGGGCTTGGAACTGCAAGACATGGCCGATCTCCTCGAGTACCTGACCACGGCCCCCTGAGAGGGTGTTGTTAAACCAGGACGATCGTCTGTTTTTGAGACAGGCTCTTAATCGCCCGCGGCCATCGTCCACATCCCGCGCGGCGCGTTCGTGGTTCCCGTCCCCACCGTCTGGCCCGTTTTCAAGATCGCGACATGGTTGTCGTGGAAGAGATAGTTGAAGCGTTGCGAATGGAGGCCGTAGGAGGCGGCGCCGTAATTGTATTCGGAGGAGCCGAGCTGGAAACAATCAGGGGTCAGGCCGGAGAAATTGCCCTGGGAATAGTTGGGGCCGGCGCAAAAGGAGGGCCAGTCATTGCCGGCCATGTTCTCCCCATTGGGCACTTCCGCCAGCAGGATGGTCCCGGCGTTGTCCTGGACGACGTTCGCTTTGTAGGCGTTGGGCTCCCAGAGCGGCAGGGAACCGTCGTTCTTGTAAATGTAAAGACCCACCCCGAACTGGGGCGGTGGCATGGGCGACGGGTCGAGCAGGTTCCACAGCCCGCCCAGGTTCATGGAATAGGAGCGGCGCCCGGCGAAATCCCCCCAACCGATGGAGAGCTGGACCTTGTCCGCCGGGCATTTGAGGATGGGTGTCACCATGTTGCTGGCGGTGATTCCCACCATGAGGTCGGCATCGCTGTCGACCCCGCCGATGTAGTGGTGGATGTAATCGTCCCAGGTCAATTGGTACTGGTAATCCCCGGTGCGGTACACGGCGGGCGGCAGCATCTCCGTGTGGTCGAGGACAAACAGGTTGATGCCAACCCCCAGTTGGCGGAGCTGGGAGGCGCATTGCATCCGCTGGGCGCGGCTCTTGGCCTGCACCAGGGCGGGGAGGAGGAGGGCGGCGAGGATCGCAATGATGGCGATGACGACGAGCAACTCGATCAGCGTGAACGCGGGAGGGGAGGGGCAGCGTTTGGTTGGGGCGTCAGGGGGCATTGCGACCTCAACTTCGCCCCGGCTTGGGTCCGGTGTCAAGCCCGCGAACGGCCGGGTGCACACCCGGGCTGGCGCTCCGGGTTTACGGGCCGAAACCAAGATCCCGGCCGGGATGCGTCACCAGGCCAATCTGTTCCAAGCCGCCGTGCCGGCCGTTGTACCAGAGCAGCCATTGGTTCCCGTCGAACACCGCCAACGGTTTGTAGCAGGCGTCATGGTCCCACCGGTCCGCGCCGGGGCGAACGATGGGGTTCGCCGGGTGCCGCTGCCAACCGGTGATGCCGTCGCGCGAGCGGGCCAGCCCGATTTGCGCGTGCTCCTCGTCCCGGAAGCCGATGTAGAACATCACGTGCCAGCCGCCCTCTTGGATGACCTGGCAGGCGGTGACCTTGAATTTCTCCCATGGCACCATCGGATCGGGCGTGAAGACAGGGTTGTTGGCGGCCCGCGTCCAGATCAGGCCGTCGGGGCTGGTCGCGTAGCCGATGGCGTTGGGCTCGTTTTGCTCGCCGCCGGAGTACCACATCCGGTATTGCCGGGAGGCGGTGTCCCAGAACACGTGCGGGCACATCACAGCGACCCTCTCCCAAGGATCGCGGGGGGAGAGCACGGGTTGGGTGCTCCTCCGTTGCCAAGCCACTCCGTCCGGGCTGGTGGCGTAGCCAAGGTACGAATGACCGCGGGCCTGGCCGGTGTACCAGAGGTGGTATCCGTCCTCACGCCGCAACACACAGGGCCGGTTGATGTCCTCCTCCCAGCCGGTTTCCGGGCGCGGGCCCAGCACGACCCGGGGCGGCTCGGTCCAGTTCAGGCCGTTCGTGCTCTCGACGATCGCCAGCGACTGCTTTGGACGCCACGAGAGCCACATCCGGTAGCGGCCCTCGTCGCGCAGGACCGCCACATCGAAACAGGTGCCGTACTTGCCCCCCATGACGGGGTTGGCCGGGTGCTTGAGCCACCCGCCGGCGGTTTCCAGGGCGGGTTGGGAGAGCACGTTCAGAGCCCAGAGGCAGAGGGCCAGGAGGGCGGGGAGGCATGGGCGGGGGAGTGAACGCATAGGCTTAACCACCGATTTGCACCGAGCGCATGGAGAGCGATCCGAGCGTGACTTTCTCGGCGAAGAACGAAACGGGTTCCGACTCCCCGGCTGCGGCCAGCACGTAGAGGAGGGGCAGGTAATGCTCCCGGGTGGGGACCGCCAGGGCGGCAGTCGCGCCCAAGGACTCGTAACGGACCAGAGCCGCATGATCCCCGGCCAGGATACGGTCACGGACGCGCTGATCGAACTCAGACGCCCAATCGAAAGCGGAGTTCTCCCACCGCAGGGTGCGGAGGTTGTGGACGATGTTTCCGCTTCCGACGATCAACACCCCCCGGCGGCGCAAGTCGCGGAGTTCCCGGCCCAGTTGGTAATGCGCGGCCGGGTCTTTTCGCCGGTCCAGGCTGAGTTGCACCACGGGGATGTTCGCGGCGGGGTACATCCGGCGCAGCACCGCCCACGCGCCGTGATCCAACCCCCATTCGAGGTCGGGTGCGAGGGACTGGGCCGGCGCGGTGGCCCTAGCCTCCCCGATCAGTGTCGGGCTGCCCGGGGCGGGGTATTGAACGCGGCCCAGCTCCGCGGGAAACCCCGAGAAGTCATGAATGGTCCGCGGCCTCCCCCCGGCAGTCATCCGGCTCCCATCCGACTCCCAATGGGCGGAGACACACAGCACGGCGCGCGGCTTGGGGAGGCGGAGCGCAACGGCGTTCCAAGCTCGTGAAAACTCGTTGTCCTCGATGGCGTTCATCGGGTTGCCATGCCCGATGAACAGCGCCGGCATCGGCGGGCCCGACTCCGGTTCCGCCAGCATTTTCCGCAGGTCTGCCGATGGTGTCATCAGGCTTCATACTGGGGGAATAGCTTGGGGGGAGGAAGCGAATAAGGCTCACACCCGGTGCCACGGCCGTCGTGAGGTGCTGTCGATGCCGTGAATGAGCAACGTCGAATCCTCGGGACGCAGGGTCACGCTCCCACCCTTGTCGGAGGCGTGGCGTACGTGCCCCGATCCAGCCGATTGGTCAACAGCCACCCGCCCCACCTTTCAGAGTCAAAAACCCCAGCCGGTTGTCCCAGCGGTTGAGGGAGCGGAGTGGTTGACAGCGTCGCCGACGTAAGCCAATCTTACCGTATGACGACGACGATTTCGAGCAAAGGGCAGATGGTCATCCCGAGGCAAGTGCGCGAGCGCCTGGAGATCCGCGCGGGCGATGATTTTCTGTTGCTGGAGCTGGCTAATGGCGACATCCTTTTGCGGCGCTCGCGCCCCCCGAAGAGGTCGTTGGCCTGGCACCTGCGCCGGATGCGGGGCTTGGAGCTGGACCGGGATGGCGAGCGCGTGCGCGAGGTGGCGTGGTGAAATGGCTGCTGGACACCAACACGCTATCGGAGCTCACCAAACCCGAGCCCTGTCCGGGTCTTCTGGACTGGTTGGAAGCCCATGAGGCGGAGAGCGCTCTGAGTTCGATCAGCATCGGCGAGATGGTCCTTGGGATCGAGCGGCTGCCTGCAGGCAAGAAACGGCGCCGATTGGAGCGAGCGTTGAAATTCCTTCGCGAGGATTACGCAGGGAAGATCCTCGATTTTTCCGAGGGTGCTGCTGTGGAATGGGGGAGGCTCGTGGCGCAGGCACAGGGACAGGGCCGAAAACTATCGGTCCTGGACAGCCAAATCGAAGCGGTCGCCGTGCATTTCGGCCTCACGGTCGTGACGCGGAACCGAGCGGATTTCTTTCGCGATGTCATCAATCCCGGGGAGGCAGAAGCGTCGTCCAGCGATGGAAGCTGAGGTCCCCCAACGCGCCGCTGCCGGATTCGTTGGGGCAGAACCCGAAAGGCCAAAGGGCCGAATCGCGTTGCCAAACATAGTTTGATGGCGGTCAGCGCTCCGCATGGATCGCACCCTGTTTGCCGCTTACCTCCGAACTCCTCAGCGGGGCCTTGGGCGAGGCCGAAATCCGCCTGCTTTCCGTCGGAGGAGGATCCGAATCTGATCTGTGACCTGAATCCCGTGACCGCCCGATCCGGCGCGCCTGCGCCATCGGTCCGCTCTCAGACGTTATGAACACCAAGCAACCGAACGCTACACGCGCCGGCAAAATGCCCGGCGAACCCAGCAACACCCCGCGCGAAATCCAAGACTAGCTCGGCCCCATCGACCTCCACATCGAAGTCCTGGCGGTGAGGTTCCGCGAGATCAGCAGCCAACAAACCGGTGAGACCTCCGCCCAGGACCGCGATCGCGTCGTCCTCGCCCGCAGGCGTGAGCAGGAGCGATTCAAGGCGAAGCCCAAAATCACCTGCAGCGCCAGGATGGGCTCGCACGAACTCAAGCAGTATTGCGCCCTGGACGAGTCAACGCTAGACCTGCTGCAACTGGCGATCACTGATAAGGGCTAACCTGACTTTCGATACTGGGCCACTTTTCTTGGGCGCGACCCTGGATTCTCCGCGCTAACCACCTGGGCTTCGCTCGCCTCGATCTGCCCCCACGGATTGAAGGCTGGTCGTGCTCCTCTTGGGGGTTCCTTCATTTTGCACGCTTCCCACATCTCCTAGCGATCCACGGCCCGCAGCCGCGACACCTACCGAATACTCACCCACTCGGCCGCTGTCAGATTCGCGCTCTACCTTAAAACAGATAGCACTACCTCGCCTCCTATTTCAGTCTATAACACATTGTTTTGTAGTACGTTACACATTCCCTCGTCTCCAATTTCCCCCGAATTGCGCAACGAACCTCGCCCGCGCCACCGCTCAGAAACGGTCTTCGCGATCCCGCACCTGATGGCGAGCTTACACCCACTCAATGGGGGTATTAACGACATTAAATACAAGATACAATAAAACCCCGTGAAACTTCTTGACACTCACAAAAGCAGGGCGGATGATGGGCGCGAAGGTGAACCCAAGCCTCGGAGATGATTGCAATAAAAAGCAGTCGAATCAGCGACCTGATCGGAAACGGCGTGGAGCCAACCCGCAGTATGCTGATGCCGCTGTTGCATCGCTTGAAGTTGTTGCAGCACCACCCTACTGCCTCTTCGCCCACTCGCCCGGTTTCTTCCCTTTTCCCCCCTGCCGACATCAGGACCTGCGAAGGAAGTCATGAAAAATAACCTATGGATCGCCCTCGCGTCATGTGCCTTTGCCGCGTTGCCCGCTCTCGCCCAAACGAACTCCTTGGGACCTGGCACCAATCAATCATCGAGCGAACAGGTGGCGAGCTCGACATTTGTTCTGCCGACCCCACCCGAAACGCCGGCCCCGAACGAAGGGCCGATCCTCGTGTCCGGATTTCCCGCGCCGGGGGGGGTGAGTGGGGCACGCCAGATCCGGGCCGATGTCGGCGGGGCCAGCGCCGATTACGGTCTTCACGCTGTTCATTTTGCGCTGAACGCAAACACCGACGGTGCCCTCCAGGTGCGGCTGCCGGGCGGACCCGGTGCAACAACGCTCGGAAGTCACATCATCGGGCTCTGCTATTGGGAGCATGACGGCAACGGGCGGAGCGCCATGATTGCGACGGTGACCGATTCCGAGGGCATAATCCTCCCGCCCAACCGGGTCCTCTACCGCAAGGCCCTTGGTGACGGTTACGACCTCCTCTACTCGTATTCCGAGCTCTCGATTGAGGCCGACCTCGTCATCCATAAACGCTTGCCCAGACCCCAGGACGTGCTTCCCGGCGCTGATCCGGCCAATATCTGGGTTGGCGTGGTGCACGAATTTGTGAACCCGCCCCAGCCGCTCCGTCGTCCCCACCCGGTCAACGTCCCAGTCGGCCCGGCCTTGGCTTCAGAAACCCTGCCCGGCGAGGAGATCCATTTCGGCTTCTCGCGCATTCTTGGCGAAGGCCGAGCTTTTGCGCTCGGCTCGACCGGGCCGAGCGTGCCCACTGCAACTGCTTGGCATGAGGACAGCGGCAGATCTTTCGTCGTCGATTTTACTCCATACAGGGTGATCGAGAGCGAGATAGAGTCCCTCCCGCAAGGCGTCCTTGAATCCCGATACCAGCCGAAGAAGAGCCTTCGCACCATGCTTGCGGAGACGAGCGCTCCCGCCAGACGGCCGGCGGCCGAGAAAGAGATGCTTTTGGCCCAAGCCGGCTCAAAACTCGACAAAGGGGTGGTCATCGACTATGTCCTCGTTTCCTCGCCGATCCTCGATGTCAGTTTCGGGGGCGCGAAGGCCGGCTTTGCCGCCATCGGCCAGACGAACATCGACTACTGGAACCACTACAGTGCGGCTGGCGCATCGGTTGGCGTCCTCACCAACCTCCTTTGGACCACCACCAACGGATCCTCGGTGGGGCTCATCGTAAGCAACGCCCCCGGGGTCGTGAGCAACGGCTTCGCACTCGACCCCATGTATGCACAGAACGTCTGCCCGACCAACGGCGGATCGATTTCCGTGACCCTCACCAACCTGCCCTCCAACGTCTACGATTTCTATTTCTACGGCCACGGCTCTAACCTATTGAGCGACAGCATCTTCTACCTCTACCGGGCCGGCACGCAACTGGGCGTGAAATACACCACGCAGTGGAGCCAGAAGTGGGCCACGACCAACTGGGAACCCGGCATCCAATACGTGGTCTTCCACAGCGTCAGCGTCACGAACCAGACGATCCAGGTCACGGTGTCCCCCGGCGGAGACAGTACCGCCTACCTCTCCGGCTTGCAGATCGCCGCCTCGGGTGCCATCGCCGCCCCAACACTCAATATCAGCAACCTGATCAACATCAACTTTGGGGCAGATGCTGGGTACAAGACGGGATTTGCTGCGGTCGGCCTCACGACCAACGACTTCTGGAACGGGATCATGGCCCGTGCGAACGTTGGCACGATCGTCGGGCTCACCAATTCCGCTCACACGGCCACCGGGACCGGTCTTGTGCTCCTGGGTGCTCCGGGCGTCTGGAACGACAGCGTCCCCGACACCATGTATCAAAACTACGACTACGCGACCTCGGGCAACGCTTGGGTGGTCCTCACCAACCTTGCCGCCGGCAACTACGACTTCTATTGCTACGGCCACAGCGGCTCGGATTCAGACAACGCGTTCTTCGAGGTTTGGGCCGGGGATCGAGCGAGCGACGTTCGCCCCACGACCATGCTCGGCTCGGGCTGGAACTCCGTTGTTTGGGACGAGGGACAGCAGTACGTTGTCTTCCGAAACGTCCAAGTCAAGACGAACGAGACCGTCTCCGTTCAGGTGGGGCACAGCTCCATAAATTATGCGACGATCAACGGCATCCAGATCGTGTACAAGGGGTCTGCCGACCCCGGGGGAAACGGGTTGCCCGACGCCTGGGAGCTTTACTACTTCGGAAACACCAATCAGACCGCCACCGGCGATTTTGACGGCGACTACATCTCCAACACCCGTGAATACGAGCTCGGCCTCGACCCAACGGTGCCGAACACCAACGCCAACACGGGCGAAATCGTCTGGATGGAAGATGCCGTGCCAGCCGGAGGCTACACATCCACGTCGGGCGACTCCTGGAACTGGGCCAGCACCTGGACCAACAACGGCGTCCTCGTCACCCCCTACTCGGGATCGCTCATGCAGGTGTCCTCGCTGACCAGCGGGACCCACTACTGCGAGTTCTATTACGCGGACATGAACCTCGAGATCAACACCAACGATTACCTGATCTGCTACGTAAACCCGGACGCCGCGAACCCGCCGGCCGAGATCATGCTCCAATGGTACGTCACGACTTCCAGTGGCAGCGGCTCCTGGGAGCATCGGGCTTATTGGGGCGCCAACGACATCACCAGTCTGGGCACCGATGGCACGACCAGCCGCACCAACGTCACCCCCTTTCCCACTTCGGGCCAGTGGACGCGGCTCCAGGTGCCCGCCAGTGCCGTCGGCCTCCAGGGCCAGGTCGTCCAGGGCCTGGCGTTGACCCTCTACAACGGCCGCGCCGCCTTCGACCGCGGAGGCAAGCTCAACCCGAGCGTGGACGACCTCAACGGGCTGCCCGACGCGTGGCAGATCGAGTACTTTGGCGGACTCGGCGTCAACCCCAACGCCGCCGCACTGGGGGATGGCCTCAGCATCTACCAAAAGTACGTTCTCGGGCTGAACCCGACTCAGGCAGTCCTGCCCGACACCAATGGCCTCGTCAACTTGCAAGTATATACCCCGCTGAAATAACTCCGCTTCGTCAGCAGAATCTGTGGGTAGGATTCGGTTCTGGCAGGCGGCCTAACGTGTGATACAAGGCTATTTCCATGGCGCGGAACGTCCGGAACCCGTAGGCCCGTCTGGTAACCACTCGAA